>Ga0066256_1000137_pt1 | contig 318334 bp, 248 predicted proteins | sample ThiBio_1000_biof_FD_87107 | JGI IMG/M metagenome (GOLD analysis project Ga0066256, IMG submission 87107) | Wastewater bioreactor microbial communities from Cape Town, South Africa - Thiocy_expt_1000_biof (version 2) | ecosystem: Engineered > Bioreactor > Thiocyanate-remediating >... | reverse complement strand
ACTACCAAAATGGGGCGCTACGATTTTGCCAGCTGGAGCATTCATATGGCTTCCATCATCATTTTCAGTAACCTGTGGGGGGTAGTATTGAAAGAATGGAAGGCTGTCGGCAAAAAAACACGGTTCTGCCTGTGGCTGGGTATTCTCGCATTAATACTTTCCGTTGTGCTGATCGGTGCGGGTAATAATATGGCCGGTATTTAAACACTACCGGAACAATAAGATAATTGATTTTGACAACTTAAAGCAAATACGCTCATGAATACACACATTATTAAAATATATTTTTTTCTCTGGCTAAGTTCTTTTGCCATTAGCTGTAATATTAATGCTGTCCGGAGTTCCAGGAAAGTACTTGTATTTACAAAGACGGTAGAATTTCATCATACATCCATTGACGACGGAATTAAAATGTTTGAAAAACTCGGGCATGAAAATAACCTGTCCCTTACTGTATCTGAAGACCCTTCAATATTCAACGATGACAGCCTTAAGCAATTTAATGCTGTTGTATTTTTAAGTACAACCGGGGAGATCCTGAATTACAGGCAGCAATTGTGTTTTAAGAGATATATTGAAGCAGGAGGAGGATTTATGGGGATTCATGGATCCAGCGCATCTTTATCTCATTCGGATTGGTATAGAGGGCTCGTAGGTGCTTATTTTAAAAATCATTCAACGATACAAAAAGCCAGATTAATTGTACATAAAGATAAAAAGTTCCCGGTCACCAAGTCACTTCAGGTACCCTGGATTTTTGAAGATGAATGGTATAATTGGGAGGCAATACCCGAGAACGTTAACGTATTGGTAAGCGTAGACGAAGCATCTTATCACGGAGGTGAACATGGCAAAATACATCCATTGGTATGGTATCATGAATACGGTGGAGGAAAGTCTTTTTATATGGCATTAGGGCATACTACGGAATCATATTCCGACCCGAAGTTCATTGGGCTGGTTCATGACGGGATAAATTATGTTTGTAATGATACAGGGTTAGACTATTCCCGTGTAAAGACTCCGGCTCCCCCTGAGCAAAATGCTTTTAGAAAGGAAATGTTAGTAGATAATGCTTCTGTCCAGGAGCCTATGGGATTGTCTATTTCGGATGACGGAAGAATTTTTTATATTGAAAGAAGAGGGAATGTAAGAGTATACGATATCGATAGAAAACAAACGAGCATTATTGGCACTGTGCCGGTTTATTCTGAACATGAAGACGGGTTGTTGGGTATCGCACTTGATCCAGGTTTCAGCCAAAACCACTGGATATATTTATTTTATTCTGCTCCCTGCAATCAGTTTAATTATCATCTTTCACGGTTTAGGTATGATCCGGAAACTAATCACCTGATTGACACTACTGAGATCGTTGTTTTAAAGATCCACCAGGAACATGCATATAGTAATCACACAGGAGGCCGTCTTTGCTTTGATAAACAGGGGAACCTGTTTATCACCGTGGGAGACAATACCATCCCGTTTGCTTCTAAGGGCTATGCTCCTATTGATCAGCGGGCAGGCAGAACTGAGTATGATGCAGCAAGGAGCTCGGGAAATACAAATGATTTACGGGGAAAAATTCTTCGTATCCATCCTGAACCGGATGGCTCCTATACTATCCCCGAAGGAAATCTTTTTCCCCGGGGAATGGCCAAGACCAGACCGGAGATATATGTTATGGGATGCAGAAACCCATTTAGTATTTCAATAGATCCTCGCACCAATTTCCTGTATTGGGGGGATGTGGGCCCGGATGCCCATAAAGACAGTTTAGAAGGGCCCAGAGGTTATGATGAAGTAAACCAGGCAAGAAGAGCAGGTAATTTTGGCTGGCCCTTCTTTGTTGGCAACAACAAACCCTATGCAGAAGTTGACTTTAGCAATAAAAAAGTCGGTAATTTATTTGACCCCCAAGCCCCTCAGAACAATAGCCCGCGAAATACCGGTCTGAAAATTCTCCCTCCCGTGCAAAACGCATTCATATGGTATCCTTATGCAGAATCCCAGGAGTTTCCGTGGGTTGAATCAGGAGGCAGGACAGCCATGACTGGGCCAGTATATTATTATGTTAATGACTCTTTACTGTCTGACCAAAGGCTACCTGAATATTATAATGGTGGACTATTCATTTATGATTGGGTTAGGAATTGGATTAAAGTGGTCCGCATGGATACTAATGGAAACTATACGGCAATGGAAGAGTTTATGCCGGAAGGGCATTTTTCACGAATTATTGATATGCAACTCGGCCCTGATGGAATGTTGTATTTGTTGGAATATGGAAACGTCTGGTATCAGGCCAATCCTGACGCGGGTATTTCAAGGATTAATTTTTATTTAAGGAGATAAAACCCGGCATCCATACAAGGTTTATAAACATCTTACTATGGAAATGGACTTTTTCCCCTACCTCTCAAACTGCTTGTTCTTCAACGTGGAAAGCTTATCACAATACGGATCTAAAGAACTCCTTGCTTTACCAAAACAGGACAGACAGTTGTTTTTTTTATCACAACGCTTTTATCTTTTTGGCTGCTTTGTTGTATCAGCCCATCGTTTTAGGCCCGGAAGCCGATTGATAGCAGCTTCGATAATATCTTCCGGGACCATGGCTGAATCCATTTTTCTGATCATGCAATGCCTCATTTGGTCGAGTGTAAGATCAGGATCGGTGAAAGCTCCGTTCTTATAACAGTATATGCAATAATCAAGACTGGGAGAGCCATCTTTTTCAGTTCCATACAGATGGGTGCCCTTCAGCGGCATACTACAGCTTTGGCAAAATTTGTCTTTATTCATAACATTTTTTGTTTTAAATGAAGGACGATACACACTCATCTGCTCCCGGATTTTAAAAGAGATCTCGGATATCGTGTGCAGTCAAAAGCAACTAATGTTTTTTGCATAACAATAATTTTAATTGCTCAAAACTATTATGGCACTACGCCAAAAAAGCTGACCGTATATGGCCGCTCGGATGATCCCGATCATTACGCAGAGATTATTCTATACTAAAGAGAAACGGGATAAATATTGTTTGAGGACTATCAAATATTTCATTGATGGTGGTCAGTCTTTCCTACTAATACCTGATCTACTTTTGATTGATATCTAAATGAACGACAGCTATGGCGCCAAAGATGGTCCAGCCCGGAGCTGATTATTTACCCGCAGTAAAAAATAAATTTATGAGAACGATTATAGCTCCAACCGACTTTTCTCCTGTTTCGATAAATGCTGTGAATTATGCAGCAGATATGGCGTGCATGCTCAGAGCCAATTTAACGCTTTTTCATGTGTACCCGATACCGCAACCGGTGAGTGAGGTACCAATAACTGAATACAGCATCGAGCAGATGGAATCTGATGCCAAAAGAAAAATCAATGCTTTAAAAGAAGATTTGCTTGATCGCACTGGCGAAAGGATCATTATTCATAACGAATTAAGAGCCGGCGACGTGCTATCAAATTTAACTGGATATTGTGCAGAAGTAATGCCTTATGCAGTAGTAATGGGCGCAGAAAGCCTGGGCGGTCTGGAACGGTTTATATTAGGCGGCAAAACAACAGGAGCGGTTGAACGGCTGGAGTCACCCTTATTTATTGTGCCGGCAACTGCAAAATTTAAACGTATCGCTAAAATAGGTCTTGCCTGCGATCTTAAGAAGGTTATTGAAACAGTGCGTGCCCGGGAGATCAGGGAACTGGTAAATGAATTTGAGGCTGAATTGCATGTATTGAATATAAGAGACAATTTTCAGGATACGGTTAGCGCCGAAGCAGCAGGAGAATCGGATTGGCTGAAGGCAATGTTGGGTGAGTTGCATCCTAAATATCATTTTATTAATGATCCCGATATGGAACACGGGATTGTTGAATTTGCGAAAAAAAAGAAACTGGATCTGCTTATTGTCATTCCTAAAAAACACAAGCTTTTCAGTAAATTATTCCACCCCAGCCATTCGCTGCGGTTAGTACTTCACACACAGGTTCCTGTAATATCTCTTCACGAATAATACAATTGATCATGAGAATGAATGCTTATATAAAGAAGTTTAGTGAAATCGGTATAGCCGACACCCAGATAGTAGGTGGAAAAAATGCGTCTTTGGGAGAAATGTTCACCCAACTTTCTTCCAATGGTATACAGGTGCCTGATGGATTTGCTACCACCTGCTTTGCTTTCGAGGAATTTCTCACCCACAACGCTCTTCATTTACCATTGCATAACCTGATGAGCCAACTCGATATTTCTGATTTTTCAAACCTGGCGCAAACAGGAATGCAGGCAAGGGAATTAATTATGAAGGGGGAGATGCCTCCTGAATTCAGGGAAGATATTATCGGCGCATACAGGCAGTTGATTGGCAAAGACGATATTGCGGTAGCTGTTCGCAGCAGCGCCACTGCTGAGGATCTGCCCAATGCCAGCTTTGCAGGCCAGCACGAATCCTATCTTAATATTAAAGGAGAAGAGCAGTTAGTAAAAGCCGTTCAAAAATGTTTTGCATCGCTATATACAGACAGGGCTATAAAGTACCGGCAAGACAATGACTTCCCCCACGAAAAGGTATCGCTTTCGGCAGGTATACAAAAAATGGTGCGTTCCGATAAGGGCTCTTCCGGTGTAGCTTTTACATTGGAACCCGAATCAGGATTTCGCAACATTGTACACATTAGCGGCGTTTGGGGGCTTGGCGAAAATATTGTACAGGGTACCGTTATACCCGATGAATTTTTTGTTTTCAAGCCCACATTGCTGCTGGGGAAAGATGCTATTGTGCAGAGAAAGCTTGGTGAAAAGGCAAAGACGATGATCTACAGCGACAGCGGAGATACAACCGTCGTCAATACCATTACCTCAAAGGAAAAACAAAACCAGTTTGTGCTCAGTGATGAAGAAGTGAGCAAGCTTGCACATTGGTCGGTGTCTATTGAAGCGCATTATCAAAAACCCATGGATATAGAGTGGGCTAAAGATGGCATTACCGGTGATTTGTTTATCATTCAGGCAAGGCCTGAAACAGTGCATGCACAAAAAAATCCACTTATTATAAAAGAATACCGGTTGTCCGGGAAAGGCGATACGTTAGTTCAGGGTGAAGCCATAGGATCGAAAATAGTGACAGGCCCTGCCAGGCTGCTGGATTCGCCGGAAGAATCGTATAAGTTAAAACCCGGGGAAATATTGGTGACCGCTCTGACCAGTCCGGACTGGGATCCGATTTTAAAAAACGCTTCTGCAATTATTACCAGCAAAGGCGGCAGAACCAGCCATGCTTCTATTGTTGCCAGGGAATTAGGTGTGCCTGCCATTGTTGGATGCGGCGATATTGAAGGGAAGATATCAGACGGCGAACTGATCACAGTTTCGTGCTGTGAGGGAAAAACGGGGTTTGTTTACAAAGGACAGGCATCATTCACCGAAACCGCACTGGATATTTCAACAATAAAAAAAACCGCTACAAAGGCGATGCTGATCGTAGCTGATCCTGAGCAGTCATTCAGGCTCTCCTTTTATCCAAATGATGGTGTTGGGCTCATGCGAATGGAATTTATTATAACGCATTTTATCCGTATTCACCCTATGGCGCTTGTGCATTTCAATGATCTGAAAGATGGTGCGGCAAAGCAGTCCATTGAGCATATAACGCATTCTTTTCCTGATAAGAAAAAATATTTTACCGATAAGCTGGCTGAAGGCATAAGTACTATAGCAGCAGCTTTCTATCCAAAAGATGTGATCGTGCGTATGAGCGATTTCAAAACAAATGAATATGCTGATCTTATCGGTGGGAAGGATTTTGAACCTGAAGAAGAAAACCCTATGATAGGATTCCGCGGCGCTTCACGGTATTGCAATGATCTTTACCGGGATGGTTTCAGGCTGGAATGCGAAGCCATTAAGAAAGTGAGAAATGACATGGGATTGGATAACGTTAAAATAATGATACCTTTTTGCAGAACTATAGAAGAAGGGAACAAAGTGTTGCTTGAAATGCAGCAATCGGGATTGCAGCGGGGAATGAACAACCTGCAGGTATACGTGATGGCGGAAATCCCCAGTAATGTGATATTAGCTGAAAAATTCGCCCGGATTTTCGATGGATTTTCCATTGGCTCTAATGATCTTACGCAACTTACTTTAGGGCTTGACAGAGACTCCACTATTCTCAGCAGTATGTTTAATGAGCAGGACGATGCGGTTAAAGAAATGATTGCGACGATGATCAAAAAAGCGAAAGCAGCAGGCGCGCATATAGGATTGTGTGGGCAGGCACCTAGTGATTTTCCTGAGTTTGCCAGATTCCTTGTAGAGCAGGGCATTGACAGCATATCTTTTAATCCCGACGCGCTGTTTAAGGGAATTGAAAATATTCAGAAAGCAGAACAAGCCCTTAAAAGCAGGAATATCCATACATTAGAGACTACGCACCGGTAATAGCACACACAACCATTATCCATATCAGCGGCAGCTCATTGATGGTTGTTACCTCTTCTGATGACCTGGATCATTTGAATTGTATTCGGGAGCTACTAGATTTGCACCGTTTTCTTAATTCAGATTTATTTTTACCTTGTAGGAGAGGTTTCCTGCCAATAGTACTAAATATCCTGCTATGGATACTGCACACAATCTTGCAGACGTATTAAAAAAAGACTTTTTAGTGGCTTTGTGCAACGGCATTAAGGAAGGTGCGGCTATAATTGAGAAAATATCGGGAAAAATCATTTTTTGTAATAGCGCCTGGAGCGAAGTATTTGATGTCAATCCATCTGATAATATCAGCCTGTTACCTGTTTTTGCATCAAGAAAAAAAAAGCTGACTGATAAGCAGCTTTTATATCGTATAAGAGTAGCCGAAGAAGGTTCTTTCCATGAACAGGTAGAATATGTGTCAAAAAATGGAAAACTATTTTGGGGAGAACTGATCTTCAGGGCATTTACCAACAACAACAGATCATATTACCTGGCTGTGATTGACAGAATAGATACCATGAAAGAAAATGAACAAAGGATAGCTCAGGAGAAACAACGGCTAGAGGCTGTGCTGGAACATACCTGCATGGGCATTTTGGAAATAAATAAAGAAGCTGAGATCGTAAGTATTAACCGTTTCGGCTTAACATTATTTGGGTACAAAAAGGAGGAAATTATAAACAGGAAGATTGAAGTATTAATTCCGGAAAGATTTCATTTAAAACATTTACATCACAGGGAGAAATATACGGCGCACCCCCAAAACAGGCCCATGGGTCTGGGAATGGATCTGTTTGCTGTAAAAAAGGATGGAACGGAATTTCCCGTGGAAATTAGCCTGAGCGTCTACACAAGGAACGAACAACAATATGTAATAGCTTTTATAAACGACATTTCCATCAGAAAAAAAGCTGAGCTGGAGATAAAAAAGCTGAATGATGAGCTTGAGGAAACTGTGGAGCAACGAACAAGAGAACTGAAGAATGCCATACAACAATTGCAGATTTCCAAGGAGGAGCTTTCCAGATCCCTGGAAAAGGAAAAGGAGCTCGGCGAATTAAAATCGAGATTTGTTTCAATGGCTTCTCATGAGTTCAGAACGCCCCTGAGCACTGTGTTATCTTCTGCCTACCTGCTGGAGCAATACAATACCGGAGAGGAGCAGCTAAAGCGGGAAAGACATTTAAAACGAATTATTTCATCGGTAAATATGCTAACTGATATCCTGAACGATTTTCTCAGTGTTGGGAAAATCGAAGAGGGGAGGATACATGTTAAGTACACTAGGTTTGATGTGCAAAAGTTCATTACTTCGGTGGCTGAAGAAATCAAGAATAATCTTAAGAAAGAACAAACCATCCATTACCGCCACGAAGGTACAGCCGAAGTATTCCTTGATGCTTCCTTGCTAAAGCACATTGTAATGAACCTGATATCTAACGCCAGCAAGTTTTCTCCCGAGTCCAGCCGGATAATCATTCACACGATTACCAATGAAACGCAGTATATTTTCTCTATAAGAGATGAGGGGATCGGAATATCGGAAGAGGATCAAAAACATTTGATGGAGCGATTCTTCCGCGGCACCAACGCCACTAACATCCAGGGAACCGGGTTGGGATTACATATTATTTCCAAATACGCTGAGCTGATGAATGGAACTATTCAATGCAGGAGTGCACTGCAAAAGGGAACAGAGTTTATTATAGCCTTCTCTAAAAACAATACGCATTATGAAAAAAATCTTGATCATTGAGGATAACGAAGATATCAGAAGTAATACAGCAGAAATACTGGAGCTGTCAAATTATAAAGTAACTGTAGCGGAGAATGGGAAAGCAGGCGTATCCAAAGCCCTGGAGAATTTGCCCGACCTGGTGATTTGCGATATCATGATGCCGGAACTGGATGGTTACGGAGTGCTTCACGCCTTACAAAGAAATGACGCAACAAAAAATATTCCTTTCATATTTCTCACTGCAAAGACGGAACGCAATGATATGCGTAAGGCAATGGATCTCGGAGCAGACGATTATCTTACCAAACCGTTTGACGGGACCGAGCTGCTCAATGCTGTAGGCAGCCGCCTGAAAAAGCTGGAATTGTTAAAGCAGGATCTTCAGTCGGATTTAAATGGAGTGCACCAACTGCTCGAAGCTTCATCCGGGAAAAGTGAATTACAGGAGCTCACTGAAAACCGGAATGTCAACCGTTATAAAAAGAAGCAGGTCATTTATTCAGAGGGAAATCATCCTAACCGTCTTTATTATGTATTACGCGGAAAAGTTAAAGCATTTAAGATCAATGAAGATGGAAAAGAGCTGATAACGGAGCTTTTCAGCGCCGGTGATTTTGTGGGACATATAGCCCTTCTTGAAAATACCGCCTATAAAGACACCACAGAGGCTTTGGAAGATACAGAACTGGCAGTCATACCCAGGGAAGACTTTGATGAATTGGTTGACAAGAACCAGCAGATAGCCAGGAAATTCATACAGCTCCTTGCTAAAAATATTTCTGAAAAGGAGGATCAGCTTTTAAACCTTGCGTACAACTCATTAAGGAAGAAAGTAGCTAACGCACTATTAATGATCCAGGATAAATACAGGAAGAATAAAGAAGAACCATTCACTATAGATATCAGCCGTGAAAATCTCGCCACGGTTGCCGGCACTGCTACTGAATCGCTGATAAGAACGCTTGGTGATTTCAAAAATGAAAAGCTGATAGAAATACATGACGGACTTATCAGGATCCTCAATCAGTCTAAACTGGAAAAATTATTTAATTAGTACCATGTCAACAATAATTTTTCGTGTTTCTTTGTGAGAAGTGAGGCGATAAATGTGAGGATCTCACATTTATCGCCTGCCTGCCATGCCTACGGCAGGTAAGTCTGCCGTTTCACGTTTGACATAACGCTAGTTGATGTCAATATATAAATTGCCCCGTCTTTTAATGTTGACGGGGCGGAGAGCCTTGCAATAAAAATAAGCAGACCTATTTCACGGCTATATGCTTTGCGTGTGAATTTTTTACGGCTTCCTTTCTCGGTAAACTTACCTTTAATATCCCTTCTTCATAACTTGCTTCTACTTTTTCCTTCTCAACATCATCAGGCAGGGTAAAACTGCGGCTGAATGAAGAATAGTTATATTCCTTTCTTGTAAATTTCTTGTCCTTTTCTTCTCTGTTCTCTTCTTTTTCAGAGCTGATGGTAAGAATATTACCGTCTACATCCAGCTTAAAATCGCCTTTCTTCATTCCCGGTACGGCTACCGACAGCTGATATTCATTTTTGTGTTCAGAAATGTTTACGGCAGGAAGGTTCATTAATGTGTTCCAGCCATTTTCTTTGCTTATCCATTCATTCCAGGGTTTTAAAAAATCATCAAAGAATGAAGGCATCCTCTCGGATAATCTTGTAAGTGCTTGCGTTGCCATAATTTTTGATTTTTGATTGTTATTAATTGAAGAACAAATCTATTATTGAAGAAATATCCATCAAACGACCGTCATCAGCAAAATCAATGAGAGCAGTCAGTAGCAGCTTACGACTCAATGTCAGAACAGGCGCCTGGCTATTTATGAAGGAAATTGCATCTGATTATAAAAGTCGAGCTTCATGGTATTAAATCTTTCTTCTGTCTTTTGTATATTTTTTCTTATGATCTCTAATCTCGATTCTACTGTATTGATTATTGCCCCGTCTTCAAACAGTTCTCTGGTAAGTAATTTATCAAAGCCTGAGATGTCGTTCCTTAGCACTTTAATAAGATCATCATGTTTTAAAAAGCTGTTATGGAATTCTTCTGCCCTTGGGAGCAGTGTTTTATCCATTTTTTTCTGCAGTATCTCAGACAGGCGGCTTTTCAGGCGTATATTTTCTTCTGTCATAAAGGCAAGATTCCTTTTCCAGGTGTCGCTTTCAAAAACCAGTTGTTCTAGCTTCAGGGTTATCATTTTTTCGAATTTAAATATCTCTAAATGCAAAAAATATAAGGACAGGCTGTCAATGGGAAATAAAGAAAGGTAAATTCGCTGTGCTTACAACTTTATTAGCTGTGCTTTCTTTTAAAAAGTTGCTCAGCATATTGCGGCCAAATGCACCAAGCACTACAAATGTTTTCCGCTTATCAATGAGGTATCTCACTAATTCAAACGCCGGCTGTCCGTTGAGCGTTTCAAAGTGTACCTTGTCATAATGGGTATTTAAAAGCTGCCGGATCCTTTGTTCCTGCACAATTGGTTTGTCCGGCTCGTCATTGTTGACCTGGACCACGGTCACTTTTTTATCTGCCAGCTCAGGAAAAAGAAAGGTAAATTGTTTAATAGCAAACACGCACGATTTGCTGCCGTCGTAAGCCAATATAATCTCATCAATTCCTTCAAAGCTATAAGGTGCAAGTATAGCAGCGCATTCGCTTTTTAAAAGAAGTTCTTTTGCAAATTCCGTTGGCAGGCCTTGCTGGTCGCCGGAAAATTTAATTTCCGGGTCAACGATCAACAGGTCTGCAAAACGCGTTTCGACAATTACTGCTTCGGGTGAACGGGTTGTAAATACACAAAAAGAAAAATTTACTTCCCTGGACTGACAGGCATTTGAAAACAATGCTTTGTTATGTTCGTATAGATGGTCGGAAATGTATTCATTTTTTTTCTTTTCGAAATGTAGTATTTCTCTTTCAGCTTTTATGGCTGGTGCTTTTGCAGCTGGTAGTGGCTCGAAGGAAAGCACAGTTAACTCAGACCCTGTTAATCTTGCAATAAAACATGCAAAGTCAAGCGTATTGATTTTGGCATTTGCCGGATTAAGTGTCAATAGGATTCTTTTCATATTGCTGATTTCATATCAAAAATATATGTTGTCTGATCTCAGTCCGATGACGATAGCCATCCGGTTTACTGATGGTTATCAGGATAACAAAAGGGTATGCTATTTCTTCTGTATAGCGGCTGTTATAGTATATGACCTGAGCTCTTCGCGTACCGCGGTATACGAAGCAGGCATGAAGGATGCCAATCACAGAGATTTAAAGCTTTTACGGATATGACTTTGCAGGGTATTACCCGACCATTTACCTGATGTTATAATACGCCGAAGCGTAAATAACGGCTCAAGCATGTCTTTAGGACCGTTTAACTGAAATGCGGCTTTATAGCCCAGTCTTCTTAATGTATCCACTGCCTGCCGGTTCCAAACTCCATACGGATAAGCTGCGTAAAGTACCTGTTTCCCGGTCAGCTTTTCCAATGTTATTTTTGATTGATAAAACTGCCATTTTAGTGCAGTACCCTCTATTCCTGTTACCAGAGGATGATCATAGGAGTGCGAACCAATGCAATTCCCTTCATCCGAAAGCTCCTGGATTTGTGAAGCCGATAAATAGCCTGCTTTACCAATAGTAACAGTCATGATAAAAAAAACAGCTTTGAACCCGTACCGGTATAAAATCGGAGCGGCGATGGTAGCCTGTTCGGCATGCGAGTCATCAAAGCTGATAATAACAGGCTTTGGCGGTAATGGCTCACTCATTGTTAAATAGCTATAAAGATCGTCCGGGAGTATGCTCATGTATCCACTATCCTTTAAAGAACGTATCTGGCTTTCAAAACTGGCAGCGTCAATCCACAGATCGCCGGCTACGGATACTTTTGAGCATACATTATGGTAGCATAGCACAGGAATTTCTTTTTGAGTACTATTTTGCCCGACTGATACCTGAGCACATGGTATAGTAAGACAAAGCATCCACCACGCTGGTAATTTTAGAACGTTCATATTGAGAACCGCCTTTGCAGGCAAGGTAGTCCTGTATTCATCCCGGGGCAATGAACAGGCTCAAATAGTTCGATGATTGTGGTCAGGGCAAATACAGGAAAAAGAGGGGCAATGAATAATAAGCCAGAAGCATCAGGACCTGGTGATGATCATTACTTTATTGCAAAAACCCGTCAACGAAATGTTGGTGGATTCCTTTTTTCTCAGCAGGCAATCAGACCTTTTATGGCAGGAAATAGTCAGGCGGTCTGATAATTGCATCAGGGATTTTATTTCGATAGAATAAGATAATTTTTGCCAATATCAAAGCATTTTAATTTATCAGCAGAAAGATTTGGTAAAAATCATCTAACGAGTTTTCCTTATTTTTAACCCACCGACATTTTGAAATCACATTTTACATATTATAGTGAGCCTGAACTAATACAGCGTTTTGCGACAGGTGAGCCTGCTGCCTTCCGCGCCATATACAAGCAGCTTTATCTCCCTGTTTTCCGGTTTGTACAGCAATGGGTCAACAATATAGAAGATGCCGAGGAATTGACTGCCGACACATTTGTAAAGTTGTGGAATAACCGCGACAGGTTTGAAACCCTGGATTATATCCGGGCTTTTCTGCATGTTACTGCCAGGAACGCTTGCATTAACTTTCTGAAACAACTACGGGCAAAAACCTCCCGGCAGAAAGAACTGGAAAAACAACTGACCATTAATACAGAGCCTGATTTTGTTGTCCATGAGATCAGGCAGGAACTGATGAAGCTGGTATATGCTGAAGTAGAGCAGATGCCCAAAAAGATGAAGGAAATTTTCCTGTTGTCGTATGCGGAGGGATTAAAGCCATCCGAAATTGCCCTGCGGCTGAACCTTAGTGTACAGACTATCCAGAACCAGAAAGCCAATGCTATCCGGCTTTTGAAGATAGCGCTTGCTGACAAATCACTCCTTTTAGCACTTTTGATCTGGCTGGAATCAGGGTATAGCGGACTTGCCTGATGAACAAAGTTGGAAGCCGTCGTAATTTTTTTATTAATTTTTTAGTTGGATTGACTTCTTTCGCTGTAGTTTATATTAGGCTGCGTTTCCGAATGCAAATTTTATCCTGATCAACAATTTATCATGACTGAACAGCAACGAATAGCTCTGCTTTTAAATAAGTACCTGCAGGGATCGCTTAGTGAAACAGATGCCCGGCTTCTGGAACAGTGGAAACGGCAATCTGACACCAATCAGCGGTTTCTTGATGCATTGCAACATGAGGATCAACTCAGCCGGTGGATTGCTGAAGATCATCCAGATAGGTTGCAGGACGTTGAAGAAAGGATTTATGCGAAGGTATTGCATCAAATCCCGGAGCTGCAGATCATTCCCCTATACCGGCGTTCCTGGTTTCGTGTGGCTGCGGTAGCTTCTGTTTTGCTCATGGTCGGATTGACCTATTGGCTCAGGTTCTCTAACGGACCAGCCAGGAATATTGAAATTGTTAAAGAGCGTAAAGCAAATGATGTTGAAGCACCAAAAGGTACAAAAGCAACTATTACATTAGCTGATGGCAAAACTATTTCCGTTGATAGCCTGACCGCTATCCCACAAGGTGCCGTACAACTTTCAAGAACACTTGATGGAAAGATTGTTTATTCCGGCAATACGGATCAAATTGTATACAATACTCTCACTAATCCCAGAGGAAGCAAGGTAATAGATATGATGATGAGCGATGGTTCTCATGTATGGCTGAATGCGGGTTCGTCTATATCCTATCCGGTTTCGTTTAGAGGAAGCGAAAGAAAAGTAACCATTAGCGGAGAAGCATATTTTGAAGTAGCGCATAACGCGTCAATGCCATTTCAGGTGGCCAAGGGTAAAACAGTAGTGTCTGTTTTAGGAACACATTTTAACATAAATGCTTATGATGATGAGCCCGCTGTTAAAGTGAGTTTGCTGGAAGGTTCTGTCAAGGTCTCCGGAGAACAAAGAGAATCTGCAATTATACGTCCTGGCCAGCAAGCTATAGTTACAAATATCATAGAAGTAAAGGATAATGTCGATATGGAGGTCGTAATGTCCTGGAAGAACGGGCTTTTCAAGTTTAATAAAATGGACATTAAGTCTATGATGCGCCAGGCCGAACGTTGGTATGACATAAAAGTGACATACCCTAATGGTGTGCCGGCAGATATATTTACCGGTGAAATATCACGCGAAGTAAACCTTTCAGAGTTTGTAAAGATTCTCCAGTACAGTGATGTGGAGGCAGAGATATCCGGGAAGGTTCTTGTTGTTAACCCTAATCAGAAAACACTGTAAGACAGAACGGCAAGTGCTGGCATTTATATAAAGCATTTGAATTGACACAAAAAAGCCAGGAGTGGTGAAGCACTACTGGCGTGAGTTTGGGTCAATTTTTTAGACAATTGGTAAAACTGTTTTATTCATTTAACCCAAAACAAAACAAAGGTATGGAATTAAATTTTCCTATTCCCTTTGGGTGGCCAAATTATGTCAGTAAATTGACGGCCTCCCCGGGAAAATTAACCAAAACGCTGTTGATTATGAAGTTAACTGCTATTCTTCTTCTGTCAGCATGCCTCCAGGTAAGTGCTATAGGATTCAGTCAGCAAATTACCTTGAAGGTCAAAAAAAAGTCACTCGAACAGGTCTGTTTAGAAATTGGTAAGCAAAGTGGGTATCAGTTTTTTTTTAATGAACGATTGTTGAAAGACGCTAAAAAAATTTCTGTTGAGTTGGAAAATTCTACCATTGAGCAGGCACTGTATGCATGCTTCAAAGATCAACCATTCAATTATGCTATCATAAAAAAAACAATAGTAATAACAAAAAAGGAAAATGTTAGCACGGATGTGATTATGGAGTATCCGCAGCCTCCTACAGAGATTAGCGGTAAGATTATGGATGAGAATGGTAATGTTCTGGCTGGGGCGACCATTAAAGTAAAAGGAAGGAATGAGACTGCAATAGCAGATGAAAATGGAAGGTTCGTCATTGCTGCTGATAAAGGCGATAGGCTAGTGTTTTCTTTTGTCGGCTTTGAGATGCAGGAAGTATTGATTGGAGAACGGAATAACATCAATATTGTAATGAAAATAGCAAGACAAAATCTTGATGAAACTGTGATCATAGGTTATGGTAAAACAAGCGTTCGAAAAAATACGGCTGCAGTGTCAACCCTCAGAGGTGAAAGCCTCTCTAACCTTCCTCTTCCTACATTGGGAGATGGTTTGGCTGGCAGAGTACCCGGTTTAATTGTAACAAGCAGTGGCGGTGGACCGGGTAAAGTGCCTACTATTTCAATTCGTGGCGGCGAAACGCCTGTTTATGTAATTGATGATATTATCTTAAGTGAGTTCGATTTTCGAACACTGAATATCAATGATATTGAAAATATCAGTTTTCTTAAAGATGCAGGGGCTGCCGGTATTTATGGGCTGGTAGCCGGAGGAGGTGTGGTTTTAGTTACTACCAAAAGAGGGAGTGCTGGTAAAATGTCAGCAAGATATGACTTCTCTTACGATTTGAGTCAGCCTACAATTTTAAGTAAGAAAATAACAAGCTATGAAGTTGCTTTAGCCATAAATCAGCGAGCTGCTAATGCAGGTGAGCTTCTCCCTTTTTCCGAGGAAGTACTTCAGAAATACCGTGATCAAACAGATCCTTTAAATTATCCAAACACGGACTGGCAAGGACTTACACTTAAAAAATTCGCACCACAAAAAAGGCATAACCTTTCTATTAGTGCAGGCAACAAGCAATTACAGTTTTATGGTTCGATCGGCTATTTTGACCAGGGAACTCTATTCACGTTTAACACTAACTGGCTTAAACGGTATAACTATAGGATGAATATAACCGGAAGCTTTGAAAAAATTGGTTTGAAAACAACATTAGGTATTTATGGAGTATCTGAAGAATTGAGAATACCAAGCAGCCAATACGGGTCGGGGTATTATTTTATTTGGGGGCATATACAGAATCGTAGTCCTATGGAGTCTGCTTTTGCTGATGAAGCACAAACCAGGTATGCAGCAGGCGCCGATAATCCACTTGTAGAGATGGATCCCCGTTCTGGCTATAATCGTACTGAAAATAGAAATCTGAACGGTTTATTAAATATTACCTGGTCTGTTCCCAAAATTGAAGGGCTTGAGGTTAGAGTAAATGGTAATTTCAGGCAGGATCAAAGCTGGAATAAAAGCTGGTCTGCTACAGCGCCTCAATACAGCGTAGGCAGCGATGTTCCATTAGCTCAAAATACTCCCAATCTTTCTGCTGGCGCAGGTAGCGGTTATTCTTATACATTACAGGCTCTATTAGGATATGACCGTACTTTTCTTAAAAAACACACAATTTCAGTTCTTGGCGGGTATGAGGAGAATTATGGCTATTCTGAAAATCTGAGCGCTTCCCGAACCAGTTATCTGTTTAATATCGATCAATTGTTTGCAGGGCCCAATGCAGGTATACAAAATAATGGATCGGCATCTGAAAATGCGAGAGCTGCCTATCTTGGACGTCTCAAATATGATTATCTCAGCAAATATTTTTTGGAGGGAAGCTTCAGATACGATGGTAATGGTAATCTTTTCCCCAAGGATAAAAGATGGGGTTTCTTTCCTTCGGCCTCTTTGGCATGGATAATCTCTAAAGAGGAATTCTTTGATTTATTTAACCAGGAAAACATACTTAATTACTTAAAATTAAGAACCTCTTATGGTACCGTTGGCCAAAACAGCAATGCTGGAAACTTCGACTATATACCAGGGTACAGTATTAATACACAGGCGTACGTAATAGATGGGCAGTTGGTTCCAGGGTTTGGTAATCCGGGTTTTGCAAGCCCGGATATCACCTGGTTTTCCCAGGAATCATTCAATATAGGAGCCGACTTTGCCAGTTTAAACAGCCGGCTAAGTGGAACCTTTGATTACTTCTATAATAGAACCATCAATTACCTGGCTTCTCCTTCCGGTGTCAGCTACACGGATCCTTTAGGCACAAATCTGCCCACAGTCAACTCGAACGGCGCATTCAGGCGGGCTGGCTATGAATTTAGCCTCCGCTATAACAACCGGATTGGCAATTTAGAATATAATGCAGGTGTAAATTTTGTGAAATTTGACCAATTATGGGAAGTGAATCCCAACGAAGATAGCGCTACATTGAAAAACCCTTCTACACGTACTACTCACCAAACAGGCTATTACGGTGCTGGATTACATACCTATGGATATTATCAAAGTGCTCAGGATATACTTCTGAATCCTACACTTAGTAATGCATCAGGCTTACTTAGACCTGGCGACCTTTGGTATGAAGACACCAATGGAGATGGTAAAATAGATGAAGCGGACTATAGAAGAATAGGTTCGAATACTTTCCCGAGAATTAACTACGGGTTTACTCTGGACCTGAAATATCGTAGCTGGATGCTCAACATGTTGTGGCAGGGAAGCGGTAGCCGTAGCGTCTATCTTGGTGACAGAATTCAAATTTCGCAGATATATCCCTTCCAACTGGATTACTGGACTCCTGCAAATCAGGGCGCTCAGTTCCCTCGTCCTGTCTCTGTCGCAAGCAATGGAAGCAATAATGTAGCAACAAGTGATTTCTGGATTGTCGACGGAAGATACCTGCGGCTGAAAGCTCTTCAAATTGGTTATGATTTCAAGAAGAGCTTATTGAAGAATGCCAGGTTTATTTCAGATCTACGCCTTATTTTAAGTGGCACAAATCTGCTCACTTTCTCTCCTCTCAATAAGTACTACATGGATGCAGAAACCGGGAGCACAAACAATTACGACTATCCTACTCAACGTGTATATTCTGCTTCTATTAATGTAGGGTTTTAATTATTGACTGTAAAAAACATTACAATGAAAACGTCGGTTATAATTTATACTGTACTTACAATTAACGTTCTGTTGTGTTTGTCTTGTAAAAAAAACATTCTGGATACAGAGCCATTTGACAAATTTGATGAAAATACTGTCTGGAACTCACGTGCTACAGCAGATGCATTTATTAATGGAGCTTATGCAAGTATCCTGGGCGTTTATTCAACATCTCCTTCGCATGTGCAGTTCGATGCGTATACTACCAACAGTGTCGTGAATGCAGCGGGTAATGGCAGCAATGTGGCACTTGAAACTTTTGATAGGTATTCCGATTTTGGTTTCAACCGCTTCAGCAATATCAGACGTTGCAATCTCGTGTTAAATAAAGCCCCGTCTTCTGCAGGATTAACAGATTCAGATAAAAAGGAGTTAGTTGCTGAAGCACGGTTCCTGAAGGCTATGGCTTATTTTGATCTTGCCAGAAAGTTTGGAAGAGTAATGTGGATAGATACATTACTAACACCTGATGATAATTTTAAGCTACCCCTTACTTCAAGCGTGGGAGAAACCTATGACAAGATTATACAACTGCTTGATGCTGCGATTCCCGGACTTCCAAAGACTGCCAAAGCGGGGAAGGCCAGTTGTTATGCTGCCCTCGCATTAAAGAGTGAGGTTGCCTTGCAAGCAGCAGCTTATACTGGCAATGATGCTTATTATGACAAAGCGATAGCCGCAGCTGATACCATCATTAACAGTGGTAAATATTCAATGGAGAGTGATTACGAGGGTATGTTCAATGAAACAAAAAAAAATTCACCTGAAATTATTTTTGCTATCTATCGCAGCAAGGTTAATACGAATTGTGAAAACATAAGTGATTTACAGAACGTAATGCCTAATACTAATAATGGAGCTGTGGCGGCTCGTGGGGGTTATCCATTTTTTAAAGTTGATGGTATTTTTCTTGGGTGGACCTGGTGGGGTGTTTCACAGAACCTGGTAGATGATTATCTGGTAATAGACCAATCTGATCCCCTGAAAGCCGTGAAGTGGAATGAGACTTCACAATTTACAAACAATGTTACCAGAATCAGTCCTGCCAGTAGTATAATTGAAGACACAGGTCGCTTAACCGGCAACAGTGATGTAAGCGCTTTAATGTATCAGCATCGTGACAAAAGATTTTACGCTAGTGTCGTTTACGATTCATGTACATGGTTTGGTGAATCCATTTCAATGAAAGTGAAAGGTAATTTATATAGGCTCACCAATGGTGCATTGGGGCCGCACATGAGCCCTTCTAATTATCTCTGGCGTAAAGGAGTTTATAATGTTAGTCCCAGAGTGGCCGCAGGCGTGCCAACAGACTATCATTGGGTGGTATTTAGATTAGGCCGGGTTTACCTTAATAAGGCTGAGGCTTTATTAAGACAGGGAAAAATAGCTGAAGCAGTTCAGTCTCTTAATGTTACTCGTACGGTGCATGGTCAGCTACCACCATCCACTGCCGGTTCCGCTACAGAGGCCTGGATTGACTACAAAAGGGAACGGAGGGTTGACCTTGCTAAAGAATTTGATTATTACTGGAGCCTACTCCGTTGGGGAAAATATGGTGGGGATGCTAATCATGGTATAGCCCCTTCCGGAGATATTCCTGAGTTAACTGAACCTGCTACTTTTATAGAAATCAATGAAAACCGTACCGGCTATAGCGTGCAGCATCTGGTGTTTCTTAATCAGAATCAAAGAAAATTTACTGCGAACAGACGTTACCTATTCCCAATTCCTCAGGGACAAATAGAGCGCAACGAAATGTTAGCTCAGAACGAAAACTGGTAAAGTATTATTTATAAAAATTTGTATATGAAAAATGAGCTTAAAATAAATAGATTAATAGCATTGATGCTTATGTTCGTATTATCTTCCTGTCTTAAAAGCGGGTTGGATAAAGAATTACCTGCGTTTGCTGATGCGAAAATTACAGATGTTTTTTTCGAATATCGTTATCTTGATTCAGACAGTCATTCATCTGATGGAAGTAATTTGGTAAGAGTAGTTCAATTGCCTGTATCCAACAAACAGTTCAAGTTAAAAGAAAGTGCTCCAGGAGCATCAACAGATTCTATAATAGCAACTGTTACAGTGCCATCTTCAGACAAATTTACTCCTCAAACAGAACGGGATAAAGTGACCGCATCATATTTGGTATGTAAAACAAATATATCCACTGCTGCCAGGATAGAACCGGTAGCTACTGCTCCTAAAATGGGTACGCCTGGCGACTTTTCATTCCCTCAGCAATATAAAGTTATCGCCGCTGACGGACAAGTCGAAAGAATTTGGACCCTAAAAATTATATTGGCTAAATAATTTCTTCTATTTAAACACATTCTGCAGAAAGGCTTCTTGCCTTTCTGCTTCTAATTGCGCTATTTGCTTAAAATTATCTGAATAATGATAACTACTTCCATACTCCATTCTTTTTTTACAAAGTCTCATTTTTTGAAAACATATTCATTGTTAATTCTCTTTTTAATGAATGCTGATCGGACGTTTTCTCAAACCGGGAATACGATAAACAAAATCTTATTTGTAGATGACTACTGGATTGATACATTAGAAAATTTACATCGTACGCTTCATCAACCAAAAAAATATTCAAATTATCCGGTACTTGCAGGCAGCTATCCCTGGGAAAACAACATGGTGCAGACCAGACGGGGCCCACAATGGATAGACGAAGAAAGAATATGGAAAATCTGGTATAACGCTGCAGGCAAATTAGGTCCGAAGGGGAGTGGGGGAGTAGAGGAGTATAATTTTGGCATGGCTATATGTCTTGCTACTTCTCGTGATTTAATTAATTGGGAAAAACCTTTCACAAGAACGATATCTTATTATGGATCTAAAGAAAACAATATAGTGCTTAATGGCTTAATCAGCGGACCCATATATGATAGAAATGAACCTGTTGCAGATCGGAGATATAAAGCAATGCTTAACCAGTATAAAAATGGCGTAATGAGTTGGCATCCTATTTTTTCTTCTGACGGGGTTCATTGGAGCAATCCTGTAGAGGAAGGAGTTAAAGCCAGCGATGAAACTCAATTGCTTTATGATGAAATTTCTAAAGAATATCGATTTTATTGTAAGGGATTTCTGCCGGGTAAAATACGGGAAAAACTGATTGATGGCAGACCAATTCAACCAAATAATCATCGTTGTGTTTATTTATCCACGAGCAAAGATTTCATTAAGTGGACTATACCCGAATTAGTATTTCATGCTGATGAACTCGACCAAAAAATCGGAGCTAAACGTAATGTATCTGCCAAAGCTGATTCAAACAGACTTTACCCTACTGCGCAGTACGATAATCCTAATCAGTATTATACAGATATCTATAGCATGGCGGTATTTAACTATGAAGGAATATATATAGGTATGCCATGCATGTTTGACCAAACAGGGAGCCTGCGTAATAACTCTGCAGGACTATTATATCCTGAATTGGCAACTAGCAGAGATGGGTACAAATGGAACCGGGCTGGAAATAGAGATATCTTTCTATCACTGGGAAGCAAGGAAGACTTTGACGGCGGAAATATTTTGATGGCAGCACATCCTATCATTAAAGATGAACAGGTTTGGTTTTACTATTTAGGACAGCCAGAAACACACGATGGTGGAATTAGCCGTTTGTCGCGAGTTAATGGTGGAATAGGATTATCCAAATTACGGTTGGATGGCTTTATTTCGATTGATGCCGGAAATAAACCTGGATTGCTTACAACTAAAGTTATTGACTTTACCGGTGATAATATCTGGTTAAACCTTGATGCTGCTGGCGGAGAAGTTCTGGTGGAGTTACTCGATGCTAAAAATTTTAAACCTTTAAAAGGTTTCTCATTCGAGAAATGCATTCCTGTATCTTCTGATGCAGTAGCTACTAAAGTACAGTGGCAGAATCAAAGAGGATTACAAAGCATTAAAGGAAAAAAAATAGTATTCCGCATAAAAATGAGCAATGCCAAACTTTATTCTATTCAGGTTAAATAAAATTTTTGAAACGACAGATAAATTAAAGCCTACAGATAATAACTGAAAAGATTTAGACAGTTTATGAACTACAAATCAATATTAACTTTTCTATTGGTGAATTTGCTGTGGCATTATTCCGGATATACTCAACAGGCAGAGGTCAGGTACTCCGTTCCTGATGAACCGTGGGACGAAAATTTTGGCAATCACAGAGCCATCATTAATGTTGAACAATCTTCGGATGCGGTACATCTTGATTTTTTGTGGCGGCGCCACGATTTGAAGCCCGAAAATCATCGATTGATCATTATAAATGCAAAAACCGGTGAAATTATTAAAAATATTTACAGAATACAAATCGATCAGGAAAGATGCGAGATCGTTTTTGGCCCGGTTGCAGCAACAGGTGTTTATTATTTTTATTATTTGCCTTATCAGCCGGAACTCAAACAATATGCGCCAGGTCCTTATCTTACTCCGGAAGAGGCGCCTGATAAAGATTGGACAAGTAGACATAATCTTTACAAAACAGGCAGACAGTTTGTTGATGTTAAAGAGGTAAAAGTAGAAGAGATTCAGGCAAGGAGGGCATTTCACTCTTTCTATCCAATGGAAGTCACTGCTACAGTTATGGAAGTGAGTAATTACCTTCAAAAGCACCAATCGGATTTCCTGCTTTTCCCGGAAGATCGCGTCTATCCCATCAGGATGTTGGATGTGTTGCCGCTTCGGTGGATAAAGCGATCGCCAGGCAGCATATTTAAAGGTGTTGCTCAAAAAAATGAATATTATACACTTCAGATTGGTGTTTATGCAGCACAAAAAAATCTGCGCGATATAAGGCTGATATTTTCTGATATAAAAGATAAAAATGGGAACGAGATTCCCGCCAGTGCTTTTACTTGTTTCAATACAAACGGGGTAGATACCCGGGGAAAGCCTTTTACTAAAAAAATAGATCTAGCGAAAGAAGGTATCCAGCCATTATGGATAGGTGTGGATATTCCTTCCAATGCCATACCCGGAATTTATGAAGGCAATATTGGAGTACAAACACAAAATGCCGGGCAACAAGTTATTCCAGTGCGCTTGCAAATTGAAGATAAGTTATTAGCTGATCGTGGCGACGGAGAAACCTGGAGGCACTCCCGGTTGCGTTGGCTCAATTCCTCCTTAGGAATTGCTGATCAGCCTACGCTTGATTACGAAAGTTTGAAGTTACATAATGAGTCCATTGTGGCAACCGGTAAAACAGTTCAATTATCTTCTACAGGATTACCGGCATTGATACAGACTCCGTTGGCAAATAACATTCTTGCAACGCCAATACGTTTTACTGTTGAAGTAAATAATAAAATCCACCTGCTTAAATATAAGCCGCTGGAGTTTGTAGAGCAGAAACCTGGTTCAGTTTCCTGGAGTACAAGCTCTGAAAGTGATAGCTTTTTTGTGGAGTGCATTGCTAAAATGGAGTTTGATGGAAGAATGCATTATCGGTACAAGTTAACAGCAAAAAAATCCATTTACATCCAGGATATCCGGTTGGAGCTGCCTTTTAAAAAAGAATTTGCTACTTATATGGTGGGCATGGGGCGTATGGGAGGATACACACCTCCCAGTCACATTTCACGTTGGATTAAAACTGAGGATAGTTTCTGGATAGGCAATACATTAGGAGGAGTTCAATGTGAATTAAGAGGCGGACAATATCATGGACCATTATTGAATCTTTACCAACCTAATCCTCCGGCCAGTTGGTACAATGGTATGAATGGAGGTTTTCGTGTAGATTCAAACGATAGCGTTGTAACTGCCAGTGCTTATAGTGGTGCCAGAGATATGCAAGCAGGTCAATCAGTTGAATATGAATTTGCATTACTGATCACACCTGTAAAACCTTTCGATACAAAAAAGCAGTTCTTTAATCGCTATTATCACGGTACATTTCCTACGCCGGAAGTTATAGCTAATGGTGGCAACGTGATGAACATCCACCATGCCACTGAGTTCAATCCGTATATCAACTATCCTTTCATTGCACAAAAGAAAATGAAAGAGATCGTTGAAGAATGGCATAAAAAAAACTGGAAGGTGAAAATTTATTATACTGTAAGAGAATTAAGCAATCATCTAACGGAAATCTGGGCACTCAGGAGCCTTGGTAATGAAGTATTGGCTGGTGGACGGGGTGGGGGCTATCAATGGTTGCAGGAGCACCTTGTAACTGGCTATACGCCCCAGTGGTATACGCATATTGGAAATGGTATGGTAGATGCAGCTATATTAAACGGAAGTGAATCACGCTGGTACAACTATTATATCGAAGGTTTGAATTGGCTAATGAAAAATATGGATATTGATGGACTGTACCTGGATGATGTTTCGTTTGATCGTCATATTATTCAAAGGATGCGAAGAGTGATGGAGATGACTAAGCCTGGTTGTATGATCGATCTGCATTCCAATACAGCATTTTCATTAGGCTCCGCTAATCAAAATATGGAAATGTTTCCTTATATCGATAAGACCTGGTTCGGTGAAGGCTTCAACTTTGATTTGATGCCAGCCGATTTTTGGCTAACAGAAGTGAGTGGTATTCCTTTCGGTATACCCAATGATATTTTAATGCATATGAGTGTAAATAATAAGAGAGGAATGATTTACGCAATGACTCATCGCGGGTTTTATCCTATATGGAAACTTTGGGATGAATTTGGTATTTCTGATTCAAAGATGGTAGGATATTGGGATGCACATCCGTTGGTGCAAACAAATAATGAACAAATAAAGGCAACTTCATATGTAAAATCAGGGAGTGTGTTGATTGTTTTAGGTAGCTGGAGCAATCAAAAGGAAAAGGTGAAGCTCCAATTGGATTGGAAAAGGCTTGGGCTTGAACCTAATAAAGTAAAATTGAGATCACCTGAAATTGAAGGCTATCAGCGAAGCAGAGAGATAAATATGTCGGAGACATTGACTATAGAACCTAAAAATGATCTGATTATTATTATTTCAAAAAGGTAATATAAAGCGATTGTGAAGAGAGTGAACATCAAGGTGCGAAACGAGCGTGTCTTTAGGGTAATTGTTGTTTAAATCGTTGAGGTTTTATGGCAATAAACAGGCGGGTGTTTCATAATATATCGGCGTGGCTAAGAAGTTAAAATAAGTACTATTGTTATTTATAATAAATATGATAAAATATGGCAATAATAAGATTGATAGGTATGCTTATACTAATAAACCTTTGGTATAGCTCTTTAAACAGCATTTTTGGCCAACAGACAGTTTTCAGAAAAATTCCTAAGAAAAATAAATCTATCCAATTGTTTAACGGAGAGAATCTCGAAGGATGGTATACTTTTTTGAAAAATAAGGGTCGTAATAACGACCCTAAGCAAGTATTCACTGTAAAAAACAAATTACTACACATTTCAGGAGAGGAGCTGGGATGTTTAACTACTAATGAAGAATACGACAATTATAAACTTTTAGCAGAATATAAATGGACGGGAAAGGCATATCATCCCCGGGAAAATAAAGCTATGGATGGTGGAATTTTACTGCATTCAAAAGGAAGTGATGGAGAAGTTGGAGGAATATGGATGCATTCAATCGAATGTCAAATTATTGAAGGGGGAACCGGAGATATTCTTGTGGTAGGTGATGGAACAGACAATTTTAAAATTACTGTTACAGTAGGTCCCGAAAAACAGGACAATTGTTATGTATTTGATCCTGCTGGAAAACCTGTCACAGTTCTGTCGGGAAGAGTAAACTGGTATGGAAGAGATCCGCAATGGAAAGACTTAAAGGGCTTTCGTGGAGAAAACGATAAAGAAAAGGCAATCGGACAATGGAATAGAATAGAATGTTATGTAAGAGATAACACAATTGCTATTTATCTTAATGGAGTACTTGTTAATTATGCATACAATGTAAATCCGTCCAGTGGACGTATTCAATTACAATCGGAAGGAGCAGAAATAGTTTTTAGAAAGATAGAGCTTACATCTCTTAATAACAACCGCGTTGCTTCAAAGTATGAATAATTCAATTTAAAAATGCTTACCTAAATATTAATTCAAACGTGCATGGTTACCTGAAACTTTAGATGGAAGTTTGTTCTGATAGAAAATGCGTATACTTTAAAAGTAAATTTGTATGGATCTTAACGAGTCCTGCAAGTTCGAATTCCGCCCTCACCGCAGTAAGTATTATCATCATTGTATTGCAAAACCCGTCAATAAAGTATTGACGGGTTCTTTATTTCACTTTTATCCTGTGCGCAAAATATAACTGCAAAGCATCTAACCTTGTGGTATGTACCGAAACCAACTTTCCGGCAATAACGACGGCGGGTTACAGGGCGTATCTCAACGTAATGCCATAAGTGGCAGGATCACCCAGTACAGCCGCATAATAGCCTGAGCCCCCGGAGGCAGGCAACAATTGTTCAAAATAATTTTTGTTCAGCAGGTTCCTTCCCCACACAAAAGCTGAAAATCCTTTTTTCGCAGTGCGAAAACCTACCCGGGCGTTCAGCAGCGCATACCCGTCAATGTTCATGTATATAGAAGGGGAAGCACTTGAAGAGAATGCTGAGCGGTAATATCCGTCTGCAGCAATAAAGAATCTGGATGGATTACCAAAAAAGCTGGCAGGGGTACTGTATTCGCCGTTCAGCGATACTGCCCATTTTGAAATACCCGGCAAATCACCACCTGAAATATCTTTATATGCAGATGGCGCTCCGGTTTCTTCCAGCGGTACAGGTGCATTTTTAAATGATACATATATTCCTTCCGTATAAGCCACGCCGCCACCTACAGAGAAATGTCTTCCTATCCGGGAGCTGCCTTCGAGCTCTGCACCGCGTATCCGAACCTTCTCAGCATTGGCAAGGTATCCACGGTTGACGCCCGGCTCTGCAGTCTGTACCTGGGCCTGGTAATCTTTTATGCCGGTATTGTAAATAGTAAGGTTGAGCGTGGAGCCGGGAGCAGGAGTGGTCTTAATGCCGGCTTCGATATGCTGCACATATTCCGGTTTGATCACTGCAAGATCTGTCATCACCTCTCCATCGGCAGTAGGTAAGCCGCCGAGGTTAAGCCCTACCGATTTGTAGCTGGTGGAGAAAGTAGCATAGGTGTTGATCTGGTTACCTGCTTTATAGTTAAGCGTGAGCAGGCCTGAAAGGTTTGTATTGTCGGTATTGGTTTTAAAGACCTGGTCGCTGTATACTGATTTCTTCATTGCAATCAGGTCCGGGTCGTTCGTATCTAATCCTCCGTACGTTTTGCGGTTGAAGTCAACTTTTTTCCAGTCATAATTATAACGCAGCCCTCCTAAAATGTGCAGACGGTCGGTAAGTGCAAAATCCAGTTGCCCGAAAACTGCACCGCTGAAAGTATTGAGCGTTGATACAGTGTGTATGCCATACCCTTCAAATAATCCCGGCGTGCTCCATTTGGGACTGGTGCTGCTCTGTGAAAAGCGCCATTGTGCCGAACCGGATTCTTCCGTATGATAGGGATCGGTTTTAAGATCCTGCCCTATAGCAAAGACACCCACTACGCCGTTGAGCCTCGAAGAAAAATTGCCTGCATACCGGATCTCCTGCGACCATTGCTGGTGTTTGGAAGGAGCCTGGGAAAGATTCAGCACCGACAGGCTGGTGAAATCACGGTCATTGGAAGGGTTCCACTTCCAGTAGCGCCAGGCAGTAGTAGAGGTAAGGGTGCCTGAACCAATCTTGATGTCGGCATTCAGCGAAACACCTCCAAGGTCATTATCGGAACGCCAGGGGGTATTCTGATCAATTTTTCTGTCAAACGGATTGCGGCTGGGTAATTGATAATGCAGGTCGGCAATGATCTGCTCAAACTGCCTGTAAGCTGCTCTTTGCGTGGGAACCACACCCGCGAACACCTGGGCATAGCCGTTGGGGCGCTGACTGGAAGCATCGCCGGAGAGCGTGATCTCCACTTTGCTTGAAGGGCTGTATAACAACTGTCCCCTGAAACCAAGGTTATTGATGTCATTTATCTTTTCTCCGGTAATTACATTATCGAGCACACCATCCCGTTGTGTGCCGGAGAAAGAAAGACGGGCTGCGAAATTTTTTCCCAACCCTCCCGTTACAGAGGCTTTGGCCTGGATGTATCCATAGTTGCCATAGCTTATCTCGGCATTTGCGCCCGGCTTAAAAGAAGGTTTTTTTGTTACTATATTAAATGCACCGGCAGTAGTGTTCTTTCCAAATAATGTGCCCTGTGGTCCGCGCAGCACTTCAATGCGCTCCACATCAATAAAATCGAGTGTTGCGGCTGCAGGGCGGGCATAGTATACGCCATCTACATAAAATCCTACTCCCGGTTCAATACCATCATTGGTGAGACCAAAAGTTGTTCCCTGCCCTCTTATATTTAAGGCTGTGTTCCTGGGGTTGGAAGAATATAACTGTACGGAAGGCACCAGCTCCTTTAAACGGTTTACGTTAAAAGCACCTGCATCATTGATCAGTGCGCCGGTGACCACCGACACAGATACCGGTACATTCTGCAATACTTCACGCCTCCTGCGCGAAGTAACTACAATAGTATCGGTTTGAAAAAGCGGTTGCAGTTGTATCAACAGGTTGTTTATGGTTTGATCGCGTACAAACAGCTGGCGCGATTCAAAGCCGGCAGATGTAACCAGCAGGGTAAAGGGGAACTGCAGGTCTTTAAGTGGTAAGACAAAGTTCCCAGCGGTGTCTGTTACGGTGCCAACGGTGCTTTTTTTAACGGCGATACTGGCATAAGGAATGCCTTCATTGTTTTCATTAACAATCCGCCCGGTAAATTGAGCAAATAACAGCGCCGGCAATAGTACAGGGAGCATTACGAGAAGTCCTTTCATAAACTTGTTTTGATGAGTTTTTATTAGTCTATTTATTTTATAGACTAATAAGTTAAAAAAAATTGCCGGCTGCGCTTCCCAACATCGGGCGGTATGCCCGGGGAAATTCAGCCTGCTGTTATACAGGTGTTTTCAATGTTACGCATTAGTATGAACTAGTGCTGAGTTAATTATATTATAATAAGTCGTATTGTCCGGGTAAATGGTGAATAGCGAATAAATTCACCATTCACTATTGCCCATTCACTATTTACTTGCTGAATGCAGCTATCTGTTTTAAGCAAATCGCTGCAAAAGTAGTATAATGTGTATAGTCTACAAAAATTATAGACTATATTTGTTTTTATTTTATTCTGATGCTATAATAAGATCTGGCTGTTCCCAACGGTCATTGCCGGGAATATAATGCAGAAGGCGCTTTTAAGAATAAATGCCCTATCTGTATTATTGATGATCGGATAGTAAGCGTCCCGTAGAAACGAGACGCCTGTCTTAACGATTGCTTGCCCATGAAATCATATTGCGGATAAACAATGGATTAGTTTGTGCCTGGTGGATGCCTAATGAATACAACTAACTGCAGATGAAAGCATACCCCGGGCTTTATAGTGTTCGGATAGATGTTCATGTATTGGAAGTATAAGGCAGCAAAGCCTTTGCTATGAGTATGTTGCCGGGCGGCAACAATAGCGCATCTTATGTACCGGGATCAATGTCATGACACAAAAGTCAGCATTATTTTTTAGTCTACAAAATTTATAGACTATTTATTTGAGATTTTTTTTTGGCAGGTAATCTCATTGCCTCATCGGCTAAAACAGGAATAAACTGTGACCAGGCGGCGCTTAAGGGCAGTGTTGCCGCTTAGCACAAAAACTCATTTGTAAAATAGTTATGTAAAACATACCTTCACTTCCACTTGTATCCACCTTTTACCCAATAAAATCCAACAGGCAAATGAGCAAAAGCAGCTATCTCTTTTTCTTTTTATGCGCTGCGTGTATGTTGCACGGTTATGCCCAGGCGCAGACAGCATTTACTTCCATACCACTTAACAACCTCGATGCATTTGACAGTCCCGGTTCCAACTGGTCTGTAGCCGGCGATGCAGTGGCGGATCTCAATACCGAAGGCATAATGAGCGCGCTCCCGGGAACGGGCATCGTGGTAAATCTTATTTCGCAGAAAGACAATACTCACTTAGTGACCAAACAAAATTTTGGTGATATAGAGCTGGAATTAGATTTTATGATGCCGAAGGGGTCTAATTCGGGTATTTATCTGGAAGGGCGTTATGAAGTCCAGTTGTTTGACAGCTGGGGTAATACCGATCCCGGTTATGCTGACTGCGGAGGCATCTACCAGCGCTGGGATGATAAGCGCCCGGGAGATAAAAAAGGCTATGAGGGTATGGCGCCGCTGATGAATACAGCCAAAGCGCCCGGCTTATGGCAGCATATGCGCATCAGGTTCCGCGCTCCCAGGTTTGACAGCCAGGGAAAGAAAACAGAAAATGCACGTTTTGAGGCAGTATACCTTAACGGCGTATTGGTGCAGCAACAGGCGGAAGTGACAGGCCCTACACGTTCTGCAGCATTCCAGGACGAAAAGTCTGAAGGACCGCTGCTGCTGCAGGGGGATCACGGGAATGTGGCTTTCAGGAATATTTCATACCGTTCGTTGACGGGCGACAACTCAACACCGGCGGATATCGACCTTGATGATCCTATATTGATCAAAGCAAAGGGAAGTCCTTATTTATTGAGAAGCTTTATCAGCTATAAAGACAAATTGCTTACGCACGGTATTTCTGTAGGCGATCCAAAGGAAGTGAACTATTCTTATGATATGAAGCAGGGCGCATTGTTCCAGGTATGGCGCGGACAGTTTGCCGATGCTACCGATTTGTGGCACGGGAGGGGCGAGCCATATCAGCGTATTGTACCGTTGGGCAGCGTGATCGTTTTATCTGACGCGCCTTCTCTTGCGGTCTTGCCTGACGTAAATGCTACCCGATGGCCGGAAACGCTTGCGTTTGATGATATGCATAATAAAGGGTATGTGCTTGATGCTGCAAGATCGCCTTCATTCAGGTACAGCTTTAATAACATAAATGTTACCGACAAGATATCCGTACCGGATACTAAAGGATTGACACGAACCATTACTGTTGCCAATGCGCCGGCAGGATTGTATATACGCGTTGTTGCAGGAAATAAAATTGAGCCTTCGGGTAAGGACATGTATGCTGTGGACGGAAAGCAGTACTACATCGCGGTGAGCGATAAATTAAAACCGCTTATCCGGCAGATAGGCGACAGCCGGGAATTGCTCATCCCGGTAAAATCTAATGATCCTGTAACTTATTCTCTTATCTGGTAATTTTCGAACATCATGATCATCATATATAAAAAGCTGAATGAAATTGTTAAGTATGCGGTTGCTGCACTTCTTTGTACCTGTGTGCTGGGGATAACCGGTGCTTACGCTCAAAAGGACACTACAGTACATGTGCAGAAAGAGGAAGATTTTTATAAAATTCTTTCTGTGCCGATCCCCGACGATATTTTACTGGAAGTTGGCGGAATGACCTTTCTTCCCAATGATGAGCTTGCTGTTTCCACACGCCGCGGAGAAGTATGGATCATCAGTAATCCCTACATGAAGAACGGCGCTATGCCGCGCTATCGCCTCTTTGCGCAGGGAATGCATGAAGTGCTGGGGCTTAACTATATCAGGGGAGATATCTATGCTGTGCAGCGTTCCGAGCTTACCCGCCTGCGCGACCTGAATGGCGACGGGGAAGCGGATGAGTATGAAACTGTTTACAGTTGGCCGCTTGCCGGCAACTACCATGAGTTTGCGTATGGACCAGTGCTGGACAAAGACGGCAATATGATCATTACGCTCAACCTTGCCTGGGTAGGCGATCATGGCGAGAGCTTATCCAAATGGCATGGCTGGATGATCAAGATATCGCCCGACGGGAAGATGAAGCCCTATGCAGCAGGGATGCGTTCTCCGGCAGCTTTTGCGCTCAATGACAAAGGAGATATTTTTTATTCGGAAAACCAGGGCGACTGGGTGGGGTCGGGGAGCATAACACATGTAGCCGAAGGAGATTTTGTGGGGAACCCTGCAAGCCTTGTGTGGTCGGGATTGCCGGAATCGAATGTAAAACTTAAGAAAGAGGATATACCTGATACCAATGAACCAAAGTATGATGTGGCGCAAAGAGTGCCGGGGCTTAAGCCGCCTTCTGTCTGGTTCCCGCATACCATCCTGGGGATATCCACTTCGGGTATACTCAATTATGATAATAAAGGAAAGATGGGGCCTTTTGAAGGACAGCTTTTTGTAGGCGACCAGGGTCAGAGTAAGATCATGCGGGTATTTCTTGAGAAAGTAAAAGGCGTATACCAGGGTATCGTATTCCCTTTCCGTGAGGGATTTTCTTCGGGTATACTGCGTATGAACTGGGGATCGGACGGCAGCATGTTTGTAGGAATGACATCCAGGGGCTGGGGGGCAACCGGCAGAGCGCCGTACGGCCTGCAAAGATTATCCTGGAACGGGAAAACACCTTTTGAAATGAAGAGCGTGGAAGCAAGACCGGATGGATTTGAAATTACATTTACCCAGCCTGTGGATGCTGTTGCAGCGCGGGATGGCGCTTCTTATGCCGTTACCAGATTTACTTATCAGTATCATCACAATTACGGCAGTCCTATCATTAATTCAGGCGCCTGTCCTGTAAGAGCGATAGAAGTATCTCCGGACCGTATGAAGGTAAGGCTGGTGATAGACAGTCTGAAGCTGGGATATATTCATGAGATCAAAGCAGAAGGCGTATTGTCTGCTGACCGTAATACGCTGCTGCATAATTTTGGATACTATACGCTCAACCAGATACCGGATGGTGGCAAGCTGGCTATTACAGATGCTAACAAAGTGCAGTCAATGAGTCACCATCACGTGATGAATAATGCCGGTAAAGCATCGCCTTCTGCAGTTGCGGCAAACGCCAAATATCTCACCCGGATGCCGGCTTCCTGGAAGAATAAAGTAGACCGTACTCTTACAATGGGTACAAAGCCGGGACTGAAATTTGACAAAACAACGCTTACCGTAAAGGCAGGAGAGCATGTAAAGCTGGTGTTTAACAATAATGATGATATGATGCATAATATGGTGATCACGCGCCCGGGTGCTGCCAACAGTGTAGGAGAGGCGGCCACCAGGCTGGGGCTGGCGGGAGAAAGAGTATCGTATGTGCCGGCGATGCAGGATGTGCTTTTTCATACAAGATTATTAGAGCCTACAAAGTCGGAAACGATATATTTCACCGCACCGGATCAACCCGGGGAGTATCCTTATATATGCACTTTTCCCGGGCATTACCTGGCGATGCGGGGAGTGTTGGTGGTGACGAGGTGAGGGGAGATAATGATAGGTGGTAAGTGATAAGCCCTACACCTTACCCCCTATGCCTTATACCTAAATTATAAAACATCTTTTCTATGCGCAGAATTTATAGCAAAGCGTTGATGATTGTAGCAATGCTGGGGATATTCTCAGTATCTGTACCGGCCCAGAAAGACAGGAAAATAAAAGTGCTTATCATTGACGGGCAGAATAATCATGATAACTGGCCGCAGACCTCCAAAATGATGAAAGGCTGGCTGGAGGCAACAGGCCTTTTTACGGTGGATATTGCCACCACACCTTCTCATGGCGGATCAATGGAAGGGTTTAAGCCGGATTTTGAGCAATACAAGGCAGTGGTAATGAACTATAACGGAGATGCATGGCCGCAATCTACAAAAGAGGCGTTTGAAAAATATATGCGTTCCGGCGGGGGTATGGTGAGCGTACATGCTGCAGACAACGCTTTCCCGGAGTGGGTGGAATATAACAAGATGATCGGGCTTGGCGGCTGGGGAGGCCGCAACGAGAAGGATGGCCCTTATGTATATTATGACAGTACCGGTAAAATATTGCGGGACAATAGCTCCGGGGTAGGAGGTAGTCATGGAACTTTCCATGCATTTAGAATAGATATACGCGACAAAGATCATCCCATTACCCGCGGCGTGCCTGATAGCTGGATGCATAATAAAGATGAGTTGTATGACCGCCTGCGCGGACCGGCAGAGCACATGACGATACTGGCGAGCGCCTACAGCGCTAAAGAGGAACGGGGAACAGGAAGAGATGAACCTATTATGATGGTGATCTCTTACGGAAAAGGAAGGATATTTCATACCACGCTGGGGCATGCTAATGAGTCGCAGCAGTGCACGGGTTTTATCACGTTCCTGCAAAGAGGCGTGGAGTGGGTAGCTACGGGAAAAGTGACACAGCCGCTCCCAAAGGATTTTCCGGGGAAGGATGAGGTGAGGGTGAGAAAGTGATAAGTGGTGAGTAGTAAGTGATCTTGAGGAAACCTGAAACCCGACAGCCTATCCGCCCCAATTCCTTATTTTTGGCCTCCCTTATGGCGAAAGCAAACACAGACACCCCCCTGATGCAGCAACACCGGGCTATCAAGCAGAGATACCCGGATGCTATACTGCTTTTCAGGGTAGGAGATTTTTATGAGACATTCGGCGAAGACGCCATCAAGGCATCGCAGGTATTGGGTATCACGCTTACCAAAAGAAATAATGGAGCGGCATCATCGTCCGAACTGGCGGGCTTCCCGCATCATGCGCTGGATACCTATCTTCACAAGCTGGTGAAGGCGGGCTACCGCGTGGCTATCTGCGACCAGCTCGAAGACCCTAAATCGGCAAAAGGTATTGTAAAGCGCGGGGTAACTGAAATGGTGACCCCCGGAGTAGCAACAAACGATAAATTGCTGGAGCATAACAGCAATAACTTTTTGGCAGGCGTGTATATGGGGGAGGATGTAGTAGGCGCTGCTTTCCTTGATATTTCCACGGGTGAATTTTTTGCAGCGGAAGGTAATACAGAGTATATAGATAAGCTGCTGCAGAGCCTTCGCCCTGCGGAAGTGGTTTTTCAGCGTAATTACCAGAAGCAGTTCAAGGAAACTTTCGGTACCAGGTTTTATACTTATACACTGGAAAGCTGGCTGTTTGAAGAAGGGTATGCTACCGAAAGCCTCCTGAAGCATTTCGGCACGCATTCCCTCAAAGGATATGGCGTGGAGAACATGCGTGCAGGTATCATCGCTGCCGGGGCGGTATTGCATTATCTCAAAGACACCGAGCATCCCAACCTGCAGCATATCACTTCCATCCAGCGGATTGACAGGGAGGAGCACCTGTGGATGGACCGCTTCACTATACGCAACCTGGAGCTGCTGGGCATGAGTGCGGAAAGCGGTAATACACTGCAGAAGGTGATGGACAATACCGTTTCTCCCATGGGCGCCAGATTATTGAAGCGCTGGCTGGTATTGCCATTGAAAGATACCGGACGCATTAACGAGCGGTTAAACCTTGTGGAATATTTTATAAAGGAAACAGATCTTCGCTTAGCTGTTGTACAGCATATCAGGCAATGCGGCGACGTGGAAAGACTGGTGAGCAAAATACCTTTGAAGAAGATCAACCCGCGTGAAATAAAACATATAGCAAGGGGCCTGCAGCATATACAGGAGATAAAAAATATTTGTGCAAACAGCAGCAACGATTACCTGAAAAGGCTGGCCGATGCGCTGAATCCCTGCCAGTATATTGCCGATAAGATCAATAAAGAAATCGTTGACAATCCTCCGGCGCAGTCTAACAAGGGAGGCATGATCGCCGCGGGCATACATGCAGAGCTGGACGAGCTGAGAAGCATTGCCACCGGCGGGAAGGAATACCTGGTAGCATTGCAGCAGAAGGAAACGCAGGCAACGGGCATATCTTCGCTCAAAGTAGGCTTTAATAATGTGTTCGGTTATTACCTCGAAGTAACCAATTCACACAAATCCAAGGTGCCGGAGAGCTGGATCCGGAAACAGACGCTGGCCAACGCGGAACGGTATATCACCCCCGAGCTGAAACATTATGAAGAAAAGATCACCGGCGCGGAAGAAAAGATACTACAAATAGAACTGGAGCTTTATGATAAGCTGCTGCTGGAGCTGCAGGACTATATAGCGCCGATGCAGGTGAACGGCAATATCCTCGCAATACTCGACTGTCTTACCTGCTTCTCGAATAATGCCCTGCAATACGGCTATAAAAAACCCGGACTGCATGACGGTACCGCGCTTGAGCTGAAAGAAAGCCGCCACCCGGTAATAGAACGTTACCTGCCTCCGGGTGAGCAATATATTACCAACGACATTACGCTGGATCCATCGGGACAGCAGATCATAATCCTCACCGGTCCCAATATGAGCGGTAAGAGCGCCCTGCTCCGCCAGACCGCCCTTATCACGCTGATGGCGCATATAGGGAGCTTTGTGCCGGCAGCATCTGCCAGCATCCCGCTGACGGATAAAATATTTACCCGTGTCGGCGCCTCTGACAACCTGAGCGGCGGTGAATCTACTTTCATGGTAGAGATGAATGAAACCGCCAGCATTATCAATAATATTTCTCCCGGCAGCCTGATACTGCTGGATGAGATCGGCAGGGGCACTTCTACTTACGACGGGATTTCCATTGCATGGAGCATCGCTGAATTTCTGCACGATTCCCCGCATCGTCCCAAGACATTATTCGCCACGCATTACCATGAGCTCAATGAGCTGGAAAATAAATTGCAGCGGGTGAAGAATTATCATGTTACCAATAAAGAATCTGGCAACAAAATTATTTTTCTCCGCAAGCTGGCACCGGGTGGCAGCACCCACAGCTTTGGTATACACGTAGCAAAGATGGCCGGTATGCCGCCTGCGCTCATCAGCCGTGCCAATGCCATCTTAAAGCAGTTGGAAGACAAGCATGCCGACAGCGATGGTAGTGAAGTATCCAAAGCAGTAAAGCAGTTAGCTGTGCCGCAGATGCAGCTCTCGATCTTCGATGCCCATACCGAAGTGTTTGACGATATTCGTAAAATGCTGGAGAGCACAGATATCAACCGCCTCACGCCTGTGGAGGCGCTGCTGAAGCTGAATGAGATCAAGGGGTTGTTGAAATAGAAAGGATAGAGTGTTGTGTTAACCATAATATGCCGCATCATTTTTGTGAATAGTGAATGGTGAATAGTGAATAAATTCACCATGCACTATTGCCCATTCACCCGGACAATACGACATATCATAATTAACCCGGAACCGGATAAGTTATTGGTGATATCATGGGATTAGACAGCGTAGAAATTTTGATGAAGGTGGAAACCACTTTCGGGATTCAAATTCCCGGCAGAGATGCAGAGAAGATTGTAACTATAGGAGATTTCCATAATGCCGTATGGAAGCAGCTTGCCGGCAGGTATAACGACAGGTGTACATCGCAGGCGCTTTTTTACAGGCTCAGAAAGACCTTCTCAGAAAAGTTTAATTTTCCGCCCGCTCAATTGCGCCCGGATACGCCGCCGGAAGAAATTTTCCCAAAATATCGTCGTAGGCGGTCTTATTTGGATCTTGCCCGGGCATTAAACCTGGAATTGCCTCCTCTTGTGCTTACAAAACCCTGGGCTATGTTTCTAAATACATTTGGGCTTCTTACCATCCTGGGAGGGCTCGTTGTTTCGCTTGTCCTTATCATCTTTTTTGACTGTTCAAAATGGGCGCTTCTTATCCCTGCCGGGGGCTTTTGCTTGACCAGTCTTTTTTCAAAATTGCTTGAACCAAAGCGTACGAAAATCGGATCGCAGACGTTCAGGTCATTTACTATGCATGTATTAGCGCTAAATTACGGGACTATTGTTGCGGATGAAGCTGCAAACAGAAAGGAAATAGAATCTGTGATCAATCATATTATCTCGGATATGATGGGGATTGATCCCGAGCAGATACAACCACATCAGAGAATTGCAGATGATTTAGGAATTGATTAGTTACCCCAAGAGCGAGGCCGGTACATAATGTAATGATAAAAACCGAAGAGGGATTTAAATTCTGATAGCATTGCTATGAAAACATACCTGAAGAAATTAAAACATATTCTGCCTGTCTTTTTAGGTATAATCTTCATATCTGTAGTCGGGTTGGCTTTACTGAGATGGATATTGTCCATTCAATTTTCAGTTCTCAACATCAGGGAAGAGATCTGGGGTATGTGGATCCCGCTTATTTTCCCATGGATTCCCATCACGCTTTGGTTAAGGCAACGATTGCGGGTACTGGTTTTTAAGAAAGACAGGGAAAAGGGAAGCTTGTTCTTCCAGTTTATTGCGTGGCTCACTTTGACAGCGATGCTGCTGATTTCCCAGGAATATTTGACTACAGCTACAGGGAAGCTCCAGGCAATAACAAATATTGACCAAATCAATAAATATAAAAAGGCAAGATATTATTCGTTACAAAAATTTTCCGTTCAGCCCTCGTTCCGCGGTGGCTTTACTGATGTGCGCACCAGTGGAAAGTACAATGAGCACCTGGATTTTACCACCTACTTTGTTGTGCCGATAATAAACGATTCTTTGGAAACAACAGAAGCGATCCCCAAAAACTGGTATGGGATAAAGTTTGGAAGGCAAATCAGTAACAGGATCAGTGATGATAAAAAAGAAGAGGCATACGAAACATTTAGAAAAGAATGCTTAGAAAAGCTGAAGCAGTACAGGTATCATGATCTGGATCACTTTGAGAGAGCTCCCACGTCTGATGACAGAGTCGGTTTTTTAAAAGCTATTGAAGCAAGAATAAAACAACCCGTCGCCGGTGATGACTTTATTCTTTTGACGCCGGTGCAGAGATCTTATGAAAAGCGGAACGGGCATAAGCTGGCATGGATATTTGGTGCTTTTGCCATTGGTTTATCGTTTTTTTTATTTGCGCTTATCTGGCCCGGGTATAGCGAAAAGGAAAGAAAACGATTTTTGTCGGGTAAAAAGCCGAGGCCTGACGATCTTGTTGACATGTTTAGATATCTCATCCCTGCGGGCGGTCATTTTGCTACTTCAATTATCCTGGATATAAATATTCTGGTTTATTTGCTGATGTTTTTTTCAGGTATTAACCCTGTTTCAGCAAATGGTTATGAACTTTTGCAGTGGGGAGCGAACCGGCGTGCTGAAGTGCTTGGTGGCGAATGGTGGAGGCTTTTTACCAGCATGTTTGTGCACGGAGGATTTATGCACCTGTTCCTGAATATCTATGGGCTTGTATTAGGAGGCATGTTTGTTGAACCTGCTTTTGGAAGAAATGGATATTTTATACTTTATGTTTTATCAGGATTATCTGGAAGCCTTGCAAGTATCTGGTGGTATCATAATACCATAAGTGTAGGCGCTTCAGGGGCTATTTTTGGATTATATGGCGCTATATTGGGATTGTTGTTGACAAATGCTTTTCCAAAAGAACACAAAAGAGGCATATTTATAATGATTAGCATTTATGTGGCAATAAACCTGCTATTGGGATTGACGGGCGGAATAGATAATGCCGCTCATATAGGCGGACTTATAAGCGGGGCTTTGTGCGGGATTTTGATATATAAGTTCAGCCTGAAAAGCAATTGCGATGTATAGATATTTATTTCGTTTGCTCGCTTTTATGTAGATGCTAACGGCTCAATTTTCACTACTGTCAACCTGTTATATCCAATGAATTAATCACTATGAACTACCGTTAGATTTTTTTGCCGGATCGTTTTTGGGCACCAGCATCGCAAAGGCATAAAAATAGCTACCAGTGGTTGGATGGAAGGGAACTGTCTCGGGGGGTTAGTAAAATACCTGCTTTAAACTGCGTCATTCAGCCTGTGTCGTTCATTTGTCTTTTACCCTCCCCCAACTTTGTTGAGGGCTATTTAAATTCAAGCCCTTTAGACTTTCCCCGATACCACCGTCAAAAGAAGCTTTTACATTTTTATATACCCTCCCTTCGTCAATATTTGTATTCCCTGCTCCCAGTCACTTTCTTTAACTAAGAGTTTTGCCTCGTCAGCAGCACTTGAATACACCTGTGCTGCCAGTTCATTTTGCAATTGTGTTTCTATCCCCTCTGACTCCAGATAGTTTTTTGCGAGGTATACTTCAAAGGGCATAGTCGCATCAGAACTCATGATTATTTTCCAATTTTCCATATTATCATTCTTTTAATGCCCAATAGGATGCTTTATAAAGTTACAATAAAAATCAGAGAGAAGGCTTGAATTAAAGAGTATCGAGTGAATGATGATACTGTAACTTTAGGATAATGAAAGCATGCAAATGATAACACTCTTACCCGTCACTGCGAGCCGCATGCGGGACACCTCATGTAAAGATGTACTTCACTGCGGAGAAGCAGTCTCCCGAAGATGAACAGATGCCCCTGCTGTCAATACCTAAGTTTTGTATCTTAGCAACCATCATCATATATTGCTTATGGATTTGAATAAAGCCAACTATCTGTTGTTGCCCGTTTTTGCTTTTCTTTTTTCATCTTCCCTTCTGGCGCAGCAGGCAAAGAGCCCTGAAGCGCGCGTGCAATGGTTTAAGGAAGCCCGTTTCGGGATGTTTATCCATTGGGGATTGTATAGCGCTGCTGAAGGCATCTGGGAAGGAGAAAGATTGCGGAATACCAATAATTATGCGGAATGGATACGCTACCGCAACAGGATATCGAAAGAAGAATATGCTTCTTTAGCGAAACGTTTTGACTGGAACAAGATCAACCCAGAAGAATGGGTATTGCTGGCAAAGAAGGCCGGGATGAAATATATCATCATTACCGCCAAACATCATGACGGCTGCGCTATATGGAATTCCAGGGTAAGCGATTATAACCTGAGCAAGCTGAGCGGCACTCACCGTGATGTGCTTAAAGAACTGGCAGCAGCCTGTAAAAAGCATGGCATCAAGCTGGGATTTTATTATTCGCACTGGCTCGACTGGGAACATCTGTACGGATGGGATCACAACCAGGAACTCACCGGCCGCATTACGGATGAGCAATACAATATTTACTGGCAGGAAAAGGTATTGCCGCAACTGAGAGAGCTGCTTACCAACTACGGCGATGTTGCCATGCTGTGGTTTGATATGTGGGTGGATCATAAAACGACTATTGTGAAGAAGGAGCAACTGGAACAGGTGATTGAACTGGTACGAAAACTGCAGCCCAATTGTCTTATCAATTCCCGCCTGGGACTTCCGGCAGATACGCCCGGCATTGACTTCCAGACTTTGGGCGATAATCAATTCGGTACGGTGTACAACGATCATCCCTGGGAAACTCCCGGCACGATCGCGCATTCCTGGGGATATAATGCGCTGGAAAACCAATGGAAATCCACCACCCAGTTGCTGGAATCGCTTATTGACAATGTAAGCCTCAACGGTGGTTATACCCTCAATATAGGTCCGCGGGCAGACGGCTCTGTTCCTTACGAGGGTATAAGGCGGCTGGAAGATATAGGTGCATGGATGTCAAAAAACGGGGAGTCTGTATATGGCAGTACAGGACTTGCATTAAGAGCAGGACAATATGACTGGGGAAGGATCACTACAAAGCTTACTAGGAATAACAAACAGGATGTATACCTCCAGGTATATAATTGGCCGCTTGATCATATCCTGCGCGTGACAGGTATCATATCAAAACCTCAAAGCATAGCGCTGATCACTTCATCAGGTAAAAAGCTGTTGCCATTTTCACAGCAGGGTCCATTGATGCATATTCAATTGCCTGACCAGCCGGGTGATCATTTTGTTTCTACAATTGTTTTGCACTACAATCAGCCCATTGATCCTGACAGGCAGGTAGCGGCAGAATCCACTTTCGGCGGCTTTGCGCTCAGCGGAGAAAATACTGCCGATAATTCAGTAGCATTTAAGCTGGTGAAGTATGATGGATTAAGACCAACTCACCTGGTAGTGGATCATCCCGGTGTGCTGGTATGGAGATTGTATATACCGGAAGCGGGAAGCTATAAAGTAGATCTTTCTTTTCATAATTCCTCCGGCATTGACATGGCAGTGGATGTATCCGCCGACAGACAGATGATCCACCAGCAATTGAAGCCGACAGGAAAAGTAGTAGTAGAGCCTCACGACAGCTATACCGAAGAATTTGTAAACGACCATATCGGCACTTTTAACTTTCCTAAAGCAGGATTTTACGAAGTGAAATTAAAAGCTGATCCTGCAGCAGGAGAAAAGCTTCTCTTTAACAGGATATGGGTGGATAAAGTGCAATAAGGTTCACTCACAACATGCGCCGATTAAAGCGGCTCTTTCGCCCAGTATGGCTTTTATTAATTTGATGGTACTGTGTTGCTCTTCCATGTATTTGATCGCAGAAGGAATAAAGCAATCCCAGGCATGTGCAATATTGCCGCCGATAAAAATGATCTCTGGATTTTGATCCTTGTAGCGAAGCAGCAGCACTTCCGCCAGCGTGGCGCCAAAGGTGTCGAACAAGTGAGCCGCATGCGGGTCGGTATGCATGCTGTCGGCAAGCTCTTTTACACCTTTTATTGTATTGCCGGTCAGCTTTTCATATTCAAAAACGAACCAGCGGGAGGAAATATAATCTTCCGCTTTCCCTGCCCTGAACGGCATACAATACAGGTCGCCTTCCCGCTGCTCATTATTATAATAAGTGGCAGAACCAAGTCCTGTACCCAGTGTAATGCCAACCACATTACTATACCCCGTTGCACAACCGCAAAATAATTCTCCCGCCAGGAAGGCCTGCGCGTCATTCTTAAAGCTGATCTGCGCCGGATCTACCTGCAACTGTTTTGCCATCTTATTTTTTATATTCAGCCCATACAGGTTCTCATATTTGTGCAACCCTTTGATATAGCTGATGCCGTTTGCATAATCAAACGGTCCCGGCATGGCAATACCTATCTTTTGAATGTCAATACCGGCAGTTGTATGACAATCCAGTATGGCTTCACACCATTCCCGGATAATAGTATCACTATCCGCAGCCGGGTCAATATGTTTTCTTACCATAGACGAATCAATCAGCTTCCTGTTGTCTATATCAACCAGCCCGGCGGTAATATGCGATCCTCCGATATCTGCCCCGGCAACTAAGTTCATACCCGAATTATTTTGTATTAGGTTGCAGCGAAGGTAATTGTTTTACACCCCATTTTTCATTGGGCTTATCTCCCAGCCATAACTCGAGCCTGCCGCCTTTTGAAAAAAGGTCATGCGTAAACCAGAAATTATCATAGCGCTGCCCGTTCAGGCTTGCCTTTTGTATATAATCATTACTGCTGCTGTTGTTGTGAGTGATGATGGTAAATGTATCCCCGCTATAGTAGCGCCTGTCTAACTTGATGACCACTTCATCAAATACAGGAGAGGTAATTTCATATACAGGGTTAACAGACTCATTGCCGGTGATACTGAATAGCCCGATAGACATCAGGGCGCTCACTGCTCCCATTTGCCCCTGGTCTTCATCATGTCCTCCATATCCCATATCAGGTGTGATGTCGCCATAAGCCTGTTCCTTTACCCGGCGCACCCAGTATTGTGTGAGCCAGGGCTTGCCGGCATAGCTGAACACATGTGCGTTGGAGCAGCCCGGCTGGTTGGCATAGCTGACATATCCTTCGGTATAGCCGAATACAAAATTGCTGGCTCTCGATTGCTCAAATGCATAATTGAGCCGCTGGCAAAAAGTATCCGCTCCTCCCATCTTCGTGATAAGCTCCGGCAATGCGTGCGATAAGCCCCAGGTAGCCTGCCATGCATTGGCTTCAATCCAGCCATTGCCGCTCAACGGGTCTTTATGAATAAACTCCCCTTTTCTATTTTTGGGCAGCAACCATTTTGTCTCATTGTCAAAACATTTTGTCCATCCCCGGGAGCGGTCATTGAAAAAGTTATAGTCTTTTTTCTTTCCTAATGTATATGCCATCTGCGCAATGCCCCAATCCTGGAAAGCAGCTTCTATAGTGATCCCGGCGTTATCCGGCCACCATCCTTTTTGAGTATAAAAATTAATGTCTTCTTTTGAGCCAAGCATGCCACCGGGTAAATGATTCCGTTTCACTACATCATAAGCATGACGGGCATCCACTTTGGTCAGCAGACCCTTCATATAAGTGCTGATGATAAGATTGGATGCAGGACAGCTCGTCATAATATAGGAATATCCGCCGCCACAAGGCCCCCGTGGCAATAAATAACCGTTATTGGCATACTCGATCATGGATGCGGAAAGCTCATCCATCATTTCCGGCCAGGCCAATCCCCAGAGAATGTTCAGGTTCCATTGTGTGAGCCACCATGCATCGGAATTATACATCTGGAATGCAGGCTTGCCCTTGGCATCTTTGGGAACGGTTTTGATCCTGAAAACGGCATCGGTGAAGTTGCCTTCTCTTTTCCCGGTGGTCCTGTCCGGGTAATCGCCGGATACATCCGTGATCTTTTGCCTGCCCAGCAGTACATGCCAGAGATCGGTATAGAACTTTATTTTATTTTTTTCAGTTCCTCCTTTTACCGCGATCTTTCCTAACCAATCATTCCATACCTGTTGTGTATTATCTTTCACCGATTCAAAATCCCAGGTAGTGCATTCTGTATTGAGATTATTCCTCGCATTAGCAACGGTGGTATAAGAAAGCCCTATTTTCATTTGAAGCCTATCTCCTTTTTTGAGGGTATAGGCAGCGCTCAGCGTAAGGCTGTCGCCGGAAGCCGTGGCAATATTTTGTTGCTCCTTTGTTCCCTGCCAGGCATCCAGGTGATCAAAGGATTTATCAAACTGAATGACGAAAAATATCTTCACCTCTTTGGGGCCGCCCCAGTATCTTTTCACCGAGCTGAACCAGCCTTCTATTTCGGTATTATTCACTTTGGTGATATGCGCATTTTCCATTGTGCTGTTAGCTACATAGCCGCCCAGGTTAATGATGATACGGGCGTCTGTATCTTTTGTATAAGTGAACCTGTAAAAGTTTACGCGCTCCGTTGCGGTTTGCTCCACCCATATTTTATTGTTCTGCAGCATCACACGGTGATAGCCCGGCTGTACAATTTCATCATCATGATTAAAAGCGGATTTCCATCCCTGCTGACCGGCAGCAGGATTTTCTTTTAAGGTTGCGGGCATTATTTCAACCCCTGATATCATCCAGGTATGGATCTGTTCAAACCCCAGTATTTCTGTTTCATTATAGTTGTATCCTCCCCCGTTCTGATTTTTATTCCTGGTAAGCGGGGCGCTGGTGGCCATGCCGAACGGCACACTGCCGGTTATAAAGAAAAAATACCTTCCCCTGTTGGTTTCTATATAAGGATCTACCCATGATACATAATCATTCATTTGCGTGGGAGAGGGGAATACTTCTATTTCAGAAAAACCGAGATCAGCGCCGCTGCCATCGGTAACCACAAATTTTACCCAGGTAACTTTTTTTGCAGGGAATTGTATTGCCTTGCCTGTTCCGTCTGCCGGGATCTGGTTGACCCATAGTTCAGACCCGTCGCTGAAAACAAGCTTGCCTCCGGCGATATTATCCACAGGAGAAGGGCGATCGTACAGCACGATCTTGTTGATCAGCTGAGGCTCATTCCATGTAAGCTGTATCCATGGAAAACGGATATATCCCCAGTCGGTAGTCTTACCTTCACAGGCCCATTCTCCTTTGCCGTCAACCCCGATTATCCCGTCAGCAGCATTATTGCCGGAATAAGCATCACCCAGCTGGGTAGATACCGTTATGGTTGCTTTACCCGCAATATTCCCTGTTCCGGCCTGCATGGTATAGCAGCCTGCCAGCAGTATAATAGTAAAGAAGGAGGAACGTATTTTCATGTGTGAACTTTGGTGGATGGGGGAGGTTACAGGTTTCAGGTTACAGGTTGCAGATTGCAAATTCAACAACAGGTTTTAGGTGCATACTAACTTGAAACCTGTAACCTGAAACCAGACTTACTCTTTACCTAATTGGTACTTCATTCGTATAAACCTCGGCCGGTAGAGATTGGGAAATAATTTTATGTCTTTGTCAAAATCGAAAGAATTGATATTATAGCTGATCAGCAGTTCTCCCGGTGCAGAGAGCACAGGGTGCGCCTTGGCGTTATAGGGAAAAAGATTTTTACTCTCTTTAAGGTCTTCACTTACATCATATACATCTATTATAGGCCCGAATGGACCTGCAGGCGAAGACCCCAACCGCATGCCTACAAATTTTCCCAGCCCGTCTTTTTGAAAGACCATCAGGAATCTGCCATCGGCCAGCGGTGTAACGCTTAACTCATTGGATGCCCTGTCGGCTATAGGTTTAATATTGTTCACATCAGCAGTCCAGTCTGTGCCGTTCCAGAATCTCCATTCGCTAAAGGTCTCAATATCGGCAGGCTTCACCCGTGCCACCATCACTTCTTTTGCTTTACCTCTCACGCCGTATATATACACATACCCGTCTGGCTTTGGCGCTCCGGCATTGGCAGTATTTACCAGTATGCCTGCTCCAAACGATCCTACTGCATCCACCTGCTGGTTCTGGAAAAAGGGAATATCCAACTGGCGCATGTTTTTGTATGGCGGCTTTTCGTTGGCCGGGATAGTGATGAGCGTATTGCCCTCTTCCCTGAATCCGAAAACAGCTACGCCCGGAATATTGCTGATACGGTGCCCGAAAATATAGATATCATTGTTTTTTTCCTGGTTCGTAAAGCCATCCCCCAGCCAGTAATATTCTTTCTCTTTAGCAGCGGGTGTGTGGGGAATAAAAACAGACCTGGGCTTTCCTTCCGGGGTTTGATCCCAGTAAAATCTTATGGCGGCCGTATCAGGTTTTCCTCCCTGCAGGCAGGCAACGGAATTGTTGATCATTCCATAGCCGGTCTGCAAAGAATCATTGACAATATCGCCAAACATGGTGTCGCTGAACCAGATGATTGTTTCGCTTTCTTTTGCCGATCCTTCCTTTTCCACACCGTTTGCAGTTGTTGCAAATATGCCGTCTCCTCCAAACCATCCGTGCCTGCGCAGGAACATGCCCGACCAGTCATCTGCGCGTTCCACGCTGAACTGCAGGTGTGTTAAGGAGAGGCTGTCTTCTTCAGCCTTACTGCTTATGTCATTATTGTTGCAGGACATTATGGCGAACGCTGCCGCGATAAAGGCTGTCTCTTTACAATTTTTCATGCTGTTTGTTTTATGGCGCCGGTTCAAAAGTGGATTCAAATTCTTCATGGTCTGTTAAGCCGAATACTGTGAGGTCAATCAACTGCGACATGACGATCTTTGTGCTTGTCAACGTTTTGATCGTATAGGTTTCCGTAGTGATGGCAGAAGGATCAAACAGGGAATGGTATACCTGTGTCAGTGTTTTTTCATCTTCGCTCAGCTCCCAGCGGTCAAACACATTAAATCCGTCGAAGGTACAGGCATTGCTTCCGAAATTAATATTATAGGTGCTGTCTTCGTTCCAGGAGTAGACATTATCTTTTTCACAATCTTTCATATCCTCTGCAGGAGGAGTTATGGAGATCCACATTCTTGAGAGCAGCTTCCATTTCCTGCTGTACATGATCTGCTGTCCTGAAGTAGTCGTATTGACCGTGAGATCTTTTTCTGCCGCCAGACCATTATTACTCTCTACGTGAAAGTTAAATCCAACCAGTTTGTCTACTTCTTCTCCCTGGAGCTGGTAAGTGAATTTGTATTCGTAAGTGTTGGTTCCTGTGCTCACCGGGCTCACGGTTTCGGTGCCGCTGCCGCCATAAGTATCATCCCGCTTAAGATTGATGGTTTTATAGATCACAATGCTTTTAACAGGCGTTGTGGATACAATGGATAAGGTGGCTTCAACAGTACGGCCCGATTTGCCTGTTACATTATCAGGCGTAAGCTTTAACAAAAGGCCATTTTCATTGTTGGAATCCTTTTTACAACCGGCTGCGATCAACAGCAGCAAAAGCGTGATACATGCAAAAGGCTTACAGCGTAGCATAATCGTTATAGTTTAAATTTTTAAAATCATTTTAATGCAGACCACATTTGTTCAATTTCTTCAAGCGTCTTTTCCCTGGTTTCAGGCACCTGTTTCCACACAAACAGGAAAGCGAGCACCGACATGACCATATATATCCAGAAAGTATAAGCGCTTCCGATAGCGTTCAACAACATGGGAAAAGTTTGCGAAACAATATATACCGACAACCAAAGAAAAAATATGGCGACAGACATTGCCCTTCCCCGCACATGGGTAGGAAAGATCTCCGATACCACTACAAACGTGAGCGGCCCAAGCGACATGGCAAAAAAGCAGATATACAGGAGAATACCTGCAAGCACCCAGTAGCCGGTTGTCATCTGGTTGTAAAACGCCCAACCTATCACCGCAAGACATACAGCCATTCCTGCGGCGCCCGTCAGCAACAGTTTTTTACGCCCGAGCTTGTCTACATATTTTATTGCAACGAGTGTCATCACTGCGTTAATGCCGCCTACCAGCACGGTTTGTACCAGGGCAGATGAAGTGCCGTCGCCGGTAGCCTTGAATATCTCCGGCGCATAATACATGATCACATTAATGCCCGTGACCTGCGAAAAAACGGACAGCATAACGCCTATTGCCAATGCTTTGCGCAGGCCAGGCTTAAACAATTCCTTAAAACCACCTTCTCTTGTATTCAATGCAGTGCGGATATTATTTAATTCTTCCGTTACGTTTGCTCCACTCACTTTAGCCAGCACAGCTTCAGCTTTCTGCCACAGGTTTTGCCGGGCCAGCCAGCGCGGGCTTTCGGGCACCGTAAATAACAATAACACAAAAGCCAGGGAAGGAATAAGCCCCGACCCAAACATGTATCGCCATCCTATCGCTATATTCCAGCTTTCATCATACAATCCGGCAATAACCGCATTGACAAAATAAATAAGGAGGATGCCCAGCACAATGCCAAGCTGGTAAATGGAAATAAGACGGCCACGTATATGCGCAGGCGCTATTTCCGAAATATACATGGGGGAAACAATGGAGGCGATGCCGATGCCAATACCGCCGATCATCCTGAAAAAAACAAACCAGGAGAGGCCTGATGCCGGCAGAATGCCCAGGGAAGAAACTGCAAATGCCAGTGCAGACAGGAGCAGTACTTTTTTCCTGCCAAAGCTGTCGCTCAGCCATCCTGCCAGCATGGCGCCCAGCATACAGCCTATAAGCGCACAGGATGCCGCCCAGCCGGTCATGGCGGCGGAAAGCTCATATTGCTTTTGTATAAAACCAATAGCGCCGGAGATCACGGCGGTATCATATCCAAACAATAAGCCACCCACTGCGGCAACAACCGTATATTGATAAACGTATTTTAAGTTGTTTCCCATCAGTGTTAATTAATTCTATAATCAATAAGGTTATCCTTTCTTACATAGGCTTTCATCGTAACGCATGTTTTTCCTTCACTCTCTCCATAAGGGCGAATGGTATATGCTCCCACGGCGGCGGGGACAATGAAAGTCTCCACATAATGGATTACCATAGGAGCAAAAGCGCCGGAAGGGCTTTCTACAATAATTTCGCTCCCCTCCACCAGGTTAATGACATTCACAACGCCGTTGGTATTGTGTGTAACTTTTTTGGTAAACCGGTGCCTCCTTGTTTCGATAAAGGAATCGGGATGCAGGCCGGTAGATTCTTCTGTCCATCCGTCTCCTTCGGCAACTTTGTGTATATGATTAATGATATTATTTTTTACCCAGGTGGTAGTCCTGTCCCACTGAATAGAGTTCTTGCCGTGTTCAAGGGAGATAGGCCTTGGCTTACCATCCAGCCCCGGTCTGTCCCAGTCCCATAGCTTGAAAGTGAAGATGTAGGGTGTAGCGCTGATCTCTAACACCACGCTGTTGGCGCCGGAACAATGTACGGTGCCGGCAGGTATCAGCAGGTGATCATGCTTTTTAATAGTCCATTTCTGCACATATTCTTCTGCGGGAAAGCTTACACCATTCTGCTGCGCATCTTCTAAGGCAGCCAGCATTTTTTCCGGCTTAATATTTTCGTTTAGCCCCAAAAACGCGATTGCATCATCCGCTGCTTCCAGCATATAATAACTTTCATCCTGGGTATATGCCATCCCGAATTTTTCCCTGATATAGGATTTTAAGGGATGCACCTGCAGGCTGAGATTACCTCCCTGCATAGTATCCAGGAAATCGAAGCGGATAGGGAATTCTGCTCCGAAAGCTTCATATACTTTTTTGCCGAGCAGTTGCTTTGGCTGGTAAAATACAAGGTTGATGGCAGGCGTTTCAAAAAGTACACCTTCAAAATTCAGCAGCAGGCTGTTTTCTTCAGGCACACAATCAAAGCCCCAGGCATAATTGGTCGCAGACCGGTCCAGGTCGCAGACTTCTTTCAGCCATTGTCCTCCCCAGGGGCCCGGGTCGAAAAACGGCACAACCCTGAAAGGCTGGCCGGCTGTTAATTCAAGGGACTTAAAATAATCTTCGCCGCTTACCATCTTCGGTTGTGCGGCGCTGGTAGTATCCAGTATATAGTCCCATTTGCTGAACAGGTCTTGTTTAAAACGATCCAGTACACGCCAGTCTACAAAAAAGGCTCGCCTGTACTGGTAAGAAAATTCTGCTTCCTTATTATCAGCGCCCAGGTTGGAAACTTCATTTCTGCGAAAGCGCAACTGTATTTCCCAGCGTGGCATGTCGGCATAAATGAAAATACCCGGATCAGGTGCGATCAGAGAAGCTCCTGTACCATAGATACACCGTATCCCTGGAGTATCTGCGAGCTCTGCTTGCAGGCGCTGTATTTTTTCAGGATCAAAAAATTGCTGTATGGTAAGAGAAGTGATATAACCAAACACAGGGTCATCGGTAACGAAAGGGTAGACCATCTCTGCTATTTCTTCATTGCTGCGCAATGCTACTTCCGCGTTAATACATTTCAGACCAGGTATGCTTTTCTCCAGTTGCGTTATAAAAGGTTGTATGATCACTCCCTGGTAACATTCAATTACAATTGTTTTACGACCGGCAGAGCCGGCTTCGCTAAGGTTAGTATTGATCGTATCCAGGATCTCTGCCCAACCTTCAAAAGCGCTAAGCCCGTTGATAGCTACCGAGGGAAATTTGTTAAAGTTCGATTTCTTCAATGCCAATGTTTTAAATGTTGTTATATTTTATGTCAATTATAATATGCCATTGCTCATCGTGAGACGTGAGAAGTGAGACGTGAAATGAGAAAGGTGAAATTATGCCGTCTCACGTCTATCATCTCACATCTATCGTCTGCCAATCTCAATACCCGGTATTCTGTTCCAGGGAATTGTTCAGGTCTATTTCCCTCTGTGGAATCGGGAACAGGTAATTTTTACTTTGCGGCGTAACGCCGGGTTTGGCCAATGGCACTTTCTCTATCAATGTGCCTGTACGGGAAAGATCAAACCATCTTTGCCCTTCCGCCACAAACTCAAGCAGCCGCTCCTTAATAATAGCATCGCGCATCTGATCTTTATTCAATCCTGCATAATCCGGCACTGTTGGCAGGTAGTCTGTCCCATTAAACCGCGCTCTCTTTCTTATCTTATTAATATACTCTTCCGCGATAGCTGCCTGTCCCAATTCATTATTGGCTTCTGCATACATGAGCAATACATCTGCATAGCGCAATACCGGGAAATCGTTTGAGGATTCATTACCGGTAGGCTCCGCAGCGCGGTCCCAGTATTTTTGTATATAGGGCCTGATCGTTTTCGGGCCGGTAGCCGGGTCATTGATCTCAGTAATAAAAGTTACGGCTCTTCTCCTGTCGTCCGCATCGTACTGGTTATATAAGTATTCCGTGGGGATCTGCCAGCCCTGCGCATTTTTTACGCCTTCCACGCTTAGGCCGGGAGGCAAAAGCCTTACCTGAAACTGGCCTGCTTCCCAGAATATGATAGCGCCGCCTGCATCTCCAAACCCTACGGAGAATATAGCTTCTTTTCCGTTGCGGCTGGAGAGCTTGAATACATCTGCAAAATCATCCCATAATGCATACCGGTTGGAATCAATTACTTTTTTTGCAGCAGTGGCGGCTTTATCCCATTGCTTTTGTGTAAGATATACTTTTGCCAGCAACGCATTGGCTGCGCCGTTCGTGGCACGTCCCCTGCCGTTACCCGGATCATAGCTGTCGGGAAGATTAGCTGCGGCAAAATCAAGATCGCTGATGATCTGCGTATAAATGGCATCTGTTGTTGCAGGAGGAGGAGTCAGTGGATTGTTTTCTTCCACCAGCAGGGGGATGCTCCCAAACATGCGGACCATATTAAGATACATCAGCGCTCTTAAAAACCTCGCTTCTCCCACCAGCCTGCTTTTCAGCGATTCATTCATAGCTATACCCGGGATGCGCGCTATGGCTATATTGGCGATGGTAATGGTTTTATAATGCATTGCCCATATTTCTTCAAGAGCGCTGTTCTGTGAAGTATAGGTAAAGGTCGCCAGTCGATCGAATTGCGGAGCGGCTACCTGGTTATTCAGCAACTCATCGGAAGCTAATCCCATGGTTACCCAGAATGTGCTGTGGTATACTCCTGCCGTAGTGCCGGTACTGATGGAGTTGAGATATGCATAAATGGAGTTGACCGCAGATATGGCATCCGCTTCTGTTTTATAGTAATTGGTGATCGTTACCTGGCTTTTGGGATCTTCTTCCAGGAATTTTTTGCAGGAAGAAAATATACCGGTGCAAAGCGTTGCTGCTATGATCAGGTTTATACTATTGTATTTCATAATTTAAAGCTTAAGTGTTAGAAAGATGCGCTCAGTCCCAGTTGAAGAATACGTGTTTGCGGATATCCTCCCAGGTCAATGCCCACCAGTGTAGTGCTTTGCCCGTAGGTATTGGCTTCAGGATCATAGCCGGAATATTTGGTAAATGTCCAAAGATTACTACCGCTTACGTATACCCGAAGATTTGACATTCCCAGCCTTGATGCTGCTGATGACGAAAGGCGGTAGCTGAGCGTAATATTTTTAATACGCAGGTAGGATGCATCTTCCAGTATGGCTGTTGAAAAGATGCCCTGGTCGAGGCTGCCCGCCGCCAGCGCGCGGGGATATTTAGTGCCGGGATTCTCAGGTGTCCATCTGTTTACGCCGGCCTCAGCCAATACATTGTTCTGACCTGTGAAATTCAGCAGGTCGTAATTATTGAAGTTGGCCATCTTATTGCCGTAAGATCCCTGCAGGAATACAGACAGGTCAATATTCCTGAATGAAAAAGTATTGGTGAACCCGTAAGTGAATTTAGGCATGGCGCTGCCGAGGATGGTACGGTCATTTACATCAATCTTTCCATCCTTACTGATGTCCCTGTACTTTCTGTCGCCCGCCTTTGCAATGGAAGCAGGATTTGAGCTTGAAGCCTCCTGGCCCACCAGCACGGGACTGCCGGCGGCTTCAGCGTCTGTCTGAAAGATGCCGTCGAAAATATAACCATAGAAAGTACCGACAGAAACGCCGTTGCGCAGCAGCAGCGCGTTCTCGAGGATGATATCTGTTTCGCTGTTGATCTGGGTGATCTTATTCCTGTTCAGTGAAAAGTTGAAAGCGGATGTCCATTCAAATTTACCGGTGGTATTAAGGGTGCGCAGATCCAGGTCAATACCATGATTTTCTATATTCCCGATATTTAAAAGCGTGGTATAAAAACCTGTGGTCAGTGGAATGGGACTGGACAGTAAAAGATCAAAAGTTTTCTTTTGATAATAATCTCCTGTAAAGCTGACCCGGTTATTGAATAAAGAAAGGTCAATACCCAGATCAAGCTGGCGGGTGGTTTCCCATTTCAGCTTCGTATTCACATACGACAACGGCTCCTGCCCGGTATATACTTCTGTTTGTGAACCGGCATGAAAAGTGCCTTCGCCGTAAGGTCCTACCAGCGCCAGCGACTGGTAAGGAGGGATGGCCTGGTTGCCCAATACGCCATAGCTGGCTCTCAATTTCAGATCAGAAACGGCACGCACCTGCTGCATGAAGTTTTCTTTAGATACCCGCCACGCAAAAGCTCCCGAAGGAAAGAATCCGTATTTATTGCCTTCCGCAAATTTTGAAGAGCCATCCACGCGACCTGTAAGCGTGAACAGGTATTTATCGTCCAGTGTATAATTTACCCTTGCGAGGTAAGACACCATGCTCCATGATGATTCTGAATTAGATGGTTTTTGCGGTTTCAGCGCAGCGCCGATATTGTGGTACCCTGTGCGGTTATCGGGGAAATCAAATGCGTAAACAAACAGCTTGTCATTGGCAAACTGCTGAAGCGTGTATCCTGCAACAGCATCAACAGTATGTCTTTTATTAAAAGTATTGTTGTAAGTGAGCGTATTTTCATTCAGCCAGGTGTAGCCTGTTGTCTTGCCGATGGACGCTTCCCCATGACTTGCCTGGGTACGCTTCAGGAAATTGGGACCAAAGCTTCCCTCTTCATTTGTAAAAGCGTCTAACCCGAAGCTTGTTTTAAAGCTGAGCTGTTGTGTAAAGTTGTATCTTAAAAAAACATTTCCTAATATCCTCGACAATATGGTAGTAGAGGTGTATTCTTTTGCTTCGGCTATCGGGTTGCCCAACACTTTACCTCTGTCATTCTCAAAAGTATATCCCCCGTCTACTGTGGAATCATATACCGGCAGTACCGGATTGAACAGCAACGCTGAAGTTACCACTCCCGGTACTATTTGTCCTGCATTGGTCAATACGCCGGTGCTGTTGATCCTTGAATAAGCCACCGTGGCGCCTGCGGTCAGGTTATCAAATACCTTTCTTTCAAGATTGGTGCGGAAAGCATATCTTTTGAAATCTGAGTTAAGTATGATCCCTTTCTGATCAAAATAAGAACCGGAAATAGCATATTTGGTTTTATCGTCGCCGCCTGAAAAAGACAACTGGTAATTGGCCATAGGCGCTTTCCTGAACAGCTCTCCCTGCCAGTCTGTGCCTTTACCAAGATTAGGAGGATTTACATATATGGGCGTTTGATTCGCGTTCAGCTTTGCGTCATTCACCAGGTCGGCAAATTCAGCGGCATTCATCAGTTGCAGCTTGTTGGCTACCGACTGCACGCCATAATAGGTCTCGAAAGAAAGCGTTCCTTTCCCGGACCTTCCTTTTTTGGTTGTGATCAATACTACGCCGTTGGCGCCACGGCTGCCATAGATGGCTGTAGCAGAAGCATCTTTTAATATTTCAATGGATTCTATATCGCCGGGGTTAATGGATGACAAAGGGCTGAGCCGCGGACCGCGGGTGCCGCCGGCGCTCAGGTCTCCGCCATCGCTGCTCACCAGCATACCATCAATTACATACAGCGGTTCATTGCCGGCATTGATAGAGCTGGTACCACGTATACGTATAGATGTTTCAGCGCCGGGCTTGCCTGAGTTTTGGGTCACCTGCACGCCGGCAGCCCTTCCCTGCAGCGCCTGGTCGAGAGAAGTAACAGGCACTGCTTTCAGCTCATCAGCTTTAACGGATGCAACCGAACCTGTAAGATCGCTTTTCCTGGCAGTGCCGTATCCAATCACCACAACGGTTGAGAGCTCTGCAGGATTTTCAGTAAGACGGATATCAAATACACTTATCCCGTCATCAGCAATTTCCCTTGTAACGTATCCTGAGTAGGAGATGACGAGCACATACTTACCTCCGGGCACTGTAAGGGAAAAAGACCCGTCCTGTTCGGCTTTGGTGATGATGGAAGCATTGCCTTTTACCGCAATGCTTGCCCCGGGCAAAGGTTCGCCGGAGATAGAAGTAACAACGCCCCTGATGGTTTTTGTATTATTCTGGGCAAATAACCCATTGCAAAAGAGCAGGCAGCAAAAGGCTGATAATAATGCGGCAGGCATTTTGATCGTTGCAAGCTTCATCGTTAATATTTAAAAATTTATAAAATGGTAACAGCTCATACATAGTGTTACTATGTATGCTTTATGTATAAATGTTCGTACATATTAATGAACAAAAAATAATTTTCCCTTTCTTATATATAATTCCAGCCTGTTATGCTCTTTCTATATCTATGGTATAAGTAAACCTGTCGGCACGGTAATAACCCAGGTTATATTCAAAAGGCCGGTCCCCGGGATCGCACACCACTCTTTTTCTGAAAAGAATAGGATCTCCGGCTTTAACGTTCAATATCTTGCTCAACTGCGCATCGGAAAGTATAGCGCTGATCCCTTCCTTTGAAACCGATGCTACTATGTGATGATCCCTTTCAAGCGTTTCGTACAATGGTTTCGAAAAATCGTCTTCCATCGATAAGCCGGTACGCGGATGAAAATAAGATACGAAATATACCACCGGTCCCGATTCCGGGCCCCGCAGCCTTTCCATTTTTAATATCTTCTCACCCTTGCTGATACCAAAGAGCTGCTGGATCTCCTTATCGGGCACTACCATGTGTACTTTAATGCTATAGTTTTTAAAAGGCAACCCTTTTTCATCCATTTCATGCGTAAAGCTGGTCCATTTGTTGAGCCGGGTGGAAATATTATTTTTTGCAACCCTTGTGCCCACACCTTTTTTACGGATCAGCAGGCTTTCATATACCAGCTTGTTGGTTGCCTGCCTTACCGTGCTCCTTGAAACCCCCAGCCGCTTTGCCATATTTATTTCATTGGGCAACAGCTTTCCTCCATCCTTGTATTCCGGTTTTTCTATCAGCTTCCTCAACATATCTTCCACCTGCACATGCAGCGGCACAGCGCTGCTATGATCAATAACAAAATCAGTCATTATATATCTATGCTTTGTCTATATGTTCGTACATACCAAATATAGGAACTTTTTTAAAACAAAAAAATAAAAAAGGCTGCCGGAATTCCTGACAGCCTCGTGTACATGATAGTCCATCCCTGATTATATTTCTTCTTCAGCACGCTTGCCTGTTCCTGCAGGTTATTTACGAGTGAAATCAACTGATTTACATCCAAACATTACTGGCCGGCTACTTGCTGATCGCTATTTGCACCTGCAGCACCTCAGGCGCCTTCTGCCAGGCCCCGAAACCCTATGTCTTCTATTTTCTGTATCAGCCAATCTCCTTATTCGCGGCATTGCTTTTTCTTTTATCATAGGCTTTTTTAGCACCATAAGCTATGCCAGCCGCTACCAGCAGGCTCACCCCGCCATCAATAGGCACCGCCACGTCAGGATCTCCGCCGGGGCCGCCGGGCTGTGCCAGTAAAGGCATTGCAAAACAGAATATTGCCATGATCATTACTGTTATAATAAAACCTGCTTTCATATTGCTTCTTTTAAAAGTTATAAATTATCTGCTGTTATTTTTTAAACAGTTTAACTATTGTTTTGAAATGATCCCCGGTAATTCTTAACTGGTAGATCCCGGAAGTCATTGCCACGCCAATATTAACAGGATGAGTTATATTTTCTCCTGTATGGTGAATGATCTTTCTTACTACTACCTGCCCCACGCTGCTGGTGAGCTCAATATAATATGCCCCTTTCTCAATATTGCTGAACTGGAGATATATATTGCCATCGGTAACCGGGTTAGGATAGGCCTTGACAGAGGGCTGTACAGGTTGAGCGCCTTTCCGGGTCAACACCAGCATAAACCTGTTGGCGCCGGAGGATGTGGCATCGCCATTTACCACAAAATGCACCTGTGTAATTTCCTCCGTGCTTACAGCAACCGTACTGTGCATATAATTATCCACCAGCACAGCAGATACTACATTTTTGAGCGCTTCGGGGTTGAACTCAAGCATGTAATTTTTCTCTTTTGTATTATCAAGCTTCAGGTAAATCGTATCTGCATCATTGATCGGCGATCTTCTTTCTACCATGAGGGTATTTCCCTTCCTGTTCAAAGATATATTTTCCATTACATTGTACAGCTTTTTCACGTCCATACCGTCAATCTTATCTTCAAAGTTTTTGCTGTAGGAAGTAAACACTTCATCCAGTACACTGTAACCGGCAGTATCTCCGGTTTGCAGGCTGATGCGGATCCCGTATGCATCTTTAGCCGGTACAAACACGGGATCATCGTCTCCTGTTTGTTCTCCTGCCTTAAACACATTGCGGGCGGGGGTAGCCGATTTATCGGATTCTTTAATAACAATACTACCTGCATTGCCGGAAGAGTGTACCAGGAAACCCTGCCCGGATTGTATATACTGGCTTTCGGGGCTTATTGCTTTAGGCACCATGTCGTATCCTGTTCCGTTGAAGCTGATATTCACATAAGCGCCTACGCCGTATGTACCACCCACTTTTGGATCCCACAGGTAGAAGCTGTTGTCTACATTGTTGCGGGTGATGGTAGCAAAGTTGATGGGCGAAGCAAACGGGTTGGCAACAGCAGTGTAACCATTGGTGGCAGTTGGAATACGCTGGTCGCCCAGTTTTAACGGACCGGTTACCCGGAGGGTAGTAGGTTTGGTACCCGTGGTGGTAACAGTTCTGTCGCCGCGTACAAACAGGAAATAGGGTATTTTATTTACTGCATTGGTGCGGGTATTAGTTACATCCTTCCAGGTGTCTGTAGCATTATCGTAAGAGAGTATGCTATAGGCCTGTCCGGGAAGGTTCTGATCGAATCCATCGGCAGCGCTACCCTTTGTAATAATGGTGCCATAACCCGGGTACGGGTTGGGATTTGGTGAAGAAAGCGTAACGCCTTCCTGCCATGCTGCATTAATGCTCTGATCACCGGCTACAGGAGCGCTCATCAGTCTCCATGCCCTGCGGGCAGGTATATAGCGTTCTACAGTTACACTACCAATAATATTGCCGGCTACAGGCGTTACTCTTGCTGTGTTATCTGCATTGCTCTTAAGAGTGATCTGATCGCCTGTACCGAGCGTACCATTGTTGACGGTAAGTATATCATAAATACTGAGCGCTGTACCTATAGTAACTGATCCATTACGGTCAACAGTAAGCGCTTTTAATGATCCGCCATTACCGGAGCTGAAGTTCAGTGTACCGAAATCACCGGTGCCGGTAATTGCCAGGCTGGAAGTAGCGGACCCCGAAACTGTGCCTGTCCCGGTAAGTACAGCAAGCGACAATGTATTTCCATTGATAGCTAACTGAGCGCCGGATGGGATATGCAACGTGCCTGTTAATGACCAGTTGCCGGTAAGTGTATATACATTACCTCGGTTAGCCAGCGTAAATGTTTTACCATCGCCAAAATCGGACGGCGCTGTGCCGCTGCCATCGGCATTAGTGCCCCAGGTAGGTAAGGTATGCAGGTCGCCGGCAGGTTTGGAGTAGTAAGTACCGGAAGTAGCTGTACAATCTTCATCCACTTCGCCGTCTCCATCATTGTCCTTCCCATCGCATAATTCCGGCGCACCGGGATAAACGGTATTATCCTTATCGTTTTTGTCGGTATTATCTGAAACATAGCCTGCAGGTTGTGTGCAGGACTGCACTACTATTTCAGGATTCCCATATCCGTCACCATCTTCATCCCTGTACCAGTTTGGTTTATCAAATCCTTCATCCACTTCGCCGTCTCCGTCATTGTCTATGCCATCGCATATCTCTGCAGTGGGAGCTGTTATATTTACCTGAACAATATCTGTACTGAATGAGTTACCATCACTTACAGCCAGCAGGAAGGTGAAGGTTTTGCCGTAATGGGCAGCCGTAACGGTAAATGACGGTGTGGCAGTGTTGGCGCCCGTTAATTCCACTCCTTCAGGTGCTGTCCATTCATAACTCAACTGGTCGCCTTCCGGATCAGATGATGCGGAGCCATTTAATGTATAGGTTCCGGGCGCTGTGATAGTGATGTCTGCCCCTGCGTTGGCCACCGGCTGCCTGTTCACCGCTACCACATTCCACAAGACAGTGGCTTCGCCCGCACCTGCCAACCCGCTCAGGTATTTCTTTAGCAAAGACAGATTAATGCTGATGCTGTAATTAGCAGCATTAGTTGAAGCACTGCGTATGCCGTAAACATAATAGGCCGTATCATTTATTTTGCTGAACTGCAATGATGCATTATTAATAGCCGCTCCGTCTTTTTTCAATGCTACGGCATTTGCAAGATCAGCATCATTCAGCAGTTTGGATGAGAACGACAATGAAATAGTATCAGGCTGGCTTGCCAGGGTTTGGCCTGAAGTGAAATTCCATTTTCCGCTAAGCGGCAACTGGTCTGTATAGAACAATATGCCTGCCGTATCCGAACCTCCGCCGGCTCCTGTTGCTGTTACTTTTATGCCTGTATTGCCGCCGGCTATCAATGTAACCGGTACTGTTATATTTCCTGCGGCCACGTTGGATAAGGTGGTTAAAATATTTTCACCGCTAAGATCGGTTTGTGAAACCGTAACCTGCGATGCATTATTGCTCAGGCTGAAGGTTGCCTCTAAGTTCAGCCCTGATGTAATGCCGTCGGTAGCAGAGTAGCCCAGGTCCGGCGTTACTTTCAGGTTGCTTATATTCACCAGCGCAGCGTGGTTAACCGTCCAGGTTACCTGTTGCGAACTGCTGCCGTGGTTACCTGCCGCATCTGTAAATCCTGATGTATTTACGGTAAATGTGTACTCACCGTCAGGATAGGTAAGTGTGCCGAAGTTACCTGCCATCCATGTTTTAAGATCAGTGTTGGATAACTGTGCAATATTAAGGTATACTACTTCGCCGTTTCGTGTAAGCGTTACCGACGATACATTAAAGCCATACACGTTTTCATTGAATTTGATATTCACAAAAGTTACGTGTTGCGGATCAAGCCCGCCGGCATGCGATGTATCTATGCTTACAACGGACGGCCCGGTATTATCAACGGTTAATTTTACCGACTGTGTTTGCACACCCGGTTCCTGGTCTTCACTTTTAATATTGGGCAGATCCACCACAAATTCGTACTCCCCGTTTTGTGTAAGAATAGCTCCGAGACCAGACAGGTAGAACAGTTTATGATCCGCTCTTATTGAATCAATGGTTATGCTGCCTGGTTGCGCCACATTGTCCTTCAAAATGGTAAATCGTTCAGGCGTTACCGTTGTGATATCTATGGGCAGGTTAAACAATACCTGTATGGTATCATAAGCGGATGCTATCCTGCTTTCAGGCAGGGCAAGGAATGCCTGGACAGCCGGCACAGTAAGGAACTGCGACCAGGTGATGTTTCGTCCATCCGTACCATTAATACCGTAGATGTCTGCTATATCTGCCGCCTGCACGGTAAGATTATAGAAACCGTTTCCGGTGGTAACAGATGAAAGGTCAATCACAAAAGTGGCTGTATCCGTTTGTGTTACTGTAACAGATGAATTGATGATGTTTGGCCCGCCCTGGAAGGTAAGGCTCAGATCCTGGTAATTGAATGTGGAACTGTCAATGGCTTTGTTGAATACTACTGTTACCTGCTGCACCTGCTGCGATGTTACAGCTTCCGGTGGCCCGGTTATTTCCAGTATTTCCGGCACATTGGTGGCTTTGGGTTTCCATATCACGGTATAGGTTACCGGCGATGTGGATGGGAAGCTGTCAACAAAATGGAATTTGTCTTCATATACAGGCGCCTGGCTTACCGGCAGGGTTACAAAGGTTAACCATGCATTGTCTAACGGTATCACCTGCCCGTCGCTGCGGGTTACACTCTTCAGTTCGTAATGGCCGCTGCCCGGGTCATTTAATTTTATGTAGTTCCAGCCTGTAGCTGACGCTGTTACGGTAAGTGTATTGGTAAATGAAGGCGGATATACCGGCGAGGAGAAACTGCCCGATGCCGCTTCATACACTTTTGCCGTACGCATGCCCTGTGAGAAATAAATCATATCCGGCACATCGTGTACATCAAACAGGTCATTCACTAAGAAATCATTAATGCCATCGCCCTGTGTGCCATATTCTCTGATACTCTTAGTGAGCTCATGCAGTTTTATCCCTTTAACGAGACTGAGATCCGGGTTGCCAAAGCTGTTGTTGTGCACCACTTTAGCATCATAGCTCACAAATTTACCCAGCAACGAACTGGTGAAATACCATTCGCCCACCCTTGATTCCAATGCAGGAACTGTTCCGAAATTAATATCAGTTACGCCCAGGTTCTTCGGTTGTCCCTGGAAGTTAGAACCAATCAAATTAAAGTTAATGGCAAGCCCTTTTTCATTCTCAATGATTTTGGGCTGCGCTGATGAAATAAGCATATTTACTGCCGGGCCGTATCCCTGGTTTTCTACCAATACCGCCAGTTCTGCGGGTATGGATGGTTCTATTTTAGGCGATGTCAAAGCATCATCCCCCAAAATATTCCTTTGCATGAAGTAATGCAAATACAGGTTGGGGCTTGGGTTTACGGTAAGTTCTACATCACTTAATGGCATGGTTACCATCGCCTGTGCATAAGGATCAAAATATCTTATTGAGCCACCGAATCTGTACAACTTTGGCGCTGTAGGCGCTGCACCGATTTCAGGAATAAATAAAAATTCTACTGACCCTTTTTGCTGTGCCGCAATATTGCCTGTGCCTGTTACGTTGCTCAGGTTAGTAAGGCTCTTTGTTTGTATTTCAAACAATCCATTGCTCGGTACACCGTTCTCATCGGTGATCAAAATATTTACCGTAAGTGAATCCATTTTGTCTGTAGGATGCCCGTTGAATATTTCCAGTGTGCCTTTAAAGGCTTCCCTCGTCATGGTGAGCTTCTGGCTTAACTGCACTGTTACGGAAGCGCATACTGCATTCTTTTGATTGTCTATTATCTCCTGGATGCCTTTATTCGCTGCGGCATGCATATCCTCTACTGTTGCAAAATCTTTATTAACTGCATAGTTGTGCGCGTCTACCAATGCATCAGAATATGATTTTGCCAGTTTCCAGTTGATTATACCCGGGTATTGTGCATTAGGTTCCAGTATATTATTATTCAGGGCTTCAATAGACGCATTCCAACGGGTAAAGAATGCCAGCAGATCAGCCGTGCTGACATCATAGCCTGACATCTTTTCGATAATGGAATCTCTTTTTTGTAATGAGAATGCAGTAAGGCTTTCAATATTAGGAGTGATCATTGCAGATAGCTGCTTCCAGCCATCGCTGGTGGATAATTCTCCAAAGTACTCCGTATTCCAGTCTACGCGTGCCTTGTAAGATTTCTCAACCACTTTAAGGTTATCGTAGAACTCCCTGCCCACATTTCCTAATTCACCCTTTCTCTGCGATACCCCGGATACCCGGCTTTCTTCAGCGCTTGCAAGACAGGTTGCTAATGCTTCTAAAAGCTTTTTCAGGCAAAGCAACTTATCCACATAAGGTATTTTACTTGCTATTTCTTCTATTATATCTTCAAGGCTTGGGATAGTTTCCTCTATCAGGCATAATACATACTCCTTGGGCCCGCCATTTTGGATCAGTGTTTTAGGGAAACATTTTACCGGGGGCGGTATATCAAAGCAATCAGAAATAGCATCTGTAAGGTCATTCAGGCAGTCAACACAGCTCTTCTTTTCTGTTATCTGCGGCGCTGTAGATGAAGTACCGCCGATAGCTGTACCACAGCCAACAACGCAGGGGATATTATAGTATACACCATTGCCATTATAAGGGAAATTCCCGCTTCCGATCAATATACCATCGCCGGTGCCACCGCCACCGCCGCCATCACAAACACGTCCCTGGTAGGTAAACAGTGCTCCGCCCTGCTGCCACAAACCGGTTGAAAGATTACATTTATACCAATATACCACTCCCGTAAAGGCTGTACAATTCCCGGGACCTCCGTTCGTCCTTGCGGAAGGCGGCGCTATACCAAGGAAATCAGATATGGCTGAGTACGACAACCTTCCGCTACCACCATTTGCGGCCTTGCGGCGCATGATAATGGGCACCTGTATGCTTTGCTGTGCCAGCAACCTGGCCGGCGTATAGTTAGTGATAAATTCGTATTCATTATCTGTGGGCAAATTCAGTGTTACATCTTCTGCTGCGATAAGCCCATGGTTGGTAAGTATTGCATTAAATGCATAGCTGTCATTGCCGGAAAGCTGCGGCATTGTTTTGGGCATTTCAATGGTTACTACCGGCGCGGGCACATTGGTTTCAAATTGTGCGGTAAGGGTAATATCATATTCATCCTGTATGGCTGTAGGCACCACTGTCCAGCTATAGGTGATGGCCTGGTAATTCAGGAATGCCGTATGCGTTATAGTGTTGCCCGGATTAATAGTGAGCGTATTGGTATAATCCAAATGCTTTTCTTTTGATACCACTATCTTATGGGTTCCTTCCGGAACACCTGTGGCCAGGAAAATACCGCTGTTGTCTGTATTGCCTTCTGCATATATTTCTCCTGTGTAATAATTTTTAATGGTTACATGGGCGCCTGCCACGTTGGGACCGCCTTCGGTATAATAAGTAAACTGGTCTGTGGCTACTACTTTTACATCGCCCGTTGTTGCAGATACCTTCCTGAAGGCAAACGGAATGCTGAAGGAGTTGCCGTTTTGTGTATTGACGGCGATGGTACCGTTAATGGTATAATTAAACGGCACTTCATCCAGTGCACTGAATTTAAGCACTACTGTTGTGGTATCTCCGGGGGCAAGCGATGAAATATTTACCGGCGTTACGCTGTTGAGCCAGTTTGCATTGGGCAGGCTTAGCTTAATATCGCCAGAGTAGCCGTTGCCTTTATTGATCAGCTTGAACTGTACTGATTTTTCACCTGCAGCCGGGGATATGGATACATCGATGCTGCTGATATCTGCTTCTACATAACCATTGGGCGCCTGGCAGAAATAGAAAATATTCAACGGTTGTATGGTTCCCTCCCGGCTCACGGCATTCATGCCGGCAACGCTGAATACCGTTCCGGGCGATATGGATGAACCGGAAACTTCATAACCGATACTGGCGGTGGCATTGCCCGCCAGCGTTTGAATAGTATCAAAATGTATACTGGCGCCGCCGGGAACGCTTATTTTATCTATTGTAAAATCATTGAGTGCCTGGTTGGAGAGGTTCACTACCTGCAGGCTGCCTCGTAACGTATCATTAATGGTTACTTTAAACTGGGGCACAGCGCCGCTGTTGATCCTTACACCTAAAATATCAAATGCATCCTGTTCCTCTGAAGTATTGGTGCCGGGATAACCTGCGCTTACCATATAATGTCCTGCCTCATTGGTTAAAGGCGTGTATACGGTACTAAAATCTCCCTGTGCATTGGTGGTGGCTGCAATGGTTTTCCTGTATCCGTTGTTAATTACATATACATCTACCGCCACATTACCGGCAGCGGTACCATTTGATTTTACCGCATGGCCGGTAATGGCTACAGCGGTTCCCTGTAAGTAATAAGCATTTGCCACGCTTGCAGTAGCCGTATAATCAGGATTAATGGTTACCGCTACAGGCTGCGATGTGTTATTGGTTAATAACAACTCTGTTATATCTGAAAGCGGGTTGACTTTAAAGATAAGATAATACCCGCCGGGTAAGTTGGGGACACCGGCGGCATCTACAACCTGCACCGTTTCTCCTACTGCAATGGGTGATGTAATGGTATATTCGGTTAGCAGTGTGTCTGCATCATCCAGCACAGTGTTTTTAGAAAGATAGCCGCGTACCAGCAATCCCGAAGGCGCTGTGGCAAGACCTGTATTTTTTACTGATAAGCGGTAGTTGAGCAATGCCATTGCCTGCAGGGTGCTGTTGCTTACTGTTGCAGATGTTATTTGCAGATCCGGTTTGTTCTGATCGGTTACCACTATCCATACAGAACCTGTTGACAACCCGCTGGCCGTTGCATTAAAGTACACCTGTTTATTACCGTCTGCTACTCCGTCATTGATAGTGGTAATGGGCACTTCTACAAAAGCAGAACCGGCAGCAATAGTTGCTGTGGCAGGCACAGTGGCTTCACCTGTATTGGATGAAGATAAGTTTACAGTGAGCGCCTGGGTGGTAGCGGTATTACGTGTTATTCTTAATGTGCCTGCATTGGTCAGACCTTCTGCAAGTGTAAGCGGGTTGGCTGATAATATCAATGCCGGGCCGTCGTCATCCGTCACCTTAATGGTGGCGGATACCGAACCTGAGCTGGATGGCGGGGCGCTGCATCCGCAGGAGCTTACAAATACAGATGCAGTAATGATTACCTGGCGGTCTCCCTCTGCCTGTGTATTATCTAATACACCTACATAAAATGTTTTTTCATTTTCACCTTTGGCCAATGAAATATTTTGCGGCAATATCAATGTATTGCTGATGCTTGCAGATAAGCTGGCGGTGAACGCAATGGAGTTGCTGCCGGAAATGCGGCGAAGCGTTGCCTGTGTGGCATAGTACCCGGCAGATTCTGCAATGGTGTTGGTTTGTATTACTAATTCCAGCCCGGGCACATCATCGTCATTTACCAATATGGATGCACTGGCCGAAATATGGTTGGCTGCGCCTGCCGCAATACTAACGCTTTCGCTTATTTCAGGAATGCTGTCCTGTACCAGCGCAACAGGCACATCCACGTAAGTGGCGCCCGCAGCAATGGTAACCGTAGCCGGCAACGGGAAACGTTTCTGGTTGCCTGATGTTAAATAAACAGTAAGCGCCGCGGATGGTGCAAGGCTGGTGCTGATGCGGAAAGTAACGGTATTGCCTTCTGTTGTTTCGGCCGGCAGGTTGCTGATGGTCAATGTAGGATTATCATTATCCAATAGTGTAAAGCCTGCTTTGGCAGATGCAAACCCGCTGGCGGTTATTCTTACCGTATCCTGCAGGGGACCTTCGGTTGCATTATTCTCATTAGCGCCGATGGTAAATGATGCCGCAGCCTGGTTTGCCGGAATGGTAAGCGTGGATGGAATGGTATATCTTCCTGACAGGTCTGTTGCAATATTTACCGTTAAAGCACCGGCGAGTGAACCTGTACGGCTCACTGTCACAGATATGCCGTTCTGAGTTCCTTCTGTTATCTGTGTAGCGGATAATGAAACGGACAGCATTTTGCGAATGCTTACCGGTGTGGCCTGCACCCCGGTATTGTTGGCCTGTGTACCGGCGATTTCCTGCACGGTAGCGCCGGGTACTATTTCCACCACAAACACCGCCTGGTCTCCCACCGCTAACTGCGCTGGTATGGTTACCACGCTGCTTCTTGCAATATTCTGATTAACTGCAATTACGCCGTCAACATTGTACGTAGTTTGTTTGAGCAACGTGCGGTTGGTTCCGTCGGTTGATTGCAGGTATATTTTTTCTGTCCAGTCAATAAGTGATTGCGCCGAACCTGTATTGGCCACATTCCACGATACAGTAACCTGGTCGTTGGAGGAGATGGCGGTTTGGCTGGCGCTTACATTTTGTACTGCCAGGTCGACCGCGGTTCTTACTACTACGTTAATGGTAACAGGCACGGCGCAGGGTGTACCGACGGGGGTAAATGTATAAGAACCACTCTGCGTATTGCTGATCACCGCAGGGCTCCAGGTGCCACTCACACCGTTGAGGGAAGTAGCGGGTAATGGCGGCACTGATCCTCCCGGAGTAATATCGGGAATAGCATTGAATGCAGGCGTAATTGCCGGCATGACCGTAACAGGCAGTTGCGCACTGGCAATACATCCTGTTGCTGAAGTGGGCGTAAACGTATATGTCCCGCTTTGCATATTGCTGATCACCGCAGGGCTCCAGGTGCCTGCTATTCCATTAACGGAAGAGGCAGGTAATGTGGGCGCCTGTGTTCCTGCACAGAAAGGCGCTATGGCATTAAATGTGGGAATGGTATTAGCCGTTACTGTTACTATCACTTCCTCAGATGTGGCTGTGCAGGTGGTTCCGCCGGTGGTAACAGTGTATGTGCCGCTTTGGGTAACGGTAATGCTTTGCGTAGTGGCGCCTGTGCTCCAGGTATTGCCACTGGCAGCAGAAGAAGTGAGCACTACCGAACCGCTCTCGCAGAAATTCAGCGGGCCTGATGCTGTAATAGTAGGCGTGCCGGACGAAATAATTACCTGCAATGTTCTTGCCTGCCCGTTGCCGCAACTGTTGGAGGGCGTTACTGTCAGGGTATGCGTTCCCGGTGTTGCCCAGTTTACGGTGGCGGAACTGCCGTTATCTGTAAGCGTTCCACCTTCTGATAAGGACCATGTGTAGGTGGTGTTGGGTGCAATATTGCTGATGCTGTACGTTTGACTGCCGGTGCATGCCTGTGAAGGCCCGCTGATGCTGAAAGCCTGGTCAGGTAAACGCAGCACCGTGATGGTAGCGCCGGCAGCGCTGGTGTCCAAAGGCGAGCTGGCAATGATCCGGATGCGATAGCCATTGCCTGCCGCAGTATTGGCGGGTAAAGTCGCATTGATGCTTCCGCTGTTGCCGGATGAAAGCGTACCGACGTTAACAGGGCTGGCAAAATTGCCCGACGCATCAGACAATTGTGCGGTAAATACATTGTTGCTGCCATAAGATGTATTCACCGTGAATGGAATGCCGAAAGCAACGCCGCTGCATAATGATTCCGGTAGCTTGCCGATGGTGATATAGATTTCCGAAGGAGCTTCTACTTTAAAATCACCGCTGCTTACAAGACTCCATTTCCCCGCAGCATCTAAGGCGCGAACATATATTTTATGATTTCCTATTGATACATCCGACATATCAACAGGGAAATTGAAAGAAGTAATATTAGTGGAAGGCGTAACATTCACTTTTTTCCCCTTTCCAACCCCCGGGTCTGTATCTACAAAATATTCCAGTGCCACAACATTGGGTAAGGCAGTTGCTCCTGTAAGCTGCTCTTTATAAAAGCTGCGGACATTAGCCTGGCTCCACCTGCCATTGGCATCACGGAAGCGGACATATAAGTTATGAAAGCCTGCGGCAATACTGGTATTGCTGATATTGACGTTAAAGCTTACGTTGGTTAAATCAGTACCCGGGGTAATGCTGATGGATTGGCCTTTGCCATGCCCCGGATCATTATCAATAAAGTATTCCCCGCCGGTAATATTGGGCAGTGTGTTACTGGTGGTATTAATATCTTCTTTATAAAATGTGCGCACATTAGTCTGGCTCCACCTGCCATTGGCATCCCGGAAGCGCATAAATAAGTTATGAAAGCCTGTGGCAATATTGGCATTACTGATATTAACGTTAAAGCTTACGTTGGTTAAATCAGTGCCGGGGGTAATGCTGATGGGCTGACCTTTGCCCAACCCCGGCTCAGTATCAATAAAATATTCGCCGCTGGTAATATTGGGCAGCGTGCTGGTGATGGTATTAATGTCCTCTTTATAAAACATGCGCACATTAGCCTGGCTCCACCTGCCATTGGCGTCACGAAAACGGATATACAAATTATGAAAGCCTGTGGCAATATTGGCATTACTGATATTAACGTTAAAGCTTACGTTGGTTAAATCAGTGCCGGGGGTAATGCTGACCGGCTGCCCTTTACCAAAGCCCGGGTCAGTATCAATAAAATATTCGCCGCCGGTAATATTGGGCAATGTATTAGTGGTTGTAGCAATACTCTCTTTATAAAAACTGCGTACCGATGCCAGCGACCATCCGCCTTTGCTTACTGTTTTTCCTTCTTCGGTTACAGTATACGGCGTTGCAAATGAACGTACATACAGGTTATGAAAGCCGTCAGATACCGCACTGATATTTACCGAAAAATTAGCGGTAATATCCTGCTGACCCTGGCTGATGGATACTGCTGTTCCGCTGCCAAAACCAGGATCGGTGTCTATAAAGTATTCTACCCTCGCAATGTTTTGTGCATGGACATTTGCAAAGGCGCTGCAAACACACACCAATAACACCGCAGCTTTTTTAATAAAGAGGGCCATTTTTTTCATAACAATCCTGTTATTCGCTTAGGGTATATTTATTGCCGGCAGGCATGATGTTGCCATCTTACTACTGCAGGGTGAAACCCTGGTAATTTTTAATAAGATGACCTGTTTAATTATTCGACCTGACCTTCACTTGTACATCAATAGGATCGCTGTTGCTGCCTACAGGCTGGTTGGTAAAGAAATAAATGGATGGTATTGCCGGCAGGCCAGATAATTTATAAGGAGTGGTGCCGCTGAATATGCCGCAATCAACCGGGCTGGCAGTGGTGCTGCCATAACCTGCGCCAATGGCCGGCGAGCCGGATTTTAATTTGTAAGCGCCATCGAAAGAACCAGTACCTTCAAATATGGTGCCCGCATCCACATTTTGCTTATTGCCGCTGGTATTGCCAAACTGGGTGGAATTGCCGATATTGTTAGAGATTAAATTGCCAGACCCGGCTAAGGAGCCGGCAATCATAATATTATTGCTGATGTTGCTGTTGTAGGCGCTTATTACACCCCTGCGGAAAATATTATTTTTGATAATGGCTACTGTGTTAGCGTGTAAATTAATGGAAGGCTGAGTTGTGGTTTCCCCATAATATGCATTAAAGCTGATGACGTTATTACTGATCAACACTCCTGTGCTGGAACTGTTGCTATTAATCTGAAGTGCATAGTTTTGGGTGATCAGGATATTGCTTGCTCCATTATAAATAGCTACTCCTCCTACATAGTAATCGGGGGTGGTGCCATTGGCAGAAGCAAAATAGTTTCTTCGTACTACAATATCGTTGACATTTATATAAATGGAATTATTATCAAACGAGAGCCCTTCAACACTTGAGCCTTGTGAGCCTGCGTTAAAAGTAATGCTGGCCACATGTGAAGGCAATGTAAAAGCCTGCAGATCGGTATTCTGGTCTAAAAAATAACCTGTGCCTATAATGGCTAATTTTTTGGAACAGCTAAGTCCGCCATAGCCATTGGGAGAGCTTTCGAGGTAAATGGTATCGCCGCTTGAGGCGCCATCATGAGCTGCCTGCAGGGTGGTAAAATCGGCTGTAATACCACTGTTATTATTTACCCGCCATATTTTGGCAAAACTCATGGTGCAGGTAAGCGTGGCAGTTACAGATAATAGTAGAAATTGTTTCATATTGCTTTGGAGATTTTATGTTTAATTAATAGTTATCCCTGTTAAAAAACATTACGGTATAAAAGTAGATTGTGCTGAAGATTGTGGCAATCATTAAAAAGGATGATTTTAAAACAGCCTGCATTCTATTGGATCAGGTGACAATCAATCCGGTCGCGCAATTACCAACAGATCCCGGTCACAAGCCTTTATTGGCATACAATGCCTGCAAAAACCTTCCTGCCCGACGATGGGAACCTGATTGTCAGCATAAAACAATAAATACAATATTATAACGGGTGCAGTCCAGGTGATATATTCAAAGGATTGGAGAGGGCGAATCATTACCTGTTTTATGCGATAAGATATATTAGGAAAAACTAAAATAGAATATTAAAATCGAATTTGCAATGAAATACAGATTTTTTACCATTAATTTTTTACCCTGGTTATTTCCATAGCAAAAAAAGACCCCACAGGCATACACCTGTGAGGTACTTTACCTGATAACCCATCCCTAATTATATTTCTTCTTCAGCACGCTTACCTGTTCCTGGAGATTATTTACGAGTGAGGCTAATTGATTTACATCCCAGCGTTGCTGGCTGGCCACTTTGCTGATCACCATTTGCGCCTGCCACAGCTCCAGCACGTCTTCGGAGCTGATCTGGTAGGGCTGATAGGAAGGATTGTCGCTTACCAGTGTCAGCCTGCTTTTATTGCGGTTATTTTTTTCCAGGCGTTTATATACTATCCCTTCATTGCGTGATATTACAATATATGCCTGTCCGCTTTTGGCGTCCTCAAGATTTTCTGTTTTTTCCCCTACTATTACCGAGCCGCTTGGCGTAGGCAGCATGCTGTCGCCCACTATTTCAAACGCCCTGTAATTACCTCCCGTCAGCATAGGCAGGGTAAATGTATTCAGCTCATCAATGAATTCCGTATCTGCATACCCGGCAAGATACCCGGCGGCTGCTTTGACGGGGACAAAATGAATGAGGTTGGTTTCGGACATCAGCTTCTGCTGCCTGCGTTTTGCAAGATAATTGCCTTTAGCTTCGGCAAGATCGCGCCTCAGGAGGTCATCCAGCGAAAGCTTGAACATATCTCCCAGCTTTTCCAGCACATCAATCCGGGGATCTGCGCGCTCTTCTTCATAAGCGCCTACCAGCGACCGCTTAATACCGAGCTTGTTGGCAAATTCTTCCTGTGTCCATCCGCGCAATTTGCGCAGGTATTTCAGGTTTTGACCTGCAAGTGATTGTGCCATGCTAACTAATTTAGCCGCAAACTACTAATTGTATTAGTTATGACAAAATTTTTTAGCAATATTTTATTGGCATTTTTGGGCATCAGGCAAATAATGTTGACTTTTACAATAATTAATGGACCCGGTAGTATGGCAGTATCAAAGCGCAGCAAAAAAGACCCGGTAATTCTTATCACCAATGACGACGGCGTAATGGCGCCAGGTATACTGAACCTGGCAGAGGCAGTAAAGGATCTTGGTAAAATTATTATTGTAGCTCCTGATAAGCCGCAGTCGGGGATGGGACACGCTATTACTATCGGCTCCCCGCTCAGGCTTCAGCAGGTGCATCTGATAGATGGCGCAGAAGCCTGGAGCTGCAGCGGCACCCCGGTGGATTGTGTGAAGCTGGCCGTTGACAAGATCCTTCATGGCAAGCCTGATATTTGCCTGAGCGGTATCAATCACGGTCCCAATCATTCCATTAATGTCATCTACTCCGGCACTATGAGTGCGGCTATTGAAGCATCTATAGAAAGCATTCCTTCCATAGGCTTTTCTTTACTGGATTACAGCATGGAAGCAGATTTTTCGGCTGCCAGGAAATACGCCAGGATCATCGTGGAGCGTATATTACGCAAAAAGCAGGATAAGCATTTATGCCTGAATGTAAATTTCCCGGCGGTAGATGAAAGCCTGATCAGCGGTATAAAAGTTTGCCGCCAGGCTTATGCCAAATACGAAGAAGATTTTGACGAGCGAAAAGACCCCACCGGTAAAAAGTATTACTGGCTTACCGGTGCATTTGTCAATTTTGACAAGGGAAAAGATACTGACGTATGGGCGCTGAATAATAATTATGTGAGCGTGGTGCCTGTTCAGTTTGATCTTACCAATTATGAACAAAAAACAAAACTCGAAAAAACCTTTAAGCTGTGATATTCAAAAAGGATAACCTCTCATTCGGGCTCATACTGGGCTTTATTGCACCGCTGCTTAGTCTCGTAATATATTATTTTGTAAAGTTTTATCCCGTTTTCAGCATGGGCGATATGTTTGATGCGCTGAAAACCAATAAGCGGCTGGTGACCGCCATCAGCATACCCTGTCTTTTTCTGAACGTAATTTTGTTTACGATATATATCAATTCAAGAAGGGACAGCACTGCCAAAGGGATCTTTGCCAGTACGCTGCTGTATGCTATTGCCTCCTTATTGTTCAAATTCCTGGGATGATCCCGTTAATGCAGCAATTACAGCCGTGAAATATTATATCATAGCAGGAGAAGCTTCAGGAGATCTGCACGGATCTAACCTGATCAAAGCGCTGCGGCAAACCGATCCGCAGGCTGAAGTAAGGGCGTGGGGAGGAGACCTGATGGAAGCTGCCGGCGCCACTATTGTAAAGCATTACCGCGATCTTGCTTTTATGGGATTTACAGAAGTGCTGATGAATCTCCGCACTATTTTCCGCAACCTGGATCTCTGCAAAGCAGATATCCTGCAATACCGGCCGGATGCCCTGATACTTATAGACTACCCGGGCTTCAACCTGCGCATTGCCCGGTGGGCGAAACAGCAGGGGCTGAAAGTAATATATTATATATCGCCGCAGGTGTGGGCATGGAAAGAAAACAGGGTAAAAATTATCAAAGCGTGCGTGGATAAAATGCTGGTGATCTTACCTTTTGAAAAAGCGTTTTATCACAAATGGAATTATGAAGTGGCGTATGTGGGGCACCCGCTCATAGAAGTGATTGATGATTTTAAGAAAAATGCCGGCGGAAAAAAAGAGGATGCTGTTGCGCTGTTCCCGGGCGACAACAGGAGGATCGTTGCCCTGCTGCCGGGAAGCAGGAAACAGGAAATATTGAAAAAGCTGCCTGTAATGCTTGCGATAAGCCGCTATTTCCCCGACTGTCTTTTCGTGGTAGCCAAAGCTCCGGGGCAGGAGGATAGCTTTTATGAGAGCATGCTTGTAGATTACAGTAATGTAAAAACTGTTAAGGGTAAGACCTATGACCTGCTGGTGCACGCTGATGCCGCGCTGGTGACCTCAGGCACTGCCACACTGGAAACAGCGTTGTTTGGCGTGCCGGAAGTAGTATGCTATAAAGGAAGCCCGATATCTTATGCCATAGCCAGGAGGGTCATTAAGATCAGCTATATTTCCCTTGTTAACCTGATCATGGATAAGCCTGTGGTAAAAGAATTGATACAGCATGACCTGACCGTTGAAAATCTCCGGCGCGAGCTGGACCTGTTGTTGAACAATACGGAAAAAAAGCAGCAGCTCGCTGCTGATTATCATGATCTGCGCAATTTGTTGAGTGAAGGCGGCCATGCGTCTTCCAACGCCGCTAATGCCATCAGCAGCTTCTTGCAAAACGGATGATCATTACTATGATCGCAAACAGGAAAAGGAATATGGAAATGCGGTTGATCCCGTGCATATATTTTGTCCATGAAGAATCTTCCCGGTTGGGGTCTTTCTTCTTTATAAATAAGTATTCTGCTATCTGTCTCCAGATTCCCATATACTAATGTGTTGAGAAGTAAACGGCTGTTGCCAAAGGTATAGATTTCTGATATTATGTCTGTTCATTTTCGTGAAACGTGAGACATGAGATGATAAAGGTGAAAGACCTGTTTCACGTCTCACGTCTGACATTTTATGTCTCACATTTAGCACAACACAATATTTTTTTAAAAAAAATTTGTTTGCAAAAAAATAATGATTATACCTTTGTAGCAGTTCTTTATTACTTTATTAAGTGCGGAATACTTATCAAGAAAGGCGGAGGGTAATGGCCCTGCGAAGCCTTGGCAACCTCCTTTTATACTTCATTGTACTAAAAGGAAAGGTGCCAATTCCATCACGTGAAAAACGTGAAAGATAAGCCAGATTCACAGCTCAGAAAATATACATTACTATATATTTGAAGCTCATCTGATTTATCGGATGAGCTTTTTTATTGCTCTCCGTTAATCTTTTTTGGTAAGTATTGTCAATTATAATTTTCACCATTAAAAACCAAAAAAGATGAGCAGCATTGCAACACAACTCCTCCACAGCATTCCGGCAGACCCGTTGACGGGAGCTATTTCGGTACCTATTTATCAGACAAGCACTTTCGTTCAGGAAGCGCCTGGTGTCAATAAAGGCTATGATTATGCCCGCAGTGGAAATCCCACCCGCGCAGCATTGGAAACACTGGCAGCTACTCTTGAGAAAGGTACTGCAGGCGCGGCTTTTGCCAGCGGGCTGGCTGCTATTGATGCAGTAATAAAATTACTTGAAAGCGGAGATGAAATATTAGCGGTTGATGATATTTATGGCGGGGCATTCCGTATGTTCACCCACGTGTATCAAAAATTTGGTATCCGGGTCCGCTATGTTGATACAAGCATCATAGAAAACGTTTTGAATGCCATCACTTCAAAAACAAAACTCATCTGGCTCGAAACGCCTACTAACCCTACCTTGAAGATATCTGATATTGAAGCTATCGCCGGTATCGCTAAATCCAATAAATGCCTGCTTTGTGTAGACAACACTTTTGCATCTCCGGCATTACAACATCCTCTTACGCTTGGCGCTGATATTGTGGTGCATTCTGCCACCAAATATCTTGGCGGGCATAGCGACCTGATAGCAGGACTGGTCATCACCCGGGAGAAAGAGCTTGGAGAAAAAATAAAATTCATTCAGAATGCGAGCGGGGCTATACTTTCTCCTTTTGACAGCTGGCTGGTGATCCGTGGTATTGAAACGTTGCATCTTCGTGTGAAGCAACATTGTGCAAATGCTCAGGCGGTGGCAGAATATTTACAGACACACCCTGCCGTGGGTAAAGTGTATTATCCCGGATTGAAAGATCACTTCAATCATATTGTTGCGGCGAAGCAGGCCAATGGTTTTGGGAGCGTTGTTTCTTTCACATTAAAAGAAGATACGGTTGCTGCGGCTAATGCCTTCGTGACTTCCACAGCATATTTTAAGCTCGCAGAAAGCCTGGGAGGGGTTAAAAGCCTCTTGTGTCATCCCGCACAAATGACGCATAAGTCTATTCCTGAAACAATAAGAAAGGTATCCGGTGTTGCAGACAGTCTTATACGATTAAGCGTGGGACTGGAAGATGTGGATGACCTTATTGACGATTTAAAAAATGCATTTGCTGTAATTGAAAGTCATGCAAATAAAAAAAGACCAGAAGCAGTGGCGGTATAGTTTAATGAAAAAATCAGCAGGAAAAAATTGTTTTATTTGAATAGTCTACTAAATTTGTAGGCAAATTGATAATTCGATGTTAAACGCTTTGCATTTCAATCCGCTTTTTTCCTGTAATAAGGTATTTGCAAATTCCTGTTTGCATTGTTGCAGCTAAGACAGGCTTAGTATCTTCCGGCTTTAATAAACCACCACCATTTATTCCGCCGAAATTTTATATATCCCCTGCAATGGGTAAACGTTATTTATTTTCTGGAGCCCCCTGCCGGGTTCAGAATATTATGGTGGTCATATATTTGGTAACCTTCGACAGAGGGGCTTCAGAAAAAAAACAATGCTAAGTCAAACGTGAAATGTGAAAGTTCGTTTCACGTTTCTCATCTCACGTTTCACGAACCTGAAGATAGTACTTCTGTGGATAGAATTGGTCAAGAGAATGTTAACCGGTTTTCCTTTACTGTTTAGGCAAAAAAAAATAAAACAAAAGCCTATAAAATTAGTAGACTAAAAATTTGGAAGTAATATTACAACAGTATAGCTTTGCATCATCTAATTAATCACCACCATTAGTTAGTTAATTTATACAGAAGAAGGGAGAGTCAGGCTCTGCGAACTTCTGGCAACTTCCGGCAAGGATAAGTGCCCAACCTGGTCTAAACAATATTTAGAAACTATAAATTGACTACATCATGTATTCAGCTTCAGATGTTCATTTTATGTCAGGCTCTCCGGAGCGTTGTTGACGTAAACCAGTATTGATTTTACCTGTTTGTATCGGTATAACCTGATGTAGGTAGGCTTTTATTTTGCTTCTCTGTAAAAGCTTTCCTGTAGGTGTCTTGTGCCTGATGAGGCAGCGTATTGTCAACAGGCATCCCCCGATAAACCGGTACAGTCTCTTTTAATATTCAATAAGCACAGTTCAAGTTTAATTTTTAGCGCATGAAGTTTTTTTACAGGCCATTATTGATCAGGGTATTTGTTTTTATCGGTATTTATTTTTATTGCACGGGAGCGCAGGCACAGCACCGCATTATTCACGGTTATATTATTGATGATAATAATCACGAGCCGGTGGCTGGCGCCGTAATAGGAGAGAAAGGGCATGATAATACAGTGCTGAGCAATGCTAATGGTTTTTTCTCGTTGCATACTTTGAATGCGCTTCCGGTAACGCTTGTTATAAGCGCTGTGGGTTATAAATCCGTTGAAGAAAAATTGTATGCGTTGCATGATACGGCTACCATCTCACTTTCCCGGAATATTAATGTGCTGAATGAAGTAGTAGTGGTAGGATATGGCACTCAGCGAAGAAAAGATCTGACCGGCGCAATAGCTTCCGTATCCAAAAAAGTGCTGGAATATAATGTTTCGCCGTCGGTAGATGCATTGTTGGGAGGAACAGTAGCAGGCGTAAATGTTACGCAATCCTCCGGGCAACCCGGCGCTCCCGCAACGATCCGTATAAGAGGAGGCAATTCAGTGAATGCGAGCAACAATCCTCTTTTTGTGATTGACGGATTTCTTTACTTCAGTGATAACTCTTCCACTAAGGTGGGTATGGGAGCCATTGAAGGTGAGCTCAATCCGCTTTCTTTTCTTAATCCGGGAGATATTGAATCCATTGAGGTATTGAAGGATGTATCAGCCACTGCTATCTATGGCTCGCGGGGATCAAATGGTGTGATACTGATTACTACCAGGAAAGGCAAAAAGGAAGGAAGCGCTATAGACTACCAGTATTCCTTCGGCGTAGCTAATTCAGCTAAGCAGCTCGACCTGCTGAATGCAACACAATGGGCGCGCCTGCAGAAAGATTATTTTCTGAATAAGCCTGGATATACTGATCAGCAGATTTCCCGGTTGGGAAAAGGATATGACTGGCAAGAGGCTGTTTTGCAAACCGGTCTCACACAAAACCACTCTCTTTCGGTAAGTGGCGGTGACGCAAAATCACAGTACTTCTTATCTGCCAATTATCTGGACCAGGAAGGAGTTGTTTTAAATTCGGGCTTTAAACGGTTTGTTGGCAGGGCAAATTATGATCGCACTATCGTACAGGGACTGAAGGTAGGGATCAGCCTGACAGGAAGCAAAAGCACACAAAATACGCTTACTACTTTTGAGGAAGTTAACTACAACAGCTCTCCTTATTCTGCAGGTATTACCAATTCCCTGACATACGCCTTGTATATGCCGCCGGTGGTACCGTTTTATACATCAGCCGGAGCATATAATTTTAAAAATCCTTTTGAATATGCGTATCTAAGAGAGGGCGATACTACTGCCAACCCGATAGCAGACCTCTTAAAGAGCACAGCGCAAACAATATATTCCTCTGTTTTGGCAAATGCTTACGCCCAATATAAGACGAGAGGAGGAATAACGGCAAAAGTAAGTGTGGGCAGCAACCTGGGGTATACAACGCAAAATTATTTTTCTCCTTCTTATACTGCTATCGGGCTTGAGCCCAAAGGTATAGGTGGCATTGGTAACAAAAGGTCAGAGATACTGCTTAACGAATATACCTTATCCTATGCGAAGCAGATAAATGATATCCACGCATTCGATATTTTGGCAGGGTATACTTTCCAGCGTACAAAAACCAACTTTATTTCAACCTTAAGCTCAAAGTTTACCAATGAAGACCTGGGAGTAAATAATCTGCAGGATGGTAAACCTTATGGCAGCCGCCCGATCTTTAGCGGGCAAACAGAAAGTAAGCTTCATTCCCTCCTTGGCAGGGTAAATTATTCATTGCTCGACAGGTATCACCTGACGGCTAATTTCAGGAGCGACTACTCCACGCGTTTTGCAAAAAATCATAAATGGGGACTTTTCCCTTCGGTAGGTTTAGCATGGAATATTAATGAAGAGTCCTTCCTGTCAGACTACAAGCCGCTCAGTAATTTAAAACTACGCTTAAGCGCAGGGCAGGTAGGAAATCAGGAAATCGGTGATTACGAGTACCTGCAGCTTCTCGAGGCAGTGTATTACGGTAATGATATCGCATACCAGGTAGGTAATAGCGGCAATACCAATCTCAAGTGGGAAACAACTTCGCAGTATAATGCAGGTGTAGACGTGGGTATATTGAATAACCGCATTGCTGCAACGCTTGATGTGTATTATAAGAAAACTTCAGACCTGCTCATCCGTATCCCTCCCAACCTGGGACAGAGCAATGAGCAACTGGTTAATGTAGGGAACCTTGAGAACAGGGGTGTGGAAGTATCCGTAAATGCACTGGTAGTGGATAAGAAAAGCATTCAGTGGTCTGTAGCGGCCAACGTTGCACATAATACAAACAGGATTACGCGATTATATAATGACGTAACGGAGAGAATACTTGGTGTTGAAATCCTTCGTGTGGGTCAGCCTTTAGGCTCCTTCTACGGGCAGGTATTTGAAGGAGTGATCCAGGAAGGAGAAGATGTATCAAAATTGCCCAGCAGCCCGTCGTATACTACTCCGCAGCCCGGTGATCCGCGCTTAAAAGATGTTAATAAGGACGGGCATATTGATCAAAACGACCGCGTGGTGCTGGGCAGCAAACAGCCAAAGCTCATATACGGCTTTTCCTCATCACTGAATTTTAAAGGATTTGATCTCTTCGTTTTATTGCAGGGCGCCAGTGGCAACAGTGTATATAATAAGCTTCGCCGCTACCTGGAACGGCCAACAGACGCGTATAATACTTCTGCTGTATTATTGAACAGTTGGACTGCATCTAATCCATCCAATACCGTTCCCCGTATTACCAGCAGTCCTTTTTCATCTGAGCTGGATAGCCGGTATATAGAAGATGCTTCTTTTTTGCGGCTTAGAACAATAACCATCGGCTATACTGTAAATAAAGCACTGCTAACGTCGCGGAAGCTGCCGCCATTTCGGCTGCGTCTGTTTGCAACGGGACAAAACCTGCTCACACTTACTGGATATAAAGGGTATGACCCGGAAATAGCCGGGGGTGTTGATCTGGGCGCATTTCCCATGCCCCGTACCTTTTTGTTTGGTGTAAATGTTACCTACTAGAAAAGCGCTGATTTGACATAAGTATTTATTAATAGTTTAAATATCAGGAAGTATGACAAAGTCCCTTAAAAAAATAGCCGTCGCGGCTATTGTAGTGATCTCTTCCGCAGGTTATTCCTGCAAGAAGGATGTGGGTGGAGGAGACACTCCGCCACCAGTAATTACCGGAGAATCGGTTTGGAAAAATGACCAGGAAGCATTAGCCACAGCCAGTGCAGCTTTCCCGCCATGGCAGCGGCTGAGCTCTTCGTTTTCCTTTCTTTTGGAATCAACCAGTGAGCATACGGTCAGCTTTGAAGGAGCTGATGATGCGGATGGTCCCCTGGTGAGCCAGTTAAAGACAGATGTAAATAACTGGTATCCCACAAAGATCTTCAACTATCTGTATGTAAGCATTGGAGAAGCCAACAGGACGATTGAAAAAGCGGATTCCAGCAAGGCCGGTGATAATTTGACGCAGGCAAGTATTGACCTTGCAAGGGCAAGAGCAAAATTCATACGTGCGCATGCTTATTCTTACCTGGTAAACCTGTGGGGGGAAGTACCGCTTATCTTAAAAACCAATCCAACACAGCAGGAACAAACAACCCGTAAGTCTATTGACGAAGTGTATACTCAAATTGTAAAAGATTTTACTGAAGCCGAAAAAGATCTGCCTGCATTTGATGTGGTTCGTTCTAATCCAAGCAAAGGGGCAGCCAATGCGCTTCTGGCCAGGGCCTATCTTAATTGGGCCAGCAAACCGCTTTCACAGAGCGAAGTGGCTTCGATAGCAGCAGGCAGGACAGATCCTTCTCCCGCAGCCTGGGATAATGACAGGCTTCAAAAAGTGGTAGAGTATGCTGATAAGGTGATCAGTAGCGGTAACTATAAGTTGGAGACGAATTTTGAAAGCAATTTTGGCGTGTCGGCTGAAGATAAATCACCTGAGCATGTCTTTACTATTCATCATGACGGAGATGGATTGGGCGATGCACAGGGGAATCACCAGACGCATTGTACGTTCACTTTCCGGTTTGACCTCTACCAGGATAACCATATCGGCCCGGCGGATGTTAAATTGCTTGACCGTTTTCCCGACGAAGATAAGCGTAAGCACTTTTCTCTTTACACCAAGTTGTTTGACCAGGATGAACCTGTGGCATCCCCGGCAACCAAGGCAGCAGATTACAAAGAATATGACTTTGTATTTCCTGTTACTTCGCCGCGCATCGGCAAATTTGTACAGCGTAATTCCAAGTTTACGGATGTTGCCGCAGGCTCAGAAGCAGGACAACCGAATAATATAAACCGTATTGACATCCGCTATGCTGAAGTGCTGTTGACCAAGGCAGAGGCATTGCTTCAGTTGGGTAAGGCTGCGGAAGCTGCACAGGTCATTAACCAGTTAAGGCAAAGGGCTGGTGTGAGCACTTATGCTACACTTACGCATGAAGAGCTGGAAAAAGAATGGTATCTCGAGCTGTATTTTGAACAAAGGCATTGGTCTAATCTTGTCCGCTGGAGAAAACTGGTTGGCACGGTACTAACGGATGTGCCTACGTTTGAGTACTATAAATCAGATTACAGTTCCGTAGCATCCATCGTCGCTAAATTCGGTCCTGAAAGTGACGGAACAGGTGGTAAAGTGAAAACCAATTATCCGTTTTTTGCCAAGATATATAAGCATCTGCATGCAAAAACAGATAATATTTCCGGTAAATTTTACAGGTTTCCTATTCCCAAAGGGCTATCCGGCAACGATCTGGGCATTGCTCAAAATCCCGGTTATTAGTGTTATGTCAAACGTGAAATGGCAGGCGATAAATGTGAGATCTTCACATTTATCGTCTCACCTCTCACATTTCACGTTTCACGTTTGACACAACACTGGGGTGACTTCTATCTTATCATAAAATTATTCAGACATGAAAAGTAAAAGCTTATTATGGTACATAGTGTTTTTGCCGGGATTGTTTTTACTTCCATTTACTTCCTGTACTAAAGAAAAAGAAAAGCCTGCTCCTCCTACTATAGAAGTGGTTCATCTGGGAAGTCATGATGCGTCGGACGAAAACGTTTTTTACCTGGGAGAGGAAGGCCATTTTGAGGTTAACATCCACGCACCGGGACTGATCCAGAAAATAGAGCTTGAAATACGGCAGGAAAGCGGTTATGCAATTTTTGATCTTAAAAAGGAATATACGGGTGATTATGTAGGTCAAAAAGAAGTTGCGGGCTTTGTTGACTATCCTGTAATACCCGAAGGACAAGCCATCGGAGTGTATAGCTTTCATTTGAAAGTGACGGACCAGTTGGGCCAGGTAGCCAATCTGGATGAAAATATAAATGTGGAAGCAGGAGACGGAACTAATACAGAGCATCAGCATGACGGGCATTAATATTCCAAATTCAAACTAATAGGATAATTGAAAATGAAGCAATACCTGTTATCATGTTTGTTGTCTCTGCTGGCTTTGTTTGTTGCGGGACAAACCAGGCTCCCTCTCATACCATTGAGTACAATGCAGGGGGCGTCAGTCAACTCGGGTGCATTGCTTAATGACAGCGTTCCGGTTGTGATATCATTCTGGTCAACAACATGTAAGCCCTGCATTGAAGAGCTTAACGCTTTTAAAGAGCAATGGGTAAAATGGCAAAAAGAAGTAAGCTTCAGGTTGGTTGCGGTTTCTACAGACGATGTAAGGTCTCTGGCAAAGGTGCGTACCTTTTCGGCTGCACGCGAATGGCCTTTTACAGTATTGATAGACAGGAACCAGGATTTTAAAAGGGCATTGAACGTTAATGTAATTCCCCAGTTGTATATTATTACTCCTGAAGGAAATATCGTCTATTCCCATATTGGATATACACCGGGCATTGAGGAAAAAGTGCTTGAAGTTTTAAAGGGACTTTAATGAAGCGGTACAACATCAGAATATATATAGCGCTGTTCCCCCTTTTGCTGATCATCAATTTTATATATGCCCAGGGTAATTTATCGGGGAGTTTCGAAACCAATACCATCTATTATCAGAATGATAATAAAACCGGGGCAATAGCGCCGGACAATAGTTTAGGATCAAATAATTATTTTAAGTTGGATTATCAATATAAAAAATTTAAAGCGGGAGTACAGTATGAGGCGTATTTGCCCGTGCTGCAGGGATTGCCCGGTACATTGCGCAATAGCGGGCTGGAGTTTAAATACGCATCATTTCAGGATAGTAACCTGGCAATTACAGCAGGGGACTTCTATGAGCAATTTGGTAATGGGCTTATTCTCAGGGCGTATGAGGAACGTTCTATTGGGTTGAATACAGCGATGGAAGGTATAAGGCTTGCTTATTCATTCCGCAATCTGATACGGGTTAAGGCCATTTTAGGGCGTCCGAGGGAGTTTATGGACAAGGCCGAATCTAATGTTAAAGGTGTAAGCCTGTTTATTGATCTGGCGTCTCTTTTGAAATCTCAATATTCTACTGCCGGTATCGAATTAAATGCTGTCAATCGCTATGTAAGCTATGCGGGGCAGGAACCAATTGATCCTAATGTCCAGGCATATTCTCTGAATGCCAACTGGAGTACAGGTCCTTTTAATTTTCAAGGGGAGTATGCATATAAAACAAAAGACAACAGTGTATACTCAAACAGCATAAATAAGGATGGCAGTGCGCTATTGCTTGAGGCAGGATATAACAGGCCTGGTTTTGGAAGCAATGTAACCTTCCGGCGCCTGGAGTATATGCAGTTTGGTACTTCCCGTGGTATAGCGGGCATAGGCCGTGATCTGAATTATTTACCTGCTTTAACAAAACAGCATAGTTACTCACTTGCCATGATCAATCCGCACAATACAATGGGGAATGGTGAGATAGGCGGGCAATTGGATATGCAGTACCAGCTCAAGCCTGAAAGCTTTTTAGGCGGCAAATACGGGACGCAGTTGTCATTGAATGCCTCCACTTATTATGATCTGGCCGGAGACGTTTCCCGCGGCTTTGATTTTTTGAGCTTTGGCAGCACCAAATATTACCAGGATATTAATATAGAAGTAGAAAAAAAGCTGCATAATACATTGCTGTCACATTTGTTCTATTCCAGCCAGGTATTTAATCCTATAGTTATCGGTAAAGAAAATAAATTGTATGCTTCTCATATTGCCGCTGGGGATATGATCTGGAGATCAATGCCGTCAGGATCATTACGGTTGGAATTGCAACACTTATGGAGCCGCGACTACCTGAAGAACTGGGCAGGAGCCTTAATTGAATTTTCCCGGGGGGAATGGACCTGTTTTGCCGGCGATATATATAATTACGGTGATACTAATATCCATTATTACCATGTTGGAGGAAGCTATTCATTTTCCCGGACAAGGGTTGCCATGAATTATGGCAGGAATCGTGAAGGGCTTATTTGTGCCGGCGGTGTTTGCCTGTACATGCCGGCTTATACCGGTTTACATCTTTCTGTTACCTCATCTTTTTAATAACGTATTGTAATGAAGAAGCTGCTTAAGATTATTTCGGTTTGTTGTATGGTGGTTGCCATCGGTTCCTGTGCAAAGGGCAGCGGGGAAAATGATGGTATTACTCCGGCTGATCCCGACAGCTCCTTTACAAAAAATGTACTGGTAATGGAATTCGTTTCTTTCGATTGTGTGTACTGCCCCGGAGTGTCAGAAGTTTTGGAAGAAACATCCAAAACAAAGTATCCTGGCAGAATAGATATTATAAGTGTACATGGACGGCTGGATGAAGATGACCCGATGGAGTTCAGCAGCTATAAACAGTTCCAGAATTATTTCTACGGGGTAACAGGATACCCGGGTATGATAATAGACCAACGGGATGATCTTGTTTCTGTGGGTATATTCGATGCCTCTTCCAGCGCCTTTTTGGAAAGGATCAATACGCCGGCGAAAATAGGAATATCACTTACTACTGCCGTTGTTAACGATAATACGGTAAGGATAGAAGTGCGGGTATCTAATATAGGAGAAGCAAGTGCGGACTATCGCCTGGCGGTAGCAGTGTTGGAAAACGATATTCCCTACAGGCAGGCCGATCTTGTTGACGGCAGTAGGAAATGGATAGAGGATTATCACCATTCTCATGTGCTCAGGTCATTTCTGAGCAGCAATTATTTTGGCGATGCGCTGGGTACTATAGCCAGGAACGGACTTTACTCAAAAACTTTTACTTATACTATTCCGGCCGGTTATTCAAAAAACAACCTGTCATTTGTTGCTTATGTGGTAGAAGCCAAAGGGTTTTCGCCACGGGTGGCTGTGAACAGCCGGTCTGTTGATATTGGAAAGTCAATTGATTTTTCCGGGAAGGTTTATTAATAATTTATAAGATCAGGTGTAATGAAGCGTAGTTTTTTAATATATAACGAAAACCGATGTTGATGACAATTGCAAACTTTACCGCATTATAGCAGAGAGGTAATGCAGGTTAAAAGATGAGACTATAGAATGCTCAGCCTGATATTTATTGAGTGCGCCGGCTGACTACTAAATACTATTCCAAATAAAATAATTATAAATCCCATGACACTGAGAATTTTCATTTTGGCTGTTCTTCTTGCCGTCATCAACTCCGGGTTGCAGGCGCAGAGCGAAGTAACCGGATATGTTTTTGATAACGGGACCGGGCTGGCTATCCCAAATGTCACCGTATCCGTTCCTGGTAAAAAAATATCAACCCAAACCAATTATACCGGCTTGTTTACGCTGCGATCCACTACATCTATTGACAGTATCATTATTTCAGCAATAAATTACCGGCAGCAAAAGCTCGCTGTATCAAATAATCCACTCCGGATCTTTCTACAACCTGCAGCAACAGAACTTGCCGAGATCATTGTATCAGCAAACCGAGAACTACAACCCAGATCAGAAGCTCCGATCTCGATCCATACCATTTCTAAAGCTACCATTAATGACACTAAAGCTACCCGGCTGGACCAGGTACTTAATAAAGTGCCGGGAGTATTTATGGTGGACCTGGGCAATGAACAGCATGCCATGTCTATACGTCAGCCGATCGGATACAGTAACCTGTATTTGTACCTGGAAGATGGCATACCTATCCGCACTGTAGGTGATTTTAATCATAATGCGCTCATCGAGATCAACCAGGCTGCAATAGACAGGGTGGAAGTGATCAAGGGGCCTGCCTCATCGTTGTATGGAAGTGAAGCTGTAGGTGGAGCTGTCAATTTTATTACGCCGGCTCCTTCGGCATATCCGTCTGCAAAAATCCAGGTTGAAGGAGGAAGTCGTGGATATAAGCGTACTGATCTTTTTGCCTCAAATTCTTTTAAGAAGCTGGGAGTATATATTGGCGGCTATTATGCAATCAGGAATGAAGATGACAGAAATCATAATGATTTCAAAAAATTAGGACTTACTTTCCGCGCTGATTACCATTTCAACGACAATAATTTTTTGAATTTTACGGCAGACTATATTAACTACAAAACAGATCAGGTGGGTGGGCTGGACAGCACAAAATTCTACAGTAAAAATTACGAAAGCTTTTACAGGTTCACTTATCGTAAAGTGAATACTTTAAGAATTAAAGCAGCATTTGAACATATCTGGAATGAAAATAACAAAACTACCGTAACGCTGTTTCACAGGAATACTGCTATAGGGCAAAATCCGTTTTACAGTATTTCAGCAGTACCGGGCAATACCTCAAAAGCCAATGGGCAGATCAATGAAGATGCATTTAAAAGCTATGGTATTATTGCACAGCACCGCAAAAATTTTGATTTTCTCCATGCAAGATGGATCACCGGCATCAGCCTGGATTACAGCCCCGCTACCTACCGGGCAAATTATATAGGTATTGATGTGAATGCAGATAAAGTATATTATGCATATACGGCAACGGATTCACTGCTTACCAATTATAAAGTTGATCTTTTTAACTCTGCTGTTTATACACAACTGGAGTTTAATCCTGTTGCCAAGCTTAAAGTTGTTGTGGCTGCCCGTTACGACAGGATGGATTATGATTTTAACAACCTGCTTTCGCCGGGCGCTTACTCAGGTGCGAAAAGTGCTTCTAATTATTTTTCTTATTTCACCCCCAAAGTTGGGCTTACCTATAGCTTTACGGAGACAAAAGGGCTATATGGAAATTACAGCGTAGGATTTGCACCGCCTAATATTACGGATCTGTTTACCGGTGTGCAGGTGCCGGAGCTTAAACCTTCCACTTACAATAATTATGAAGTGGGCGGATGGTTAAGTTTTAATGAGGGAAGAGGAAATGTTGATGTTGCGCTGTATAAAATGGATGGCAGCAATGAAATAGTAAGTGTAAGACAGACAGACGGCACCTACAAAAATCAGAATGTGGGACAAACCACACATCATGGCATAGAGGCTTCTCTCCGTTATATCATACTGAGAGGATTGACGATAAAGGCAGGAGGCACCGTGGCGCGTCACAAATACAGGGAATATGTAAAAGAAGGAAAAGATTATTCTGGCAATTATATGGGGCAGTCGCCTTCTCATATTATTAATAGCGAACTTATCTTCAAGCCCGCTTTTTTAAAAGGCTTCAGGGTAGCGCTCGAATGGCAGGGAATGGGAAGCTATTACACAGATCCTGAGAACACCGCAAAATATAAAGGATTCAACATCTTCAATGCAAGAACAGGTTACCAGTATAAATCAGTAGAGCTGTGGGTAAATTGCCTGAATATAGCGAACGTTGTGTATGCTACTACAGTCGAAAAAAGCGCATGGGGCACTACTTATCGTCCCGGGCAACTTAGAACATTTAATATAGGTATTGCGTGGAAGATCAATAAAACCAATGAATAATGAAAGAATATCTCTACCTGTTTTTAGCTGTACTTTTTATTTCCTGCAATTCAGGGAATCAAAACCGCTATGTAATAAGCAGTCGGGAACCCATCAATATAGATAGCGCATATTCGGGGTCTTGTCCCTCTCTTTTTAAAACAAAGGATGGAGCTTTGATCATCAGCTGGCTGCGTGATATATCGGATACGCAGGCAGTATTATGTTATGCAGAAGCTGTAAATGGCAAAGATTTTGGCCCGGCAAAGGTTGTGGCCGGTAGCGATAACGCGTATCCTCATGGTGAAAATTTGCCAAGGGTAATAAAAACGCCGGACGGCAGGATACTGGCAGCCTGGGGCGCATCAAATCCTAATCCGGCAAACCGGTATTCGGGCCTGGTTTACTATAACTGGTCATCAGATAATGGTAAACACTGGACCGTTCCTCAAGCTTTAAGTAAGGATCCGAATAGTATAGACCAGCGATATTTTGATGTGGACATATTAAAGGATGGCAGGGCAGCGGTTATCTGGCTTGATAACAGGAAGATTACAGACAAGGAAGGTTCTGCGTTGTATTTCGCAACATTCAATGAAAATAATGAGTTAGAAAATGAGCGGACTGTCGGGGTTACCTGTTGCCAGTGTTGCCGCACGGACCTGTTTGTGGATAAAGACGGTAATGTGCATATGGTATACAGGAAGATCATTAATGATTCTATAAGAGATATGGTGCATTCGGTTTCTTTCGATAACGGGAATACGTTTTCAGTTCCGCAACGCATCAGTCCCGACAACTGGGTAGTAAATGGCTGTCCTCATACGGGACCTGCTATGGCACAAACGCCCGAAGGGCTTTCTTTTGTATGGTATACGGCAGGAAATGGCGCAGGTGTTTATTATACTTCTTCAGAAGATAATGGTAAAACATTTTCAGGGAGAGAGCCGGTAAGCGCCAGACCCTCGGCCAAACACCCGCAAATACAAATAACCGGCGATGGTAAGCAATGGATTGTATGGGATGAAGGTTCTTCCCGTGGCGGCCGCATAGGGCTGGAGATCAGGTCGCCGGAAGGGAAAAAATTAGAGCATATTTATCTCACGGACAGCGTTGGCACCGCTTCATTCCCTGTAATAAAACCATCATCGGGTGATCAATTGATCGTTGCTTTTTCAGGCAGGCAAAATGCCGCTAATAAAGAACAGGTCTTTTATAAGATAATAAATGAAGAATATTAAGCATCCGTTATTGTCATTTTATGATAAGTCGTGGTAAATATTTTGCAATAGTCATTGCGCTTCTGCTGTTGCATCGCGGTTCAATTGCCCAGACTGAAAATATAGTCACCGAAACTTTCCGGGTGGCGGGCAATTGTGAAATATGTAAAGCGCGCATTGAACGGTCAACCTTTACTATAAAGGCTGTTAATAAGGCGGAATGGGATATCAAAACCAACCAACTGACTGTTCAGTTTGACAGCGCTTCCACCAGTAAGTCCGCTATCCAGCAAAGAATTGCCGAAGCCGGGCATGACAATGAGCTGTTTAAAGCATCGGACGAAATATATCAAACGCTGCCTTCCTGCTGTCATTACCAGAGAATAAAAGGAGGAGATGAAAGGCAGATATTACACAGCTTATCGGGTGTAATTCTCGAAGAAACCGTTAAAGGTAAAATATATCCTGTAGCAGGCGCTACCATAAAGAATCTTCATTCCGGCGGATATTTTGTAACAGACAGCACCGGAGTGTTTCATATACAATCCACGCTTCCAGTTCCTTTAGCTGTAAGCTATACAGGATTTCAACCTGATACCATAACCGTTGCCAATACCGATCTGCTTACCATCACTTTAAAAAATACCGGTTCCGGTGATTTAAAGGCAATAACAATAACATCGAAAAGGACTCCTGCCTATATCTCTTCCCGCAGCGCTTATAATGTGCTGCATCTCGGTGCGGCTGAATTATCAAAAGCGGCATGCTGCAATCTTTCAGAAAGCTTCGAGACGAGTCCTTCAGTAGATGTAAGTTATACAGATGCTGTTACGGGTATAAAACAGATACAGTTGCTGGGGCTCTCCGGGATCTATACTCAATTGCTGACAGAAAATGTTCCTGAATTAAAAGGACTGCCCGGCAGTTATGGTTTGACGTTTATTCCCGGGCCATGGATAGAAAGCATACAGATAACCAAGGGAACCGGTTCGGTGGCCAATGGCTATGAAAGTATTACGGGGCAGATAAATGTTGAAGAAAAAAAGCCCGACAGCCCGGAAAAGCTGCTCGTAAATACCTATGCAAACAGCATGGGCCGGGTGGAAGGGAATATTAATCTTTCTCAAAAAATAAATGAAAAATGGAGCACTGCGCTTTTGACCCACTCTGATGCGGTGCTGATCAGGCACGATGCCAATCATGATGGATTTATAGATATGCCCTCCGGACGGCAGTTCAATGTAATTAATCGCTGGAAGTACATGAATACCGACGGATGGGTGGGACAGTTTGCTGTCAAAGTATTAAATGATAAAAGATATGCCGGTCAGCGGGATGCGCACCACAGCACTATCGACGGAGCTACCCATCATTATAATGTGGATATGGCTACGGAACAATATACTTTAACCGGCAAGCTGGGCTATGTCTTTCCGGGGCATAAATATAAAAGCCTGGGATTGATCTTTTCCGGTAACATTTTTAATAATCAATCGGTATATGGCCTGAGCGAATATACGGGCAGGCAAAAAAACTTCTATGCCAATTTTATTTATCAGTCCATTATCGGGACTACAGCACATAAATACCGGGCAGGGTTGAGCTTAAGCAATGAGCATTACAATGAAATATATACCGCGGATCACAGTAGCCATATAGACGGAACAGGAGATCATGACCATGGACAGGATGGAACTGACACGTCAGCGGTAACAAAAGTATTTGCACGCGGGGAGATCATTTCAGGAGCGTTTGTTGAATACACCTATACCGCCCCGGAGAAATTATCTGTCATTGCAGGCGCCCGCGCCGACTACCATAATTATTTCGGATGGATCTTCACTCCCAGGCTCAATGTAAAATACGATTTCACAGCGCAAACCAACTTGCGGCTTTCAGTAGGCTCAGGATACCGGCTGGCTAATATTTTTGCAGAGAATGCTGCTGCTTTTGTAAGCTCAAGGCAATTCCAGATCCTAAATCCATCTAACAGCTATGGCTACGGGCTTGACCCGGAAAGAGCATGGACAATGGGTATTAATTTTCTTCACTCCTTTAAGCTATCCCGGCGTTCTGGTATTTTAAGTATCGACGCTTACCGGACTAATTTTGTTAATCAAACCGTAGTTGACCTTGACGCCAACCCGCAAAAGATCAGCTTTTATAATCTTGACGGAAAGTCTTATTCCCATAACATACAGGTAGAATTGAACTATGAATTATTGAAAAAGCTGGATATCAGGATTGCTTATCGCTGGCTGGATGCGAAAACAGATTATTATGGCAGGATGCGGGAAAAGCCACTCATATCAAAGCACAGGGCTTTTGTAAACCTGGCATACAAAATTGCAGACAAGTGGAAATTTGACTACACTGTACAATGGTTTGGTAAAAAGAGAATTCCCTATACCGGCTCAAATCCTGAAGATCTGCAACTTCCCGGCTATTCTCCCGCTTATATTCAGATGGCTGCGCAGGTGACGAGGAAGCTTGGAGAGAGATGGGAAATATATACAGGTGGAGAAAACCTGACCGGCTACCGGCAAAGCAATCCTATCCTCGATGCGCAAAACCCGTTCAGCAGGTATTTTGATGCATCACTGGTATGGGGGCCCGTAACGGGAAGAATGATATATGCCGGCGCAAGGTTTATTTTGTAAGGCATTAGCTGGTGGTTTTCAGAAATATCGTGCGCTGCATATCCGGATAAATAGCGAAAATTTGGAATGCGCCCTGTTCTGTATCCCGGCAGCATGTACCTTTGCATTATGACAACGGTCAAACGCTATCTTTCCCTGGTTAAATTTTCGCATACCATTTTTGCCATGCCCTTTGCCATGATCGGGTTTGCGTTGGGCGTTTATAGATTTCCTTCAGGGCAACAGGGAAGCCTGAATCAAACAGTAGGGTGGGGACATGCTATCACTAATCTTATCTTTTGGGAAAGAAATGTAAAGCTGTTCCTGCTGGTCATCCTCTGCATGATCTTTGCCCGCAGTGCGGCAATGGCATTCAACCGCTACCTTGACCGTCACTTTGATGCAAAGAACCCACGCACTGCCATACGTGAGATCCCTTCAGGCGTGATCAGGGCAAACAGCGCACTGTGGTTTACCATCATTTGTTGTGTGCTTTTTATGCTCTGCAGCTTCCTGATAAATACGCTTTGTTTTTTGCTTTCGCCTGTAGCATTGTTTGTAGTGCTGGGCTATAGCTATACCAAGCGTTTTACAGCATTGTGCCATCTCGTGCTTGGACTTGGGCTTAGCCTTGCCCCCATCGGTGCATATCTTGCCGTGGCTGGCAGGTTTGACTGGCTGCCGGTAATGTTTTCGCTGACGGTTTTATTTTGGGTGAGCGGCTTCGATATTATTTATGCCCTGCAGGACGAGGAGTTTGATAAATCTCAAAACCTCTATTCCATTCCTGCCGCACTGGGAAAAACGAAAGCGCTCCGGGTATCGGAAATATTACACCTGCTGTCGGGACTCATCGTTGTTGTTGCGGGAATTTTTGGTAAATTCGGATTAGCTTACTGGGCAGGTGTATTGGTTTTTGCGGGTATGCTGATCTACCAGCATTCCATTGTTAAGCCGCATGATCTGAGACGCGTGAATATTGCTTTTATGACGGCGAATGGTATTGCCAGCGTGGTATTTTCATTATTTGTTATCAGTGATCTTTTCCTGAAATAGTTTCTTATTAAAACCCAACCCCTGCCATATATGATCTCGGGAAATACTACAAAGAGCGCCTTCCTGCGCAGCGGAGTATATACATTGATATTGTCGCTGCTCTTTATCCTGCTCACCGGGGCAGATCATCCTGCCGGAGCTGTTTTTACAGCATTGCCTTATTTCATGATATTGTATTTTATCTTTTTTTCAACAGGCAAGCCGGAAGTATCGCAGTGGCTCAGAGCGAAAATGCAATCGGATGTTAAGAGAATTATTCTCTTTCCTTTTTTGCTGATCGCGCTCTATTACAGCTATATCATCATCAATGGCGATAATCCGTTGAAAGGAACAGTTTTCCTGGTACCATATCTTATTCTTTTCCCGGTATTGGTTTTTGCTGCAAAAAACAATACCGGTGGAAAAATAGACTGGCTTGATTTTACCACATTAGCTTTATTCGTGCTGCCTGTAACATTAGTGGGAATAGCGTTCAAAGGCGATCTTCCTTATACAGGCGGAGGCTTTGACTCTGTTTACCGCATCATCGTTATGCTCTCTGCCGTCTTTGCTTTTGTAACAGTGCGGAACTTACATGATGTAGGTTGTTATCCTGTATTCCGGTGGAAGTCGCTGCTGACGGTATTATGGGTATGGCTGGCGTTTTATGTTTCGGTATTTGCTATAGGCTACGGCGTGGATTTTATCCGGTTTTCGGCGGAATATCATTTGAACATGAGCGTGGTTGGAAAGATCGGGATCGGGTTTATTTCCATCTTCTTACATACTGCTCTTTTTGAGGAGCTGGTATTTCGCGGATTACTACAAAATATGTTGGGAAAACGTATTGACCAGTCCCGTTCATGGATAGTATTCTGGGGCTGGGGGCTGGGTATATTATTGCTGCTTGCCCTTCTTGCCGGGTACACTCTCCGGGGTGGTATGCACTGGTTTCCCGCATTGATAACGCTGTTGTTGTTCGGATTGGCTTTTGGGCTGATAAAGTGGGGCAGGGCAGAAGCGGGTAATTATACCTCGCTGGCTATAAGCAGCGTGCTTTTCGGGTTGGTGCATCACCATTCCGGCTCCATTATTTTTGTAGGGCTGGCATGTATTGGTGGCTGGGCCTACGGCTATTGCTACCTGAAGACAAGAAATGTATTTTATGCCGCCCTGCTCCATGCGCTGGTAAATTCATCCCCGCTGATCTTTGGGCTGGAGCTGGCGAAGTAACTATTGCAACTTTGTTTCTTTGCCTTCTTTGCCGCTTTGCGTGAAACAATATTTACAACAGCTACTGATTGCCTGTATCTTTGCTTATGCCCCGCATTCTTGCAATAGACTATGGCCTGAAACGTACCGGTATAGCGGTTACCGATCCCCTGCAGATCATTGCTACAGGACTGACCACTATTGAATCTCCGCAGCTTATTGCTTTTCTCCAAACCTATATAGCTAAAGAGACGGTGGAGAAGATCATTATCGGTGATCCCCGCAACCTTGACGATTCTGATACCCACGCCACACCGCTTGTGTTGAAGATCATTGAAAAGATAAAAAAGACCTTCCCTGCTATACCGGTGGAAACTGTGGATGAACGGTATACTTCGAAGATGGCTAAGCAGGCTATGCTTGATATGGGGATGAAGAAAAAACAACGACGGGATAAGGCGGTTGTTGACCAGATCGCTGCCACGATTATTTTGCAGGAGTATTTGCAGGCAAGAGATCTATAAGAATAGGATGTTATTTATTTTTTAGCCACGAATAAATACATTAAAGTCCATTCGTGCATCTGTGGCTTTGTTGTGGCTATCCTATTTTCTTAAGCAGTTTTTTTGCCCTGCTCGCAAACGCAGCCGTTTCGTGAGGCAGGCGGTCTTCTATCAGTAATTTCAACTCGGGGATGATCTCCGGATACATATTCATCATCTTTCCGAGCACTCCCAGTGAAAATGCTTTTACTGCTACTGCTTCTTTCGGGTCAGCGATATAATTAAAGCAGGTATCCATTACCGTTCCCTGGAGCGACAGGGGAATATCTGTTTTTTCGAGCAGCCGCATAACATTCCTTTTTACCGCATTGTGTATGCCGGGAGATTTTAAATAGTTAATAATTGTAGCGAGATGCTTTTGTATGAGCTCCGGGTGGTTGGCAGTGGCATTGCTAAGAGGCCATGCAGCCCGCTGGACAACACGATATTCACTCGTAAGAAAAATTTTTACCAGCTCATCGAAACGGCGCTGATTGCCGCTGATATAGGCTACAATACGGTTGCATTGCGCCTTTGAATGTTCCTGTAGTAATGCTTCCCTGATGTTCACACACGAAAAATTGTAGCGTCGAATTTACGAAAACGATTGTGTGAAATTTCAAGAATGCGCTCTAAAAAAGACAGGTCTTTGACGTTTTCTTCTAACTTTAATCATTTTCAAAACAATGCTTAAGGAAATACTTAAAGAATACGGGCTTGACTTTAATGCTGTTGGTATAGAGCCGTTCGGGTCCGGGCTGATCAATAATACATGGAAGATAAACAGGCTGGATAAAGTCCAGGCCTATATATTGCAGCGCATTAATGATAATGTGTTTAAATCGCCTGGTGATATTGCATCTAATGTACGTTTGATAGGAGATTATCTTGCTGCTCATCATCCGCATTATTTTTTTGTAAGGAACCTCTTTACTGCCGGAGGAGATGATATGGTTTATATAAAAGGACAGGGATATTTCAGGCTGGCGCCTTTTGTGCCGGACTCGCATACTGTAGATGTAGTACAAAATCCCGGGCAGGCGTTTGAAGCGGCAAAACAGTTTGGGAGGTTCACTTTCCTGCTGAGTGATTTTCCCGTACAGCAGCTGAAGGCAACTATCCCCGATTTTCATAATCTTACGTTGAGATACCGCCAGTTTCTTGACGCACTGCAAGCCGGCAATCCTGAGAGGATCAGCGCCTGCGCCGGCGAGATCACCTGGCTTAAAGACCAGGAATATATTGTGCAGCGTTTTGATGCCATGAAGCAAAACCCTGCTTTCAGGCTCAGGGTAACACATCATGATACCAAAATAAGCAATGTGCTTTTTGATAATAACGACAAAGGATTATGTGTTATAGACCTTGATACGGTGATGCCCGGCTATTTTACCAGTGATGTGGGGGATATGATGCGCACCTGTGTATCGCCGGTAAGTGAGGAAGAGAAAGATTTTTCGAAGATAATGATCCGTGAGGATTATTATAAAGCGATAGTAAAGGGGTATACTGAAGGAATGCAGGGAGAACTGAGTGAGGATGAGCAGGACAGTTTTTTTGATGCGGGCTGCTATCTTATCTACATGCAGGCGCTCCGGTTTCTTGCAGACCATATTAATAATGATATTTATTATGGGGCAAAATATGAAGGGCACAATTATATGCGCGCCTGCAACCAGATCGTTTTACTGAAAAAAATGCTGGAGAAAGAATCAGTATTGAGGGCGGTCAGGGGATAGATCCTTCTCCAGTTTATAAAAGGCTAATGATGGCAGCCGCAATCAGGGCCACAATGATCATCGCTTTCATGCATGTGCGCATGCCCATGAGCAAGCTCTTCACTGGTAGCCTCCCTGATATTTTTTATGATAACGGAGAAATGAAGGGTTCTTCCTGCAAGCGGATGATTGCCATCGAGAATGATCTTGTCTCCGTCTATATCTGTTACCATCAGTTGCTGCCCGTCGGATGACTGTACCACGTTGCCTAATTCAATGTTTTCCGCTCCCTGGGGGAACTGCTGTCTGCTTACTTCAAATACCAGTTCGGGATCGAAATCACCATACGCCTGCTCCGGGACTAACAATACCTGTTTTTCCTGTGACATTTCCAGTCCGGTAAGCTCTTTTTCAAGGTTCTCCAGGATGTTACCATAGCCATGCAGGTATTCCAGCGGCTCTACATCCATATTGCTGTCTACAACTGCGCCTGTTTCGTCCGTTGCGCTATACTGTATGCTTACAACTTTATCTTTTTCTACGATCATGATTGTTATATTTTACGGTTAATGTTGCGGAGCAACAGTATTGAAATTTATTTTTCCGGAGAGCCAGCTTTCAGATACCGGGATGATCCAGTTATCTTCCAGTTCCTGCTTGGTGGACACTGTATTATTAAAGTACAGCGTATTTCCTGTAATAAATCTGTTCTCAACGGCATATTTAAGCTGGGACAGTGGTAATAACTGTATGTTATCCTTCACTACAAAAGCGAGCAGTTGCCGGTCGAAAAGGGAGAGGCTGAATTGCTTTTCCATATCCTTTATCACTCTCACTGAACTGTCTGTGCTGCACCCGCTTACAGTGGTGGCAGACTCGTCGGCCACCAGCAATACAAACTGCCCGAACATTACTGTGGCGAAGCCCTTTACCGGAGCTCCGTGCGCCTGCCACTGACCGGTAAATTGTTCCAGTATTTTTTCGGCTTCAAGCACTTCAGCAAGTGTGAACCTCCTGTTTGCCTGGTAGATCCATACCCTTGAATGAGGGGAAAAATCCTGAGGTAATAAATGTTTGTAGGATATATTCATCCTGCAAAAATACGATGCTCATCGGATTGATGCTAAAAAATGCTTTAATGCAGTGTAAATATTGACAGATCTTTATCACAAGCTGTTTTCAGGGAGGCGGGCGTTCCTTCGCTCGATCTCGATCAGGGTGGCATTTTTCATTTCCCCGTTGCTGAATTTCCCTTTTTGCATCAGTTCAAGATCGTCCGGAGAGAAATGTACCATCCTGTCGTTTTCATAGTCGTCAAGAAATACATCGCTGGCATTCCACCCGCTCAGCTTACCGCGAAAAAAGGCGATATTATTTTCGTCAACCTTAGCTACTTTAAAATATCTTACACTCCTGCTGCCGCTGGCATTGGTATATTTTATTTTGTAAATATCCCCGCGTTCCGGCTGTCTTATCAATACACTGATGCCTGAAGCTCTGTCGCTGTTGACCTTGCGGATATAAAAAAACAGCCCGATACCGGTCAGGACTGCGAGTATCAAAATATTTTTTCCGTAGCGCATTGATATGAGTTTCAGGTTACAGGTTTCAAGTTACAGGTTGTGCGCGTGAAAAGTGAGATGACAGAAGTGAGATTTGACTTCTCACATTTCACGTCTCACCATTCACCATTGTCTATTGCCCGCTATTCACTCCGCCAGCGAACGGGCAACAAGCTCTGCAACGTCCAGCACCAGCACCGTATCTTCCTTTTCTTTATTTTTTACACCATCTGTAAGCATTGTATTGCAGAAGGGACAGGCAGAAGCTATCACCGTAGCGCCTGTTCCGAGCGCTTCATCTGTCCTTTCCAGGTTAACTCTTACAGTTCCTTTTTCTTCCTCTTTGAACATTTGCGCTCCCCCTGCACCGCAGCAAAGCCCTTTGCTCCTGCAGTGTTTCATTTCTACCAGCTCTCCGTCAAGCGCTTCCAGCACTTTTCGCGGCGCTTCGTATATATTATTAGCTCTTCCAAGATAACAGCTGTCGTGGTAAGTTATTTTCTTGCCCTTAAAGCTTCCGCTTTCCTTCATTTTTACTTTTCCTTCGTCTATCAGTTGCTGTAAGAAAGAGGCATGGTGAATGACTTCATAGTTCCCACCCAGTACTGGGTATTCATTTTTAAGCGTATTAAAGCAATGGGGACATGCCGTTACTATTTTTTTTATGCCGTAGTTGTTCAGCGTCTGGATATTCTGATAGGCCATCATCTGAAACAGGAATTCATTGCCGGCCCTGCGTGCAGGGTCGCCCGTACATGCTTCTTCTTTGCCCAGTATGGCATATTTAATACCGGCTTTCTCAAGGATAATAGTAAAGGCTTGTGTGATCTTTTGTGCCCGCTGGTCAAAGCTGCCTGCACATCCCACCCAGAACAGTATATCGGGAGTTTCCTGCTTAGCAAATAATTCTGCCATTACCGGAACTTGCATAGGCTGTGATTTTGTTTCAAAGCTAAACGAAAATTATGACTGTGTATTTTTCCTGGTACGTTCTGCTATAAAAATATAACCGCAAAAAGAATCTGCCTGCCTTATATCTTACCTTACCCCTTATCCCTTACCTCTTACTCCCTATGCCGGCTTCATTAATTTTAAATGCACCCGGTGTACGAATATTAAGAAATGTATTAACAAATGGAATAATATCTTTGCCCGGGTCCGATAAACAACTATCCCGTTATGAAAATACTGTTTACGCTTATATGCTTGCTGCTGGCAACCAATCATCTTTTTACCCAGCCTTTCAAACCTGTGGATGAGGGCTCTGAAGTGAGCTTCAGGATTAAAAATTTTGGCATTAACGTTAAGGGTTCATTCACCGGTCTTAAAGGTAAAATTGTGTTCAATCCCGACAGCCTTGCATCGTGCTCCTTTGATGTTACGGTAGATGCAAAAACGATCAGCACCGGGATCGAGCAGCGGGATAATCACCTCAGAAAAGAAGAATTTTTTGATGCAGACAAATACCCGCAGATCCATTTTGTTTCCACAAAAGTGACTACCAGCGATCATAAGAATTACCTGTTCGTATTCGGCAGGCTTACTATTAAAGGCGTTACCAAAGAGATCTCATTTCCGTTTAAAGCAGTGTCCAGAGGCGACGACTACTTTTTTGAAGGAGAGTTCCCTCTCAACCGGCGGGATTTTAATGTTGGCGGAGGCAGTATCACCATGTCTGATAATCTTACTGTAACACTTAACGTGCTTTCTAAAAAAGGATAGAGAGACGTGCAAGGTGAGACGTGAGAAGAGAGACGTGAGAAGAGAGACGTGAGAAGAGAGACGTGAGAAGAGAGAGGCGAGAGGGGAGATGTCAGGCATGAAAAGTGAGACGGTAGACATGATGAAATTTTCGCCTATCACGTTTGTCTTTTCACGTCTGATGTCTGACATACCGTTATGCCTAAGTTCACGAAGACATTTCGGACGCCCATTTATCCCTGTCGTCGGGACTGAATTTCCACGGGGCAAAATTATTTTCAATATTGGAGAACATGGCATTCCATTCCTGCGGAGCGTTGCTTTCTTCCATGATCAGCGAACGGCGCAGCTCAAGAATGATCTCGAGCGGGCTGATGCTTACGGGGCATTCTTCCACACATGCGTTGCAGGTGGTGCATGCCCTTAGCTCTTCTACCGTAATATAGCTGTGGAGGAGGCTCTTTCCGTCATCTTTGAACTGCCTGTTGGTTTTAATATTCTTTGCTACTTCTGTCAGGCGGTCGCGGGTATCCATCATGATTTTCCGGGGTGATAGTGCTTTCCCTGTAATATTGGCCGGACAGGCGGCGGAGCACCTGCCGCATTCCGTACAGGTATAAGCATCCAGCAGGTTCTTCCAACTCAGGTCAAACACGTCTCTCGCTCCGAACTTAGGAGTGGGGGCATCCGGATCGGGTGTTGGCGCCAGCTCCGGTTGCATAGCATACAATACCTCGTTCTGAACAGCGGGCATATTGTTCATTTCCCCTTTAGGAAGCAGGCGTGCATAATAGGCATTAGGAAAAGCAAGAATGATGTGTAAATGTTTTGAATAGGGTAAGTAATTCATAAAGGCCAGTATCCCCACAATGTGCAGCCACCAGCAGCTTCGCTCAAGGGTAACCAGCGTACCGTCTGACAGGGAACCATACGCCGGCATAAGCATACCTGAAATAATAAAGTTCCCGGTAATATGTTCTGCATAGTGCCCGTATCCTCTTGATTGTAATACCTGGTCTGTAGCATTCATGGTGAGAAAAAGCAACATCAGGATAATTTCCGTGATCAGGATATAATTGGCATCGCTGCGGGGCCAGCCATCCAGGTCTTTGCTGATAAAGCGTTTTATTTTTATGATATTACGCCTTACCAGGAACACTGCGCAGGCTGTGATCACCAGCACTGCCAATAATTCAAATGCGTTGATCAGTAAATTATAGGCCGAGCCCAGGTAGGGGGCAAACAGGCGATGTGAGCCCAGCATGCCGTCCAGTATGATCTCAAGCACTTCGATATTAATGATGATAAAACCGGCATATACAAAAAAATGGAGGATGGCAACAAGAGGATTTCTGAACATCTTTTTTTGACCAAAGGCCAGCAGCAATACATTCCGCCACCGTTGGGCGGCGTTATCTGTATAATATGCGTCTCTGCCTAATAAGATATTTTGCCGGATATCCATGACCCTCCGGGCGAATAGCCCGATGGCGGCAACGCAGATGATAATAAAAATGATCTGTGGAACGAGATGCATTATCATGTAGTTGTAACGCTAAAGGTAAGATGTTTAGTACGAATTGTTTTATTCGGTAATACCGCTTAGTTTTGGAGGGATTAATCTCCCGGAATGAAAAATTATATTCTTACAGAAGAACAGGTTGCAAAAAAGCTGCAGCGGATAGCTTATGAAATTGCAGAGCAAAATGTAGGAGAAGAAAAGCTGATCCTTGCCGGTATAAAAGAGAATGGTGTGGTGATCGCTGAGAAGCTCAGGCAATTGCTTCATGATATTTTCCGGGGAGAAGTAGCAGTGATGGAGATCGAAGTGGATGATAAGCGCTTCCCCAAAAAAATTACGCTCAGCCAGGCTGTGAATTTTGACGGAACGGTGATCATTGTGGTAGATGATGTAGCCAACAGCGGGAAGACCATGTTATACGCCCTGCAGCCTTTTTTGAGGAACCAGCCTAAAAAAATACAGACGCTGGCGCTGGTGGACAGAACACACAAGACCTTTCCCGTACATACCGATTATGTTGGCTTTGCCCTGGCAACTACCCTGCAGGAACATATTTTTGTGGAGGTCTCGGGGGAAAAAGTTACAGGCGCATGGCTGGAATAGTTGCTAATATTCCCGATTTCTGCGATATTCGGTCAAACAAATTTCCTGATTGCAAACTCTAATATTTTTTATTTTATGGACACCAACATTACACAGCGTGTAAACGCATGGCTCAACGGATCTTTTGATGAAGCTACAAAGAATGAGATAAAAAAAATCCAGGCTGAAAATCCCGATGAGCTTACAGATGCGTTTTACCGTAATCTTGAATTCGGTACGGGCGGGCTCCGCGGCATCATGGGAGTGGGCACCAACCGGATCAATAAATATACTGTGGGAATGGCTACACAAGGGTATGCTAACTATCTCAACAAAACATATCCCGGCGGCGAAATAAGAGTGGCTATAGCCCATGACAGCCGCAACAATAGCCGGCAGTTTGCAGAGATCACCGCTAATGTGATGGCTGCTAATGGTATCAGGGTTTTCTTATTTGAATCACTCCGCCCCACACCGGAGCTGTCGTTTGCTATCAGGTATCTCGGCTGCCAGGGCGGCGTTGTATGTACCGCTTCGCATAATCCCAAAGAGTATAATGGTTATAAAGCTTACTGGAATGACGGAGGGCAGCTTGTGCCGCCGCATGATAAAAATGTGATCAAGGAAGTAGATAAGATCGGTTCGGTAGATGAAGTAAAATGGAGCGGCGGAGAGAAAAATATCACGATCATCGGTAAGGATATTGACGAAGCCTATCTTACCATGGCTAAAGGGCTGAGTGTTTATCCCGATATCATTGAGCGCCAGAAAGATTTGAAAATTGTATATACTCCCATTCATGGTACCGGCATTATGCTGGTGCCCGAATTGCTGAAACGCTATGGCTTTACCAATGTAACCATAGTAGAAGAGCAGGCGAAGCCTGACGGTAATTTCCCTACGGTTGTTTATCCTAATCCTGAAGAAAGTGAAGCCATGAGCATTGGTCTGAAAAAGGCGGAAGCAATGGATGCGGATATCCTTCTGGGCACAGATCCTGACGCAGACAGGGTAGGCATTGCCGTTAAGGACAATAAAGGCAAATGGATGCTGGTGAATGGTAATCAAACGGCTGTTCTTGCCTTTAGCTACCTTATAGAAGCGAGAAAATCGAAAGGAATAGCCAAGTCTAATGATATGGTAGTGAAAACCATTGTTACTACGGATATGATTGACAAATTTGCCGCTGCCAACGGCGTGAAATGTTACAATGTATTGACGGGCTTCAAATGGATCGCCGAGCTGATCAAGGAAAAAGAAGGTGTTGAAGATTATATTATCGGCGGAGAGGAAAGCTATGGTTTACTGGTTGGTCCCAATCTGAGGGACAAAGATGCCGTAAGCGCTGTGGCTATCCTCTGCGAAATGGCGGCCTATGAAAAAGATAATGGCAAAAGCCTGTTTGAAAAACTGGTGGAGCTGTATGTGCAATACGGTTTTTATAAAGAGAGCCTTATTTCAATAACAAAGAAAGGCATGCGCGGCCAGGAAGAGATCGCAGAGATGATGCAGGCATACCGGGATAATACACCCCAGTCTATTAATGGCTCGAAGGTGGTGAAACTGCTTGACTATGAACTGCGCAAAGGTAAAAACCTTATTACCGGCGAAGAATGGGAAATAAAGCTTCCTAAATCGAACGTATTGCAGTTTGTACTGGAAGATGGCAGCAAAATATCCGCCAGGCCTTCCGGCACAGAGCCCAAGATCAAATTTTATTTCAGCGTGCATACAAACCTGCCGGGCGCTGCCGACTATGATAAAGTAAGCGCAGTTCTGGATAAACGTATCCAGGGCATTATAGCTGATATGAAGTTGAAATAGGTTACAGGTTAGTAGACAGTTAATAGACAGAGAGATGTGAAACGTGAAAAGTGAGAGGCGTGAGGAGCTTTTCACATTTCACGTTTATCTTCTCACGTTATGCGTTAAGCACTGATAAAGCTTTTACAGCCGGAGCTTTTGTGTTCTTTATATGAGCATAGTCCGCTGCATCCACCTGTATGTTTTCTGCGATAAAAGCATATCCTATCGCAGGAAATTCGAAGATGGAAGTATAGGTAATAAACTCAGCCGGGTTGCTTCCGCGGTTATCGCGAAGTATATTGGTGAGGGTGGTATGCGACTCAAAATTCAGCTTTATCCGTTCTGTCCTGGAAACGGAGTGATTATTCAAAAATCCCCGGAGGGCGCTCATATCTTCATCGCGGATGTACGCAGGCTTGTCCAGCCAGTATACTATATTGAGTACGCCGGGGATGGACTTGAGCCGGCGCAGTTGATCTGTACTGGTTTTTACAAAAATATAACCGGATAAGACCGGTTCATCGGAATGTATTCTTATGTTATATAAAGGGCGCTCCGTTTTTTGAAACGGGCAAAAAAATTCAATGCCTTTCTTTTGAAGATAAACTGATGTCTTTTTTTCCCATTTTTCCCTGACATAGATAATATGCCAGAGACTGTCTGTAAGGTTACTCATGTGGTGTCAGATTATAGTAATATTGCTCAATTCATTATGACAGGGTAACGGATCAATCAATTATATTCACGGCTATCGTTCCGGATCGCTTTTGCGGTTACCACTTATTTTGAAATAAGGGTTTCTCTATAAGCATGGTTCCTGTTGCCGATAGTATTCATATTATCGCTAATATGCAAACAGTCGGTTGTAAACAATCGGGGTAAGGGATATGGAATCAGTCGATGAAGGTTATTGGTGATTCCCGGATATAACATTTCATAACCAGCGGGCAATCTGTAATGAACTTTTAGTTCTGTTTAGGATGGTAAAGATAAGATGCCGGATCGAAACAAAAAAGTTTTCATACCAGGTATTTTTACTCATTATCACAGGGCGCATTTCAAATTTTCGCGGCACATATTTCCCTCATCCCTGCAATCCCCTCTCCGCGCAGCAGCGATGGGAGAAATGGTGCGAAAATGTGAAATGCGCCCTTACCACATCTTTGAGCTAAAGTCTTTTCAAAGATGTATTTTTAAGCCGGACAGTTGCATGTAGCGCACTTTTATTTGAGGTATCACACATAAGCGATAGGTGGTAAGGCGCTCACCATTCACGTTTATCGCCTCAAGTCTCACCATTCACTTTTCTCTCTTATTCCCTGATGCCGGGTTTCATCGGCAGACCCGAAAGAGAGACATTAGTATCCTTTTATGCGTTGTATAAAGCGGGAAATGCTATGGGCATCCATCCCTTTAAATCGTCCTCTTTGCGTTACCAGCGTGTTGCCGCCGGGCTGATTGAGAAGGTAATAAAAAGCAAACCGGGTGGAAGAATCCTGCCAGCCGGTTTGTCCAAAACGGAGAATATTCATAGTGAGCGTATCATGCCATTTCTCTACAGTATAATAGCCATTTGCAAATTTCAGTAAGTCATGCAGATCCTTTGGGCTGGCCGCCTGTGAGAGCAGGGAGTCGTTCCGGGGTATGTAATGTAAGGTTATATTTTCCTGCTTATCAAACACGGAACGGTATCCCACCTGGTATCCCTGCGGCTGCTTTACCACCATAAACCAAAGCCAGGTGTTGAACAGGGTAGGTGTGCTGATATATCCTGAAGAAGGAATATGCTTTTCAGACAGTGTGCGGGCCAGCGCCTTGTCGGCAGTTGTTTTGTTGTATACAGCGTAGCCGATATAGAATATGCAGTATACAATCCCTGCCAGGGCAACTATAGTATTTCGCAGCGACCGTTGTTTGGTAAACCATAGCCACATACATGCGGCAAAGGGCCCGATAGAGAAAAGCGGATCTGCTACAAATAACGTATTGAATGAATACCGGGTATCGCTAAAGGGCGATAGCAGTGCAGTGCCATAGGCGTTAAAGGTATCAATGAAAATATGTACAAAAATGTTTACTGAAAAAAGCAATATGTATTTCCTGAGCCGGACGTTGTGCAGGTGCAATATCCTGGCAGATATCCATGACAGCAGCAGTGTAACAATAACGGCAAACAATATGGAATGTGTGAAAGCGCGGTGTGCCATGATCTGATCTGTACCCGTAAGCCAGATACCTGAAATAAAATCTATATCAGGAATGCTTTGCCCGATGATACCGAGTATCATGGCTTTTTTGCCAAGATATTTTCCCGCCAGTGCTTCGCCTATGCAGGCTCCGAGAACGATATGGGTTAACGAATCCATGTTATGCAGGCGCTAAATTAAGGGAATCAGACCGTTACCACTACTTTGCCTGCTGTTCTTCCGCTTTCTACCTGGTTATGAGCTTCCGCAATTTCATCAAAAGCGTATGTCTTATACACATGCGGCTTTACAATACCCTGTTCCATCAGCCGGGCGATCTTTGCCTGGTCTTCGCCGCTTGAATGCACCATCAGAGTCAAGCCCGTCATACCCTTCGCCGCTGCTTTTTCCTGTACCTGGTCATTCTTCCCTGACACTATGCTGAGTATTGTTCCTCCCGGTTTCATCAGTTGCAGCGACAGCTCAATATTGTCGCCGCCAATAGTATCAAGCACCTTGTCTACATTGCTTATTACGTCAGGCAGGGGCTGCAGGCGATAGTCAACAAACCGGTCGGCTCCCAGCCCTGATACAAAATCTTTATTGGCGGAGGATGCAGTGCCAATTACCTCTGCGCCAAGATGTTTGGCGATCTGCACTGCAAAATGCCCTACGCCGCCTGCAGCAGCATGTACAAGCAGCTTATCGCCGCGCTGAATATCGAGAGCATCCCTCAGATCCTGCAATGCGGTCAGCGCTGCCAGCGTAGCTGCTGCGGCTTCTGTATGCGAAATATTGCCGGGCTTCACAGCGAGATGCGCTGCCGGGGCGGCCACATATTGCGCATATGCTTTACCGTGACCGGGAAAGTTGATCATTCCAAATACCTCGTCGCCGGGTTTGAAAACGGTTACTGACTGACCTGCCTGCTTTACTATGCCCGAAATATCCCAGCCGGGTATGATCGGGTCAAAATCTTTTAACCTCCCGGCAATACCTTTGCCATTCCTCGTTTTAACATCAACCGGGTTTATACTGAATGCCTTTACTTCTACAAGCACTTCATCGGCTGCTATGCCGGGAACCGGCAATTCACGAAACCGGAGATTTTCCACTCCTCCGAAGCCCGTTAATACAATTGCTTTCATTGTCATCTTAATTTTGGAATACAAATTTGGGCAGTTTTGAGATAACCCGGCGCCTGATTTTTGTATAACCTGCTCAAATTTTAAATGCCGGGATAAGAATGGGCACAGCCAATGTAGCATCCTGCCATGCTTTTTTTCGTGCAGGCTGAAGAATGGCTGATAAAGGAATGAATACCGGCGATCATGATACAGATCATGCAGAGAGGGAATGAACCTCATTCCTGAAAGGCTTATATCTGTATAATTTTACAGAAGTTACGATACAGGATTTTAGAAACGGAATCGGATATCTATCCGGTTCCTTGTATAACATCGCAGGCATTTGTTATAATCACCATTTTTGAAAGCAGTTTTATGAAAAAAATATTAGTACCTACGGATTTTTCAAAATGCGCGGATAATGCATTGAGCTTTGCGGTACAAATTGCTAAGCTGATGCCGGCGGGCATTGTATTGATACATACAGTGGAAAGTGATACGGGCATGTACATGGATTATATGGGAGTACAGAAGGAGCAGGAAGAACAAATGCTTCATGAAGCTACAAAAAAGTTGAACATGATCAGGGATGCAATACGGAAATCCGAAAACGTGACCATTGAAGCGCAATTGTATACCGGTTATGTGAAAGAAAACATTCTGGCCGCTGTTGAAAACACGAAAGCTGATGTTGTAATAATGGGCACTATGGGCGCTACGGGGGGAATAGGTAAAAAAGTATGGGGAACCAAGACTGCTTCTGTTACGGGCGGGAGCACTGTGCCGGTGATCGCTGTACCCTATAGCTATGACTGGAGCATGCCGGAAGAAATACTTTTTGCTACCAACCGGTTTGAAAAAGATCCCGTATTACTTGATTCTCTTTTCGGGATTGCCCGTTTGTTCCAAAGCCGTATACACATAGTTGTTTTTACGGATGAGGATAGTGCTATCGGGGCAGATTTCGTTGACCACAGCAGGGAGCTGGAATCATACAAAAATTTCCTGGGGCAAAAATTTCCCGGTCAGCAAATAATAACAGCGCACCTTTCCGGAAGCAGGTTTGAAGAAACGCTGCAGGATTATATAGATAGTAATGGAATTGATATAGTAGCGATGGTGAGCCTTCAGCGTGGTTTTCTGAGCAGGGCCATTCATCCGAGTGTTACCAGAAGCATGGCTTATCATACTACCATTCCTTTACTTGTCATTCCCGATAAAGCTCATACCAGTGAATAAACGGATCCCTGTTGCGGGCAGAAGAAATGAAGGTAAATGCTGCGAAGTAAATGGAGGTGAATAGCGTCTCAATAGGTTTATAGTTTTGATAATGTCGCTCCGTCAGTTAAAACCGGCGGAGCTTTTTTATGTGTATATTATTTTTTTATTTTATAAACTTTTGCCCATGAGGGTTTTAAGCCAGAATTATCAGGAAGTAGTGACAATACCTACATAAAAGGCGGTAACTTTTTGTAGTTGATGTGGATATATTTCGATGAATTACCGGAATAATGATGTTATTTTATTTCGTAATTATACGGTTATTTCGTAATTATACGCTTCGATATTTCCTCATTTGAATATATTCTGCTTATGCCAAAGAAAACATATGCTGCCAGTTGCCAGGTGTACCGGTATTTTAATGTAGAGACCGGCGAATGTATTTCGGCCTATTATGCCAGGCGGCTTCCCCGTGGAAAAGTGAAGGTGGAGGTGCTCAACCTTGCAGTGAAAAGTAAATCGCCCATGGAAATGCGGCGTGGTATGTCCTTGCCCTTACTTTTTCGCATGTTGATAGCCATGGGCCACAAACTCAGCGGACTGCTTATCTGGAGTAAAGAGCATCTCAGGCCTTTAATGGCAAAGCAAAAAAAAGCTATTTTTCGGCAGGCTGCGGAAATGGCTCAAAAAATCCCGCTTTCGGTTAAGCATTACCCTGTTAGTAAAAGGTTATTTACCCAGTCGCATGCAGCGCCTGTCGCACTTCCCAAGGAAAATGTGAAAAAGAAAGCGCCTTTGATAGCGGAGATGTAGTAGCGGATGTTGGGTTGGACTGTTTCAGACAGTTTCAATTACCAGCCCCTCATGCACCAGTTCCATCGTTTCAATAGCTATCTCGTTGCCGTCGGCTTTGAGATCTGCGGCCGAAACTTTACAGGGCCATGCATTTTTAAGTTTCCAGATCCTTACAGGTTCATGCGCTTCGTTCAGGAGCTTTATGGATACATCTCTCCGTTCAACCTGGTTAAGTTGTACGGTATTGATCCAGTTGAAGAAGTCATTGTCTCCTTTAATAATGCCACGTTTCAGTGTTACATTGCTGTACTTTACCTGTCCCGGCATTTTGACCGGGGAGTGTACCGGAGAACTGCCTTCGCGGTATTCTATTATTTCAACTTCCTGAGATAGGCCTGAAACTTCTGTGAACCCAACTGAATTACCGCCCCATTCCACCAGGAAATGGCTGACCGGTAAAGGATATTTTCCCATAAGAAAATAAATTAAGTATTTAAAATAATGACGGGCGCGCAATAGCATAACGCTATGAAGATAATCAAGGTTTCGTATATTTTATAGTGCCGGCAGAAGCAGATGTTTGCCGCCTGTACTGCCATTTGCCCGCTGTGATCAGAATCACTCCGGTTATGGTAAATGCCAGCGTAATGCCAATGCTGTTCAATATTACTTTCGTAATGCCGATCTGGTCCACATTCACAAAGGGGTAAGGGTAGAATCCTGAAAAATTTCCCCGGATCAAAATATATATAAGGTATATCAAAGGATATATTAACCAGGAGAAAATGTGTTTCCATTGCACGTTTCTTTTATCAGGGGCAAACCACCAGTACACAAGAAACAGCACAGGGATAACTGAATGTAGCAGTTCATCCACCAGTTTTTGTATCCCTTCAGGCTGCCATAAAAAGCGAAGAATAACATTATAAATAATGCCTACTATCAGTATGTATACTGTGATAGCCGTAAGTGTCCGGGGCCTTGAGAAAAAAGCGCCTGCTCCTTTCCGGGGAATGATCACAATGCAGGTACAGCAGACAGCCACCAATAAATTAGTGAGAATGGTGAAATAGCTGAAATATCTTATTATAAGTTCGGTTGTACCTGCCAGGCCGCTTGTTATATTGATATAAAACTGGGTGATAAGTGCAAACCATCCCAGTATAGCGATGACCGCCGGAAACAGTATCCTGGATAAAGAAGAGGATTGGAGCATTGTTTTGTTAATTGCTTAAAATTAATGAAACCGACGCAGAAGCAAAACATGGAATACATTTGGGGCTTCCTGTCTTGATTTGCTATAATTATTGTTTGTAAAGTACGGAACTTTCTCCAGCGCCTTGATCAGGCTCATGTAAGGGGCTAATTCGGGTCACTCTGATCCAACTGCAGCCGGGATAACTTTGCAGCCGCAAATGCCGGTGTTACGTCAATCAAATTATGTCTGTTCATTTTCGTAAGATGTGAAATGTGAAACAAACTTTCACGTCTCACGTTTCACGTTTGACATTTCGCTGGTATTGATTTAACTAAAGCATATTCCTGAAGTCGTAATATCTTTGGTTATACCCGTCAAAAGCGGGGATTAGTTTTTTTATGTCTCATTAAATATTCTGTCATGTATACTACAGCCGAGCAGGCAGTTCAGTTGGTAAAACCCGGTGACCGTCTTTTTATTCATTCTGCCGCCGCAGCCCCGCAGCAGATCATACGTGCGCTTTCGGGCAGGGCTCATGAGCTGCATGATGTGCGCATATACCAGATGCATACGGAAGGGGATGCCTCCTATGCCGCACCGGGCAATGAAAATGTATTTAAGGTCAACTGTTTTTTTATCGGTAGTAATCTCCGGGCTGCGGTACAGCAGGGAAGGGCTGAATATGTGCCGGTATTCCTGAGCGAGATCCCTTCTTTGTTCAGGAAAAGGATCATCCCGCTGGACGGGGCGCTGATACAGGTCTCTCCCCCGGACCAGCATGGTTTTTGTTCGCTGGGAGTATCCGTTGATATTTCACTTTCTGCTGTAGAAAGCGCGAAGTATATTATTGCGGAAGTCAACCCCAATATGCCGCGCACCCATGGCGGCGGGTTTATTCATACCAGCCGCATTAATGCAATGGTCGAGACAGATTATAATCTCCCTGAAATAAAAGCAGGTCAGCCTGATGCCGAAACACTGAAGATCGCCGGTCATGTGGCTTCTTTAATAGAGGATGGGGCAACACTGCAAATGGGCATTGGCAAAATCCCGGATGCCGTGCTGTCTATGCTGGGAAATCACAGGAAACTGGGCATTCATACAGAAATGTTTTCTGATGGTGTGATCAACCTGATTGAAGCCGGTGTTATTACAGGCGAGATGAAAAAGAAAAGACAGCATAAAGTGGTGTCCAGCTTTTTGCTTGGAACCAGGCGGCTTTATGAGTTTGTGCACGACAACCCGCTTATTGAAATGCTTGATATTGCCTACGTGAATGATACACATGTCATCCGTCAAAACCCTAAGGTGACAGCCATCAACAGCGCGCTTGAGGTGGATATCACCGGGCAGGTTTGCGCCGATTCAATCGGGTCAAAAATGTATTCAGGCGTAGGCGGGCAAATGGATTTTATGCGTGGCGCCGCATTATCGGAAGGCGGAAAACCCATTATCGCCATGCCTTCGGTTACCGGTAAAGGAGAGAGTAAGATCGTTGCCGCATTGAAGCCGGGAGCCGGTGTGGTAACTACCAGGGCGCATGTGCAGTATATCGTTACAGAATACGGCATAGCACATCTTTACGGAAAAAACTTAAAGGAGCGGGCTGAAGCGCTGATAAATATTGCACACCCTATGCACCGGGAGGGACTTGAAAGAGCCGCATATCTGCTGTCTTCCAAAACAGGCTCCGGATCGTGATTTCTTCGTGAGACGATAAAAGAGAAACGATAAAGGTGAGAGAAACTTTCACGTCTCACATTTCACGTCTCACATTTCACGTTTGACGTTTCGCGTCTCATGTCCCCCAAGCGCCCGATCTGCATTATTTGTTATGAGCAATAAAGATGGGCAATTCCAGCTCTTTCATCAGCATATCTGCCATGCTTGCCTTAAACCAGCGGGAGATCTCGCTTCTTCTGTAGGCGCCGGTCACCACAATGCTGTTCTTCCCGTTTTGCTGCAGGTATTCCAGGATCTGTTTTTCGGGTGTTCCCTGTGCTACCCTGAAAGTGGCTTCGGGGAAATGACGCTTTACAAACTCCTTCATAAGCCTTCCTTCAGGAAGATGATTGCCGCCCATGGGCGCTTTTACGGTAAATACTTCTACCGGCAGATGACCGAAGTTGCCAAATGTATAGCTGAACATTCTTACCGCATATACTGAAGAAGGGCTCCCGTCATACAACAATACGATCTTTTCAACAGGCGTATAATTTTTGGGTACCACCAGCACAGGGCACTGCACATCTCCCAGCAGGTCTTTCATGAAATAGGTGGGTGATTTTTCTTCATATCGGGTAAAAGTTTCCCTCTCGCTTACAATCAGCAGGTCTGCAAAAATGCTTTCATGCTTCAGCTCCTGCAGGGCAACGCGCTTTGTGCGGTGAACAGAGAAGCTGATCTTCGCTTTGCCACAGCTTTGCTGAAACTTTGATACAGCAGCATCCCTCTTGCGCTTGTCTTTTTCATCAAGCTCCTTTATTGCTGTTTCGGGGTGCTTTGATGTTTTATAAATCTTTCCCACATTATAAGTGCGGTAGATAAAATCATCAAGAAACAAGCCCACCAGATGGGCATCTGCAATTTTTGTAACCTCCTGGGCGTATGTAAGAGTGGACGGAGACAGCTTATAACCGTCCAAAGCAGCGATAAATTTTTTCATAAAATATGCCTGTTTAGTTCCTGAGCGATCAGCTTTTAAGTTTATAAAAATAAATTTCCCTATGCATAAATGGTATGATTCCTGTCATCCTGTAAAATGATAATTATGAAAATCACGGGAATGGCCGAAGTAATTCTTTGCACCGGTTGCGCTAAAATTTAAAAATAATGCAAACGGGTGTACTGATCGCTGTTCCTGAGGAATGTCATTGGTACTGTTGTTACAGGTCATTGCCTTCCTTTTCGGCTAATCGTACTTTGAGGTCACAAAAAAAATAGGTTATGAAAAAGATACTTCTTGCTTTTGATGGCGCTCATTTTTCAGAAGGAGCTCTCGAGTTTATAAGGCTCCTGCAAAGCAGTAGTCCTGTATTCGTTACGGGTGCTTTTCTTCCTGAAGTAAATTATGCCAATGCGTGGAGCTATGCGGCAGGTTCAGGTGGTTTGTTCATTCCGCTGATCGAAGAAGAGGATGTGGAACTGGTAACAGCCAACATTAAACGGTTTGAAACCTTTTGCAGCAATAATGATATCAGCTATACCGTGCATAAAGATTTTGAAGATTTTGCCCTGCCGGAGCTGAAGAAAGAAACCCGCTATGCCGATCTGCTCATTTTGGGGAGTGAAACATTTTATGAAAACATGGGGAAAGAAGAGCTCAATTTATACCTGAGAGATGCACTGCACGCAACAGAATGCCCTGTGCTGGTGGTGCCTGAGAAGTTTGAACTTCCTGCCAGCAATATCCTTGCATTTGATGCCAGTGCATCATCGGTATATGCCATGAAGCAATTTGCATACCTGCTGCCTGAGCTGGCTACCAACGAAACCATTCTTGTAAATGCAGAGGAAGGGGATGGTAAATTGCCGGACGAGGAGTATATATCAGAGTGGGCTGCCAAACATTTTCCCAACCTGACCTTGTCCAGGTTGGGTGCAGACTCCCGTAAATATTTCAGCGCCTGGTTGAACGAGCGGAAAGCAGCGATACTGGTAAGCGGCGCTTTCGGGCGCTCTGAGATATCCACTCTTTTTAAGAAAAGCTTTGTATCGGATACAATTAAAGCGCATCATATTCCTGTATTTATTGCACACCGGTAAACAGTAATGACATACACGATGCGGGGAGATATCAAATTTCGCAAGAGATTTTTATCGACAGAAGACTGACTTTATCACCTTGGTAAAAAGATATCATCCGCTGATCTTACCTTATTACATTATTTGTATCTTCAGAAGATATGCAATACTACCTGACACTGCTGCGGTACCTGCAGATCATTCTTTTTGCCGGCGTACTGATGTATGTGGGAAAACTATTGTTTATTCCTTTGCTGTTGGGTTTACTTATTGCCATAGTACTTTACCCGGTATGCCGCCGGCTGGAAGCGCATAAATGGCCAAGGTCGCTGGCTATTACAGCCTGCCTGCTTATTGTAGCTGTGCTTTTCGGCGCACTTATTGTTTTATTGCTTTGGCAAATTACACTGTTTGGCAAAGACGCAGATGCTCTGGTCAAAAAGCTCGCTGAGCTGGTACCCCAATTGCAGGCGTGGCTTTCGGAAAGAGGGATACCCATGGAAAGATTTGACTGGAAGGGTGACGTAACTCCATCCATAGGTGGCTTCCTTTCTTCTTTTATTGCTGCAGCTGCCGATATGCTGTTTATGCTTTTTCTTACACCGGTATATACTGCGCTGTTTTTATATCATCGCAGGTCGTTTGTGCAATATTTACAAAGCATTGTACCGTCTGCATTTCAAACCAATCTCGCTCATATTTTGCACCAGACCATTCAGACCTATTTCAACTATATAAAAGGAATGATAATGGTGTACCTGATCGTAGGAATACTGAACAGCATCGGGTTAATGGTATTGGGAGTAAGGCATGCTATCCTGTTTGGAATGCTTTGTGCCATAATGACCATTATTCCTTATGCCGGTATTATTGTAAGCGCTTTATTACCTATCACGGTAGTGTGGCTGGATACTTCAAATGCCTGGTATCCGTTAGGGGTGATAGCGATTTTCAGTTTCGTGCAATACCTTGAGGCAAATGTGATCTTCCCACGCGTAGTGGGAGCAAGCCTTGATGTGAGCACTTTTGCAATGCTGGTGGCTATTATTGCCGGCGGGATCATTTGGGGCGGAGCAGGAATGGTGCTTTTCATACCGATGGTAGCAATACTGAAAATTGTGGCGGATAATATACCTTCACTGCGGTCTGTTAATATACTGTTGAGCAGAAATGACCGGGGAACAGCATTATATGATGATGAAAAGTGAAAGGATAAAAGTGAAAATATCTCACGTCTCACATTTCACGTCTTACATTTCACGTTTGACACAACACTGGCTATTGTTAATGTTAAAGCATTTCCGCTAAGCCACTGTGATTTCTTTTTCAAGATACACATCCTGGATCGCATGCAGGAGAGATACGCCTTCCAGAAAGGAACGCTGGAATGCTTTTCGACCTGAAATAAGTCCCATACCCCCGGCGCGTTTGTTGATAATTGCCGTAACGACCGCCTCTTTAAGATCAGATGCACCTGCTGAAGCGCCTCCGCTATTGATGAGACCCGCTCTTCCCATGAAGCAGTTCAGTACCTGGTAACGGCAGAGATCAATGGGATTGTCTGTGGCTAAACTACTATACATGCTTTTGTTCCATTTGCCATAGCTTACTTTGCCGGTGTTAAGCGCGACATATCCCCCATTGTTTACCGGTAGCTTTTGCTTGATGATATCTGCCTGTATGGTCACTCCCAGGTAATTGGCCTGTCCGGTAAGGTCGGCCGATTCATGATAATCCCTGTCGGATTGTTTGAAAGCCGGGTTCCGCAGATAGCACCACAATACAGTGGCCATGCCCATGGCATGGGCTTCTTCAAAGACCGCTGCTATTTCGGTGATCTGGCGGTCCGACTCAGGCGATCCGAAGTAAATAGTAGCGCCAATGGCTGCAGCACCCAGGTTCCAGGCGTCCTTTACGGAACCGAACAGTATCTGGTCATATTTATTGGGATAAGTCAGCAGCTCATTATGATTGATCTTAACGATGAAAGGAATTTTTGCCGCATATTTTCTGGAAAGCATTGCCAGCCCGCCAATGGTAGTAGCCACTGCATTACAGCCTCCTTCAATAGCAAGGCGTATAATGTTTTCAGGGTCAAAATATAATTTGTTGGGTGCAAAAGAAGCGCCTGCGCTGTGTTCCACGCCCTGGTCTACAGGAAGAATGGAAAGATAGCCTGTTCCCGAAAGCCTGCCTGTATGAAACATTGCCGACAGGTTCCTGAGCGTTTGGGCGTTCCTGTTAGAAATACCAAAGATCTCTTCAACAAAGCCCGGAGAAGGAAGGTGCAGCAGCTTCCCGGGAATAGTATGGCAGGTGTGCGTTAGCAACTCCGCATTTTCAGCACCTATAATTTGTTCAACATCATGTATTGTCATTAGTGATTCTTTTTAGCGCCAAAGCAATTATGCGTGATCAGCCTGCTGTTGTATGATTAAGTTCAATTTTTTGTAATAGCATCTCCACATCATTTTTATTGCATAGTTCAGTTCCATAATTCATTGTGGCCGCAGTGCCGCACGCTACTCCACAGGCAAGAGATTGTTTTAAAGAATCGCCTTTAGAAAGGCTGTATACAATCCCTGCTACCATGCTGTCGCCTGCTCCAACTGTGCTTTTACGTTCTACTTCAGGCGGCGCTATTCTGTAAGCTTCCTCCTTTGTTGCCAGTACGGCTCCTTCTTTTCCCATGGAAACTACCATGATCTCGCAACTGCTGCCTCTCAGGAAATCCATCGCAATATCTTCTACAATAGTGGTATCTATGTGGGATATGCCTATAAGCGTGCTCAGTTCTCCCAGGTTGGGCTTTAAAAGATATACGCCCTCTTCTGCTGCATGCCGCAAAGCATCCCCTGAAGTATCCACCACAAATTTCGCGCCTTTACGCCGGGCAATAGCTGCCAGTCTCCTGTAAATATCTGCAGGAACTCCGGGCGGCAGGCTGCCGCTTGCCACCACAAATCCTGCTTCGGGGACATTTTCAACGGCATCCAGGCATTTTTTCCATTCAGCTTCCAGCAAAACAGTGCCCGGCATGCCAAACCTGTACTGATTATTGCCTGCTATATCAAGCACTATAAAATTTTCTCTTGTCTCGTTTTCTGTATCAATGATGATGGCAGGAATATTTTCTGCATAAAGCAGGTGATTGAAAAAAATTCCGGTATAGCCTCCGGAAGGAAAAATGGCAACTGCCTCACCTCCAAGCTTTTTTATCGCCCTGGCTACATTGATGCCGCCGCCACCCGGTTCAAGCTTTGGCGCTGTGCATTTCATCTTTTTTTCAGGTACCATTGAAGGCACCGTTGTGCTTTTGTCTATACAGGGACTGAAAGTAATAGTAACAATGGTAGACATAATGAAAGAAATAATGCAAAGCTCAGGATTATATCGTCTCCACTCCGGTTGCATCGGTTCATGCCGGGGGCAGCGCCTTTTGAATATTAGCTATGCTTTCCGGTAAGGCACCCGGTTTAAAAGAAATGCTGCCAAAGTTTTTTCTGCCTTTAATAGCCTTGAATCAATGCTATTCGATCATAGTCTTCCAGGTACCCGTCTTCTACAAATTCCACATCTCCTCCCGCTTCCAGTATTTTCTCTATAATATCATCCACAAGATTCGTTACAAGTGAGGATGAGGAGTAAGATCTTGCTGCAGGCGACATCTGGATGCTTCCGGTGGTCTGTTCGACCGGGTAAATGAAATTTTTTTCTACTATCAGCAGCTTTCCCTTATGTGCTGATGCCTCCTGCCAGACTGCTTTAATGCCTGTGGTCAGTTTTTGGTTTTCAGCAGCTTCTCCCAGTTGTTTTTTTAAAATAGTATATCTTACTTTTTCCCAGTCAGATATATAAGGTTTCAGCATCTCGCTGATGGCATCATTACCGGCGGGGTCCTGAAGAGTGCATAGAAAATCAACAATGGATGCTGCATGCCCTGTCGTTCTCTGAAAATAATCTATGGCGCGCGTTTGCCCGATGACAAAGACAGGCAAATAGTATGCGTTCAATAAAATATCAAGCGTATTGGCAGCATGTTTCAGAAAATGTTCCCATATTAACTCCTTTGCAATTGCCCCGCCCGGATTATTAGCAGCAGCTTCATTCAATATGTCTTTATATGAAGCATAGTGAGCACTTGCCGAATTATGCAGGATGAGGCGTAGTGAGTGTCCTTTTCCTTCATATATCCTGTATTCGTTTTCAGAGAGGTGTAATACCAGGTATTCTTTTGATTGCTTTTTATTAGAAACAATATCTCTTATATCGAATGATTCATCTACTATTGTGGTTTCATTAACAGGAATATCAAGGTAGAGGATTTTCTCAAACAGAGGTGAGAGATATAATGCCACACTTTTTTTATTGCTGTTGTAATTGATGGACTCGATCAGCTGGCGTAGCTTTTCTGTCATCAGCAAAACCATTTCGCCAGGGTAATGTTCCAGCAAATGCTTCTCTACTTCTTCTGTTGCCTGCTTAACAGATTGCTTTACCCTTTCTTTTGCATAGGACATTTGCTCAAGTGACAACAATATTGAGATGGCAGGACGGTAAGGTACCGTATCTGTGAACTCATAAAGTTCTGGTATGGCAATAGTTGGCATATGATGTTGGTTTAATGTTTAAAATTATAGCAACTTTAGAACTATAATGCTGATGGCTCTCATCCGGAGCATTGATTATCCTCATTGAAATTATAACTAAAAAACAGGAAATTTTACTTATTGTGTGTAACTTTTGTTGCTAAATAAGTGGTTTATCTGTTGCTAACTTTACCCATTGGCCGGATGGCATAGATTTGGAAGCAAGAATATTGAAAACTAAAACGCGGAATATGACCTTTAATGAAATGATACAATCCTCAAAGCCGGTTCTGGTGGATTTTTCCGCAGAATGGTGCGGTCCCTGTAAAATGATGGCGCCGATCCTTAAAGATGTGAAAAAGGAGATCGGTGAAACGGCTGCTATAATAAAAGTGGATGTTGATAAGAACCCGGTAGCTGCTCAGCAGTTCCAGATACAGGGAGTACCCACGCTGATATTGTTTAAAGAGGGAAAGCTATTGTGGCGCCAGAGCGGGGTAGTGCCTAAGGCCGGATTGGTAGAAGTAATAAAAAAATATGCTTCATGAATATTTTTACTGAGTTCATGCGTGTGTAGAAGCAGATGATGAGTGCTTATTGGTGAAGTACCGTTTGATGAGATCTGTCATTGAGCGGTACTTTTTTATTGTGCCGGCTCGTTTTTATTTTCTTTCCGTAAGTGACAAATGTTACAATCAAAAGTATTTTGCCCGTTTAAGTTTGCCGGCAAATTATAATGAATGACCAGGGAAAAGTATTTCATTTTGCTGCTAACGTGGAGCATGTTATGCTTTGCTGCGGTAAAAGGAGTGGCGCAAGACAGCCGGAAAACCTTAACGCTTGAACAGGCAATTGCCGCCACTATGGCCAACAGCAGGGATATACGGCTTTCAAAGCTTGACCAGCATATCGCTGCAGCTAATTATGCACAGACCAATGCCATTTTTTTGCCGCAGCTTGGATTTTCTTATACGGCAATGACGACAAACAACCCGCTGAATGCTTTCGGGTTTAAGCTTCAGCAAAAATCAATCACCGCTTCGGATTTCAACCCGGAACTTTTAAACCACCCTTCTGCTGCTCCGGATTTTTTTACGAAACTGGAATTGCAGCAGCCACTGCTGAACATGGATATGATCTATCAACGTAAAGCAGCAGCCAGGCAGGTAGAATTGTACGAGTATACAACGGAGTACACCGAAGCTTATCTCAGTTTTGAAGTGCAAAAGGCATATATGCAACTGCAATTATCGTATGAAGCCATGACTGTGCTGGAAGAAGCATTGAGCACGGCAAAGGCGGTATACGCTTTTACAGATAATTATTTCAGGCAGGGAATGGTGCAAAAGTCAGACCTGCTCAATGCTCAGGTGCGGGTGTCAACAGTAGAAACACAACTGGTAAAGGCAGGATCTGATGTGCGTAATGCATCCGATTACCTTAGCCAGATGATGGGGCAGCCGGGCGGTGTTATGTATACAACAGATCCGTTTGTGAATGATTCTCTCCCTGTTGCAGACACTGTTGCAGGCATTTCAGACAGACGCCCGGATTTTCTCGCTATGCAAAAGGCGATAGCGTCAGCAGATATGATGATACGTTCTGATAAGATGAGCTACCTGCCCCGGGTGAATGCTTTTGCCAGTTATCAGTGGAACGACAACCGCATGTGGGGGTTTGGCAGCGATGCCTACCTGGCAGGCGTCCGGTTGTCGTGGGATATATTTAAAGGAACACGTACGAAAAATTCAGTGGCGGCAAAGAAACTGGAGAAAGAGAAGCTTACCGAAACGCTGGCGCAACAACAAGAGCAAGGCGGCTTAGCGCTGAACAAAGCTTACCGGCAACTGGCTGATGCACAGGCAGAGATCCGGCAGCAGCAGGTGGCTGTTGAGCAGGCCGCCGAATCGCTTACCATTCTGCACAACAGGTACAGGCAGGGGCTGGTCAATACCACAGATGTGCTGATGGCTGCCACGCAATTATCGCAACAAAAATTTGCATGGGCACAGGCCGTATTTACATCAGGCGTCACTAATGCCTATATACATTTCCTGACATCATCATCAAAAAAATAAACCGAGCGCAATGAATAAATATCTCTTTCGGGGAAAAATAATTTTTGCCCTGCCGTTGCTGGCTTCCTTCGCATGTTCATCAGGTAAAAAGGATACAGCAGCAATACATGAAACTCCTATGGTGGTAACATTATCGAGACCAGGTGAAAGTGCGAATACAGGTATTGCTGTGAGCGGCCAGGTAGTGGCAGCGCAGTCGGCGAATATCAGCACAAGAATAATGGGACTTATTACGTCTGTAAAAGTAAAGCCAGGCGACCGCGTAAAGAAAGGGCAGTTGCTTGCCACCATCAGCAATGAAGATATACTGGCAAAACGCGCCCAGGCTGATGCAATGATTGCAGAGGCGCAATCTGCTGTGGCTAATGCCCGGAAAGACTACGACAGGTTTACGGCTTTATACAGCCAGCAAAGCGCTACTGCACGTGAGCTGGACAATGTGACATTGCAATATAACGCCGCCAGATCCAGGCTTGAAGCTGCAAGCCAGGTGAAGAAAGAAGTGGATGCGATGCTGAGCTACACAGCCCTTATTGCTCCTTTTGCAGGCATAGTAACCCAAAAAACAGCCGATGCAGGAAGCATGGCCAACCCCGGGATGCCCCTGCTTACCATAGAAAATGCGGGCAGCTACGAGGTGAGCGCATTTGTTCCCGAGAACCTCATAGACCGCGTGAAGGAAGGAATGCCTGCAGATATCATGGTGAAATCAGTTGGCAAAAGCATAAGGGGCATTGTCGCTCAGGTTAACCGCTCATCACAATTTACAGGAGGTCAGTACAACATTAAGCTTACCATTCCAAAAGACGAAACAGCAGGGCTTTATGCCGGAATGTATACGAATGCCAATATACAGGTTGGTGCACCCGCTTCAACGCCAGGAGGGATGAATACCGTTCTGGTGCCTGCATCGGCCCTGGTATATAAAGATCAGCTAACAGGAATATATACTGTAAGCAGCCGTAATACTGCATTGCTCCGCTGGATCCGTACCGGAAAAAGCTTTGAAGGGAATGTGGAAGTGCTTTCCGGCCTGGGACCGGATGAATCTTTTATTCTCAGGGCTGAGGGCAAATTGTATAACGGTGTACCTGTGGTGGTAAAGTAGCCAATTTAAACATATTAATCTATTCAAATGAAGAATGGTTTCTCAGGAAATATAGCAAAAGTTTTTTTACAGTCAAAGCTGACCATCCTGCTTATGATCGCTTTTCTGCTGATAGGTGGCTACAGTACTTTTCTGATACCCCGGGAGGAAGAGCCGCAGATCAAGGTGCCGATGGCAGATATTTTTATTGGTTATCCCGGAGCAGATCCCAGAGAGGTTGAAACAAAAGTAGCCGCCCCGCTGGAGAAGATGATCTCTAATATTAAAGGAGTCGAATACGTATATTCTACTTCCATGAAGGGTCAGGCAATGCTTATAATACAGTTTCATGTAGGAGAAGATATAGAGCGTTCACTGGTAAAATTGTACAGTGAGCTGCTGAAGAATATGGACAGGATGCCGCAGGGAGTAAGCATGCCGCTGATAAAGACAAGGGCAATTGACGATGTTCCGGTATTGGGACTTACTCTTTGGAGTGAAAAGTATAGCGACTACCAGCTAAGGCAATTGGGACAGGCGCTTACCAATGAAGTGAAGAAGATACCCAATGTGGCAGATGTGAATATTACAGGTGGTCGCGGACGCGAAGTAAAAGTGATCCCGGATAAAGATAAAATGACGGAAACCCACATTGATTTTCTTGCCGTGGCCCGGCAGATACAGGGAAGTAATGTACAGATGCCCGCAGGGAATTTGTTGCGGCGTGATTCGGTTATTGCGGTTTCTACCGGGAATTTTCTTGCTACCGCGGAGGATGTGGGTAACCTGGTGGTAGGGGTTAATCAGCAGCATCCGGTATATCTCCGGCAGATCGCCCGTGTGGAAGAAGGACCGGAGACGCCCAGTCAGTACGTATTATTTGGCTATGGAAAGGCTGATACAGCGCTGGCAGGAAAATTTTTGTCAAGCTATCCGGCTGTAACACTTAGCATAGCCAAGACCAAAGGGGCGGATGCCATGAAACTGTCGGAAATGATCGTTGAAAAAACGTCCCGCCTGAAAAAGGATCTGTTGCCGGATGATGTACAGCTTACGGTAACGCGCAATTATGGTGAGACCGCCTCAGATAAAGTGTCCGAGTTGTTGTTCCATCTTTTCATTTCTATTGTGGTAGTTACACTTTTTGTAATGCTGGCTATGGGATGGCGTGGAGGCCTCGTGGTATTCTTATCGGTGCCTGTAACTTTTGCGCTTACGCTTTTCAGTTACTATTTCATGGATTATACGCTCAACCGCATCACCTTGTTTGCGCTGGTATTCATTACAGGGATAGTGGTAGACGATTCGATCATTATTGCGGAGAATATGCACCGGCATTTTAAGATGAAAAAACTGCCGCCGTTGCAGGCAGCTATATATGCTATTAATGAAGTGGGTAATCCTACTATACTGGCAACATTTACCGTGGTAGCTGCAGTGTTGCCCATGGCTTTTGTGTCGGGCATGATGGGGCCCTATATGAGCCCGATGCCTATCGGTGCTTCTATTGCGATGATGTTGTCTCTTGTAGTAGCTCTTACGCTTACTCCTTACCTGGGCTATATCTTTTTGCGGGAGAGGGAGAAAAGAGGGACGGGGTACCAGGAGAAAAAGGCTGCCGTGCTGGAAGAAAGCGCTATCTACCGGATCTATCGTTCCTTTGTAAACCCGCTGCTCGAAAGCCGCCGGAAGCGCTGGGCTTTTATCCTGGGTATTGTAACTATCCTGCTCGGGTCTTTACTATTATTCTATACTAAAACGGTAGCGCTCAAGATGCTTCCTTTCGATAATAAGAATGAGTTCCAGGTGGTGATTGATATGCCGGAAGGGACTACCCTTGAAAAAACACAGGCAGTGGCAAAAGATATTGCCGGGTATATATCGGAACAGCCGATGGTCGAAAACTATCAGATGTATATCGGTACCGCTGCCCCCATCAGTTTTAACGGGCTGGTACGGCATTATGACCTCAGGCGTGGGGAGAATGTGGCAGATATACAGGTGAATCTTGTTGACAAGGAAGAAAGACGTGAGCAGAGTCATGCTATAGCAAAAGCGATGCGGGCCCCTGTACAGAAGATTGCTGCAAAGTATAATGCTAATGTAAAAATTGTGGAGGTGCCTCCGGGTCCTCCCGTATTATCTACGCTTGTGGCAGAAATATACGGTCCCGATTACAATACTCAGATAGCGATTGCAGAGCAGGTAAAAGCAATGTTCAAAAATACCCCGGATGTGGTAGATGTAGACTGGATGGTGGAAGCCGATCAGCAGGAATACCATATCACGGTAGACAAAGAAAAAGCCATGCACTACGGGGTGGCTACAGCGCAGGTAGCCCAAACCGTTAGCGCTGCACTTTCCGGAATGGTGGCAGGATATGTGTATGAGCCTGCCCGTTACAATCAAACTCCTGTCAGGCTTCAGTTGGATGATGCCGGCAAAGCAGACATTGATGATATAATGAACGTAAATGTTACCAGTATACAGGGTAATAATGTAGCGCTCAGGGATATAGCTTCAGTAACCCGTCAGGTCAGGCCCCAGCCGATCTACCGTAAAAACCAGAAGGAAGTAGTGTATGTGCTGGCAGATATGTCCGGGGCACTGGAAAGCCCCTCCTATGCTATTGCCACCATCTCCGACAGCCTTAAAAACATTCAACTGCCCGCGGGGTACTCCCTTAAGGAAGAATATACCCGCCAGCCGGAGATGGAGGACGACTACAGTTTGAAATGGGATGGGGAGTGGCAGATCACTTATGAGGTATTCCGGGATCTCGGGATTGCGTTTGCCGTAGTGATCCTGCTGATCTACGTGCTGATCGTAGGCTGGTTCCAGCATTTTACCGTGCCTTTAGTGATGCTGGCCGCTATTCCTCTTTCATTAGTAGGTATAGTGTTGGGACATTGGATGATGGGCGCCTATTTCACAGCTACCTCCATGATAGGCTTTATCGCCCTGGCAGGGGTAATGGTGCGCAACTCTGTACTATTGATTGACTTCATCAATATACGGCTGCGCGAGGGTATTCCGTTGAAACAATCCATTATTGAAGCCGGAGCAGTGAGAACAACGCCGATCCTGCTCACTGCAGGTGCAGTGGCGCTTGGCGCTGTGATCATCCTGTTCGATCCTATTTTTCAGGGATTGGCCATTTCGCTCATGGGAGGTACGATCACTTCTACCTTCCTTACCCTGCTGGTGGTGCCGCTGCTGTATTATAAAATGATGCGTAAAAAATATCCTGTTAAATAAAATAAAGCATTATGAAATTATTTGTAGTGACATGTCTGAAGGAATACCTGGAAGATGTACGGAATATTTTCAGGCAGGCAGCTATCAAAGTATTCAGTGTTACGGATGTGTCCGGTTTCAAAGGAAATCACCACCGTGATCTTTTATCGGACTGGTTCGCTTCCGGGGGAGCGGATTTTAACTCATCCATGATATTCAGTTTTACGGATGCCACCACTGCGGGACATGCGATGGAGCTTATTAAGGCCTATAACGAGAAAAGCGACTCCGGGTTCCCCGTGCATGCATTTATAATGCCGGTAGAGCAATCGAGTCATTGATCAGCACACATAAATAACAGAATAATGATAGCAGAAAAAATAGTACGTATTGTGGCAGGAAGTCTTGTATTGATAAGTATACTGATGGCATATTTTGTGAATCTCCACTGGTTGTGGCTGGGAGTTTTTGTAGGTGTCAACTTGGTACAATCTTCTATTACGGGGTTTTGCCCGCTGGAAAAAATTTTGGCAGTATTTGGTGTTAAAGGTTGCGGTTGTGATCGGGCAGGATAGTGTGTCTGATATAATGATTTAACAGATAACTTTGCCGGAATCTATTTCCGGCTATGAACAGCAATAAAAATTTTGAGGCCATTTTTGAGCCGGCGCTCATTGAAGAAATGTACGCTCACGGCGAAGTAAGACATTATAAGGAAGGGGATATTATACTGGATTATGGAAAATATATCCGGATGATGCCGTTGATCCTGAAGGGTACGATCAAGGTGCTCCGGATGGATGAAAACGGCAAAGAGATATTATTGTATTATCTCTCGAGCAATGAAAGCTGTTCTATGGCTTATAGCTGCTGTGTGGAAGCTAAAAAAAGCGAGGTAAAAGCGATAGCGGAAGAAGATGTGGAACTGCTGGCTATTCCTCATACTCAACTGGATGGGTGGCTCTGCAAATATGCGAGCTGGAAAAATTATATCATGCGGAGCTTTAATGAGCGTTTTCTCGAATTACTGAAGTCTATTGAAAGTATTGCTTTTCATAAACTGGATGAACGCCTTATCCATTATCTCAAAAGTAAGCAGCAGCTTTCGGGATCAAGCGTTATCAAAGCTTCTCATTATATAATTGCTGAAGATCTCGCCACATCGCGGGTGGTGATCTCCCGCTTGCTGAAGCAGCTTGAGAATGAAGGTAAGATCCTTTTATACAGGAATGAGATCAAACTGATGGATGGATTTAAATAATATTCCTGCCTTATGCAGTATTAGGTGAGACATGAAAGGTGAAACGTGAAAATCTCACGTTTGACTTCTCACGTTTCACGATTAAGACAGCAGTAGGATATGTTCATAAGGGAAATCCATAATGCCTCGGCGGAAAACCGGATATTTTTTCAAAAAGAAAAGAACAATTATCCGCATCGGAGCTGTGAAGGTTGATTGCGTATTTCCCGTCCTGCAGATGAGTCACTCTCAGTTGGATATATTGTCCCCTGAACTGTCCTTTCCGGCATATTCTTTTGCGGGCGTCCGTAATATCGTAGTTCAAATATTTATCAGAAAAAGTATTGTCCTTTATTTCGATGACGATCATGTCATTTACAATAGAGGGTATATGGACGGCAGAAGGGTTGAGTTGGGGCATACAGGTATATGTATTTTGAATGGTCAATACAAGATCAGGGTGGGCACGCTAACTATTGTAATTGGACGGTAAGGGCAGGAGCAAAAACGAATGACTTAGGATATTGGAGCATGACTACCGTAAACCCTCTGGTGTTATGTCAAACGTGAAACGGCAGAAGATAAATGTGAAATCCTAATGTTTATTGCCTCACCTCTCACAAAGAAATACAAAAAATTATTGTTGACATAGCACTAGCTTTCACACAGTTCAATCAGTTCACAGGGATCATAACAGGTTACCTGTTTCCGGCAGGAACGAAAAGGTACAAATAAATGTTCAGAATAAATATGACGGACGGATTAATTTTTTTTGAAGACTATAATTACCTGAAATTAATGTGGGAGCCGGCTTTATTCTGCCGGTTTGGCTACAGGCAGTAAGCTCTCTTCGATTATTTTTTTCAAAACATGCTTGGGATATGCACCTGGCTGCATCATTGCTTCGCCGGCAGCATTCACGAATAAAAGCGTAGGGATACTTTGTATGCCAAACACAGCAGACAAATCCTGTTCCATATCTGTATTTACTTTATAAACAAGCAGTTTACCGGCATATTCCCCCGACAGCTCTTCCAGTATCGGCGCTACCATCTTGCATGGACCACACCAGTCGGCATAAAAATCTATAATGGCTGGCAGTGTGCCGGCATATTTCCATTCTTCTTCTTTGTCGTAATTAAATATCCTGTCTTTAAAATCCTGGGTTGTCAATTGGGTTACAGCCATAATGTATATTTTATTGCGTAAAGTTACCCGAATAAAGCTGGTGCAAGGTAACTAAAGTTACTTTAGTCACGGTACTAAAGCGTTAATTTTGAAACATATTAAAGAGATACGGTATGATCAGAATTGTCCTGTATGTAATCCTCTTTGCCTTTGCAGCCGGTTGCGTGGAAAATCATAGACCCGCCGCAACGGCGGTTGCTGATGAGGCTGCATATCTTAACAAAGGAGACAGCCTGGTAAAGATTACATTCGACACCTTGCGAAATTCATTGTTACGGGCTATGGGAGAAAAGGGGGCCGCAGGTGCACTGCGTTTTTGTAATGCCGAAGCGTCTTCTATTTCCTCTACTTATGCAGCGGCTGGCGTTGCTATAGGGAGAGTATCTGACCGCAACAGGAACCCCCGTAACGCACTTTCCGCGGAGGATGGCCTGCAGTGGGAGCAATACCGGCAATTACTGGCGAAGCATGATTCATTGAAATCTGTTGTAGTATACCATGACAATGCTGTGCATTATTATAAGCCCATTTTTATCCAGCCCATGTGCCTTGCCTGTCATGGCGCTGCGGGTGAAGAGCTTTCAAATGATCTTATCCCGGTAATAGATTCGCTTTACCCGGGTGATAAAGCGAAAGGTTATCATACGGGTGATCTGAGGGGGATGTGGCATATTGTATTTTCTGCGGCTGGGGAATAGATAAATTGTTTTGTTTTTTCTTAATCAATTACAAAATATGTTTTAAATCAGTTTTTAATTGTAGTATTTGTAGTTACTTCGCTGTTGTAGAAAGATTGTCAAACAGTCAACTGGTTGGTTATGTTCAGTTACCCTGTAAAAGAGCTCTCAGTAATAGTTTCAACGATTATTAAGCAACACATCAACGATGCAGCCTGGAACTGGCTGCAGGAAAAGGTTGTCCAGAATTTACCCGTTGCGCAGTTCAACGCTGTTTTTGCCATGATACCCCGGAAAACGGGAAAATCTCCTGTTGAATTAACGGATATCCAGCGAACGGAAGTACAGCGACTGTATCCCGGACTGTCTTTTGAAGGCTGGAGCGTTGACCGTCTCAGTCGTGTATGGCTGCTCATGAACAGGGACAGCACAGCGGAAGACCAGTATGTGGCTGCCATCGAAAATCTTTTCCTGGCGGCTGATATGAATGAGCTGGTGGCGCTTTACTCGGCGCTGCCGCTGCTGGACTACCCGTCTCGCTGGAAAGCACGCTGTGCCGAAGGTATCCGCAGCAATATAGGAGATGTGCTTACGGCAATCATGTGCGATAATCCCTATCCTGCCGCTTGTCTGGATGAGCCCGCCTGGAACCAGTTGGTAATGAAAGCCTTTTTTACAGACAAACCTGTTGACCGTATTTACCGGCTTGACCAGAGAGCTAATGCGGAACTGGCAAAAATATTGTCGGACTATGCGCATGAGCGCTGGGCAGCAGGGCGTCGTATGAATCCCCAGTTGTGGCGATGCGTGGCAAAATTTATTGATGAAAAGAATTTTGCAGATATACAGCGCATCGGCAGCAGCAGCGACCTTCTGGAACGTGAAGCGGCAGCGCTGGCTTGTAACGACAGTCATTATCCTCCTGCAAAAGAATGGCTGAGCAGGCATGCGGAATTGAAAACCGCGATAGATAACAGGACGTTAAGCTGGTCAACTATTGCCGCAGGCAGGGCGGTGACAGGTTAAATTGTATCTTTAATGATCAAATTTTTTAAAAGAACGAATATGTGTTGCAGTCATAACATTACGGAAAAAGATATTCAACCGGGTAGGCAGGATAGCAGTTATCTCGAAAAGATAAAGGGAATGCAGTTTTTTGATCCTCATGTGCACATGACATCGCGTACCACCGATGACTACCAGGCAATGGCAGATGCGGGAGTTGTTGCGCTGATAGAGCCTGCATTCTGGCTGGGGCAGCCACGTACAGGCGTGGACACTTTCAGGGATTATTACAGCAGCCTGATCGGTTGGGAGCGCTTCCGTTCTTCCCAGTTTGGCATCAAACATTATTGTACTATCGGGTTGAATTCCCGCGAAGCCAATAACGAGGCGCTGGCAGAGCAGGTGATGGAGCTGCTGCCCCTTTTCATTTACAAAGAAGGTGTAGTAGGGGTGGGGGAAATTGGTTTTGACGACCAGACCGCTGCCGAAGAAAAATATTACCGCCTGCAGCTGGAGCTGGCAAAGGAAGCCGGTTTGCCTGTGCAGATACATACGCCCCACCGCGACAAAAAGCGGGGCACCACCAGGAGCATGGATATCGCTACAGAGCAGGGGCTTGACCCGTATATGGTGATCGTGGATCATAATAATGAAGAAACGGTGAAGGAAGTGCTTGACCGGGGATTCTGGGCTGCATTCACCATATATCCTTTCACTAAAATGGGCAACGAGCGTATGGCGGAGATCGTGAAGCAATACGGTACAGAACGTATCATGGTGAACTCTGCTGCCGACTGGGGCATCAGCGATCCGCTGGCTGTACCCAAGACTGCTGCATTGATGAAAGCTAAAGGCATCTCTGATGCAGATATCCGTATGGTGACCTATCAGAATGCTATTACAGCATTCGGACAGAGCGGGCAGATCAACGAAGCGGATTTTGCAGCAGTAAAAGAAATAGACCAGAGCCGGAAGTTCAGCGGTAATACCGTATTGAGAGGGGGGCAGCAGCCAAGGATTGATAAAAATTCTGTCATCATCCAATAACCAGCCTTATTGTGCATAAGACTGTTGCATTGCTGCGGCTGATGCGCCCGGCAAATATTATTACTGCTGTTTCAGATATACTGGCAGGCATTGCCATTTCAGGCTATTTCAGCGGAGCATATTCCTTATATCCCATACTGCTTTTAGTGATAGCTACTATCGGCCTGTATGGCGGAGGAGTGGTATTCAACGATGTATTTGATGCAGATCTGGATAGTATTGAAAGACCGGAAAGACCGATACCCAGCGGTATTGTTGCTAAAAATGAAGCAGCGATACTAGGTGCTGTTTTACTTCTCGCTGCCATTGTGGCTGCAGCGTTTGTTCATGCCGGCTTTTTAACGGTATCTGTGTTGCTGGCCGTTGCCACTGCGGCAGCTTCGCTTATATATGACCGTTGGGGTAAGCATCATGCGTTGTTCGGTCCTTTGAATATGGGACTCTGCCGGGGGCTGAATTTGATACTTGGCGTCAGCATTGTTCCGGCAGCAGTGCCGCAGCTTTGGTATCTTGGTTTTGTTCCCATTATTTATATTGCTGCCATCACTATGATCAGCAGGGGAGAAGTGCATGGAGGAAAAAGATCCACACTGTACGGAGCGGTATTACTTTATGCTATTGTCGCAGGCGCTATTTTGAGTATTGCAATAGTACATGGCAAATGGCTGTTGGCATTGCTTTGTATTGTTTTATTCCTTACCATGATCCTTCCGCCATTGTTCAGGGCTGTCCGGCAGCCGGTTGGTCCCAGGATAGGCAAAGCGGTAAAAGCGGGCGTGATAGGGCTTATTTTAATGAATGCTTCCTGGGCTGCAGCCTTTGGCTTCCCATACATTGCATTAATAATCATACTCTTGTTACCACTTTCTCTATTATTGGCTAAACTTTTTGCAGTAACCTGATCTGCATGTTTTGGCAATAGCTTAATTTTAGGATTTATTTTTCATGATCATCTAATTTATATTCAGATAAAGCGCAATGGATCATATAAAGCAAAGGTTTAGTGTTCAGTTTGGATATGATGTTTTTTTCACGCACAACCTGTTCCACCCGGCCAATCCTGTTTTCCGCGATTTCCTGCACTCGGTGAGTGCAGGAACTGCACAAAAGATATTCTTTGTTATTGATAAAGGAGTATCAGATTGTCATCCCCGCCTTGTGGAGGATATCAGGTATTATTTTGCATCCGGCATCCCTATCAGGCTGGTGGAGCATATACTTGTTGTACCAGGTGGAGAACAATCTAAAAATACTACAGCGTATCTGGACCAGATCGTAGATGCCGTTAATATATATGGTATAGACCGGCATTCCTACATCGCAGCTATCGGTGGCGGTGCAGTGCTTGACCTGGTGGGCTATGCATCTGCCATATCACACAGGGGCATCCGGCATATCCGTATACCCACTACCGTGCTTTCCCAGAATGACTCAGGAGTGGGTGTAAAGAACGGCATCAATTACAAAGGCAAGAAAAATTTCCTGGGCACATTTGTGCCGCCGGTTGCCGTTTTCAGTGATTTCTCTTTTCTTACCACCCTCTCTGATGGCGATTGGCGATCAGGTATGTCGGAAGCGGTGAAAGTGGCGCTCATAAGAGATAAGACTTTTTTTGACTGGCTTGTGCAAAACAGCCATGCGCTGGCTGCAAGGGATATGGCGACTATGGAATACCTGATCAAGCGCTGCGCACAACTGCACATGGAGCATATCGCGGGCGGAGATCCTTTCGAAATGGGCTCTTCAAGACCATTGGATTTCGGTCATTGGAGCGCTCATAAAGTGGAACAACTGTCTGATTTTGCCATACGTCACGGTGAAGCGGTGGCTATGGGTATCGCGCTGGATACCGCTTATTCTTTTGTATCGGGCCGCATTGGCGAAAGCGATGCACGGTTGATCGTGGATCTGCTGCAAAAGCTTGGCTTTGCCGTTACACATCCTTTGATGATGGTAGATGATGAAAGCAGCGCGGTGCTGAAAGGCCTGCATGAATTCAGGGAGCATCTTGGCGGAAGACTCACTATAATGCTGCTGACCGCTATCGGTAAAGGAGAAGAAGTGCACGAGCTGGATATTGCATTGCTGAAGAATGCTGCTGCATGGCTCAAAACAACAGCTTAAAAAATATTTTATGGAAACTCCTCACGGACATCTTACTTATTGCACCAATATACTTCCGGGCGAGACCTGGGCTGATCATTTTGCCCGGTTGCGGGAGTATATACCTGTTATCAGGCAGGAGGTTGCCCCGGGCAAAGCGTTTGGTATAGGACTGAGGCTCTCTGATGTTGCAAGCAGGGAACTGGCTGCGGGTACAAACCTTGCCGACTTTCGTCAATGGCTAACCGAAAACAAAGCTTATGTGTTTACCATGAACGGCTTTCCCTACGGGAGTTTTCATCGCACCAAGGTGAAGGACTATGTCCATGCTCCCGACTGGCTGAGCAGGGACAGGGTACAATATACTATACGCCTGGCCGGGATATTATCGGAATTATTGTCTGCGGGAATGGAGGGCGGTATATCCACTTCGCCATTATCCTATCGCTTCTGGCACAACCAGCAGCACCTGGAACCGGTATTCAGGCAGGCTACTCGGAATATTCTCGATGTGCTGGATATGCTTATACAGATCAGGCAGTCTACCGGTAAATTGATCCATATTGATATAGAGCCGGAACCGGATGGCCTGCTTGGCGATGGAACGGAATTTCTTAACTGGTATCTTGATTATCTCCTTCCGGAGGGAATATCTTTTGTCTGTCAGAAATTTGGATGCACCAAAGAGGAAGCCGAATCGCATATTAAAACACACATACAGTTGTGCTATGATGTTTGTCATTTTGCGGTATGTTATGAAGACCATGCAGCAATGATAAAAAAATTCCGGTCGCATGGGATCCGCACCGGAAAGATACAGATCAGCGCAGCATTAAAAGCAGGGATGGCAGCAGATATTGCAGACCGCGAGCCGGTGCTCGATGCTTTCCGCCAGTTCAATGAATCTACTTACCTGCACCAGGTGGTTGCAAAGTATGCCAATGGAGAATTAAAGCGATATGCCGATATGCCGGATGCGCTTGCAGATGCTGACAACCCGCAGGTGCGGGAATGGAGAGCGCATTATCATGTGCCGATCTTTATTGAAAACTATGGTATACTGGATGCCACACGACAGGATATAGAAAAAGTACTGCAGATCCATTGCGCGAACCCTTTTACCCGGTATTTAGAGATAGAAACCTATACTTGGGAAGTGCTGCCCCAGGATATACGCCTGCCGCTGGCAGACTCTATCATCAGAGAAATGCAATGGGTAACCGGTCTGCTGGCAACTCATGACTGATGACTCATCCGAATACGAATGTATATGCATAAAACAGTAGTGATAGATATTGTAGGATTATCTTCTTCCTTGATCGGAGAACATACACCTTTTATCCGGGAATATATTTCCACCCGGCATCTTCGCACTATACAGCCTATGCTGCCGGCAGTGACCACATCGGTGCAGTCTTCTTATCTTACCGGGAAATGGCCCGCTGAGCATGGCATAGTGGGGAATGGCTGGTATGACCGTACTGACTGCGAGGTGAAATTCTGGAAGCAGTCCAATAAGCTGGTATCCGCAGAAAAAATATGGGAGCGCGCCCGGCAGCTTGATCCTTCTTTTACCACCTCGCAAATGTTCTGGTGGTACAATATGTATTCCAGTGCCGACTATTCTGCCACACCACGCCCCAACTACCTTGCAGATGGTCGTAAGATCCCCGACTGCTATACACGCCCTGCAGGGTTGAGAGATGAGCTGCAAGCAACGCTGGGGCAGTTCCCGCTGTTCAAATTCTGGGGTCCCGGCGCTGATATTACTTCCACCCGGTGGATAGCCGACGCAGCAATCCATACCGATAAAAAATATGATCCGCGGCTCACATTAATATACCTGCCCCATCTTGATTACTGCCTGCAGAAATTCGGGAATGATTTTTCCAGGATCGGGAAAGACCTTTCCGAAATTGATGCGGTGGTAAAACAACTCGTCACTCATTATACTGCAGCAGGAGCACGTATCATTATGCTTTCTGAATATGGTATTGTGCCGGTGTCTCAGCCTGTTCATATCAACCGGTTGCTGAGGCAACATGATCTCCTGGGAATAAGAGTTGAAAGAGGACTGGAACTGCTTGATGCCGCCGCTTCAAAAGCATTTGCAGTCGCCGATCACCAGGTAGCGCATATTTATATAAATGATCATACGGTCGGAGAAAAAGTAAGATCAATTGTGTCCCACCTGCCGGGAGTAGCATTGGTGCTCGACCGGGAAGGACAGCAAAAATATCATATTGATCATGAAAGAGCGGGGGATCTTGTGCTGGTAGCAGACAGCAATAGCTGGTTCACCTATTACTTCTGGCCGGACGATGCAGTAGCTCCCGATTATGCGAGAGTGGTGGATATACATAAGAAGCCGGGGTATGATCCCGTGGAATTATTCATGACCTCCAAAGCAAGGGCAGGGTATAAGCTGCTGCGGAAAAAGCTGGGGTTCCGGTATGTAATGGATGTGATCCCGCTCGACGCCACGCTGGTAAAAGGCTCCCATGGCAGTGTGCTTGTTCCTGAAACGTATCATCCTGTATTGATAACAGACAATGTGGTGGATAAAACAGACATCACTGCCGTCGATGTATATGATGTGATATGGGATCATATAGCAAAGTAATCAGGGCTCATTGAATTACAGCGTGGCTCTATTCAGCAGCATCTAATTTTGGTTTGCTGCTTTCAGGCTGTCTTTCATTGCTTTTGCTTCCTGTTTGACCTTTTTACGGAAAAATCCCCTGAGCAGGAAATTATGTTGCACGGCTTCCAGGTCTTCATCAAGCTTTTTGCTGCTGCTGTTTAAGTATTGCAGTACCGACCGGAGATCGGCAGCGGCTTTCTCATCATTGAGTAAAACTCCTGCGGGTCCATTGGTGGTATTGAGCCTGGTGGCAGCTTCTTTTAAGTTGCCGGTGGCTTCAGCAGAGTTGGTGGACGCAAGCGTTAGTTGCAGGATAACATTTTTCAGCGCAGGTATTATTGTAGTATCGGCTACAATATCGCCAGCAAATGTACCGGGTTGCTGCAGCTTCTCTGTATATGCGGAGAGGTTGCCGGTAAGCGCTTTACTACGCTGTGCTGCTGTCTTGAGATTAGCTAGCACAGATGAAAGTTCGGTATACAATTGCTTATCGGTAAGTAAAGCACCGAGGGCGCCTTCGCCATTGGCAAGCCGCTGGCTGACTATTTTGATATCACGGGTAATATCATTAAGGTTCCTGTTATTTTGCTGCAATGTTGCCAGCATTTCGTCTGAACTGGTGCTTTCTTTCACGGCAAGGTTTTCTCCTCCTTCAATGTGCGGTGCAGACGGTGTGCCTCCCTGCAGCACAATGATCTTATTCCCTATTAATCCATCGGAGCTGATAGTAGCCTTTGCATCCGTGCGAATGAATTCCTGCGCTTTCTGCTGAATATGCATGGTTACTTTCACCTGCGACAGATTATGGAAAGCAATATGCTTTACAATGCCCACCTTTACGCCGGAAAACCATACATTGTTACCCTGCTGTAAACCATCCACATCATTAAAAATAGCGGTGACCTCAATGGTTTTTACAAATGCGTTCTGCTGGCCGCCCAGCGTGAACACGCCCAGCACGAATATGACGAGCCCGATGGTGACAAATATCCCCACCAGTATTCCCCTTTTATTTTTTTGTGTTTCCATTACTTAATAAAATTATAGTCATAAAAACTGTTGATCCTTTCGTCATTGGTGTTAAAGACTTCATCAAAGCTTCCTACCCTTGCAAACCGGCCATCCAGCAGCAATGCAACCCTGTCGCCGGTAGCGCTTGCGCAGGTGAGATCGTGCGTGATGATTATGGAAGAAGTATTATACCGTTCCTGCACTTCGTTGATCAGGCTGTTGATCTCTACACTTGTTACCGGGTCAAGCCCTGCTGTAGGCTCATCATACAACATGATCTTAGGTCGCATGATCAATGTCCTGGCGATGCCTATTCTTTTGCGTTGGCCCCCTGATAATTCAGCAGGATATTGATCAATCGTTTGTTGTAGTCCAACATCTTCCAGTACTTCTTTTACCGCACTATTTATTTCTTCTTTACTCAACTGGCGGGAATTGCGCAGCAAGGGGAATTCCAGGTTTTCTCTCACCGTCATACTATCGTAGAGGGCGCTGCTTTGGAAAGAAAAGCCGATTTTAAGCCGGAGCTGCAGGAGCGCTTTGTCATCGAGATGAGCAATGTTTTCGCCCAGGACCATTACGGTTCCGGCGTCAGGTTTTAACAACCCGACAATGATTTTGATCAGCACCGATTTTCCGGTCCCTGATCTGCCGAGCACTACCAGGTTCTCTCCCCTGTAGAGATCAAGATCCACTCCGCGCAGCACATGATTATTGCCGAAGGATTTTTCCAGTCCCCTGATGGAAATGATTATTTCTTCACTGACGGCAGTAGTATGTTTCTTGTGCATATATTTTATCTGAACCAGTTGGTGATCTGAACAATAATTATTTCTTCAATAAATACCGTAAACATAGAAGCTACCACAGCCGCATTCGCCGCCCGGCCTACTCCCAATGTGCCCTGACTGGCGTTGTATCCCTGGTATGTTCCTATTATCCCTATGCTAAACCCAAAAATGAAGGTTTTGATAAGAGAAGAAAACATGTCAAGGAATGTTATTTTTTCCAGGGCTTTTATAAAAAAAGTGGTAAAGCTGGTATGCTCGTTGGCGAGTATATTGAGGTACGCGCCCAGCATGCTGATAAAGCCCATATAAAACATAAGCACAGGCAACATGAGCGTGGTAGCCAGTACCCTACTTACTACCAGGAACTTGAACGGATTGGTAGCGGATACTTCCATGGCATCTATCTGCTCGGTCACCCTCATTGACCCCAGTTCGGCGCCTATATTCGATCCTACCTTGCCGGCAGCAATAAGCGCCGTTACCAACGGCGCTAATGCCCTGAAAATTGCAATGGCCACCAGGGAGGGTAACCAGGAAGTGGCGCCAAATTCGGCCAGCGACGGACGGGATTGCTTGGTAAATACAATACCTACTACAAAACTGGTGACGGAAATCAGCGGCAGTGATCTGTAGCCAACATAATAACATTGTCGGATGATCTCCTTCCACTCGAAAGGAGGCGTCAATTCTCTGAAAAATTTTCCAATGAACTGTAACAGTTCGAATACGCCCCCAAAAAAGTTATCCAGCGTTCGTGAAATAACGTATGTGCGGGTTTTTGATTTCATGCGTAAGATTAAGTGTGCAATATATTAAGTTAATCGTGAGCAGTCAGACGATAAAACGAGAGACGCTCAGGTCTTACGTTTCACTTCTCACGAACGTGTGCGGCATATTAGTCTTAACATGACACCAGCGATAATATATAAATAATTCTGCCATAAAATTTAAAGCAGATAAAAGAAGGTGGCGTAGATTTTTTTCCCCGGTTTACGGGCAGCAGCAGAAAGAATGCTACCCGTTTTTTATTTCAATCCACACCGGGGCATGATCGCTTGTCTTTTCCCAGCCGCGTACATGCCGATCCACACCACCTGCTGCCAGGAGGGACAGGGCTGCCGGATTTAAAAGAAAATGATCAATCCTCAGCCCGGCATTTCTTCCATAGGCATTGCGGAAATAATCCCAGAAGGTATAGATGGTTTGCTGCGGGTACAGATAACGCAGTGCATCTGTCCATCCGTTGCCTGTAAGTTGCCTGAATGCTTCTTTTACTTCTGTGCGGAACAGCGCATCATCTACCCACCGTTCGGGTTTGTACACATCTTCGTCAGCGGGAATTATATTATAATCCCCTGCAAGCACCACAGGCTTATTCATATTTACCAGTGCTTTTGCGTGTATCTGAAAGCGCTCTAACCACGCTAATTTATAATCGAATTTTGGCCCCGGCGCAGGGTTCCCGTTGGGCAGGTAAAGACTTCCGATCACAATACTCCCGGCATCGGCTTCGATGTACCGGCTGTGGGTGTCTTCGGGATCGCCGGGCAACACACGCCTGATCTCCTGCGGCTTTTCCTGCCGTGATAAAATAGCCACGCCATTCCAGCTTTTTTGCCCGTGCCAGATAGACTGATAGCCTGCGCTGAGAATGGCCTCCTCCGGGAATTTTTCTCCGGGTGCTTTTAATTCCTGAAGGCACACTATATCCGGAGCTGCCTCACTCAGCCAGCGAAGCAATACCGGGAGCCTTGCATTGATGCTGTTTACATTGTAAGTGGCTATTTTCATGTACTTGAATAAGTATTTTCTTTGAAGATTGTCGTGTTTTTATTACAAGATAATAGATAAGATACTATTTTCTTTTCTTTTTGTATATTGTTCCTTTGTAGCGCAATCCATCATCCTCCTTTCTCAAAGCCAGGCCTATTGTCTCATCGTATCATAAACCTTAAAACTTCTCCTGTGAAAGAATTATACTTCAGGCAGATATTGAAGTTTCAGAGAACGAGGATAAAAATTATTTTATCTCCGCATGAAGCCAGGATAACTTCTGTAATCTATCATTTTCCGGATCCCTGCCGTTCTGATGGTGTATGGAAGGTAAATACCCAGATACTCGATCTTGCGTATGACCACGACAGGGAAAAGCTTCATATGCTTATCACTGACAGTCAGCCCGGTACTAAAACAGAATTTACGCTTGCTGTTTCAGATGCAGCGAGAGCAAAACATACACGCAACGGAGTACCGGGGCGAAAGCGGCATATAGAGCCAATATCAATATCCAATAAAGTGCTGATCCGGAATATCCGGATGTTCTGGGATATGCAATAGTATTTTATCTATTGACCTGCATGCTGAAGCTGACATGTTGCATATCTTTTATTGCTCGTAAGGAAGCATTCGCCTGACTTCTTTATCACATTGCATCCGGAATACTTTTAGCTCTTCAGTCATTTGTTGTATCAGCTCCGCGGGAATATTTTCTCCATACAGGTTTTTGATTTCCTGATGTTTTGCACGGATAAGCAGCAATTCAAGATGGGCATGTTTCACCATTAGGATGCGCGAATTCATCTTCTCATGTTTTAAGTAAAAGAATAGTATCCGGGTAGGCTCTGCTGAAGATATGGGATCAGGCTTCAAAATAGATAATTATTGCTGAATTAGAACAGGCGTAAGAAAATATTTTAGCCATATCAATACTGCTAATATTTTTTATGTAATAAAATAAGGGGGAAACTATTATAAGGTAAGTATTACAAGTTTCAGGTTTCAGGTCCGGGAATGCCTGATACCTGGCACTTGTGAGGACTCTGTTCATTTTTTGTTTTATATTTATGCTCTTCTACTGTTTCATCATCAAAACTACCTGCAATGAAAAAGATACTTAAAATCCTGGGCTATGTATTCCTGGGTATTATAGTGCTTGTCTCGGGATTATTGTTATATGTCAAGGCTGCACTGCCTAACGTAGGAACTGCGCCTGACATTAAAATTTCATATACACCGGAAAAGGTAGAGAGAGGAAGATATCTTGCAAATTGTGTCACCGTTTGTACCGATTGCCATTCTACCCGCGACTGGACAAAATTTGCCGGGCCGTTAGTGGAAGGAACGCTTGGAAAAGGTGGGGAGCGGTTTGACCAGAAAGCAGGTTTTCCAGGTGTTTATTATTCAAAAAATATTACTCCTTTTGGCATCAGCCGTTATAGCGATGGAGAGCTTTTTCGCCTGATCACCACAGGCGTTACCAGGGAAGGGCGGGCAATGTTTCCTGTAATGCCTTATGCTCATTACGGAAAAATGGATAAAGAGGATATTGAATCTATTATTGCCTATATCCGTTCTTTTAAGCCTGTTGAAAGTAAGATACCAGAATCTGTTTCGGATTTCCCTATGAATTTTATCCTGAACACCATACCTGTAAAGGCAGACCCACAGCAGAAACCTCCTGTGTCTGACGAGTTGGGGTATGGGCGATATCTTGTAAATGCCGCTTCCTGTATTGAGTGTCATACTCCCGTGGATAAAGGCCAGATCATCGAAAAGCTTGCTTTCGGTGGGGGGCGTGAATTTGCTATGCCAGATGGCTCCATTGTCCGCTCGGCAAATATAACCCCTGACCCGGCTACGGGTATCGGGTCCTGGACGGAAGAAATGTTCGTAAAAAAATTCACTTCTTTCGCAGATTCATCATATCAGCCGCCAACAGTTAAAGCCGGTGAATTTAATACTATTATGCCCTGGAATATGTATGGGAGAATGACAGAAAGGGACCTGTCGGCTATTTATAAATATTTGAAAAGCCTGCAGCCGGTCAAAAATAAAGTAGAGAAATTTACTGTTTCAGCTGTACAATATTAAGTATGGTTACAGGAGGGGTGAACTGCTGCTGGTCTTCCGGCTGCCGGTATATCCTGTCTGCTGTTCCCATGCCTTCCACCACTTTGCCGAAAGCCGCATACCCGGCTCCGTCAGGGTTGTTTTGACCGCCATAGTCGAAACCGGGTTCATCTTCAACACAAATAAAAAATTCAGAAGTAGCTGATCCGGGCTCATTCCTTGCCATGGAGATGGTGCCCCTGGTGTGCAGTATCCCGCTCTGGCTGGTGGGCTCGTGGGGTATCTGTTTAAATTTCTTTTTTATCCTGGGATCGGATTGCCAGATACCGCCCTGTATAAGATAGGAGTGGAGTGCGCCTGTAACCTGGTTGTCATTACGCAATACCCGATAGAAGGAACAGTTCTTAAAATATCCCGAATCAATATTCCGCAGAAAAGCGGATACAGTAGCCGGAGCTTTTTTGGGGAATAATTCTACTTTGATGTTCCCGAATTTCGTTTCAATTACCACTACCGGGTTGTCATAATTTTTCTGAGAGGCGCAACCCGGCAATACTCCCAATATAACTACCGTAGCAATAGGGCACCATGCAAAAAATCTTTTTCCGGCTTTATTAAAATTATTTATGAACGATAACATACCGGTTGTCTTTATTTTTTATCAGGCAATGATAAACTCTTTTACCTAATGTGATCAACTTAACAAGCTGTGAGGATCTCACATTTATCATCTGCCGTTTCACGTTTGACATAGCACTATGTTAATAATATTGCAGCTTTACTGCTGATCAGCCACTTCTTTTATCCATGCCTGGTATTTTGACTGCAGCCGTTTTACGATATCAGGATGTTTAACAGCTTCGTTGCTATGTTCCGTACTATCTGCAGCCATATTCACCAGCATAAGCCCGTCGGCGGTCAGTTCAGTTTTGTCGGCTTCAAAAGGGCTGTGCAATAATTTCCAGTCACCCTCGCGGACAGCCCATTGGGGATTTGTTTTAGCGCCCTGGCTTTGCCAGTAAAACTCATTATGAGGGCTTGTTGCTGCCGCGGATTCAATGACTGGTTTCAGGCTCCTGCCGTCAAACTTTCGGTTTGGCAGCGGGATATTGCAATAAGCCGCCAGCGTGGGAAACCAGTCTATATTGGCGCCAAACTGGTCTCTTACTTGGTCTTTGGGTATATGTCCCGGCCAACTGATGATAGCCGGAACCCTTACCCCACCTTCAAATAAGCTGAATTTTGAGCCACGCAGTTTGCCGGCCGAGCCGCCGCCTCCAAAAGTCCTTTCTTCCGTGGAAAATCCCTGGTCTGACTGGAAAACGACAATGGTATTATCCGTTAAGCCCAGTTCGTCAAGCTTATTTAAAATCAATCCTATTTTCTCGTCCATGGTTGATATAAATGCTGCGTACATCTTTCGAGGCGAAGGAAGATCCTTATAATAATCCAGCCATTTCTTTTCCCCCTGTAAAGGATAATGAGGGATATTAATGGCAAAGTATAAAAAGAAAGGATCGTTCTTATTTTCGGCGAGGAATGCATTAGTCTCTTCCACCATTAAGTCGCCAAAAAATTTTCCGGGCTCCCATATTTCTTTTCCATTGCGCCAGAGGTCGTGGCGGTTGGGGCCATTCCAGTAGAAGTAGTGAGAGTAATTATCAATGCAGCCTCCCATAAACCCGAACGAATAACCGAAGCCCTGTGCATTAGGCATTGTTTCGGGAGTATATCCTACATGCCACTTACCGATATGTGCGGTTTTGTAACCTGCGGAGGCAAAAAGCTCAGCTATGGTAAGCTGATCTCCCGGCATTCCGGCATCGCCTTCTTTTGATGAAGCCATATTGGGAAGTCCTGCTCTTTGCGGGTAGCGCCCCGTGAGCAATGATGCACGGGAAGGCGAGCATATAGGCGAGGCGGAATAGAAATGAGAGAACCGTACACCATTGCGGGCAAGCTTGTCAAGATGAGGTGTCATCAGGTCTTTTGAGCCGTAAATATTGAGATCGGCTGCTCCCTGGTCGTCGGAATAAATGATAATAACGTTAGGGCGCTTTGCCGGTACCTGAGCATGCGAAAGACTTTGCAACAGGCAAAATGCAACTAATGGGATTAAATTTTTTTTATGCATAGCTTTTAATTGTAAGGCCGGATATACCGCTTGTCCTGCCTGTGCCGGCATTTGCCAAAGATAATCATGATTAAAATAATATATACAGGCTAGGAGGTATGAAATGTGAGAGGTGAGATTAGCTTTCACATCTCACGTTTTTCGTCTCACATTTCACGTTTGACATGACACTAAATTGCCTGTAATTGTATCTTCCCTCATTTTAAATATATTTACGATAAACTTTTAATGTACGGTATGACAATTTTCCGCTTTACCAATATAATATTCAGCCTGGCGCTCGCATGCATTGTATCTGACAGCTTATCGCAAACAACAGCCGGCAGGCGCCCCTCACCGCTTATAGAAGCCACCCCGGTCTCGCAGGGCATGTCGGCGGCAAGGCTTGCCAGAATAGATGATATGCTTAAAGATGCAGTGACACAAAATAAGCTTCCCGGTATTATAGCGCTGATAGCAAGAAACGGGAAAATTGTTTTTTACAAGGCTTATGGCATGGCCGATAATGCAACGGGTAAAGCGCTTAAGAAAGATGATATTTTCAGGATCGCCTCCCAGACCAAAGCCATAACAGCCACTGCGGTAATGATGCTTTGGGAAGAAGGAAAGTTTAAGCTGGATGATCCCATATCGAAATATATACCCGAATTTGGTGAAGCACAGCTCCTTGATACTTTTAATGAAAAGGATTCAAGCTATACTACCATACCTGCCAAACACCAGATCACTATCCGTCATTTGCTGACCCACACTTCCGGTATAGGATATGGCGCTATTGATGGTGATGACAGGTTCAGGAAGATTTATAAGAAAGCAGGTATCATAGACGCTTTTACAACGGAGCCCATCAGTATTGAAGAAAATATAAAAAAGCTGGCCAGGCTTCCCCTGCATCAGGAGCCCGGCGAAAACTGGACATATAGTGAAGGGCTGGACGTGCTGGGATATTTCATTGAAAAAATTTCGGGAATGCCTTTCGATAAATTTCTGCGCACCCGGCTATTTGATCCGTTGGGCATGAATGATACATGGTTTTACCTGCCGGATGCGAGTAAAAGCCGCCTGGTAAGCGTGCAGAAAAATACAGACGGTAAATGGGGAAGAGCTGAAGGCAGTTTCTTTGATGTTGATTATCCCATAAAGGGCGCTAAACAATTTTTCTCCGGCGGGGGAGGACTAAGCAGCACAGCAAAAGACTATGCAACTTTCCTGCAGATGTATGTCAACAATGGAACATTGAATGGTGTGAGGTTATTAAGCCGCAAAACTATTGAAGTGATCATGGCAAACCAGATTGGCGATATCCTGAAGGGTAACACTTCATACGGGCTGGCCTTTGGATTGGTCAATCAGAAAGGACAGGATGCCGGCGGAATAGGAAGCGCCGGTACCTTTGACTGGGGCGGTTATTTTAATACACAATACTTTGCCGATCCCAAAGAAAAGCTCATAGGGATCATTCTCAAACAAACACAGGGCAAGGTGGATGACGAAACCGGATGGAAATTCAGGCAGATGGCTGAAGCGGCGATAGATGATTGAGGGAGACCTGTTACAGGTTTCAGGTTGCAAGTTTCAAGTTTCAGGCTTGTAACTATATTTATACGACATGAGTTTATTTAAAAGATTATTTGGAAAATCGGGAGTGACACAACCGGGTGAACCTGTTTTTCCTGGTGAAAATTTTTCGATCCTTAAGTTAAATATGTCTGACGGACTGGCTTTGGCAACAGTTAATAAGGCGTATGAAAATTATCCTAATAAAAGTTTTTATCCATTTTTGGTTGGTATTGAACTTGAGATTCTGGACAAGAATGATAGTGGGCATCCGGTAGATACTGAGGCAGCAAGACTTAACCAGATACAAGATGAAATAGAAACCCTTTTAAGACAAAAGCATACGGTTCATTCAGTTGCACGGGTGACGCGTAACGGCACAAGAGACATACTCATCTACATTGACACGCCAAAGCTAATACGGGAAGAATTGAATACTTTCTTTGAGGCCATATTAAAAGAAAGGCAAGTAAATTTTTCCATTCAAAAGGATGCTTCATGGAGTGCTGTCGCTGGTTTTATTAACCTTTAATCAAATAGCTTTCCATATAAGTTTCAGGTTAGCGGCTCCCTGGCATGTTTGCTGTGTCTTACCACTTATCCCTTACCTCTTTCATCTTCTCCAATGCCCCTTCACCCACACCGATCTTCCGCGGTGCGTGTTCCAGTAGCCTGCCACCCAGGTATGACCCCGGTGGGGTGCTCTTACATAATGCGGGGCCACATATACATATCTCCCGCCGCGCCATACATATTCTTCCGGGATCCATACCGCACCTCTGAATGGCGGAGCAGACCGCATTACTACCGGCGGAGCAGGTCTTTCTGCAACATATATATGCGATTGCGAAGCGCAGGAGCTGAATGCTACGGCTATAGCAATGGCTGATAACGTGTAAAAGAAATTTGTTCGCATGGTATTCAGGTTTTGATCCGTTTGGTTTGACAACCCGTTTTCCCGATGGTTTATAGCAGTAACTGTTTTCCGGGATTTATATCTTTTCTTTAACAAGTGCTTTTCGGATACTATTACTTTTACACTCTTGAGCTTTGATGCGTATCTTTGCAAAAATTTTTTTATTATGAAAATGATCAAATATGTAATGATTGCCGGTATCGTAAGTCTTACAGCATGCGGCAGCGGAGATGAATCCTCAAAAAAGGCAGAGCAACCTTCAGAAGAACCTAAAACAGAAACTCCTGCGCAGGAACAGCCTGCTGCGGCAGCAACCGATGTAGCTGAGTTGGAGATAACGGGCAATGATATAATGAGGTATGATAAGACGGAGCTTCGTGCCAAAGCCGGTCAGAAGGTTAAGCTAACACTTCACCATGCCGGTAAACTGGCTAAGGAAGCTATGGGACATAATATTGTTATATTAAAACCAGGTACTGATATTGCAGCTTTTACAGCTAAGGCAATTGATGCAAAAGCTACCGATTATTTCCCTGAATCAGAAGCAGGAAATGTAATAGCGCACAGCAAACTGATTGGCGGTGGAGAAAGTACTACTATTGAATTTACAGCTCCTGCTGCAGGTACTTATCCTTTTATCTGTAGTTTCCCGGGCCACTCTGCTTTTATGAAAGGTGATTTTATTGTAGAGTAGGTGTCGGGTGAATGGTCGTCAGACGTGGAAGTCAAACGTGAAAAGTGACAGGTTAACCTGACAGCTGATACCCCAAAGCTATAAGTACTATATCAAACGTGAGAAGATAGGAGTGAAACTTTTCTTTCACTTTTGTCCTCTCACGTTTCACGTTTTACGTCTCACGTTTGATATAATAGTATAATATTAATACCTGTAATGCTCGGGCTTGTATGGACCTGCCTGCGGAATGCCAAGGTAAGCTGCCTGCACGTCGGTCAGCTCATCAAGCTCCACACCTATTTTTTTCAGGTGGAGGCGCGCTACCTTCTCGTCAAGATGCTTGGGGAGCACATACACTTTGTTTTCGTAATTTTTATGATTGTTCCAGAGCTCTATCTGGGCCAGCGTCTGGTTGGTGAATGAATTGCTCATCACAAAGCTGGGATGCCCTGTGGCGCAGCCAAGATTTACCAGCCTTCCTTCGGCAAGCAGTAAAATATCTTTTCCATCAATGGTGTACAGGTCAACCTGCGGCTTGATGGTATCCTTTGTATGCCCGTAGTTTTTATTCAGCCATGCTACATCAATTTCAATATCGAAGTGCCCGATATTACATACAATAGCCTTGTCCTTCATCAGCTTGAAATGTTCTCCGGAGATGAGGTCGCGGCAGCCGCTGGCAGTTACGATGATATCAGCTTCTTTTACGGCATCAATCATTTTCTTTACTTCATAGCCGTCCATAGCGGCCTGCAATGCACAGATCGGATCTATTTCCGTAACGATCACGCGGCAGCCTGCTCCTGCGAGGGAAGCTGCAGAACCTTTTCCCACATCGCCATAACCGCCTACAACGGCTATCTTGCCGGCAAGCATTACGTCTGTAGCACGGCGTATGGAGTCTACCAGGCTTTCTTTACAACCATATTTATTATCGAATTTTGATTTGGTAACGGAGTCGTTCACGTTGATAGCAGGGATAGGCAATGTGCCTTTCTGCATTCTTTCATACAGGCGGTGCACACCTGTAGTCGTTTCTTCGCTCAAACCTTTTACATGCTGTATCAGCTCAGGGTATTTATCAAAGACAATATTGGTGAGGTCGCCTCCGTCATCAAGGATCATGTTCAACGGGCGGTCGGGGCTGCCGAAAAATAATGTTTGTTCTATGCACCATTCGGCTTCTTCATTGGTCTGCCCTTTCCATGCATATACGCCTATGCCGGCTTCGGCAATGGCAGCGGCAGCGTGATCCTGTGTAGAGAAAATATTGCAGGAGCTCCATTTTACTTCTGCACCCAGTGCTATCAGTGTTTCTATCAGCACGGCTGTTTGGATGGTCATGTGCAGGCAACCGGCAATTCTTGCGCCCTTCAGAGGCTGCGATGCTCGGAATTCTTCCCGGAGAGCCATCAGTCCGGGCATTTCTGCCTCGGCAAGCCTGATCTCCTTACGTCCCCAGGTGGAAAGGCTGATATCCCTAACCTTATAGGGCAATGTAAAATCAATAGTAGATGTGGATGCTGCTGACATATTCAGATATTTTTTTGATTGTATACAATAAGGCGCAAAACTACAACGGTAGAACAGAATATCTGACATTATTTGAATATTTGGGATAAAAACATGTTTTTTTTATTTTTATAGGATAAACATACAGTCCGGGATGAAAAAAATGCTACAAAAAGAAAAAGTGCCTCTCCTGCCACCATTGCTTGACGAAAAGGACCTGGCGATACTGAAGCTGTTGCAGCAAAATGCCCGCATTACCGTCAGGGAAATATCCGACGCGATACATCTGAGCACCACACCCGTGCATGAAAGGATAAAACGGATGGAAGATGCAGGAGTGATAAAACAATATGCCACGCTCCTTGATCATTCCAAAGTAAAAAGAGGACTGATGGTGATATGCTATGTATCGCTCAGGCAGCACAATAAAACAGCCGGCGCTAAGTTTATAAAAGCCATTATGGAAATGGATGAAGTGATGGAGTGCTACAATATTTCCGGCGACTTTGATTTCATGCTGAAAGTATTGGTGGAGAATATGGACGCTTATTACGATTTTCATGTCAACAGGCTGAGCGAAGCGGAAAATATAGGGAATGTGCAGAGTGTTTTTGTGATGGGTATCGTTAAGCAGACGCATGTGCTGGTATGAGATGTGGCGAAGAGTGGTAAGAGATAAGTGGTAAGAAGTATCCGACTTATTACTAACCACTAACCACTTACCACAATAACATACAGCTATAATTTGCTTTACCATTCCTTTATTTATTTTTGCTGAACGGTCCAAATCAATACTATGTTAGACAATACCACTATTACCATTATCGCTGTTGTGATCATTATATGCTTTTTGGGCATTTATATTTTTGTATACAGGAGTGATGTAAAAGAGATAAAGAAAGCAGAAAAGCAACCGGCACTGGACAAAAGCCTGCAATTGCAGGCCCATGAGCGGCTTACCATACTTGCGGAGCGCCTTGCCCTGAAAAACCTGGTAGCAAGGATCGCCCCGGCAGGTATGACCGCCGACACATACCAGCGCCTGCTGGTAGAAACAATAAAACAGGAATATGATTATAATCTCTCCCAGCAGTTATATGTTTCACCCCAGGTATGGCAGGCAATAACCAACCTGAAAGAGCAGAATATTTTCATTATCCATCAACTGGCAAATACACTCCCGCAGGGAGCATCCGGGCCCGATCTTTGTAAGCGTATACTCGAATTGCTGGATGCGGATCCCAAGACTTCACTGCATACCGTGGTCATTGAAACGCTTCGTTTTGATGCCAAAAAGATAATGAGTGGCGCATAGCGCTGTGTCAAACGAGAAACGTGAGATATTCTTTCACCTTTATCTTCTCGCTTTTCACGATAATACACGGGCATAATTTGCCTGACTTAACAATAGTTGCCGGAATGACCGCCGTTCCGCCTTTCTATAAAAATTGTTAATAGAATTGCCGGGAAGGAATATAAAAAAATAATCACACTATTTTCACGTCCGGCAATGAACCGGCTGAGCGTATTCCAGTTTTTCGCAGGCGGATGGGGATACCCGCCTGTAGAAACCGCTACCGATCGGTGCCCGCCTGAATGACGCAGTCGGGCAGGTCTCACCGGCCGGAAAGTTGTGTACCGCGAAAATTGAAATACGCCCAACCAGCTAAAGTTCTGTAAGAGTCATTACATTTGTCGCACTTTACAATAACACTATAATATGAAGTTATTTTTCCTGCAGGTAGCTACAGATTCTCTCAATAAAGCAGTAGCAGCCCAACATGGTATACCGGAGCCGGGTACTAAGATCAGCCTTTGGGATCTTTTATTATCGGGCGGATGGATAATGGTGCCTCTTTTTTTGTTGCTGGTAATTGCGATCTTTTTTTTCTTTGAAAGGCTGATCGCTATACGCAATGCCGGGAAGGTGGATTATAATTTCATGAGTATTATCCGGGATCATATTGTAAACGGGAATGTAACCGCTGCCAGGTCGCTGGCGAAAAATACGTTTAACCCGGTCGCCAGGATCATTGATAAAGGATTGCAGCGTATCGGAAAACCAATAGATGCCATAGAAAAAAGCATGGAGAATGTAGGTAAACTTGAAGTATATAAAATGGAAAGAAACCTGAATGTGCTGTCTCTGATAGCAGGTATAGCGCCTATGTTTGGTTTCCTGGGCACTATAGTAGGGATGGTACAATTATTTTACGGGATATCTTCTACCGGCGAGTATACCTTAGGGACTATTGCCGGTGGTATTTATACCAAGATGGTCACTTCTGCCAGTGGTCTCATCATCGGGTTGCTGGCTTATGTAGGGTACAACTATCTGAATGCGCAGATAGATAAGAACGTGAACAGGATGGAAGCTGCAAGCGCTGAGTTTATTGATGTGCTGCAGGAACCCACCAGGTAAGGATAACGGAGTGGTATTTTGTGATCAACACTTTTAACTGACAAATGTGAATATCAGGAAAAGACTAAGAGACCATGCAGAAGTGCATACCGGAGCGCTGAACGACATATTGTTCATACTGTTGTTGTTCTTCCTCATCGTGTCTACACTTGCCAATCCCAATGTAATAAAAGTTTCCGCTCCCAAAGGAAAGAGCGATACCAAGGCCAAGCAAACCGTTGTGGTGTCTATTGATAAGAATAACCAGGTATATATAGGACAAAAGAAGACAACCCTGAATGACCTCGAAAAAGAATTACAGGCGGTGCTTTCAAAAGAAAACGAAAAGCCTTCTGTTGTAGTGAATGCTGATACAGCGGGCCATTGGGGCGATGTATATAAAGTATTGCAGACGGCAAAAAAATTAGGAGCTACGGCAGTGGCTTCTGTAGATGCCAATTGAGGGGGAGACAGGCAGTGGTAAGGGGAGGGGTGAATGGTCAAACGTGAGAAGTGAAATGTGAGACAACCTGAACCTGTAACCTGAAGTGGTAAGCCCGGCTCATACCTGATAGCTAATAGCTGAAACCTGATACCTTTTCAACTACGTCTTTGCCAATAGAAATACTTCCCCGCTTGCAGGCAAAAGATCATCGGTCCTGTTTGCAAAATAATATTGTTCCATATCTTTTGTTGATATTGTTTTTATTGCTTTAAAGCCTGCTTCGGTAGCTAAGGCTGATATTTCATCGGGCGAAAAAAAACTTACAAACGGAGTGCCGGCTTCACGGGCGCCCTTTTCCCCTATCTCCTGCATTGGTCTGTCTTCTTCATCAAGCAATGCCATGGGTAAATAAAATGTCATGGCTAATGTTGAGCCCGGCGCCAGTGCGGCCGCCTGATGTAATATAGCAATATTGGCTTCCCTGGAAAGATACAGGCTGACGCCGGTGCAGGCGACGACAGAAGGTTTATTAATATCAAATCCTGCTTTTAGCAGTTGCTCCCACCATGAGGAGGTATTGAAATCTACAGGTACAAAATGTAAATATCCCGGGATGCCAAAGCCAAGAGCTGTCAATCGCTGCGTTTTCCACTCCAGGGTATCCGGCTGGTCTATCTCATATACCTGTATCCCCGAGGCAATATCCGGTCTGCGTTGTGCAAATGTATCAAGCCCTGCGCCCAGGATAACATACTGGCTGATCCCCTGCCGGCTTTGTTCAATGATAAGATCCTCTATAAAACGGGCACGTGCTACAATAGAAGCGCGAAGCCGTTTGGTGAACTTCATATCAGGTCGTTGCTGCCAGCCATCAGCCGGGGCTGCCAGTGCAAGGCCAATTTCATCTTCGAGAATATGCGGCTTGGCATCCACCTGTACATGCAGGGCTCTCCACAGCGCTGTTCTTACTGCTGTATTGTCCGGCATTCTAACCTTGTTATTTTGTTCCATCGTACGCTCTTTACAGATCATATTAAAGTATTGTAAAACTCCCTGGCTTCTTCCGAAGCATTCCTGCAAATTTCCTTAACGGAAGTATAATAGCGCTGAAAGGAGCTTTCTGTAAGCTGCTCATGCTCCATTGCATCGAGCCAGGGCAATAGCTGTTCTGTAAGCCCCATTATGGATACAGAGGTCTTCATGTTATGGGCAGTTCGTTTTAATGTTGCAATATCTCCCTTCTGCCAGCATTGCTGTATATCTTTGAGATGTGCTGCAACCATTTCCAGGAATTGTGCTGTTACGGTCTTTTCATATTCATGGTCTCCCTGGCTGATCTCTTTCATGTATTGAAGGTCAATATAGCGGAAGACATTGTTGTGTTGACCGGTTAAGTTTGGCTGCACAGTCCGGGTTATATTGCGGTTGCCGGTAAACTGTGCCATCAGTTGTAGCAATTGTTCTTCTTTGATGGGCTTTGATATATATTCATTCATTCCGTAGCTCAGGCATTTTTCCCTTTCTCCCGGCATGGCATGCGCCGTCATGGCAATCACGGGTGTATCCAGTTTGAGCGTTTGCCTTATCACCTGCACGGCAGTATAGCCATCCATTTCAGGCATCTGGATATCCATCAGAATGATATTATAGGAATGTTGCTGCAGCCTGTCAATGGCTTCTTTACCGTTAGAGGAAATATCGAAGGATAACCCCCGGTTAGTAAACAAATGCCTTATCAGGTTCTGGTTGATCTCATTATCTTCCACCACCAATATCTTTATCCCATCCGGCGGCGGTTCAAACGGTATCTGTGGAGTCATATTATTCTTAGCAGGGGCATTAGCAGCGATTGTATAAGGAATTACTATTTCAAAAGTGGTTCCGGCTCCTGGGGCGCTTTCTACCTGTATCCTGCCATGTTGCAACTGCACAAGCTCATATACTATAGAGAGCCCGAGCCCGGTGCCGCCATACCTGCGGGTTACGGAAGCTTCAGCCTGTTGAAAACGTTCGAAAATTTTGCCCAACTGCTCTTTCGCTATCCCGATACCGGTATCTTTTACCGTGATGCCTGCACTGAGCCTGTTGCCTGTTATTCCTTTGTTTGTTATTTGTATATCAATGTTTCCTGAAGAAGTAAATTTTATGGCATTCCCTATAAGGTTCACAAGGATTTGTGTTAGCCTGGTTGCATCGCCTTCCAGGATATCAGGCACATCTTCACTCACAGTAGCGCATAGCCGTAGCTGCTTTTCATCTGCTTTTGGTTTGAACATTGTTGCCACCGAATGTACGAGCGCCCTGATGCTGAATGGCGTCGTTTCGATCCGCATCATACCTGCTTCTATTTTAGAGAGGTCCAGCACATCATTAACGATAGCCATCAGGCTTTCACCGGAGCGTTGGATAGTTTGCGCAAATTCTTTGGTCTGCCCGTCAATTGCTTTTGTTTGTAAAAGATTGGTAAAGCCGAGAATAGCATTCAGGGGTGTTCTTATTTCGTGGCTCATATTTGCCAGGAAATTTTCTTTTATTGCGGCTGCCTCTTTTGCTTTTTTTTCGGAAATATTCAGCCTTGCAATAAGCTGTTGCTGGCGGCGAAGCTCGTAAGTAACATAAGCAAAAGTGAAAAGCGACACAATAACTGCGATCACAGCTATAATAGAGCCAAGTATCCTTGCTCTCTGGCCATTGGCATCAGCTTCGTGGATAAGAGCAATTACTGTTAGCTGGTGCAGGGCGTCTATCTGGTTGCAAACTGTTCTTATAGAATCTGTAAGCTTTTTACCCAACTGTGTGTTGATCATTTTTTCTGCCTGTGTTTTACCGCGTATGCGGAAAGTGTCAAGCACTGCCCTGTTGTATGCTACTTTTGAGTTTACCTGCCTGTTGAGGTCGCCGAGTAAAGGCCGGATGCTTTTATCGTTGCCGAGGATGTCTAATTTTTTAAGAGATTCATTTACGCTGTTTATCTCTTCATACAGGTGCTCCGAATCCACTACAGACCCGCTGATGATCGCCCCTCTCAGCTTGCTTTCAAGGGTTATAATATTTGTCTGAAGCCTTTGCAGGTTGGTTTTAATCGCCAGGTCGCCCAGCACGGTTTCATTTCCCTGTATAAGCTTATTGATGCTCCTGTTGGAATTGAACTGGAGAAAAACAATTAGTAAGACAGCTATAATAAAAATAGCGAGTAACAGGTATCTGAAATAACGGTTCATGATAATGGAGAACGTAAATTACAATAATTAATGTAGTGTTCAGCGTGAAAAGTGAGACGATAAAGGTGAAAGGTGAGATGTGAAATGACCTCTCACCTTTGACTTCTCACGTCTCACCTCTCACGTTTGGTATAGCACTATGATTCGCGATGGTTGGAAGATTTGATATGCTGCCTGAAGACACCGGTCATCATAACAATATCGGCAATCACTAACAACCCCAGTGTGATGATCAGCTTATAACTGAAATGCCTGTCTATTACATCCAATAACCCGTAAGATAGTATTATGAGCAGTATTGTAAGAAAAACGAATAATATGATGTGTTTGATATTCATACCTGCCTGTTGAAACCCCGTCCTTCACTTTTCTGTTCAGTTGTAAAATTAAAAAGAACACTTTATAAAGGGGCTTCGTAAACGTTGAACAGGCATTAACTGTCGTTGAAAGTTCTCTTTTTATCACAATGCTGTACAAAGAAATCAGCATATTTATAAAATATTCATTCGCCGGTTCAACTGGGAGCGGTAAGCATCTGCCACCGGTACCGGTTTGCCATTAATAACAATTGACCCGTCGCGGATGGTATCTATTTTATGAAGAGCAACAATGTAAGAACGATGAACCCGGAGAAATTTATGTTCAGGCAGGCGTTCTTCAACAGTTTTTAATGTAGTATGGATGGCAAAAAATTTTTGCGGAGTATGCAGTTTTACATAATCTCCCATTGCCTCCGCAAAAAGGATATCATCTACGCTCAGCCTTTTCACAATATTGGAATCACGGATAAAAATAAACTCATCATCATTCATCTTCACCTCTTCCTTGTTGCTTTCAATAATTGTTCTTGCGCGGTCAATAGCCTGTATAAACCTGGAAGGTGTCACCGGCTTCACCAGGTAATCCGCAACATTGAGCTCAAATGCTTCTACCGCATATTCTTTCAGCGAGGTAGTAAAAATAATGACGGGGCGTTTACTGCCAAGATTTTTGGTCAGCTCCAGCCCGTTCATTCCCGGCATCTGGATATCAAGCAACAGGATATCTGCGGGGTGCTCCTGCAAAAAATTATAAGCGCTTATTGCACTGTCGGCATCTCCTGCAACCACAAGGTCCTTTACCTGGCCTGCCAGGTGCCTCATAGTGGTCCGGGCGATTTTGTTGTCATCCACAATCAATACCTTCATAGCATAAAGGTATAGAAACCGGAAATCAATGATAATATGAATGTTTTTTGCTGTTTTTTAGGTATTTTTTCATCTTAAATGGCTCCTTAGGAGGGAGTAGCATGTTTTATGCTGCATTATTCTCGTAAAATTACGATTGCTAAATATTTATTTTATCAGGTATGGGAAAATTACAAATCAAAAAATCCCCCACCGTTCACGATGTAGTGGTCATCGGTTCGGGAGCCGGAGGGGGAATGGCAGGCTATGTCCTGGCGCAGGCAGGTGTTAAAGTACTAATGCTTGAGGCTGGTCCTTATTTCGACCCGAGAAAAGATTCACATCAATTGAAGTGGCCCTGGCAGTCTCCCCGCCGCGGGGCAAGTACGGTGCGTGCGTTTGGCGACTTTGATGCGGCTTATGGCGGCTGGGAAATTGATGGTGAGCCTTACACGAGGAACAACAATACCGAATTCGACTGGTTTCGTTCCAGGATGCTCGGCGGCAAGACCAACCACTGGGGAAGAATTTCTCTTCGTATGGGTCCGGATGATTTTCAGCCCAAGGACGGTCTTACCGAAAGGTGGCCCTTTGGGTATGATGAGCTCAAGCCTTATTACGATAAGGTTGACAGGCTGATAGGCCTGTACGGTACTGTGGAAGGACTCGAGAACGAGCCCGACGGCATATTCATGACACCTCCAAAACCACGCCTCCCCGAATTGTTTATTAAGAAAGCCGGGGCTTCGGTGGGAGTCAAGGTGATTGCCGGAAGGGGCTCTGTAATGACGGAAGCGCTTCCTGACAATAAAGACAGGCAACCCTGTTTTTATTGCGGGCAATGCGGCAGAAGCTGTAAAGTGTATGGCGATTTTTCTGCTTCATCCTGTCTTGTGATCCCTGCAATTAAAACAGGAAATCTCGAGGTGATCACCAATGCAATGGTGCGGGAAATATTGACGGATAAGAACGGTCAGGCAACAGGAGTTTCCTACATCAATAAAGAAGATATGCAGGAATACCAGGTGAGCGCAAAAACGGTTATACTCGGCGCCAGCGCCTGTGAATCCGCCCGTATACTGCTCAACTCCAGATCATCTGCACATCCAAACGGATTGGCAAATAACAGCAATGTAGTGGGTAAATACCTGCATGATTCCACAGGCTCAAGCCTTGGGGGCTTCCTTCCTCAACTGCTGGACCGCAAGCGCTTCAATGAAGATGGCACGGGTAGCATTCATATCTATTCTCCCTGGTGGCTGGATAACAAGAAGCTGGATTTTCCCCGCGGATACCATATTGAATATGGCGGCGGTATGCGTATGCCTTCTTACGGCTTTGGCGGAGGTATGCACAGGATGAACGGGCTTGTACCGGGAAAGGACGGAAAAACCAAACAGGCGGGCGGTTTCGGCGCTTCTCTGAAGGATGACTACCGTCGTTTCTATGGCACTACGCTTGGCATGGCCGGCCGTGGTACTGCCATCGCAAGAAAAGAGAATTATTGTGAGATAGATCCTAATGTGGTAGACAAATATGGTATACCCGTGTTGCGCTTTAACTATACATGGAGCAACGAGGAAATAAAACAGGCTAAGCATATGCAGGAGACTTTCCAGGAGCTCTTCCACGCAATGGGAGGCATTGTTACTTCATCCCCTCACGGTGAGCATGACAATTGGGGGCTTGAAGCGCCGGGAAGGATCATTCACGAAGTGGGCACTATCCGCATGGGCGACGATCCTAAAAAATCTGCGCTCAACAAGTGGTGCCAGGCGCACGATTGTAAAAATCTCTTTGTGGTAGATGCCGCCCCGTTCGTACAACAGGGAGATAAAAATGCTACATGGACGATATTGGCATTATCGTGGCGCACGGCGGAATATATACTCGAACAAAGAAAAAAAGGAAACGTTTAACTAAGAAATATTCTTATTATGAACAGACGTGACTCACTCAAAGCGCTTGGGCTGACTGCCGTATCCACCGGCGTTTTGCTCAATGCCTGCAATACAAATGAAAATAAGACCGGCGCTGCTGCAGCAGCAGAAGAGCCGGGAATGAATGACGGGAGAGAACCTTTTGAGATCGAAAGAAATAAGAAGCTCAACGCGGAAAAGTTTTTTACCGAGCATGAAATGGCTACTATTACGATATTAGCAGATATTATTATTCCTAAAGATGATATTTCAGGCAGCGCTTCCGACGCAAAGGTGCCTGAGTTCATAGAATTTATAGTTAAAGATATGCCCTCGCATCAGGTACCCATGCGCGGCGGGCTGCGCTGGCTTGACGTGCAGTGTCTTAACCGCTATAATGCCACTTTCAGGGAATCTACCAAAGAGCAGCAACTGGAAATCGTGAATGAGATAGCCTACCCGCAGCAGGCAAAGCCGGAAATGCAGCAGGGCGTAGCTTTTTTCAACCGTATGCGCGACCTTACAGCTTCGGGATTTTATACCACTGAAATAGGAATAAAAGACCTGGGCTATGTGGGTAATGTGCCTAATAAATGGGAAGGCGTTCCGGCAGATGTGTTGAAGCAGTACGGGATGGAAAGTGTATAGCAGGCAAAGAGATTAGAATCAACAATAAATAATGGCTTTGAGCATCGCTTAAACGACTACCGTCTCCATCAGGGGGGACCCGAATAAAAAGAGGCTGCTTCATACTTTTGAGGCAACCTCTTTTTATTACCTTTTATTCTTCAGCATATACCGGACAAAGGCTCCTGCCGCGGAGAGCCCGGTACCTTGCTGTAAGGTTTTCGCTGTTGCCTTTTGACCGTATCATATCGCGAAAGCGCTGGCTGTTCGCTTTTCGTGAGACCGCCATATATAGCCTGTTTTTTTGCAATGCGGCTTTTTCAAATGCTTCCGCATCTTTTTGCAATACAGCATAAATTAGCTATAATTCAGCCAACGAAAAGCAATGTAATTTTTATTTTATCTCTTCAAACGGCTTGCCCGCATCTCCTATCCAGCGGTATAACTGAAGATTGCAATATTGTTTTTTATTTTCAGTCACTCCGTTTTGAGAAATATAGAAATAGCCGTTACCCAGGGAACAAATGCCAGTGGCGCCCCATGTATAATGCCATCCGTATATGTTGCTTCTCTCAACGTGCATACCGGCTTTCGCCAGTTGCAGCACCTTGCCTTTCTCCGCATTATCAAATCCTTTTAATGTTTGCGGCGCAGCGTTTTTAGCGCCGTCAATGGCAAACAGGCTGTAATTGGGAAACGCTGATTTTTTGCCGGGGTAAACGGCAGCAAACCAATACCCGGTATTGGCATCATATTCCAGGTTCTGAATGCCATAGGTAGTGTTGCCGGTATAAAGAAAATATTTGTTCAGTGGTTTGTCCGGCCCGGTTACATCAAAACGGCTTTGTGATAGAGGGTGTTCATACTGCCTGAGATTGTCAGGATCGTATTGCAGGATCACCTGGTAATCGTTGTCGGTGCGTGAAGTGTCTCCATATATGCCGTATGCGACGTTTAATAGATCCTTCCCCTGTTTTTGTCCAAGCTGGGGACCGAAAGCAATGCCGTCAATACCGCTGCATCCATATCTGTGTTCCACCTGTTTGCCCCTGTTCATCACCGTTGCATTATAATCGTCAACTACTTCTTTTAAATAAACGGTGCTGATGATATTATCTTTTTCAGCATTCATACCCGGCCGGGTTATTTTTTCACCATCAAAAATTGCGACATAGAAAGAGTTTTCATTCTCGCCTGTTTTCGATTCGTTTCCTAATCCCTTTAAAATGCCTTTACCTATTTTATCATTTTTATACTCCAGTGAGGCATAAATACGGCCGTCCTCAGGATTTATATCCAGGCAGCCCAAATGCCCGATGAAGCCATCAACGCTGCCGATGATCTCTCCCTTTAAGTTGGTCTTAACCAGGCTTGTTGTAAACGAAAAATAGGCATACCCGCGTTTGGTGTCAACAACAACACCCTGCACATGAAAATTCCCATCTTCAACATAGATATTATGAGGAAGGGCGTTTATAGAAACCGGGTCTTTATCGTTGCCGGATTGTTGGACTTTCTGAAAAGTATCGCAACTCCACAAAGCAACAATCCCTAAGCATAGTGCGAGATTGTTTCTGATATTCATATACGTGGGTTAAGAATTGACCCATTATATGTTGCACTATCGGTGAATGGGCAATAGTGAATAAATGTCGTTTCCTTAAGAAGTGTGTAACCTGCAACCCTCTCTTTTCCGGGCTTCCTGCTATAGCTTACGCGTCCGCCATAGCAGGTATTTCTGCTACTTTATAAGCGCCTGCGTCTAATTTCTTCTTGGTTTCTTCAAATGCAACCAGGGTTCTGTCAATATCTTCCTGGGTATGCGAGGCTGTAGGGATCAGCCTGTAGATGATATGCCCTTTGGGGATAACGGGGTAAACTACAATAGAACAGAAAATGCCATAGTTTTCCCTGAGATCCATCACCATTGCCGTAGCTTCTTCCACGCCGCCTTTCATGTATACGGGTGTTACTACAGTGTTTGTGTTACCGGTATCAAATCCTTTTTCTTTCAATCCTTTTTGCAGTGACAACGCGTTCTTCCACAACTTTTCTTTGAATTCAGGATGGGTGCGCAGCAATTCCAGCCGTTTTAAATTGCCGAGCACTAATGGCATAGGCAGGCTTTTGGCAAAGATCTGGCTGCGGATGTTATAGCGGATATAATCAATGATGGTTTTATCTCCGGCAACAAATGCACCGATAGATGCCATTGATTTGGCAAAGGTGGAAAAATAAAGATCTATTTTATCCTGTACACCCTGTTCTTCTCCCGCGCCGGCGCCTGTTTTGCCCAGGGTGCCAAAGCCGTGGGCGTCATCCACCAGCAGCCTGAAGGAGTATTTTTCTTTCAAAGCAATTATTTCTTTCAGCTTTCCCTGGTCTCCGGCCATGCCAAATACACCTTCCGAAATGACCAGTATACCACCTGCCTGTTGCTTTTCAATCAAAGCAGATGCTCTCTGCAATTGCTTTTCAAAATCAGCGATATTATTATGTTTAAACACAAAACGCTGACCGGCATGTAACCGCACACCGTCTATGATACACGCATGGCTTTCGGCATCATATACGATCACATCATGGCGGCTGCACAGTACATCAATAATACTTACCATGCCCTGATAGCCATAGTTGAGCAACACGGCATCTTCTTTATGCACAAAGGCGGCTAATTCACTTTCGAGCTGTTCATGATAATTAGAATTCCCGCTCATCATGCGCGCCCCCATAGGCAGCGCAAGCCCGAAACGCGCTGCTGCATCGGCATCAGCTTTCCTTACTTCGGGATGGTTAGCCAGACCCAGGTAATTGTTCAGGCTCCATACAATCATTTCTTTTCCCCGGAATGTCATCCTGCTTCCAATCTCTCCTTCCAGCCTGGGGAATGCAAAATATCCGTGTGCTCTTTCACGGTGTTGACCAAGAGGTCCATAATTCTTTACCAGTCTTTCAAAAATATCTGCCATAGAATTTCAAAAAATTGTTTTCTTCTATTAAAAAGGGGAGTACCTATGCGGCGTGCAAAGGTAATTATTTTCATGACATGCACCGTTACGGGAAGACTAACAGAGAGGATATAAATATAGCGCGAAGATAAGCGCTGTCTGTCTGCTTCTGTAAAAAACATTGTGAATCAATACTTAATATTAAGGGAAACGATTGCATTGCCATAATAAAAAAAGCATCGCTTTACCCGGGCGATGCTTTTTTACTTAAATCAGATTGAGACTATTTTTTCAATCTTGCCACCAGGTTCTTATTGATCTCTTCGAGGAATTCTTCGGTATACAGGTAATGTTCTCCATGGTTTACTTTGCTGCCATGGATGCAAACGGCGAGATCTTTGGTCATCTTGCCACTTTCCACAGTTTCTATGCATACCGCTTCCAGCGCATTTGCAAAATCAATCAGGGGCTGGTTACCGTCAAGCTTTCCGCGAAAAGCCAGCCCTCTGGTCCATGCAAAGATAGATGCGATCGGGTTGGTAGAAGTGGGCTTGCCTTTCTGGTGGTCGCGATAGTGGCGGGTAACGGTGCCATGTGCCGCTTCTGCTTCGAGTGTTTTACCATCAGGCGTAACGAGCACCGAGGTCATTAATCCCAGGGAGCCGAATCCCTGCGCAACGGTATCGCTTTGTACGTCCCCATCATAATTTTTACATGCCCATACAAAGTTTCCGTTCCACTTCAATGCACTGGCTACCATATCATCTATAAGACGGTGCTCGTAGGTAATACCCGCCGCCTCAAACTGGGCTTTAAATTCATTTTCATAAATTTCCTGAAAAATATCTTTAAATCTTCCGTCATATTTTTTCAGGATAGTATTCTTGGTAGAAAGATATAACGGCCACTTTTTGCTGAGCGCCATATTGAAGCAGCTCCTGGCAAAGCCTTTGATGCTTTCGTCGGTATTGTACATCGTCATAGCCACGCCATCACCTTTAAAGTTAAATACTTCAAAAGTCTGGGGAGCACCACCGTCTTCGGGAGTAAAGGTCATGGTCAGTTTGCCTTTTCCTTTAATTACGGTATCGGTGGCGCGGTACTGGTCGCCGAAGGCATGACGGCCAACGATAATGGGAGCAGTCCAGTTGGTTACAAGGCGGGGTACATTTTGTATAACTATCGGTTCACGGAATACCGTGCCGTCCAGTATATTACGGATAGTTCCGTTAGGGCTTTTCCACATCTGCTTCAGGCTGAATTCTTTGACCCTTGCCTCATCGGGAGTGATGGTAGCGCATTTGATCCCTACGCCGTATTGCTTGATGGCATTGGCTGCGTCAACAGTTACCTGGTCGTCTGTTTTATCCCTGTGCTCAATCCCGAGATCATAGTACTTAATATCAATGTCCAGGTAAGGAAGGATCAGCTTGTCTTTAATAAACTTCCAGATGATCCTTGTCATCTCATCTCCATCCAGTTCTACCACCGGATTAGCTACTTTGATTTTTTCAGCCATGCCCGTTTTTTTAGATTAAAAAATTTTGTTGAGCGCAAATGTACAGCCTTGTATTGAAAAGGCAAACAGGCAGGCAGGGCAAAGTATCTAAATTTTGGGGTTTGATAATATGAGCAAAGTAAGCCACTAATGCACAAATAGGCTTTTTTTCGATTGACCATTTATCCGTGCATTTGTGGCTATATCTTCTTTGGTTGTGTAGAATGTACAAAGGAAAGGCGCTGGCTGGCAGATTTGATGGATGAGTAGCGTTACTTTAAGCCGCACCGGCGGATAACATACCTTCTATTTTTTCTTTTATGCTGTGAATACTGAATGGTTTGTGAATGAAGCCATCAGCTCCGTATAACCTGGCAATGTTTTCAAGATCATTATTGGCAGAAATAAAAATTACCGGGATATCAGTGGTCCGCTTGTCTGCTTTAAGCGAGAGACATATATCTCTGCCGTCTGTATTGTCCATTTTCAGGTCAAGAAGAATCACATCAGGTTTTTCTGAAGCTGCCATAGGAATGATGTTTTCCCCGTTAGGGCAGAGCTTAACATTAAATCCTTCCGTTGTGAGCCTCATTTTTGCGAGGCGCAGCAGGTCCGGGTCATCATCAGCAAACATTACCAGCGGTCTGTTGGTGTTATGGTTACCCTCACTATCCATTGTACTGAAATTAAGATCTTAAAGTTGCTCATACACCGTTAATCATTTCAGGTGTTACATCCCCGGCATTTTTCTTGGAGATATCCTCTACTGCTTTCATGAAATCTTCCACCTTCCGGTCGGCATAAGGTCCGAAAGCGTCTACCAGTGTGCCTTTTGCACCATCGTTTGTTTCAATGGCATACAGTATGGAATTGTCGGCAGGATCACTTGCTCCCTCAAAACGGTAGAAGTTTACCACATGTATTTCCCCGGGACGATAATTTTTTTCTGTTTGGAGCGCTGTAAGCTCTTCACCTTTTTCTGCCACTTTAAAATCAATATTGTATCCCTCTGACATCAGTTTATTCAGGCATACGGTAAGCGTTTTCATGTCTTCCGTTGTTGCATTACGTATCATAAAAATGGTTTGTTTTAAAAGAGCTGTATCACCATTGTTGATGATGATGATACAGACTGGTGGTATTTTACGCAGGTTGAGCATCCCTTAATAGTTTGATCCGGTCATGTGATGCTTTCAGTTTTTCTTTTTGCCGGGTGATCATCTCTCTTATATCGCTAGAGAATCTTAAGCCTGCATCCGACTGAAGCGTTTCTTTATAAGCCTTTTGAGCGGCATCTTCCCCAAATTCACAGGATTCCAGTATGGACTTACGGTCTTTACCTGTAAAAGCCGCTTTTATGTCCATCCATGCCCTGTATATTTTACCGCTCACCGTTGTGCTGTCTGTGGGGGCTTCGCCCGACTGCATTACATAGCGGCTCAATTCACTCACATAAGCGTGGCTTTCTGAAGCCATGCTGTTGAATATCGATCTCAGATCCTGATCTGCTGCTTCCGTTTCTCTCGCTGCTTTTTCATAGCCTGTTGCACGGTCGTTGTTGATCCTGATAAGATCATTCAGTATTTCGTTGTTTTCATTTGTTTTCATACTGTTTCATTTTTTAACATGACAGATTACTATAGTTTATTTCTTCATTACTCCGTAAGAAAAAGATGCCAAAAATGCTCCTGCCGTTTAAAGGTTTTGATACAGAGGAGATATGTGCAACAAATACGCATTACGAGTAATAAATTCTACAGTGGCCGGGAGATGAAAGATGAATGGGACAATAGTGAATAATGAGAAGTGAGAGATGAAACGTGAGAAGTGAAAAGCTCGCCTTTTCACGTTTGACCTTTCACGTTTGACGTTATCATTCACTATTCACAAAGTCTGGCGGAGGCCCGGATTGATCCATCGAAATTTTTTGAGGAAATGATATTTTATATTTTACTTTGTATTTCAAAGTGCTTTTGTAAATGTATTTTTATGCAAGGAATGATATCACTTAAAAAAGGGATACGGGTATGGCTGGTGGTATTTATGATATGTCTTGTGCTTAGCGGCATCACAGCATTTGCGATAGAGACAGAGCTCAGGTGGTTGCTTTCCTGGTGGCCGGACCGGCAATTGAAAATATATGAATGGTTGCAGAAAATATATAATGCCGTAAAAGCAACCAATGACGATTACCCGTTTATTGCTTATGGATATGACTGGCTGGCGTTTGCCCATATCGTAATTGCAGTAGTATTTGTTGGTCCGTTAAGAGATCCTGTAAGAAACATCTGGGTAATACAATTTGGCTGCATAGCCTGTATTCTGGTATTCCCTTTGGCTTTTATTGCAGGAGAGGTGCGGCAGATCCCTGTTTTCTGGCGGCTGACAGACTGTTCATTCGGTATTATAGGTATCGTCCCCTTATGGATTTGTTATAAAAAAACAAGGCTGTTGGAGAGAGGAGAGAGGGGAGAGGTGAAACGTGAGACGTGAGAGCCTTGCATCGTGAGAAGTCTCTCTTTTATCGTTTCACTTCTCACGAAATAGCTCACATGATCAACATAATACTATGCTATGACAACAGCGGCAACAGACACAGATTATTTCGTACATCCCCGGTCAATTGTAAGGAAAATATGGGGAAAAGCAGAAGTGGTGCTTTTTATTTTTGCAGGCGCTGCTGCAGAGTTTTCCCTGAATAAAACGGTTGACTGGTTGTATTTTACCGGTAAGCTGCCACACGATCCCATAGGGCGTTTATTCTCTACCGTGAGTTATGCGGGGAAAATTATTTTTTTCGAGAAAAGTACTGCCCTGAATGTCATTGACAAGATGAGACAAATACACCGGGGAGTGGAAGATGCACGTGGTAGCGTTATCCCCGATTGGGCTTACCGCGATGTGCTGTATATGCTGATCTGCTATTCTGTATCCGCTTTTGAATTAACAGAGCGAAAACTCAACCGTGAGGAAAAAGAAGAAGTGTTTCGCGTTTTTACTGCGGTAGGACAGCGAATGGGATTGAAAGATCTGCCGGGGAGCTATAATGAGTGGGTTACAGCCCGTGCAGAACAATTAAAACAAGACCTGGAAAAAAGCAGCTACACAACTGATCTCTATAAGCAGTACCGGAAGCATCTCGGCGCATTCCGGTATATTATCCTCCTGCAGGTGCAGAGCCGCCTCGTGCCTGCAGAAGTGAGCGCATTGCTGGGGTTAAGGCCATCGCTCATTTTACCCGTTGCCATCCGTATATACAAGATCTTTACGCTTCTTCATATTGACTTTTTGATAAGGCTCATCTTGCTCCCTTCAAAATACAGGTCTCAATTCAGGGAGCTGGAACATAGAGGGTAACCCGCTATGATGTATCTTTATTTAAAACCTGCCGGAAATTTGATATGATAAAAGTTGGAGAATATAACAAGCTTACAGTTATGCGCATGGTTGACGCCGGGGCATACCTTGATGACGGGGATAAAGGTATTTTACTACCGAAGCGGTTCCTGCCCCGAGGTACAGAGACAGGTGATATTATCGAGGTCTTTATATACCACGATTCAGAAAGCCGGCTGATCGCTACCACGCAAAAACCGGCAGGCGTAGTAGGGGATATTGTATTGCTCAAAGCTGTTTCCGTCACTCCGCAGGGCGCTTTCCTGGACTGGGGGCTGATGAAAGATATTTTTGTTCCCAGGTCGAAGCAGCGCTTAAGAATGTACAAAGACGAAAAGTATCTTGTAAAAATATATATAGATGAGCTGACGGGCAGAATAGCCGCCACCGAAAAGATTGAACCTTTTCTTAGTAATGAAACCCTTACGGTAAAGGAAATGGAAATGGTGGATCTTGTGGTATACCGCCGGACTGATATCGGGTATGTGGTCATTATCAATAATGTGCACACGGGAGTTATCCATTTCAATGAAGTTTTCAGGGATATGCAGCCGGGCGACCGTTTTAAGGGGTTCATTAAACAAATCGGGCCGGGAAATAAGATTGACGTGGTAGCCGGCAAGCCCGGTTATGATAAAGTGTCGGATGAAGCAGGTAAAGTATTGCAGCTTCTCCGGGAAAATGGAGGATACCTGCCATACAATGACAGATCTGACCCCGAAGATATTTATGCTTTTTTCTCTATGAGCAAGAAGACTTTTAAAATGACCGCCGGTAATTTGTACAAACAGAAAAAAATCATTTTCACGAATACAGGGATTAAATTGACAGAAGGAAATGATCAATAAGATTATTTTTCTAAGGTTGTGCGTGTTAAGGGTAGTATTGAGGTATGGTTTAAGCGCCCTGGCACTTTCAACCTCGCTTATAGCACAGTGCCAGCCTCCTCGTTTAATTGTAAGGGGCGATGATATGGGTTTTTCCCATAGTGGAAATCTTGCCCTTATCCGGTCTTACAATGAAGGTATTGAACGGTCTGTTGAGGTGATCGTGCCTTCCCCCTGGTTCCCCGAAGCTGTAAGGCTGCTGAAAGAAAATCCGGGAGTGGATGCAGGCATACACCTTTGCCTCAGCAGTGAATGGGAAAATATAAAATGGCGCCCTGTATCATTCTGCCCCAGCCTTACCAATACAGACGGTTATTTTTACCCTATGGTGTGGCCGAATAAGAACTATCCGGGTCAGTCGCTCAGGGAAAATAATTGGGTATTGAACGATATAGAAAAGGAATTCAGGGCCCAGATTGAGCTGGCAATTAAACATATTCCGCGTATCAGTCATATTTCTTCCCACATGGGCTGTACTGACCTTGATCCTGAGGTTAAAGCGCTCACCAAAAAGCTCGCAAAAGAATACCATATTGATATTGATCCTTCGGAAATGGGAGTAAAAGCGGTAAGCTATAAAGGCAATTCGCGCACTTTTGCAGAAAAAAAAGCTTCCTTTGCAGCAATGCTGAAAAGCCTGGAACCGGGAGTAACCTATCTTTTTGTAGATCATCCTGCGCTTAACACGGCTGAAACAAAGGCCATATATCATACCGGCTATGAGCATGTTGCCGAAGACCGCCAGGGTGTTACTAATGTATGGACTGATCCTGCTATTATCTCATTGATAAAAAAGCGGAAAATCGTACTGCTGAGCTATAGAGATCTTTTGCAATAAATAGGGGCTGCTGAATAACTGGGCTGCCCCATAAATTTGGGAAAAAGGAGTATATCGCCACTAATGCACTAATATTTAGGGTTAATTCATAAAAAATCTTGAGAGAATTATCTGTTTTTGAAGTGTAAGATTTGATCTGGCGGCATCATTGCTGCAAGACTTTTGTGAGAATTATTTAAAAACAGCTGCAGTTATCAGGCACAAAATACATAACACGAATTTGATACACGAATACGCCGCAGGCGCATTCGTGTATTCGTGGCATAGAAAAAATAGACATGGCCGTTAAACAGCAAGCCCTAAATATTCTTATCCCGGAAAAGGATATTTTTCCGACGCATCATCAAGCACTAATATCCAGTCTTTTCCATAACCTGCTGATGGGGGAGTGAAACTGCTCTCTTCTGTATTGGGCACTATGCCTGCTTCGGTGACTTTACCGTTTCTAGGATCGTACCAGCATGCATGCAGCTTATCGCCACTTATTTTGCCCGGTAAAACAGTAAACGGTTTTCCTGCTGCGCTGTAGATAAAGATATAATCTTTGCCCCTTGTTGCCTGTATTCTTTCCGAAGCGGTCAGGTCATTTTCCTTTATAACGGACTGGTCAGGCACCCGGTCAGCATAGGGTCGGGATTCCATCAGCTTCCGTACATATTGCATTTGCCACGCGCCGGGAAGATCCATTGCGTCGTACCAGTAATAATGAGGACCGTTCACAGGCTCAACATTTTCACTATACATCTGCCAGATATCATGGCAGCCATAGGTATGACCAAAGGCGCCGGCAAAGAGATCGAGATAGGCTGATTTTCTTACGTCGTATGCGCTGGAAGTGCCAAGGTCTTTTACATTGAAGCAAACAGGATGATCTTCATAGATAGGCTCCGCATCCATTACCGGCTTTGTTGGGCTTAACCGGTATACGCGCTGTATCTGCTCATATACTTTTTCGTCCCTGCAATGCCCTGTCTGGAACATGTTGAATGCAAGCCAGTGCTCTTTATGGAACCATTCGGCAGATCCTAAAGGACCGGGCTGGGGATGAAAGCTTATGACCGCTTTGTTGTTCGTGGCTTTCATAATAGCATTGCCCATAGCATTCCATACAGCTATATCGGCCTCGCCGCGTGGTTTTCTGTCACCTCCCAATATCCATATAATATTCTTTTTGTCTTTATACCGGGCGGCCAGCCATCCTGCGTATGCCGCGGCATTCTTTTCATTAAATATCTCCGGGCCTTTGCCCCAGGTGCTTTTGAATATCTTGTCTCCCCACGTGGGCAGCAACCCTATGTTGATATGATATTCGTTGGCTTTGTCAATGACGTAGTCCACGTGCTTAAAATATTGCTCATTCGGTTTGAGCGGATCGTCGTCAATCAAAGGTTTTTCACCGTATGCGTTGGGCGTATGCAGCCCGTCTAATTCTGCCAGCACTACAGTTTGTATCACAGTAAATCCCTGTTCGCTCCTTTTTTCAAGATATTGATCTGTCTGTTCCCTGTTGAGCCGGTGCAGCAACTCCCATCCCGTATCGCCCATCCAGAAAAATGGTTTACCGTCTTTTAATAAAAAGCGATGATTATCGCTGATGCTGAATTGCGCCGAAACATTGCGCGCCGGCAGGATCAACAGGATAACTAAAAGACGATATAAAAGCCGCATACCTGGTTTGTATTTTCTTATAGTGGAAGTTAAGCTGAATTTTTAAATATGGCACGGATGATAGTGTCGTGTCAATCAAATGATGTCTGTATATTATCGTGAATGCGAGATGTTATTGATCGGGAATATTATTAGTTCTTATAAATAACCATTAAGAAGTTGAGAAAATTAAGTCAGAAGCTTTAATTAGCCTCAACGTCTTAATGGTTTTACAAAAGCAGATGTTGTTTTTAGGAACTAAATACGGTTACTGTCGTCAATAATCTGCGTTTTGTGTCACGTTGGGATTTACATCTGTCTCGCTGTTGGGGATCGGCATATATAAATGCTTTGGCGACTGGAAAGACATTGATGAAGTGTTAGAGCTGAAGAACGCATTATCCAGCGAAATGACGCCCTGCATCTGCCATCTTCTGAGGTCAATCCATCTTTGCCCTTCTCCTGCCAGCTCCAAAAAACGCTCATTCATGATCCAGTTCATTATTTTGCTTTTATCGGTTTCGGAAGCAGCATAATCTGCCGGGGCAGTTCCTCCGCTTACCATATCCCTGGCTCTTTTCCTTACTTCATTGATATAACCGATAGCTTCGGCAGTTGAACCGCCGGATTGCAATACAGCTTCTGCTTTCAGTAACAATATGTCTGCATATCGCAGCAGCCTGACGTTATTTATTGACCCTATACCTACCTGGTCGAGCTTATCTCTTAATACATATTTTTTCATCTTCTTATTTGCGAAATCCAGGGTAAGATCACGGCGGGGATCATTGGCGTCAAATGCATTGGCGAGCTTGGAGGTTGCAAAAAAAGGAGATTTGTCCCACATACTGCTATTGTCATAAGTATAGTACCCGTAATACACTGAAAGATTGCCAACAGCATTGTCAAAATCGTTGGGAAGCCATACATTGTCGAAACCAAAAGCCTGGGTGGCCTGATATTCGAACAGAGATTCCTCATTATTCTCAGTATCCCAGGCAAAGTTGTCGGTAAAGTCAGTAACAAGATGCACCCCTGAGATATTGTTAAAAACGGATATAGCTGTAGTATAGTCGGCAATAGTTTGGGTTGCGGAACCCCTGAATACCAGTGATTTTCCCTGCATACCATATGCAGCATTTTTCGTTACACGACCTCGATTCGCATTGTCCCATGCTTCCGGCAGCAGTGCTGCTGCCGCTTCAAAATCAAGAATAGCCTGGTCCAGCAACTGTGTGCCGGTAGTGCCCGGGGGAGTAAATTGTTCAGAAGATTTTACTCTTGCCGTATCCAGGGGAGAAGTCCCGAAATAATTCCAGAGATTATAGAAAGCATACCCGCGAAGGAACAGCGCTTCCCCTTTGTGATAATTTTTCAGATTGGGAGTGTGGTATATTCCTTCTTCTTCACTGATCTTTTCGAGCATCACATTGGCCCTTGCTATTACCTGGTACCAGACTTTGTAGAAGAAGGTAACCCTGTCGCTTGCCGGCTGGAGGTTACCAAATATCTCAAATTCTTCATTGCTCTCATTGGTTGTAATATCATCTCCCGGCAAAATATAAACAGGCATGGTGCAGGCATAGGGGTTTCCCCTGTACCAGAATACATCGTTGATCTTTGCATATACTCCCAATATAGCTTTTGTGAATTCTGATTCCTGTTTAAAATAAGATTCTTCCGTCGGATTATGCGGGAGGAGGTCAAGATGGGAGCGGGTACAGGATAAATGACATACTGATATAAGGATTATACTTATTGTTGTTAACTGTTTTATGCTGGTTTTCATTGTTAAAAGCTTTTAAGTTAGAAAGATGCATTAATGCCAAACTGCACTTGCCTTGTGGGCGGGATAAGATCATTTTCGGGATCAAGCCCTGAATACTTTGTAATGGTGGCGAGATTAATCGCGGCTACATATATCCTGAGGTTCTGCATAAAGCCCAGCCAGTTCGTCATATCTTTCGGGAATGTATATCCTAACTGAAGGTTTTTTAGCCTGAAGTATGCAGCGTTTTCTACAAAGCGGTCAGAGATCCTGAGTGCAGCAGCCGGATCAGCATATACAGCTCTCGGTATGGATGTGGAAGGATTGTCGGCGGTCCATCGGTCTAAAGTGGTTGCCCACTGGTTGGCAAGCCCGCTCATACTTTCCAGACCTGACCGTACTCCATTGTATTTCTGCACATCTCCAACACCCTGGAAAAAGATGGATATGTCAATTCCCTTGTAATTAGCGCCAAGATTCAGTCCATAATAATAACCGGGAATTGTTTTCCCGAGATAAGTACGGTCATTACCGTTTACAATCCCGTCAGGTGATTTATTATATCGCTCGCTATTGTCTTTGGGGTTACCATATACATCACTGAAGTACATATCCCCCGGCTTATAAACATAACCCACTGCAGGGTTGTCCGGGTTCTGCCCGATATTAACATCCGCATACTTTTGGCGCCATGCATCTATCTCAGCCTGGTTTTGAAAAACACCTCCTGTTTTATATCCCCACAAATAAAACATGGAGTAGCCTTCCTCTATTCTGTTCAGCTCACCTCCAAGAGGAGTACCGCCATACAACCGGATCACTTTGTTATTGACAGTGGTTAGGTTTGCAGAAGCATTAAATCCCACAGGCCCCAGGTTGGTATTGTACCCAAGCTGAAACTCAAATCCACGGTTACGCACCTTTCCTATGTTCAGGTCTGCCGCTCCCTCTATTCCGGTATTGGGCGGCAACGATACGGATTGAATAATATCGTAAGTGGTCTTATTATAATATTCTGCGGTAAAGCTTAGCTGGTTGTCAAACAATGTTGCATCTATCCCGATGCTTGTGGTTCTCAGCTTTTCCCAGGTAAGCGTGGTGTTGGCAAAATTGGGAAGGGCTGCTCCCTGTAGCTGGGTGCCATATCCATCCCCGTTGCCCGATCCAAGCGGGTAATCGGGGGTAAGAGACACATTGGACAAAAATGCATAATAGGCTGCCGACTGGTAGTTCCCTAATTTTCCCCATCCGCCTCTGACCTTTATGTCATTAATAAATCTTGTTTTGGGAAAAAAATCTTCTGCGCTGATACGCCATGCGGCTGCAAAGGAAGCAAAATTGTCCCATTTATGCCCGGGCGCAAGCCTTGATGATCCGTCATGACGTAAAGTGCCATCCACATAATATTTGTCTTTGAATTTATAGCTAAGCCTCCCAACATAACCTATCAATGCATCTTCCTGCAATATGCCTGCAAAGCCATTTGTATAGGGCGGCACATTACCTATGCTTCTGAACTGGAAGTCGGAGTAGTTGACATTTCCGTTGAGGTCGGTAACATTCCACCTGCCAAACTGTTCTGAGGCGCCAAGCAGGATATCTATATTATGGTCATGGAAGAAGGTATGGTTATAATTTAAAGTGAGCTCTTTATTTAAGTTATATGTTCTTCCCTGGCGTTCGCCATATAGTCCCTTTGCGTTTCCATCCTGGTTGCTGTAAGGGTTTCCCGGTGTTTGCGAAAACATCCATTGGTCGTTACTGGTCCATGTTTTGCGGAGGTTGAAATAATATTCTCCTCCCAGCGTCCCCTTCAGCTTTAGCCCTGTTACGGGCTCGATCTGTATATAGGCGTTGCCGATAATATCGTACAGATCATAACTGGTATTGTTCAACTGCTGAAAGGCGAAGGCATTGAAGCGGGATTGCTGCCCCCATAGCAGCTTCGGATCTCCGCTCACAAAATTGAATGGAGCGCCCGGGTTCAACAGATTAGGATCATAGTCCGGATTGGGCTCAAAGCTACCTGAGGCTACCTGTGCAAACCCATAAGGACCGCCGGGATCGTAAACAGGCTGAAAAGGTATGGTAGACATCATAGTGCTCAGGTCAGCCTGGGTATTGGTAAGCCCTGTCTGTTTGATAAGTCTTACCGTAAGCCCTGCCTGGATATATTTTGAAATGCGGGAGTCTATATTAATAGCGGAAGAATAACGCTCAAGGTTATTCGCTTTCAGCGGGCTCTCTGTTTTTTGATAACTGCCGGAAAAATAGTAAGTAAAGCTTTCATTGCCCCCCGATACTCTGACATTATAATCTTTGATCGGTGCATTTTTATTCTTGAGCTCTTTTACCCAGTCGTAAGTAGGTCCGTTGCCTACATAGGTGGCGCTGCTCTCATCATAGAGCGGACCAAATTTATCTCCAAATGAAACGCCTGCATCAGGATTATTGGCATAAGCCTCCTTCACCAGCGCTATATACTGTTGTGTGTTGAGCAGAGGAATGGTTTTGGCAATATTCTGTATGGCATAAGAAGCGCTTGCTTCAACGCTGGGCCTGCCGGATTTCCCTTTTTTTGTAGTGATAAGAATTACGCCGTTGGAAGCCCGCACTCCATATATAGCGGCTGCTGAAGCATCTTTTAAAACAGATATGGACTCTATATCCTGGGGGTTGATTTTGGAAAAGATATTGATAGAGGAACGAATATCTCCTATTGCCCCGTCTGTGACGCCGGCGCCACCTTCATAAACAGGCACGCCGTCAATTACATAAAGCGGCTCAGCATATCCGAATGTGTTCACCCCCCGTATCCTCACTTTTGGTCTTGCATTAGGCTCGCCACCACCTGATTCTACAAATACTCCCGCTGCGTTTCCCTGCAGGGCAAGCTCGGGTGTCATTGAAGTGCTCTTTGAAATTTCTTTTCCTGAAATAGTAGTTAATGCTCCCGTTACGTCCTTTTTCTTTCTTTGACCGTAGCCGATCACCACCACTTCATCCAACCCGCGGGCGTTGGCAGTAAGCACTACATTTATGGTAGGTTGGTTTTTAATAACAACCCTTTCCGTAGTATATCCTACTGATGTAAATACAAGCACACTGTTTTCAGGTGCATTAATAGAAAACTCACCGTTACTGTCGGTAGCGGTCTGTATAGTGCTGTGTTCTACAGCCACCGTGATCCCCTGGAGGGGCTGTCCGTTAGCGTCTGTCACTTTTCCTCTTATCACTGCCTGATCGGCAACCGGCTGATCGCTGGTAATAACAATAAGATCATTATCAATCTTTTTGAATGTAAATCCGGTGTTGTCAAGTATAATACCAAGTACCTGGGAGAGTGGCATGTCTTTAACTCTTAAGTCCACCTTGTGCTCTGAAGGGAAAAAGTCGCTTGAATAGACAAATTTGTAATCAGATTTTCGCTCTATAGTTCGAAGAGCGCTGCTGATCGTGATCTTTTTGAGGTCAAGCGTAAGCCTGACTTCCTGGGAGTAGGTTCTTGCAGAAACCTGCAAGCAGGTGGAAAGAATGATTATAACCGCCAATTTCATAAGCAATACAATTTGGATAAGCACGGATACTCTGGCTGGTACCCGGCTTTGTAGCCTTTTTTTCATATTTTTACCTTGTTTAAGTTTTATAATTGAGGATAGCCTGACGTCAAACAGCTTTCCTCAAGAACTTTGAAGGGGAAATGCGTCAACATTTCTCCTTTTTTTATCAGTGCTATTGTTTACTGATTATAATATTGTTGCCTTCTGTAATAGTATATTTAAAATAGCGGGACAGTTGCAATGCTTTTAGCACCTGTTCAATATTTTTCTGGTCAAAAGTTGCGGTAAACCTGTATTGCTCTACTTCTTCATTGGTGAAGCGGATAGTGACATTATACCAGCGTTCCAGGTCTTTGGCAATCGTTTCAAAGCTGCAGTTGCTGAAAGCAAGCCTATTTTGCGTCCAGGATACTTCTGTAACTATATCTTCGTTCTTGTTGTAAGTAAGTCCTGTTATTTTAAAATCCTGTTCATTGTTTCCCCTAGTTTCGGTATTTTTTGTATTTGCCGGATCAGAGAGATTGGGAAGAACTATTTTTTCATTGGGGCGCAGGAGTATTTTCCTGATTGCTTTTTCCCGCAGCGTTATTTCCACTGATCCTTTTATCAATGAAGTTTCTGTAGTCTTATCTCCCGGATATGCCCTTACGTTAAAAATTGTCCCCAGTACTTTTATATCCATCTTATTGGTGTGTATGATAAAAGGCCGGGAAGCATCATGCGCTACATCAAAAAATGCTTCTCCTTCAAGCGACAACTCACGGGTTTTCGTGTTGAAATTTTCATCAATTTGCATAGTGCTCCCCGCGTTCAGCATCACCTTGCTTCCGTCGGGTAACCGGAATGATTTTCTTTCACCTTCCCTGCTTGTTTCGGTGACATTATAAGTAAGCTGATGATTTGAAGCTGATGTAGCGGGAATATGATTTTCAAGCCTTGAAACAAAGAATGCGATAATAATGACTGCAGCGGCAATACTGCTGTACCATACCAGTCGTCGTACAAGCGTGCTTTTTGCTGGCTGTATAAAGTCGCCGGCGGTATCTGGTATTGCCATCGAAAGATGCTTCTCGGCGATGATGGCAAATGCCTCCCTGTCAGCAACAAACTGAGCGGCAGTATGATTGCCATTCAGGGCAATGTAAATTTCCCTGGCCTGCCGGATGGTTTCCGATTTTCCCGGATGTTCCGTTATCCAGTTTTGCCAGAAAGCAACATCTTCAGGAGTTTTCTCCAGGCAATAATTCTGAAAGGATTTATCAAGAACGAAATCTTCCATTTCAAAATCTGTATATTTCATGAAGCTGTCTTTGGAGTATTGAGCAGGTAACTTTTGATTTTTACTATAAAAAAGAAAATAATTTTTTGAAGCGCCCTGTAATTTTCAGGTGGTTGCATTTCAATTTTCCGCAGGCGGGTGGACCACCGGTGCAACCGGTGGATAAATTGAACCGTTTTGACATTGAACCCCTACGGGGTTCAACAAAAACTTCGACACTTTACCCCCCACTTTGTTGAGGGCTACTCAAATTCAAGCCCTCCGGGCTTAAGTTGACGGCTATGGTGCCCGCCCGACTGAACATCGTTCGGGCGGGTCTCACCAACCGGAAAGTTGTGCATGGAGCGAAAAAATGAAATGCGCCCTTTCAAGCTTGTATTAAAATAAGAAAAATACAGCTCAGCAGGATATGATCGGGGATACTGTTCTCCCTGGGAGTGGCGATGAGAATGGTTCGCAGCGATTTGAGGGCTGCATGAATGATATTATAAGCCGTTCTTTTGGAAATATTACACCTTTCGGCAATTTCCTTATAGTCAAGATCTTCAAAGAACTTTAATTGCAGCAGCTCTTTTTCTCTTGCGGTCAATGTGTTGAAAGCCTTTGCCAGCTTTAGTCTCAGCTCATTGTTGTGCTGCCATTGAATGATCAGCTCCTCGTACGACTTTTCCTCTGTAGGGATAAGCTGACAGGCTTCCTGGTTCCTGGTGTGGCGTATGTTTTCCATTTTCACTTCTGCCATCAGTTCCCTGCGCAAAGTGGTGAGAAGGTAAGATCGTACATTATTTACTTCCGGCAGCCTGGAACGGTTATCCCACAGCCGGAGCAAAACCTGGGTGATGGCATCCCTGGTGATATCTCTTTTATTGGTAAGCTTTATCCCGTAGTTCATCAAGCCGATATAATGCTCATTGTAGAGGGAAAGCAAAGCATCTTTATTGCCTTCCCGGAGCCGCTCCCATATATTCGTATGGCTTGCTTTTGTTGACATAAGCGTTAGTAAATCCCTGCTTCTGCGAACGGGCAGCATGGATTTTAAAAAGTTAAATTAAAAAACATTTACCAGATTTCGAAAAGCGCATGCAAATGTATTTTATAATACTGTATTCAAAGTACAGGTTTATGTAAAGGGTACTTTGCTGATGTGCGCTGCTGTTACGGCTGCTGTCGTGCGGCATTCTCATTGGCCTTTATGCCGTCTGATGGCTTGTTGTCGTAAATAATGACAGTGCCGGGAGTTACTTTATATTCACCTGAGCTGTTTAAAATTTTTAGCTGCACATTATGCTTACCACGCGGAAGGTCATATTTCCAGCAGAGCTCATATCTGCGGGTGGTATAGCTTACCGGGAGCTCCGGCGATTCCACCAGTTTGCCGTCAATATATAATTCCGTACGGAATACGAACGGTGAGGAGCTTCCCTCTGCCGCTGTTTCTCCTCTCATGACAAAGCCGGTTCCTTCAAAAGCAAACCGGAGCGCTGTTTTATCTTCATTCCAGTTAGCAGCGATAGTGGCTACCGGGTATATCCCTTCGAAGCTTTTTTCAAATCTTACCGCAACAGGCTGTTGCGTTTTAATAGTAATTACTTCCCCGTTCACCTTTCCGCCGTTTTGCTGAATGTTGAGCAATGCATGCTTTACACCTGTGGCATATACTTTATTCAGGCTCATGGTGGTGTATTTAAAGTTGATGTCCTCCGCTTCTTTAAGCCCCATTTTCCAGTAGGCGGGAATATTGTTGTAGCCCAGTACTGTTCCCAGTATCCCACCCGCGGAGGAAGGATTGCAGTCGGCATCCTGCCCGCAACGTGTTGTGATCTCCAGCGTTCGTGTAAAATCTCCTTTTCCATACAGCAGGCCTATTACAACATAGGCAGCATTTACGGTGGCGTCAATGTTGAAGGGCTCGAAAACGCCTTCAGGGCAACCGATATCATCAGCCCATTTTTTCTGCACTTCCAGCCAGGTCTGTTTCCAGTCATCAGGATACTGCTTATACCATTGTATCACGTCGGATATGCATTTATAAAAATTACTTTCACGGGGAATTGTCTTTAAGGCTTCGGTAATGATATAGGGAATATCGCCTGACGTAAAAGCCAGTGTATACATCGCGCCTATATATATACCTCCGTACCATCCGTCGCCGTAATTCATGATATGACCGATCCTGTCGCTTATTTCCGAAGCAGTATTAGGCATTCCCGGGCTCATAAGCCCTGCAAAATCACTTTCTATCTGGTAGTCAATACAGTCTGCGTGGGGATTGTTCATCCAGTAGCCGCTTAGCGGAGGCTTAATACCATGGAGGATATTGTATCTCCCGGCCTGGTTGGCATGCCACAACATATAGTCGGCATGAGCATAGGCGTTGGCAAATGAATCCACAGGAGCGTTGAGCCCGTATTTTTCAAATACTTCAACAAAAGTGAGATCCATATACAGGTCATCGTATAAGCCCGGATTATTGATCATGGTATTTTTGAGATAGCCATCGTGCCAGCTCAAAGGCTGATAGTCGCCGATAAAGGTCCCGTTATAGCGGAATTCATACGGCCCGCCAAACGTTACCCCGATGGTTTGACCGGCCCAGCCCCCTTTGATCTTATCTTGCAGCGTTTGTTTGCTTATAGTGATGGGTTTTGGGGATTGCGCCTGCAGGAAACCAACGCTGGTACAAAGCAGGAGCCCTACAAAAAATATTTTTCTTTTCATATTGATAAGAGTCAAATATGCAGAAATATAAACCTTTCTACATGAAAATACTGAATACTCAAAGATATTTTTCCCGCTTCGCTTGTATTATCGCATATTCATTTCTACCTTGACGAGATAAACCCTTTGCCATGGATAATCCCAAATGGAAAAAAGCGGCGCTCAAAACAGCAGAGATCGTATCCAATGTTTTGAAATCCCTGTGGTTATTTTTCCCTTCGGTGCTTTTTCTCGTATTGGTGTCAGTTTGTTTCTGGGTATTCAGCCAGGGTAAAGATCTTATCATTGCCTTTGCCGAAAACGGGAAGGCAAAAGTGTTTTTCTTTATTGCCATTGCTTTCTGGGTATATGTCACCTGGTACTCTTCACGGATCATTGCCTACATAAAAAAAATGCAGCAGGACAGGTATATACTGTTGTGCAATCCCAACGAAAAAAAAGAAACTTTGTCTGCCAGGTACCCGCTGCGGGCTTTCTATCTCAACCATATCCCGCGCATGCTGGGCTTTGCCTGCTTCTTTATCATAGCTTTTGCCATACTCCGCCTGGCATATCCCGGGTCTTTTATAGCTAGGTATATGCTTGCGCCGGCAGGATTATTGTTGTTGCTGCTGGCTGGCATGGGCTGGGTAAACCGGCGTACGGATGCTTTTGCCAAAACTCATCCGAAGCTGTTTGACAGGCTGTTCTGGTTTACGCTTGTTGCATTTATGGCTGTGCTTGGATTGCTTTCGCTTCTAAGTAATAATACCAGCATCTGGTGGTTGTTTGCATTAGTGATATGGCTGCTCGTGATCTTTATACTTTATACCAATCTCAAGGAAAAGGATATGGAGCTGGAAGATATAAAGCTCGTAGTAAGAAAGGATTCATGGATAAACCGGCTGTCAAAAAAAATCATGCGCTGGCTGAACCTGCCCGGGAAAGAGCTGGGATATTTCAAATGGTTTAATATTATCTGCGCTATTGGCTTTATCGTATATATTGCGGTGATCATCAGCTTCAATTTTTCTGTATTTGTCGGGCCTTTCCCCTTTGTATTACTGGCCTTTGCTGTATTGCTGGGCTTTGGCAATTTCATTACAGCCATGTCTGTAAAGAGCAGCATCAACCTTCACTTTATCATTTTTCTATTGGCGGCAATCTTCAGTTCTTCGGAAAACCACTGGGTACGCACTGCTTCACTCGATAACAGGAATGTATCACATGCAATATTCAGCCAGCGCCCGACTGTTCAGCAATATTTTGTAAGCTGGCTGCAGCAGCGCAATGAGATAGACAGCGCGGCCGCTTACCCTGTTTATTTTGTGCTGGGGAATGGCGGCGCTACGCGCTCTGCTTATTGGGTCACTTCTGTGCTGGGAAGGCTGGAAGATGCGTCTGTTACAGGCGGAGACAGGTTCTCACGTCATGTGTTCTGCCTTTCCGGTACTTCGGGTGGAGGAGTGGGGATGGCAGCTTTTTATAAGTTGCTGTATGATGCACAAAAAAACAATAAAGCCGTAAAAGGATTTGAAGTCTCCGGTAAGCAATTCCTTGGACAGGATTATCTTACCTACACTTTGGCAAGAATGCTGGGACCAGATTATTTTAAATATATTTTTCATCTCAGCCCCTGGGGCGACAGGGCGGCAGCGCTGGAATATTCTTTTGAAAACAGCGCCGATACCGGTGTGTATAAGCTTCGTTTTTCCACGCCCCTTGATTCTTTTGTTACCCGGGATGCAACGCTTCCTGTTTTTTGTATTAATACTACAAGAGTGCAGGATGGGACACCGGGTGTGGTCACGAACCTGAAAATGGATTCTGTATTATTTAATAAACGGGTAGACGTGCTGAGCCTTTTGCAGGACAGCTTAACCATACGCATGAGCACGGCGGCTATACTCGGCGCAAGATTTCCCTATGTAAGCCCTGCCGGCAGGATTGATAAAAAAATAAATGATTCCACTACCCATCCCAACTATTTTGTAGATGGCGGATATTTTGATAACTCCGGGGCAGGAGTGGTGCAGGAGATGATCACCGCTATCGGAAAGGTAGCCGATACCTGCACTGACCCTGTGCTGCAGCAGCGCATAAAAAAGCTTCAGCTTGTGGTATTACACATTACCAACAGCCCGCTGGATGAGCCTGACCTGGAAAAGGTAGCGCCGCTGACAAATGATCTCACCGCCCCGATGCTTACTATCCTGGGTGCGTATGATATGCAAACCACGGTAAATGACAAAAGGCTTGAAAATTTTATTATAGATCTTAATCACCACTATGATTCTTCCTATACCGGCTTTAAAAGCGCTGCCTATCTCCCGGTAGATCTGTATAATAATCCCAAAATAAATCCTGCTGATACCCTCCCGTATAAGCGAGACCCATCGGATACATTACCCAGCAATGGTCCCTACGCTATGAACTGGTTCATTTCAAAAGACGTGCGGATGCGTATGGACAAACGACTGGACCGGCAGCCCGTATTGGATAGCCTTGTGAAGCTGATGCAGGGAAGGAGATGAATGGAGAATAGCGTAAATGAAAACCTGAGACGTAAATTATGTCTTGTCCTGACACAGGTTTCAACTTACGAACTGTTACCTGAAACCAGCCTGGTTGTTCCTTATCTTCTGCAGCAGGTCTGCCAGCTCTTTTACCTTTTCCGGGTGTGCCGCGGCAAGATTATTCTTTTCACCGGGATCTTTATCCAGATCGTATAACTGCGGCTGTTCATCAATGCCGGATTCAATATCTACTTTACTGAAAATTTTTGGTCCTTTACCCGGCTCTATATACTTCCAGTGGTTTTGCACAATGCTCAAAATGCTGCCGTGCTCCACCAATATTGTTCTTCCTTTCTTCGATTTTCCGCTGAATGCCGCCCATGTATCTTCACTGTCAGGCGCATCGCCCGCAGGGATAGTTTGCCTGAGAAGAGTGGCGAAAGAGCTGGTCATATCTATCTGGCATACCATGGCAGGAGATATCCCCGGCTTGATTTTCCCGGGCCAGCTAATGATGAAAGGAACGCGGGTGCCTGCTTCCAGTATGCTGTACTTTCCACCACGGAAAGGCCCCGACGGGGTGTGATCATTCAACTGTGTCACTGCGCCATCCTGATAACCATCATCCAGTACAGGCCCGTTATCGCTTGTGAATATAATAATGGTATTGCCCGAGAGCCCCAGCGAAGCGATCTGCTTCATGATCTCACCTATTGTCCAGTCTAACTGCAGTATCGCATCCCCGCGAAACCCAAGCCCGCTTTTGCCTTTGAAGATAGTTGCAGGCATGCGTGGCACATGCGGTTCAGTCAGCGCAAAATACAGGAAGAAAGGTTGTTTGCTGTTTTCATGAATGAATTGCTGCGCTTTAGTGAGGAAAGTCAGTGAAAGTTCCTCATCTGTCCAGCGGGCGGTATGCCCGCCACTCATATAACCTATCCTGCCAATACCATTCACTATTGTCTGATCGTGCCCCTGACCGGGAGATGATCTTAATTTCAACAGCTCCGGGTGTTCTTTACCGGTAGGATCGTTGCCTACCTTTTCTTCATAATTTACTTTAATAGGATCTGATTTGTCGAGCGCCACTATATTATGATTCTCCAGGAAGACTGTCGGTACCCTGTCTGCAGTTGCCGGGAAGATAAAAGAATAGTCAAAGCCTACTTCATTGGGACCGGGTTGTATATTGCCGTTCCAGTTCTTCTCTACCTGTGTTCCCAGCCCGAGATGCCATTTGCCCACTATACCCGTATGATAACCGGCTTTGCGAAACAGGGATGGCAGGGTCGTCTTATCGGTAGGGATGATCAGGGCAGCATCGCCCGGTAATATCCCGGTGCCTTGCTTTCGCCATGGATACTGTCCTGTCATCAGCCCGTAGCGGCTGGGTGTACAGGTAGAGGAAGTGGCATGCCCATTGGTGAAACGCAGGCTCTGTTGCGCCAGTTTATCAATGTTGGGGGTATGCAATTTTGTTGCACCATAGCAACTGAGATCCCCGTAACCCAGATCATCGGCGCAAATAAAAATTACATTGGGCTTACCCGTCTGCGCATATACAGATATTGATGATAACAGCAACAGGCAGAAGAAAGCAAATCTGGTAGAAGCCATGAACTTAATTTTGATTATTAACTTTCGATAGATTAAAGCTTGCATGCAGGCTGCGTGGTTAAAGGTATATTTTTTAACAGAGGTTTAATGCATCCTCTTTTCCTTTCTAAAGGGTTTGCCCCGGCCATGCTGCAGGCTGACGCGTTGTTTTATCCAGTGGCATAGGGGCATTCCACGTTTGCAGCTTTTTTCCCAGCAGGGATTCCAGCTCTTTTAGTTTTGCAGGATATTTAGCCGCGAGATTGTTTGTTTCACCGATATCCTCTTTCAGATTATACAGTTCTCCTTTGCCGGTGCGCAGGCTATATACCAGTTTCCAGTCGCCTTTTCTTGCGGCGCTGAAATAATTAATCCCTGGGCCGCCCTGGTCCTGCCATTTATTGGGATAATGCCAGATCAATAACCGTGAAGTGTCTTTATACAACGGGTTTTTCAATACAGGCACAAAGCTTTTTCCGTCAACCCGCTGCACGGTTTTGTAATTGCGCACGCCCGCCATTTCAAGTATGGCAGGGAAAAAATCTTCTATAATAACATACTGGTCTGTTACCGAAGATGGCTTTACAATGCCTGGCCATTTTACGATCATCGGCTCACGGATACCGCCTTCATATACCGATCCTTTACCTCCTTTCAGCGGGAGATTTTGCGTATGCGGGGCGCCGCCTCTTGGTGGTGCAAGGCTAAGCCCTCCGTTATCGCTCATAAAGATGATGATGGTATTTTTCTCGACGCCTTTTGCTTTAAGGAAATCCATGATATCGCCGAGGCTTTTATCCATTCCCTCAAGCAGGCTGACATACCTGGCTTCTATACTGTCAAGCCCATTGTCAAGATATTTTTGAACAAAACGTTTGTCTCCCATGATGGGAGTATGTACGGCGTAATGCGCCATATTCAGGTAAAAGGGCTGATGATTTTTAATAGGGTATTCCAGCGCTTTTTCGGCCTCGAGTGTGAGCGCTTCCGTCAGGAAAGTCCCTGAATCATAGTACTCTTCGAGGTCAGGGACTGCCTGTATGATCGCTTTGCGGGGCATATTGCCGTAATGCTCTTCGCTGAGGTAGCTCTGCGGATGCCCTGCAGAATGCCCGGAAATATTTACGATAAAGCCCATGTTATACGGGCTTGCGCCCGGCGTTCCATAGGATGCCCAATGTGCTTTGCCTACATGTATGGTAAAATATCCGGATTGCTTCAGTAACTCGGGAAAAACTGTGGCATAAGCTGTTGCTTCCACACCCGCTGTTGGGCTTAACCCGTTCATGTTCCATTGAGCGGCTTCAAACTGATCGTCTTTGGCATCCGTATTGTTGTCTTTTGCCGGAGAGGTCCAGTTGGTGATGCCATGATGCGCCACATTCATCCCGCTGAGCATGCTGCTGCGCGAAGGCGTACAAACCGGGGCGGCGTAGGCATTGGTAAACTTCATACCTTCCTTTGCAAGGCGTTCCATATTGGGAGTGTGATATCGTTTGTTCAGAGGCGTTGCTGAAGTCCAGAAAGGCAGGGAGCAATCCTGCCAACCCATATCATCTACCAGGAAAACAATGATATTCGGGCGGAGGGATTGCTGAGCGCGCAGTTGCAACCCGCATATAAACAGCAGTATTATTAAAAACAGCCCGCCTGGTTTTTTCATAATGAAGTAATGTTTTGATAAAGTGAAAGGAGGCTGTTAAGTTAGTCTTTCTCTTCTTAATCCGGATAGACAAAGGGCGCATTTCAAATTTTGCGGCACATATTTCCCTCACCCCTGCAATCCCTCTCCGTGCAGCAGAAAGGGGAGAAATGGTGTGAAAATTTGAAATGCGCCCGTAGTCAAACGTTTGCGTGCAGCTTTCTTTGTTTTTTTGCTCACCGGCAGGTTGCCTGCTTTAAATAAAAAAGCCCCTATGGAAATAGGGGCCGCAACCAAAACTAACTGCTTATGAGAAAAATTTACTGTATTATTTATTATAAACACCAGGGAAATGTTTCCTCCTGATGTGACACAAAGTTAATAACGAAATGTGCTAACGTTATCTTAAAAGATGTTATTGGCGCGGTAACAGGGAATAAGTAGTAAGTGGTAAGTGATAAGTCGTAAGTGGTAAGCTGCAGGCGCGCACATTTTACCACCTGCCACTTACCACTTTTTTTCCTCGCTAATATGTTTGTCTATTCTTCATCAGGGTATTCACTTAGTATGATACAACGTAGTTTTACTACTATTGTCGTAACATCATTACAATACAATCCTATTATGCACTATTTTTCCACAATCCATATTGTAGTTTCTTTGTGTAACAAATCCGATATTTATTGAAAATTCAACCCTGATCTCGGAAAGCACCCAGCCTTTTAAATCCAATAACCCGAAAAACGACCACCTGAAATCCAAACCGATGAAAATCAAATGTCCTCGGAACCGTCAACTAAAGACATTGCAACAGGGTAGCAGTCATGCTACCCTGTTTGTTTAGAATAACCACTCCAAATAATTTCCTTTCTCGTAAATAATTTTCCCGATAGCTACTCCTTTTGAGCTCCTTCAAAAATAGTTTTGTCCTGTAAATAACTATTCTATTTGCCTCATAAGATATATGGAACGATATAGAGTATCTTCAGTGATACTAATGATATTTGGAATAATGTCTCTATTTCCCACTGCGTCAATGGGACAGAGTGATACAGATAGCCTTTCCAGGCAGCTTGAGCCGGTGGTGATCACTGCCACACGCACAATAAGAAAGCTGAGCAATGTTGCTGTCCCGGTTACTGTAGTGCCTGAGAAAGTGATCCGGCAATCCGGCGCTCTCAGGCTTAATAATATTCTTAAAGAACAGACAGGACTATATATTACCAACAGCTTTGGTAATGGCGTGCAGATACAGGGATTAGGTCCTGACTATGTGCTGATACTGGTGGATGGAGAACCATTGGTAGGCCGTAATGGCGGTGTACTTGACCTCAACCGGGTAACCGTAAATAACATCAGGCAGATCGAAATAGTCAAGGGACCTTCCAGCAGCCTTTACGGGAGTGAAGCTATGGGCGGAGTGATCAATATCATTACAGATGCTTCCAGATCCAATGGGCTGTATGCTAACCTGCGTTATGGAAGCTATAATACAGTGGATGCGAATGCCGGCGGCAGCTTTTCACATAAACGCTTTAGCCTGTCGGCGTTTGTGAACAGGAACAGCTCTTCGGGATATGATTTTAACAAAAAGGATACCGGTAAGACGGTAATGCCTTTTCACAGCTATACCGCCCAGGTAAAAGCAGAACAGGGATTTGGCTCGATAGTAAAAACCGGCATATCGCTCAGGTATTATAATGAAAAGCAGCAAACGCTTTACAGTACAGATTACGGTATTGCCCAGGGAAGCCCCCGTATCAGGGAGTATAATATTTACCCGTTTATCAGGTTCAATTTTTCTCCAAAGGTCCAGTCCGTATTCAGGGGCAATTTTTCACAGTTTGAATCGGAGACAATGGAGTATGTGAAAGCGATTGACACTCCTTATTATAATGATTTTTTCCAGCAGCGCTTTAACCGCATCGAAAACCAGACGGATATCAAGTTACTGGAAACCAATGACCTTACGCTGGGTGCTGGTTATACCAGGGAACGGCTGAACACTAACCGGTATTCCGGTATTAAACATAATACAACAGAATATATTTTTATTCAGGATGAGCACCGCTTTGGCGATCGTGCTGTACTGATCGGTGGATTGCGTTATGATAATAATGCGGCCTATGCCAGCAGGTTCAGCCCTAAGCTGGCGGTACGTGTTAAAGCTACAGAGAAACTCTCCTTCAGTGCCTCCTACGGTGCGGGCTTTAAGGCACCTGATTTCAGGCAGCTTTATCTCAACTTCACCAACAATGCTGCAGGGGGGTATACCGTGTATGGCGCCAGCGAAACATCTGTGGCACAATTGCAACAACAATTTCAGGCGGGAATATTAGACAGTATCTCAGCCTATGGGAAGATGTTAAAGGTGCTTGAGCCTGAATATTCCCGGGGAGTAAATATTGCAGGAGAATACCGGTTTAACAATGATATTTCTGTTAAGGTAAATGTTTTTCGCAACGATATAGATAACATGATCATTACCCGTATCGTTGCCATTAAATCCACCGGGGCTTACGTATATAGTTATTTTAACGTCAATAGTGCATATACACAGGGGATTGAAACAAACCTGAAATGGCGCATCAATAAAAATCTCAGCGCAGAAGGCGGATACCAGTTCCTGCTTACTGCGGATAAAGAGGAGCTTCGCCAGGTTAAAGAAGGAAAAACATTTGGCAAAAAGCCTGGATCATTACTATCTGTACAAGTTCCCAGGAAGGATTATGGAGGATTAATGGATCGCAGCAAGCACATGGCTAATATCAAGCTCTTTTATGAGCAGGGTGCGTGGTTTGCCACGCTCAGGGGCATCTACAGGAGCCGGTGGGGAGTAGCTGATATGGATGGTAATCTTATCCTGAACCGGGACGATGAATATGCAAAGGGGAACTTGCAGCTCAATGTCAGTGGGGGAAGATCATTTGGCAAAACAATTGATGTGAAAGCGGGCATTGACAATCTTACTAATGTGCGTGATAAAAGATACATGACGGATAATCCGGGTATCAGCTTTTATATAGCATTCAATTACCGATTTTTTCAAAAAAACAATCAATAAAACATGAGGAACAAAAGCGCTTTAGCAGTAAGTTATTTTTTTGCGATGACAATGATAATAGCAAGCTCCTGCAAAAAAGATGATAAGCCGGAAGAAGAAATACCATTAACTGCTACGGAAGTAAAAAGTTTTGCAGCCGATCCGACAGCGAATGATAACCACTATGCTTTTTATTCCCTTGAAACCGGGAAAGAAATAGCAGTTTCAGATTCCGCCTCATCAAAATGGGATATTGCTTTCAGGAGCACTACTATTATTACTAATGGCGGCGCCAGTGGTCCCGGAGCCGGAGGAGCTTTTGTGCAGCGTGCCACCAGCTTTGACAGCTATGCAGCCATTGCTGCTGATTCTGCTTTTCATACAGATAACGCTCCTGCTTATGCTGTTCCCACAGGTTCCGGCAATGGATGGTACAATTATGATTTTACCACTAATATCATTTCATCTATACCGGGCAATTTTATAGTGTTGCGTACCGCTTCAGGAAAATATGCCAAGCTGGAGATTCTCAGCTATTATAAGGGCGCTCCCGCTACGCCTGTTGCAGACGATGTGGCAAGGTATTATACTTTCAGGTTCATTTACCAGCCTGACGGATCTAAAAGCTTTTAAGGTATTGCCAACAAATAACCCGGATTAAATTTAAACGGACATGAAAAAACTTTTCTTTACCGCACTGCCTTTTGTATTTACAATGGCAGCACATGCACAGCCGGTTGCTGAACAGCAGACGATCAAAAGCCTTTGCGGGTGTTATGAAGTAGAATTTAAATATGCAGAGACTTTTGCTGCAGATGAAGAATATAAATTTAAACCGCGCTATCGTGCCATGGGGCTGGAATGGGTAGTGCCGGAAGAGGCTTCAGGAAAAAAATTTGTGTTCCAGCACCTGCTGGTGATCAATGATACGATGATCATAAAGCACTGGCGGGAAGACTGGGAATACGAAAAATCAAATTGGTGGCAGTTTACCCACGATGCGAGCTGGAAGCCTGTAGCAGGAAGACCTCAGGATGTAAAAGGCCAGTGGACACAGACGGTATGGGAGGTAGATGATGCGCCGAGATACCAGGGTAGCAGCAAATGGGTAAAAACCGATGGTAAATTATTCTGGGAGAATACCACAGATGCTCCTTTGCCCAGGCGAGAGTATACCAAACGGAATGATTATAATGTGTTGCAGCGCACCAATCGTATCGTGATCACTGATACCGGCTGGGTGCATGAGCAGGATAATAAAAAGATACGCCGCACCGACGGCGCTCCCGACGAGTATATTGCAGATGAGAAGGGATATAATATTTATCGCAAAGTTGACGACAGCAAATGCCGCCAGGCTGCGGCCTGGTGGGAAAAGCACCGGCAATTCTGGCAGGCTGTTCGCCGGGGCTGGGATGAAGTGCTGAGAGACCGCACTAATATTCACCTGGTGGCAAAACTGAATGATAAAAGGCTGGGAGAGGAGCTGGACAGTCTTGAAGAACAGTCTCTTTCTTCAACTGAAGTGGAGAAGAAAGCGGCAGCAGTTATACAGGGATATATACAGCGTGGCGGTAATACTGCGCTGCAAAAGAAGTAAGTATTTTCTGATCTATTACAGATACCTGGATAAGAGCAGCAAATTTTGTTGCTCTTATTTGTTTTTGTGGAATACTTTAAAGGTTTAAAGGGGCGGCTATCTTTACGATTTGTTTATCTTCATATATCTGTCATACATTATCAACCTTTAACGCTGTCGCATGAAAAAATATTTGCCTTTGCTGCTATTGACCTTCTGGATATTCTGCAATATTGATAAGCCGGCAGCGCAGGAGCTGTACAAAGCTCCGGAGCCGAAAACCAATACCCGGTGGATAAGTCCTGAAAATCCGTCCGGCGAAAGAGGGCAGGGAGGAAAAACCAATAAAGGGGCCAAAGGCAGTGCGTTCTATACGCTGAAGTCGGGCGAACAACTGGTGCTGATGGATGTAAAAGGCGCAGGTATCATCAACCGTATGTGGCTGAGCGGCACCATACCACGCAGTGCAGAACAAAGAAGACTGATACGTATTGAGATGTATTGGGATGGGGCCACAAAGCCGGCTGTGTCTGCTCCCGTAGGGGATTTTTTTGGTAATACGCTCGGGCTGATGGTGCCTTTTGAGAATGCATTATTTTCCAGTCCTGAAGCAAGGTCTTTCAATTTTACCATTCCAATGCCTTACCGTAAGTCTGCAAAAATTGTATTGACCAATGAGTCTCCTTTTCATGCGCTGGTATGGTATGATATTAATTATACAGAGATGGAAAGGCTTCCCAATGATGCAATGTATTTCCATGCTTATTGGAACAGGGTGCCTCAAACAGCGCTGGGTAAAGATTATGTAATACTGCCAAAGGTGACAGGCGCAGGCAGGTATATCGGCGCAAACATCGGGGTGATTGGTGATCCCGTTTACCGCGGCACATGGTTTGGAGAAGGCGAGGTGAAAATATATATGGATGGAGACAGCAGGTATCCTACCCTGGCAGGTACCGGCACGGAAGACTATATAGGAAGCGGCTGGGGACAGGGTGTATATGTCAACCGCTACCAGGGCTCACTGGTAGCTGATACGGATCATGATATCTATACTTTCTACCGGTTTCATATACCCGATCCGGTTTATTTTCATAAGGAATGCTCGGTACGGCTTCAGCAAATGGGTAGCGCTGCGCCAGACAAGGTGAAGGCAATGATTGCTGCCGGTGCGTCATTAATGCCGGTGTGGACACTGCTTGGCGCTGAGGGGGGTGATATACTGAATATGAGGGGCAATCCTACAGAGCAGGTGCTTATGCTCGACAGCACTGCTTTTCCCCGGCTTACGGATAAAAAATTTCCGGCAACGGCACAAAGCGTAAATTTCTACCGGAGTGATGATGTATCAGCCACAGTTTATTTTTACCTGGATAAACCATCAAGCAATCTGCCCTCATTACCCGGCATAGCCCTTCGCATGGAAGGCATGCAGGAAAAAGTCTGGTCAAATATAAAAGGGAAATAATCCTTATTATGCGGCTTACCAGGTAAGTTTGGAAGGGGCGCATTTCAGATCAGCCCAGCAGGTGCGCCTGCAAAACATAGAATATACCTATTAAATTTCTTTGTGGTCTTGCGAAAAACTTTGTATTTCCTTTGCGGTTAATTTTTTTTACCGCAAAGGACGCTAAGGAATTGCGCCCGCCTGAATGACTAGTCGGGCAGGCAAAGAGCGCTAAGCCCGGGCTAAGGGGGTATGTATAATTTTCGCTTCATGCACAACTTTCCGGCCAGTGAGACCCGCCCGAACGATGTTCAGGTTTTAGAGGAGGGAAGCGCAGTCTCATCTTTCCGGCACGTGGAGACACGTGCCCCGGCGACCGTGGAACGAATCACGTGGTGAGAATAATTACGGTGGTAGTGTACGATCGGGTTTTAATTTTTACCAGTAACCGGATAAGCCGCCTCTTTTTGTATGGTCCCGCCGCAGGCGGGATTGAAAAAATGCGGAGCATATTTTTTCAAAAGACAAAAAGCAGCGGTGTTCCGGTTACGAAGCCCGCCGGCTCAGAGGCAAAAGTAGCACAGCAGAAAGGTATGGTTTTATTGACCATGCCTTTCTTTTTTTAATTCATCCTGGCTTCTGTTCGAATATGCTTAAGGGGATATGAGAATCCACCTATGCAATTTTTTGCAACTGCGTGAGCCTCCTGTATACGCCTTCTTCTACTTCTATCAGATCATCATGAGAACCGCGTTCTATAATTTGCCCATCCTGCATTACAATGATCTCATCCGCTTCCTTGATAGTGCTGAGCCGGTGCGCTATCACCAGTGTCGTCCTTCCGCGCATCAGGTTGTTCAATGCCTCCTGCACTGCTTTCTCAGCCTCCGTATCAAGCGCTGAAGTAGCTTCATCCAGTATTAAGATAGCAGGGTTTTTAAATACTGCCCTCGCAATGCTTAAACGCTGACGTTGTCCGCCTGACAAACGAATACCCCTGTCGCCGATAACGGTGTTATAGCCGTTTTCTGTTTCCATAATGAAGTCGTGCGCATTCGCAACTTTGGCAGCGGCGATCACATCTTCCATGCTTGCATCCGGCGCTCCGAGCGCTATATTGCTGAATATGGTATCATTAAAAAGAATAATTTCCTGGGTCACAAAGCTCATGTGGCTTCTCAGCGATTCCATGGTATAGTCTTTTACATCACGCCCGTCAACCAGGACGCTGCCGGAAGTGGCTTCATAAAACCTTGGTATCAGATCTGCAATAGTGGATTTCCCCACACCTGAAGGTCCCACGAGGGCAATAGTCTTGCCTTTTTCGATCACGAGGTTAATATTCTTCAGTACCTGTTTTTCATTATAAGCAAAGGATACGTCCTGTAGCTCTATTGTATGATTAAATGATTTTAGCTCTGCAGCGCCGGGGCGGTCAGCGATCTCAACGGGCTTATCCAGTATTTCAAGTATCCTTTCGCCGGAGGCCTGTCCCAGTTGAATATTGGAAAGCGCCACTACAATGGCTTTTGCAGGGCGTATCACCTGTGAGAAAATAGCAATGAAGGCAATAAAGGCGCTAGCTTCCAGGCTGCTGTCTGCAGACAACACCAGCCCGCCCCCGTACACTAAGATGCAGGCAACAACCATCACGCCTGCCGCTTCGGAAAATGCAGGCGCCAGCTCTCTTTTCTTAAAGCTGGCAAGGCTGGCTTTCCGGTAGAAATCATTTTCCCTGCTGAATCTTTTTAATATAAAGCCGGTGGCATTAAACGAACGGATAATACGCATACCCATAAGCGTTTCATCAATGAGAGTAAGTAATCTCCCCGCAGAGGCCTGCACATCTTTGGCTTCTTTTTTAAGTTTTTTAGTAATGGCTGCAATGGCAAAAGCGGAAATGGGTATGATGATCAATGTAAATAATGTAAGTTTTGCCGAGATCACGAACAAGCCGATGAAATAACCGATGAGCAAGGACGGCTCCTTGAACAATACTTCCAGCGAGCTGGTAGCAGCGCTTTCCACACCATACACATCTGTGTTGAGCCGGGAGATCAGGTCACCTTTATGCTCTTTAGTGAAGTACCCCAGTTGCAGGTGATTGATCTTTTCAAATAACGCTTCCCTCAATCGTTTCACCAGAAGCGTCCTGGTATTTACAAGGCAGCGCTGCGCCATATAACGGCATATATTGGTAAGCACCACCGATATTACTATCATAGCGGCTAAAAAATATAAAGCATACACAGGATTGGTTAGCTTAAAATCATATATAAGGTAATAGAAATAATCTTTAAAAAAGTTAGCGGAAAAGCTGAATTCCGGCGCTGCGGCATACCTGGCTGCATCAGCAGTATTAACAGGATTGAACAAAAAATTGAGGAGCGGGATGATCAGCGCAAATTGAAAAACGCTGAAAAACGCTGCAGCTATGGTAAAGAACGAAAACGGGAGAATAAATTTTCCTAACGGTCTGGCGTAACTGAATAATCTTCTGTAAGTCTTCATAATAGTTTAATATAGTGGTGAGTGGTAAGTGATAAGTGCTAAGGCACTGATGCCTGATAGCTGATAGCTCATACTTCAATACAATGAACGATAAACATTTAAATATTGCTCCACAGCTTTATCCCAACTGAAATTTTCACTGTGCTTCACAATTGCCTGCTCCATTTTCTTTTCCTGGTAGGTTTGCATTCCCTGTGTGAACACCCGCTGCATGTGGGTAGCTGAAAAATCCTGGAAATAAAAAGCGACATTGCTGCCTATCTCCGGCAATGCTGTGCGGGCAGAAAGAAAAACAGGCTTGCCCACAGACATGGCTTCTGCTACGGGGAGCCCGAATCCTTCCGCTATGGATGGTAGGGCAAATGCATAGCAATTGCGGTAGTACCAGGATTTTTCTCCCTCTGATATGCTTCCAAGCATTCTCAGGTTTTCATCTACTCTTAATTTCCGGGCTGACGCATAAATAAAATTCAGGTAGTCCTGGTCATTTGTCCTTCCTGCGATCAGCAATTCGAGATGGCGGTTTAATTTTAATAATGGCAGCAACACGTGAAAATTTTTCTTGGGACTGATAACCCCCAATGAAAAAAGAAAAGGATTTTTAGGTTTATAAGAATCCGAGGCAAGATCCGGCGCCTGGAGATTATTGGTGCCATTCAGTATCACATGCACAGGTTTACTCCCAACTTTGCAATGAAGCATCACATCTTTCCGGCAGAAACCGGAAATACATACAATGGCATCACTTCTGTCGATATTTTCCTGCAGGTGCTGTAAGTGTTTTTTTCTTTTTGATTCAGGTTTGCTCTCATACAAAAAGTTAAGATCATGAATGGTCAATACCACTCTTATTTTCTTGTTCCTCTTAGGAACATAATGAGAGTTCTGATAGGTACAATGCCATATATCATATCCTTTAAGCGATGGCATGAAAAATTTTTGAAGCGAGTGCTGTGTAATATGTCCCGGACCGCACCCCAATAGAGGCTGCACCTGCGGCGGCGAAAAAAAAGTCAGCTTCTCTTCGTTGGACGTTTCCAGTTTTTGCCGGAGATGCTGCCCTAGATTTAAACAATAGTGGTATAGTCCTGTGCTCGAATATTTCATTCGTTCACAATCAAAAATGATATTCCTCATACATTTTATTCGTATGTGTCAAAAATCTTTATTCCGGTAAAGGCGTAGAGATGAGGTATGGCGAAAGCAATATTTGGGATAAACAAGATGGTACAAAATTCATACCTGATTAACACTTGCTATATACGGTTCTTCTTTGCCGGTCGTTGGAAATAATATGCTAAAACTCATCGTTGTTTTTTATTTATCTTATGAAACTACGTATCGTATATACCGGCAGCATTTAAAAATATACCGGCCGCAATCATGACCATATAATATTTGAAACCGTTGCAAACAAAATGTTAAAGGAAATGTGAATGGTGAATGGTGAATAGTGAATGGTGAATGATTCACCATTGCCCATTCACTATATGGAATAACCTGCTTCTTTCATATAAGGATCCCAGAATTCAGGGAACAGATCCCATGCATGGCAGCCAAAGGGCAGATGGTTGTGCGTAATTTCCAGAGCGTATTCCGGGTGAAGCTCAAACGAGAACCGGAGCGCTTTTTTATAGCCTGGGATATTTAAATGTTTTCTTTTCCTGTTTACTTCCAGCGACCAGAATACATCTTCATTATATAAATGATGATGTTGTCCATTGTAATATTTTATTTCCTCCTTCATTTCTTTGCAGAGACGGTAAAATTTTTTTACCCTGCGTAGTGAAAATCCCCCGTTACCTGCTTTATTGTGAAACTGCAGCTCGGTGGGAAGATTAGAATCCGGTTGTTTTATATTATTCCTGTATGCTGTTCTTCTGGCAATAAAGCGTTTGATTCTCTTTTTCAAGGAGATTTTAACATTCTCTTTAAATAGCCAGGGTGCACCGATATAATCATATTTCTGACGGCACCAGTATAATAGCTGATCGCTAAAAACGAAAGCATCCAGTTGATGGATAAGTATAAATTCGTATTTCAGAAATCTTTCATAAAATTCAGCGGAAAGCATTAGTTTATTATAACCTTCAATGCCCTCAAAATAATATTGAGGAAAATTTTCCACGCGTACGTCATTAAAATAGGATAAAAAACCGTTGCTTTCAAGATGTTCAGGCTTGATGATCGTAATGGTATATTTTCCTAATATTTTAGCACACTGGCGTAAAGAGATATCTTCTGTGTGTGAAATAGTGGATTTATATATAGGAATGACCACTGTAACCATTCCTGCAATTTAAGGCTATCTGTCGCAGTTTTCATATCTCATCCTGATTAATTTTTCAAACTGAGGCTGAAAGGAAAAGTCGAACCCGTTTTCTCCATATACCGTTACATTCGGGCATTCAAAATAAACTTCCAGCATCCTGTTAACTTTCAGCGCTTCAGCAAGTGAGAATGGGAATGACTGGTTGCCTATAAAAAGTTTTGCTCCTGCTATAACCGACGCCATTTCCAGGAAATCTTTCACCGGGCGGTAAATCAGATGAGGGATATATTTTTTCATGGCTTCAAATTCTTCTGTAATGCCAACAAAATAAACCTTCGAATATCTTTTCAGGATGCGGTAATCTATATTAGGCGCCTGGTATCGTAAGCTCCTGGCCAGCACGATAGCATCCTGCATATCTTTATCAGGTTCTGCCTGCAGCCAGGCTTTATTTAAGTCGTAGTTACCGGGAAATACCAGGAAATACCACCTGGCAATATTTCCCCTGTCGAGCAGCAGCGGATAATCACGCATGATGTCAAGATCAATATCTGTTTTTTGTTCCTGCAGTATGGCACATTCCTTAAACTGTGGCTGGGAGAGTACCAATGGTTGCAGCATCTCAAACATTTTTTGGTTAAGCGTAACATTACCCAGGGGATGTTTGAAATGTTTGGCATAATCTGCAGGGCGGTTCAAAAAAAGATGCAGATGAATGTCTTGGTCCCGGGCAATAGCTTTCATAGCAGGTATGGCATATATAATATCCCCGCAATTGCCGCTGTGCTTGAAATGTATCCCTCTGCCTGCCGGGAAATTGAGATCCGGCGGATTGATTTTTTTTAATTTTTCCAGATATCTTTCTGTATGTTTCAAAAACTTATATTCCGCGGGACTGTCGGCTTTTGCTTTAAACCATAATTTTTTAAATACGTTCATCCGGTTTGTTTACTGTTAACGCTGTAAATGTCTGCAATAATTCAATATGACAACGGTACTCCTTGAGCAAAAGAAAGTAAGTTTCGTTGCATTGTAGGTATATTTATTTGTTACGCTGTATTTTGACATGATAATTGCTTATGTTAAGCGATCCTAAATTATTAACCCAAATTTTTATGCCAGTTTTATGAACGGGATATTTGTAAAACATATACTGGTGGCAAACCATCATCTTGATAAAGTGGGAGGAACGGAATCCTATACCTACGCTATGGCGGAAGAATTAGTGAAAAGAGGATACCATGTTGAATATTTCACTTTTTTCAGGGGAGAGGTATCACACAGGCTCGAAAAAGATTTTTCCATTCGCTTTATGTCGGGAAAGAAATATGATCTTATCCTGGCTAATCATAACACCTGCGTAAATTATCTTTTTGGAAAAGGTTTTGTGATCCAAACCTGTCATGGGGTATTTCCGGAACTGGAGCAGCCTTCTCCTAATGCTGATGCCTATGTGGCCATATCAGAAGAAGTAAAAAAGCATTTGCAGCAACTTGGTTATACCAGCCGAGTTATTCTGAATGGCATCAACCTGGAGCGCTACCGTCTGCTGCAGCCTCTTCATACTCAATTGACATGTGTGCTGAGCCTGTGCCATTCGGCAATGGCAAATGCAGCATTGGAAAAGGCATGTGAAGGAGTGGGGACTAAGCTGATCGTAGTAGACAAGTATAATAACCCGGTATGGGAAGTGGAACAGAAGATCAATGAAGCCGATATTGTGGTGGGCGTAGGACGCTCTGCCTATGAAGCTATGGCATGCGGCAGACCGGTAATTATCTTTGATCACAGGGATTATTATCCCTCGTGTGGAGACGGTTATGTAAAAGATAGGATAGGAGAGAGTATACTTAATAATTGTTCCGGCAGGTACAGTAATCGCAGCTATACTGCTCTGCAGTTGGAAAGCGAGCTCAGAAAATATGATCCGGCGGACGGCGCTTTTTTCAGGAAATTTGCAGAAAACCGGCTTGATATCCGGAACAGTGTTACGGAATACCTGGATTATTTCCGGGATGAATACAGGAATGTTACTGCAGTAAGTATTGCTTATCTCAGGCGCATGTGGCTGTGCAGGAAATGGAGAAAAAACCTGAAGAAGAAATTTGGAGATAAGTGATCAGAGGAGATAGCCACTAATTCCAGCGTCCAGCATTTCTCGGGATGATTTATGAATACAACAAAGCCACGAAAGTACGAATGGGCACGAAAGTATTGGTGTGAATTCGTGGTTTGGTGGCTATCTCTTTCTAAAATGCCACAGCAGGAAATAGTTTGTTGTACAGAATGCACGAATTTGCATCAATACCCTTTTGTGTCTATTTGTGCATTAGTGGCATATTAAGTGTCTTCTTTGGAGATCCATTTTCCCGTATCAGGGGCTTTGTAGTTTTTCATCTTTCCCAGCAGGTCGTCTATCCGGTCACTGTATAAAAGCATCTCCCGGTGGATGGATTTAAGAAAACCTTTCGCTGTCATGGTATTCACCAGCGTTATAAGCGGATCGTAATAATGTGCTATATTAAGTAACGCTATCGGCTTTTGGTGAAGCCCGAGCTGCGCCCAGGTAAGCATTTCGAAAAATTCTTCCATTGTGCCATACCCTCCGGGCAGCGCGATTACTGCATCGCATAGCTCATTCATCTTTGTTTTGCGTTCGTGCATGCTTTCTACCAGGATAAGCTCAGTCAGCCCTGTATGTGCTATTTCTTTTGACTGAAGAAAATAAGGGATCACACCGGTTACTTTTCCTCCCTGCCGAAGGGCGCCGTCAGCTACTGCTCCCATCAGCCCGACTTTTGCTCCTCCATACACTATCTCTATCCCCTGCCTGGCAAGCGTAGCTCCTGCCAGCGTAGCTTCTCTGTAAAATATCTCATCTGTGCCCGAACCTGAGCCGCAGAATATGACAACTCGTTTCATGAATATTTTTTTGCTGTGGGTTCAAATATACGACAGGGAATGGTGAATGGAATGAGAGGTGAAAGGTGAGAGGTGAAACCCTGAGACCTGAAACCACCTTACCACTTACCCCTTATCACTTACTACATAATTCCCCCCGTATCCCTTACATTTACCCAAAAAACCGTGAGGATCCTTATTGTTGAAGATGAAAAAGAGCTGTCCCGCAGTATAGCGGAGTACCTGCAGAAGGAGAGCTATCTTTGCGATACGGCATTCAGCTTCAGCGAAGCAATGGATAAAGTGGAATCTTTTGAATATGATTGTATACTGCTGGATATTTCGTTGCCTGACGGGAACGGGCTTAAAGTGCTCGAAGCATTAAAAGAGGACCGGAAAGCCGATGGCATCATTATTATTTCCGCCAAAGATTCACTCGATGATAAAATAACGGGATTAAAGCTTGGCGCCGACGATTATCTTCCCAAACCCTTTCACTTATCCGAACTAAGCGCACGGATAGAAGCTGTTATACGCCGGAAAAGCTTCCAGGGAGGGAATGTCTTTACGCTGAATGAACTTAGCTTTGATCTTTCTGCGAGAACAGTGACTGTAAACGGAGTCCCCGTGGATCTTACGAGAAAAGAATATGATCTGCTGCTGTATCTTGCTTCCGGCAAAAACAGGGTGATCTCCAAAAACGCCATTGCGGAAAAAATATCAGGTGAAAGCGCCGATGTATATGATAATTTTGATTTTATATATGCGCATATTAAGAACCTGAAGAAAAAGCTTACTGCAGCCGGTTGCGAAGATTATATTCAATCTGTATATGGTATAGGTTATAAGTTTACCGTCTGATGAAACTGCTAAAAAAGACCATACGGCGTTACCTGGTATATTCAGTGATACTTTTACTGGTGGAGATACCCATATTTTATTTTGTGGTGCAGCAGCTTGTGCTGCAAAGTGTAGACCATGATCTTATCACTACCAAAGAATTGTTAAAGCCAAAGATCGGTGAAGCCATTGTTAATAATACACTGGGGCAGTTGCGTTTTGCCGACCGGAATATTTCAATTTCAATCGCTACTGTTTCCCGGGTATATGATTCGCTGGCTTCCGTCGAAATCTTCGACAGCGTAACGGGTAGGGAAGTGCCTCACAGGATCCTCACCTCAAGCTTTAGCATTAATGGAAAGCCCTGTGTACTGCAGGTAAAAACATCCCTGCTGGATAATTTCAGCCTGATTGAAAATATTGTAAAGATACAGTTGGCGTTGCTTGTATTGTTGCTTTTAGGGCTGCTGCTTATCAACAGGAATCTTTCCAAAAAAATATGGGGCCCGTTTTACCGGACGCTCAACAGGCTGCAGCGCTACAATGTTGATCAGCATGAGCCTTTATTTCTTGAGCAATCTTCCATTAAGGAATTTGATGACCTGAACCGGTCGCTGGAGGGCCTGGCGCAGCGTGCCCGCAACGTATACTTCAGCCAGAAAGCATTTACAGAAAATGCATCGCACGAAATGCAGTCGCCGCTGGCCGTATTTCAAAGCAAGCTGGAATTGCTGATGCAGACGTCTCCCTTTACGGCTGAACAGGGTCAATTGATCAATGATCTTGCGGATGCAGGCAGGCGCATGTCGCGATTGAATAAAAGCCTGGTATTGCTTACCAAGATTGAAAACAACCAGTTTTCAAATGTTGAAAGCATTTCTTTGCAGTATATTGTTGCAACGCTTATACAGCAATATGAAATGCAGATAAAGGAAAAGGACTTACAGGTGCATTTTGAGCATAGCGGAGATATTGTGGTGAATGCTGATAAAGCGTTGATCGAGATGTTGGCCGGCAACCTGCTTGCCAACGCCATCCGCCATAATTTTCCCGGCGGAGAGATCCGTATCACCCTTCAAAATAACAGCCTGCTGGTAGGTAACAGCGGGGCGGAGGCGCCGCTCGATGAGCAAAAGATATTTGATCGTTTTGTGAAAGGCAATGCCGATAGCAACGGCACCGGGCTTGGGTTGTCTATTGCCAGTACTATTTGCAGGATCTATAATTATAATCTTCACTACAGTTACACTGGTAATATGCATTGTTTTTCTGTTGAGTTTGGGAAAGGCGAATAGTGAGTGATGAATGGTGAAACGTGAAAAGTGAAACGTGAAAAGTGAGATGTGAAAAGTGAGATGTGAGAGATCTTTGAGACGTACAACCTGCAACTTGCAACCTGAAACCCGAAACCTGCCCCGCCTGTTAAAACTTTTCTAAAACCCCGCCTGTTTCCCGCTGTTTGCCTTATTTCTTCAGAATGTATTCAGTATCGCCTGCAAATTTTACAGCAGTAAATCAAAATCTAAAACAAAAAAATTAAGACGATGAAAAGCAGATTGAATATTATAGCTTTTGCTGCCGGCATTATTACCACGGCAGCGGCCTATGGATTGTGGTCGCATGGCGCTAAGGCAGAAAACAGTATTTTGGATAATACACATACTCCTGTTGTAAAAACCGCTTATACGGAAGGAACGGTAGCTCCCGTTGATTTTGAGAAAGCGGCTACATCTGCAGTGCCGTCAGTAGTGCATATCAAGACTACAACCAAATTTAAGCAGGTGGCAGGGAGAAGGGGGCAGGAACAGGATCCCTTCGGTGGCATGTTTGGTGATAATGATTTTTTTAAACGCTTTTTCGGCGATGGCGGGCAGGGATTTCAGCCGCCTGAACAAAAAGCATCCGGGTCGGGTGTTATCATCAGCAGCGACGGTTATATAGTTACCAATAACCACGTGGTAGATGGCGCTACTGATATTTCCGTTACGCTTAGCGACAGGAAGAGTTATAAAGCAAAGGTAATAGGTGCCGACCCCAATACTGATCTTGCGCTTATTAAAGTAGATGCCAAAGGGCTCCCGGTAATGCCAGTCGGCAATTCCGATGACGTACACCTGGGGCAATGGGTATTGGCTATCGGTTATCCTCTTAACCTGGATGTTACCGTTACTCAGGGCATTGTGAGCGCAAAGAGCAGGAATATAGGCATCAACCGCCAGGGATCTGCGCCGGTGGAAGCTTTTATCCAAACCGATGCGGCCGTAAACCCTGGCAGCAGCGGTGGCGCGCTGGTCAATACTAATGGCGAACTGATCGGCATTAATGCCGCTATAGCTTCTCCAACCGGCGCATACGCAGGATACGCATATTCTATTCCTTCTAATCTCATGAAAAAGGTGATCGGTGATATTATGAAGTTCGGTTCGGTGCAGAGAGGATACCTCGGCATCAGCATGGCGCCCGACGAAATGAACGATGCTGCAAAAAAAGAGCTGGGCATTGTGAATGATGATATTGACGGGGTGTGGGTGATGGAAACCGATCCGAAAGGTGCGGCTGCCGAAGCCGGCATTAAGAAAGGGGATGCCATTACTAAGGTGAACGGCGTTACGGTTAATACCGATGCGCAGCTTTCTGAACAAATAGCAAGGATGAAGCCCGGCGATAAGGTGAGCCTGACAGTGATAAGGAACAAGGAAGAAAAGAATTTCAACGTGGTGCTGAAGAATAAGCTGGGCACTTTTGCTTCACAGGAAACTGCGGCTATTGAATCGCTTGGTGCGGAGTTCTCTACGCTGAGCAAAGAAGATGCTGCTAAAATGAAAATTGCCGGCGGAGTGCAGGTAGTAAAGATCAATGGAGGTATCATTGCTGATCAGACCAATATGCGCCCTGGTTTTGTAATTACAAAAGTGGGTGATGATGCTGTAAGATCCATAGACGATCTGAAATCAGCGATAAGCCACCAGGATGCCAACTTCCAGATACAGGGTGTTTATCCCGGCAGCAATGAAGTATATTATTATGGTATCAATGATTTCAGGAAATAAAAATCCTGTTGATTAACTATGACAGGCTAAAGGCCGGGTTTTGATTTTCATCCGGGGCGCACGGGAGTGCGCCCTTTTTATGTTTGGGAGCGATCAGCTTTGAGCCCTGGTGCATGTCCCGCATAGCCGTCAATGTAAGAAACATGAGCCTCCGAATGCGTGTTCGTGTGGGATCTTTCTTAGATAACCAGGGTAGCGCTTATGCTCAACAGCATTTTATATAGTAGAGCAACTGACTAAAAGTATTTCATTCACCTGTAGCTATGTATCTGCAATATGCCGCATATCGTCTGCCTGTTTGTAGAAAGATTATTTCAATGAACCCTGTTTTTTATAACCGATTATTATTTATATTGAATTGTTTTTACCCTTGTAAAGCCGGTTTGTTCACAGTACATATCAAAGCTAATACGATGCACATACAAAATAACGACAGCTCTGCCCGGCCTATTCAAAAAGGCTCAGCTCATCTCTTCGGTATTTCTTTAATTGCTGCCCTTGCGGGTTTTATTTTCGGGTTTGATACCGTTGTTATTTCCGGCGCCAATCAGCCGATCAAAGAGCTGTGGCATACTACTGAAATTTCTCCCTGGTTTCATGGTTTTTTTATCATGTCAATGGCATTATGGGGCACAGTGGTGGGAGCTGTATTCGGCGGCACGCCTACTGATAAGTACGGGCGGAAAAAAGTGTTGCTTTGGGTAGGGATATTGTTTACGGTATCTGCGCTGGGCTCTGCGTTTGCAGGCAACCCCTATACTTTTTCTTTTTTCCGGTTCGTCGGCGGGCTTGGTATCGGTGTGTCTTCAGTAGCTGCCCCGGCTTATGTGTCGGAGATCTCTACACCGGCTACCCGCGGGCGTCTGGTTGCCATGTACCAGTTCAATATTGTTTTCGGGATACTGATAGCTTTTTTGTCCAATTATTTTTTGCAGGGTGTGGGAGGCGCTAATGACTGGCGGTGGATGCTTGGGATAATGGCTGTTCCTTCATTAATATATACCGTGATGGTTTTTGCGATACCTGAAAGCCCCCGGTGGCTTGTGGCAGTAAAACATGATAATGCCACAGCTAAAAACGTTCTTGCCAGACTTGGAATAGACAACCCTGACCGGGAAATTGCAGCCATTTCCGAAAGTGCTGAACACGAAGCCGGCAACAGTAAAAAAAGTCTTTTCAATGCTAAATATAAAAAGATCATTTGGCTGGCATTTTTTGTGGCGTTTTTCAACCAGTGGTCGGGTATTAATTTTATCCTGTATTATGCTCCTGAAATTCTTGAACGTGCAGGGCTGGCAACCAAAGATTCCCTGTTGAACTCCATAGCTATTGGCGGCACTAATCTTGTATTTACGTTTGCAGGCTTGTATCTTATTGACAGGGTAGGGCGGAAGACGCTGCTGATCTGGGGATCCTTTGGTTATATTATCAGCCTGTTGCTGGTAGCGTGGGCATTTTATTCCGGCGCCAGTGCGGATTTTTTGCTGGTATTCCTTCTCTTGTTTGTTGCATCACATGCTATGGGACAGGGCGCCGTGATCTGGGTATTTATTGCTGAAATATTTCCCAATACTATCCGTGGTAAAGGGCAGTCTTTTGGTGCGAGTATTCACTGGATATTTGCAGCCATTATCACATTGATCACTCCTGTATTCCTGGATGCCGGCAAAGGTATCTTCCGCGACAATCCCTGGCCCATCTTTGTTTTTTTTGCAGGGATGATGGTATTGCAACTGATATGGGTGCTCACAAAGATGCCCGAGACCAAAGGCATTTCCCTCGAAGAGCTTGAGAAAAAGCTGGTGGAGGAATAAGATGCCTTTATCCCGGGGAGAGACTGCAAAAAAATGGGTAAAAGCAACGATGCAGAAGCTTTTTATGTCACCGGAGAAAAAGCATCATGAAAAAATCCCTGATCTCCCTGCTTTCGCTGATAGGTATTACTTTTCTTTCATGTGAAAAAATGGGTAATTCCGGATCCGGCTATTATTATGCAACAGATAACATGGGCGGTTCCGGGCAGGTAGGAAATACAGACTCTGTTGTGGAGAACCGGTTTGTTAAGACAGGGGATTCCGCTGTTACCACTTTTTCGGTAGATGCGGATGGCGGTTCCTATGCGCTTTCCCGCAGGCTTTTGACAGGCTCCCAGGATATCAGCTCTTATACGCAGGCTATCCGCACGGAAGAGTTTATTAATTATTTCACCTACAACTATCCCGATCCTTCTGATGAAGATAATATTGCAGTGAATGGTGAAGTAAGTACCTGTCCCTGGAATACGGAACATAAGCTGGTGCGCATCGGTATTAAAGGAAAAAGTATTTCGAAATCCGCGTATCCGCCTGCCAATTTTGTACTGCTGATTGACGTGTCAGGGTCTATGAGCAGCGATGATAAGCTGGAATTATTGAAAAATGGCTTTATCAGCTTTGCCAATCAGATGCGCTCTTCAGACAAAATTGCGATAGTGACTTATGCCGGCAAAGAAGCTGTGCTGCTTGAATCTACTGCAGGATCTAAAAAGAATGATATAGTAAATGCAATAAAAAAACTGGGCGCCGGTGGAAGCACTAATGGCGCCGGCGGTATTCAGAAAGCCTATGAAATAGCCAACCGGAATTTTATACCCGGCGGCAACAACAGGGTGATATTAGGAACCGACGGTGATTTTAATGTGGGTATCACCAACACTGATGACTTGATAAAGCTTGTAGAAGACAATAAATCCAAAGGCATTTATCTTACCACGCTCGGAGTGGGTTTGGGTAACTATAATGAGTCTATGATGGAGAAAATAGCCAATAAGGGAGACGGCACTTATGAATATCTCGACAGTGAAGAAGAATTGAAGAAAGTATTTATTGACGAATACAGCAAATTTGTAACGGTTGCCAAGGATGTGAAAGTGCAGGTCAGCTTTAATAAAGACCTCGTGGAAGAATATCGCCTGATCGGGTATGAGAACAGGGCGCTGACCAACAGTGATTTTGAAGATGACAGTAAAGATGCAGGCGAAATAGGCGCTGGGCAGACCATCACTGCGCTGTATGAAATAAAACCGAAACAGGGAAATGCTGACTTCGGGAACCATCCTTCATTTGCCATAAGCTTCCGGTATAAGAAGACCGCTAATGATCCCAGCGTTCTTTTGAACCTGGATGTGTATGACAACGGAGCTGCTTTTGCAGATGCAAGCGAGAATATGAGGTTTTCTGCTTCGCTCGCCGCACTGGGGTTGTACCTGCGAAATTCTTCTTATAAAGGATCTGTCACTTTAAATAATATTAAGCAATGGGCGGCAAACGCCGTATCGTTTGACCCTAATGGTTATCGCAGCAAACATTTACAGTTGTTGAATAAAGTGAAATAGCTTTTTGCTGATTTGCGGTTTGTGCCGACTGCCCCACCAATTATATATTAGTATATCAATGTCGTTTCCATAAGAAGACATAGCGTTTTTTAAGGGTAAGTTGTTGATTGTCTCAAGCCGGCGGGCTTCGTATCTCCCGCCCGGGGGGTGGGGCCCCTGTTTTTTGCTTTGAGGAGATCTGTCGGCTTCATATCATTATTCATCTACCCCTTTGATCGGCGGTAGTACAAATCTCACGCAAAAAAAGGTGGCTTATTCGGATACAGGTAACAGTGCGATAAATCTCTGCGTTCTGATAAATTAAAAGTTTTATGATGATTCTTAAGCTTAAAGGAAACGACATTGAATTATATATTGCTCTTTAGCATGGCTTTGCGTTCCTTTGCCTGCCCGACTTGTCATTCAGGCGGGCGTAATTTCTTAGCGTGCTTTGCGGTAAAATATAACTACAAAGGAAATACAAAGCTTTTCGCCCGTCCGACTGGTATCCTCCGGGCAGGCAAAGACCTCAAAGAAATTATAACTTGTTTTACAATCCTTTTAATGAGCTAAGATATCCAACGGGTATCTCTCATGTTTGGCTGGCACGGATTTGGAATGTTTCCGGCTTTTGTTATCTCTGACAAATAAGTAAATTTGCACCAGGTCACCTATAAAATTATTGTGTAACAATTTGTACGCCGGTATGCTTTGGCTTGAGATGCGGGTGACGCTATTTCTGCATTGTAAAGCGGGCATATATAGCCGGGATTACTCCTCATAATACCAAATGATCCACCTCGAACCGATCATTTTTATTGTTGCTACATTAGCGTGTCTTTCCGTTGTTTATGGGAAAGTGAAGCGTATTCCCTATCCGATCTTTTTGGTGCTGGCCGGGCTTATTATAGGTTTTATACCCGGGTTGCCTACGGTAAGGCTTGATCCGGAAATGATATTCCTGATCTTTCTCCCCCCTCTGTTGTACCGGGCGGCATGGAATACTTCGTGGAGGGATTTCAAAGCTTCCATCACACCTATTTCAAGATTAGCGATCGGGCTTGTGTTTTTTACAACGATAGCTGTAGCTGCTGTAGCGCATTACTATATTCCGGGTATGGACTGGCCGCTGGCATTTGTACTGGGAGCGATTGTGTCGCCACCCGATGCTGTGTCTGCTACCAGTATTATCAGAGGGATGGGCTTAAATAAAAGGATTGTAACTATTCTTGAAGGTGAAAGCCTGGTAAATGATGCTTCTGCGCTTGTTGCCTACAGGTATGCAGTAGCAGCGATCGTCAGCAGCAGTTTTGTGATATGGAAAGCAGGCCTGCAATTCTTATGGATTTCCGTAATGGGGCTTTTTACAGGCTTTATACTGGGATATATCTTATGTCTTATTCTCAAACGCATACATAATAATGCAACAGTAGAAGGGATCCTTTCTTTGTTAACGCCCTTTATCGTATATCCGGTGGCAGAAAGATTTGGATTATCCGGAGTGCTTGCAGCCGTTGCCGCAGGGCTTGTTACGTCCTGGCGCTCTTCTGAAGTCTTCTCTTACCTCGGGCGCACACAATCCAATGCCGTATGGGATATGATGGGTTTTATTCTGAATGGCGTGATCTTTATCCTGATAGGCTTACAACTGTCTGACAGTATTGATGCTTTCAAAGAATTTACGTTAAGTAAAACCATTCAATATGGTCTGCTAATAAGCGCTGCTGCAATTATCATACGTTTATTGTTCATTGCCCCTGCCATTTTTTTCCCACAGTTGCTTGGGTCAAAGATCCACCGGGAAGAAGGTGTCTTTAACTGGAAAAATTCAATAATACTTTCCTGGTCCGGTATGCGTGGCGTAGTATCTCTTGCTACTGCTATGGCGCTGCCTTCTACGCTTAATGACGGATCCGTTTTCCCCCACAGGGAAACTATCTTAATTATCACATTTGTAGTGATACTGGTAACGCTTGTAGGACAGGGGCTCACGCTGCCATTACTGATAAAGCTGTTAGGAATTAAGCCGGATAATAATGATGACGAGGAAAAGAAGCTGAGACTGCTGGTTAACAGCAGCGCATTGAATTATATAGATGACCGTATTTCCGGCAAAGCATTTAACAGCCAGGCGATTGAACAGGTGAGAAAATTGTATGAATTACGGGTAAGCTGGCTGAAGGGAGATGATTTCAGAGAAACCCTTTCGGGTAACCAGGCACTATCCGGCAATGATAACTTTCTGGAACAGGTAATAAATGTGCAGCTTGCCGTAACAGACTTTAAAAGGCAATTGCTTATTAAGCTGTACAGGGACGGTTCATTCAGCGCTCAGAATATCCGGATACTGGAAAAAGAAATTGACCTGGATGAATCAAGGTTACGCACACAACTATAAAAGTATGCTGTCAGTTTTTTATTATTTTTTTGATCAACACCTGATCTGAGAAAACAGCTCTTACTACATATATACCTGCGGGATAAGGATCAAGATCAATGGTATAGAGATTGCTTTGACCATTACCGGTTGCTATATTTCTGATCAGTTGTCCTGAGACGGTGTATACCTGAACAGCAAGCAATTTATCCGGGGCAGGGTAAAATTGTACATATATCTTTCCTGATGTGGGGTTAGGCGTTACCATAAATCCCTTTGCCTTGAGGTTGGGGTTTACCGTTACCGTGAATACATTTACATCGTCAATATAAATATTGCTTTGATTATAGTTGGCGATGCGGAATGCAAGCATGATATTTCCCCTGTTAATATAATTCAGCAGGCTCACTGTATCTTTCCGCCATTCAGCTCCGGAAGGATTGAATGCTGAAACTACGGGATTGCCTGTAATAAGAGAAGTGTTATATTTTTTATATAAAGACTGGTAAGACTTGCCGCAATCCTGGCTGAGCAATACTTCAAGTGTGTCTGCATACCCGGTGCTGCCGGAGGCGAGCGGCGCTGCTGCGATCATAAAGGTGAGATAAGCGGAATCAACACCTGTAAAATACACTTCAGGCATACGGAGCCATGCTTTTTTCCCGTTGCCGTAGGTATCTGTTACTTTACTCATGCTGGTAATGCCTGTGCGGGCAATCCCATCTGTTTTTTGCCATCCTGCTGTATTATTGCTGCTGATAATGTCCCATCCTGCAGGTAAATTGCCGTCCCCCTCAAAGCTTTCCTGTATTGCTGTAGTAGATGAGTAGTATAGTAATGGCTCCGATACGACATTATTTGTAGTGTCATTATCTGCCTGTTCATTAGGATTTGCGAGCTGGATGGTAAGCGTATAATTTCCTTCACCAATGTTGTATTGAGGAAGCGTGACAGCAACCGTATCCCAGGAGGAAAGATTGCCTGCCCATTTATACGTACCGATCTTTTCATTGTTGAGCAGTACGTTTATATCAAGGCTGGTAAGCGTTTCGGTCCCTTTATTTTTGATGGTGATCAGCGGTGAAAATGCCGGGGAGCATAAACGTTGTGCGGGTTCATATACTGCCGTTAATGCTGCGTCATAAGGATATAAGTTTACAGGTATGCATCCCTGTGAATTAAGAAGCGAAGACCTGTAGGTGGTAAGCGCATACTCCATTCGTTCTACCTGTTCGGTGGTGAACATGATCAAACAATTATCGTAACTGTAATCCATATAATCCTGGTATAGAATACCGTTGCCTCCCGGAGTGCATTTATCTGTCTTGATGCCTGAACTGCAGCCCGAGCTCGAATTAGCCTGGTTAGGGGTGTCGTCTACATAGTCTGTACCGGTGCAGGCCCCATCATCGTCTCCCCAGATATGATAGAGGTTGAAGTAATGACCGGTTTCATGACACAGTGTTTTACCTGTATTATAATTCTGGTAGCTTCCCCCGGGCAGTGTCCTGTAATCAATGACCACGCCCTGGGCATCAGCGTTGCCGTCATCGGGAAAAGTAGCATAGCCGAGAAGGTTATTTCCCAGCCGGCATATCCACACATTAAAGTAATTGTCGGTATTCCAACTGTCAGTGCCTCCGGTGCTGCTGTATTTTACCTTATCATCATAAGTAAAGCTTGTGCTGCTGGTAGCAGTTCGCGTTATACCTGTTGATGGCGCGTCGCCGGGTGTGCGCTGTGCCAGGCAGAAACGGATATATGATTTGGCAAAAAGCGGCTTAAACCAGGAGGGGATGGACGCACTATCGGCATTTGTTCCGGAATAGGCCTGGTTCAAAACCTCAAGCTGAGCCTGTAGCTGTGCATCCGTCACAACAGAAGGGTCAGGTAATATTATATGGAAGACTACAGGTATAGTATAGGTGATCTCTGCAGCGTTGCTTCTTTGAGACAAAGCTTTTCGTTGCTGCAGCCGGGTGTTCAAACTATTACGCTGCGCTTCAAAATTTTTTTTAAGCGAAATATTTTTTTCAAAAAGAGAATCAAGACGTGGCATAGTTGCGCAATGATCCTGGGAAAAAACGGGAGATATCCATAGAATGCTTGCCAGGATACCGGCACTTAGCGTAAAGTAAGCCCTCATACAGGATGGTATATATCTTTGAAATACGGTAAGAGCTGTATTGCCGGTTTGGTAAAAGCCATTATATAATTGTAAAAATATACGAATGCTCCTGTCCGGTATACATGGCTATGGTATTTTATATACTGAGTAGAAGCATACTCTTGTTATATACCTGCTGAAAAATAGTACTATAAATGTAAATAAAAGTAACATCAATATATTTTTAGTGAAACTACATTTGATCAGTAAACTTTTATAAAATTTAATCAGGGCATGAAGCATTCTAAGCAAAAAGTAAAGCACCCTCACCGTAACCCGGCGTTTGTTACCGGCGCTTATTCCGATGCCGTAATAGTCAATGGATTCATTTTTGTAAGCGGACAGGCATCTGTTGATTTCAATACATCAGCGTTTGTGCTTGGTACTATTGAAGAGGAAACCCGTCGCACACTTGATAATATCAAACTTATTTTAGAGGAAGCAGGAACGTCTATGGATAACATAGTAAAATGCGCCGTGCATTTAAGCGATATCAGGGAATTTGACAGGTACAACGCTGTGTATGCAGCATATTTCCCCGGTATCAAGCCTGCGAGAACAACGGTACAGTCAGTGCTGGCAGAAGGTATTAAAGTGGAGATTGACTGCATCGCGTATATACCTGATCAACAATAAAAGTATGAATGCGAAGATACATCCTCAGGACACCGGCATCGGGATTGTAGGATTAGGATTGATGGGTAGCAGTATTATAGCTTCCTTGCTTGCATTGGGATATCCGGTAAAGGCCATAGCTCCTATACACGGTGAGAAGGAAATAGGGTACAAACGTATTCTTGAGCAACTGCTGTTGTGTGAAAAGTTTAATATACTTTCTGCGCCGGTTGATGAATATATGGCATTGCTCACGGTATCGGCAGAGTATGACGAATTGAAGGAATGCGGGCTGGTAGTGGAATGTATTGTGGAAAACCTGGCTATAAAGGAAACTGTTTTCAAAAAGATTGCTGCAGTTACAAAAAAAGACGCCATACTTGCCAGCAATACTTCGGCTATACCTATCAGTATCCTGCAGAAGGCAGTTCCTGATCCGCAGCGGTTTATAGGCATACATTGGGCAGAGCCTGCATTTGCTACCCGTTTTCTTGAAATCATCTGCGGTAATCAAACCAGCGAAGCTACTACTGATGCTGTTGTAAGGCTGGCGCTGAGCTGGGGTAAGGAGCCTACCGTACTGAAAAGAGATATCAGGGGATTCATTACCAACCGGCTGATGTATGCCGTTTACAGGGAAATACTTCACCTTGCGGAAAAAGACCATACCAGTTTTGCAGACGCCGATAAATGTTTTCGTTATAATGCCGGCTCGTGGATGACACTGATGGGTATTTTCAGGAGAATGGATTATGAAGGGTTGAAAGACTATTTTGCTGCATATAAAAATATCTTTCCTTTGCTATCAAACAGCGATGATATTTCCCCGCAGATGCAGAAAATAGTGGATGCTCATTCCCGTGGTATACAAAACGGTAAAGGTTTTTATAGTTATACAAGGCAGGAAGCGCTGCAATGGTCGCAGGCGTTCTCGGAGTTCAATAAAGATATTTTTCACCTGGCAGCAAACTATCCTGAACGTGTAAACGAAGCACACACAAAAAGTTAAGCACTGCTATGAGTACAACAAATTACGCTGAATCGGCAAAATTGCTGGAGCGGGCAAAAAAAGTGTTAGCGGGGGGCGTTTCATCAGAATTCAGGAAATATAATCACCCGCATGCGCTTTTTTATACGCATGGGGAAGGAAGCAGGATCTATGATGCAGACGGAAATGAATACCTGGACTTTACATTGAGCCAGGGGCCATTGATACTCGGGCATTCCCATCCTGAAGTGGTAAAAGCCGTTTCCGATTATTCACAATACGGGCAGTTGTATGCGGGGCAGCATCTCAAAGAAATTGAGCTGGCAGAAAAGCTTAATGCTGTCATCCCTTCTGCAGAGCTCATGCGCTTTTGCCTCGATGGCTCCACGGCCGTACAAACTGCCTTTCGCATAGCAAGAGCAAAAACCGGTAAGCAGAAGTTTATCAGGTTTGAAGGGCACTACCATGGCTGGCTCGATAATGTGTGCTGGGGCAATGCTGCACCGTCATTAAGCAGCATGGGGGACCGCGGACATCCAACAGCCAACCCCTGGAGTAAAGGGTTAGCGGAAGAGACAAAGCAGGAAAGTATTTTGCTGCCCTGGAATGATCTTACGATGGTAGAGACCACCGTAGAAAAATTGCATGGAGAGATAGCAGCGATCATTACAGAGCCTGTAATGTGCAATAATAACTGCATAGAGCCGGCTCCCGGGTTTTTGCAGGGACTCAGGAATATTTGTGATCAATATAACATCGCCCTTATTTTTGATGAGGTGATCACCGGCTTCAGGCTTGGACTGGGAGGCGCCCAACAATATTTTGGCATTACGCCGGATATGTCTGTTTTTGCAAAAGCAATGGCAAGCGGTTACCCTATAAGTGCGGTGGTGGGTAAGCGTAAGTGGATGCAACTGCTCGAAGACGGAACGGTCATTCATGCCGGAACAATGAATTCGGGAAATGCTACGATAGCTGCTGCATTAACCACTATACAAATACTGGAAAGGGAAAACCCTTATAAGCGGATGTTTGACCTGGGAAGACATTTTATGGAAGGATTAAGAAAAGCTGCTGCCGGGGCGGGGCAGCGCATGCTGATACAAGGTCCGGGCCCTATGTTCTGTATTGCTTTTACCGATGCTGATACAATAAATGATTACCGTGGTACTTTTAGTTGTGATAAAGCAAAACTTTCAAAATTTATTGCGGCTATGCATGACCGTAAAATAAGAATTATAGGAAGAGGGCTGGTGTATATCAGCGCGGTGCACAACCGGCAGGATATCGAACAGGCTATTGCTGTTGCAGGAGATGTACTAAAGAGGTTATAAAATTTTACATACAGGATGGAGCGTATAAGTTTTAAAAATATATTGGTGGTGGGCACAGGCAGGATGGCGTCAGGCATAGCAACTAACCTTTTAAAGGCCGGAATGCAGGTACAGTGTATTTCAGAGAACACGACGCAGGATAAGAAGTATATTGCTGATAATGTAGCCGACTGGAAGCAATACCGGAATATTACCATCGGCACAGATATGCTGCAATACCTGTCTGCTGTTGAGGAAGCAGGGGCGGCAGATATTGCTGTTTGTATTACAGGAGAGGATCTGCCGGTCAAGCAAAAGCTTATACGGCAGTTGGAGCAGACGCTTTCTCCTGAAACAATTATTGCAGTGAATACTGAAAGTATTTTGCTGGAAACATTGCAGGAAAACACACAATACCCGCAGCGGATAATTGGGCTGAACTGGTGCGATCCTGCTCATACTACTGCGTTCCTGGAAATCATAGGGAACCATTTAACGCCTGCTGGCATAATAAAGTCCGTTGAAACGGCAGCCGTGAATAGCTGGGAGAAAGATCCCTGTATTGTTCTTTGCGGCTACAGCATTAATGCGCGCTTAATGGCAGCGCTTGCACGGGAAGCACTTTATCTTATAGAGCATGGTTATGCATCGATAGAAGATATTGACCGTGCGTGCAGGAATGATGCAGGGTATTATCTGCCCTTTGCCGGTAATTGCAGGTATATGGATATGATGGGCACTTACGCGTATGGATTGGTAATGAAAGACCTGAACCGCGAATTGTCGAAGGAAGCTCAGCCACCTGCACTTTTTGCCCGGCTTATAGAAACTGGCAAGACCGGCATGGAAAATACCGGGGGTTTCTATAACTATGCAGCAGGAGCCGGGGAGCAGTGGGAGGAACAGTTCAGGGAATTCAGCTTTGAAATAAAAGAAATTATTGAAAAATATCCTTTCAACTACCTGAAGGAGGGATCAAAAATGATCAATTCCAAAATTACGCTAAATGAATAGGCATTTCATTTTTGACGCGCATCTCGACCTGGCGATGAATGCCATAGAATGGAACCGGGATCTTACCCGCCCGCTGGATGAGATCAGGCTGAGAGAAATGCATCTGAAAGATAAGAACGACAGGGGGAAAGGTACGGTATGCCTGCCGGAGTTGCGTAAAGGAAAGGTCGGATTGGTAGTAGCTACACAATTGTCGCGTGTAAACGCTGCGGGAAGCGCCCTGCCGGGATCGAGCTGGAACTCGCCGCAACAGGCATGGGCGATGACACAGGCGCAGCTTGCCTGGTATCGTGAAATGGAAGCTTTGGGTGAAATTGTGCAGATCATAAACCTGCAGCAACTGGATGCCCACCTGCAGTTGTGGAATGACGAAACAATTGCTGATGACAAAAAGCCCGTCGGATATATCTTAAGCCTGGAAGGTGCAGATTCCTTAGTGGATATTACCTACCTGCACAAGGCATACGCGTATGGCTTACGTGCTGCAGGTCCCGCGCATTTTGCACATGGGCGTTATGCGCCGGGCACTAAAATGGAAGGCCCTTTAACACCACGGGGCATTGAACTGGTAAAAGAGATGGGTAAGCTGGGAATGATCCTCGATGTTACCCATTTAACAGACGAGGGTTTTATACAGGTGATGGATCTGTACGACGGACCTATATGGGCGAGCCATCATAATGTAAGAAAGATCGTACCTACGCAAAGGCAGTTGACAGACGAACAGATAAAGTTATTGATAGAAAGAGGTGCAGTGATCGGCGGTATGCTTGACTGCTGGGCGATGGATAACCGTTTTATTGATGCTGTATCAGACCCGTGGCAACTGAATATACGCCTCGAAAACCTGGTTGACCATTGGGATCACATCTGCCAGATAGCAGGGAACAGCTCGCATGTGGCTTTCGGGACTGATCTTGACGGGAATTTTGGAACAGAGCAATCCCCCTGGGATATGAACAGCATTGCCGACCTGCAGAAGTATCATGAGATATTGTTAAGACGAGGCTATAAAGAAGAGGATGTGGAAAATATTTTTCACAAAAACTGGATAAGGTTTTTGAGGGAGGCGTGGGGGAATGAGAGGTAAGTGTTAAGTGGTAAGTGATAAGGGGTTACGAGTTTCAGGTTCCAGGTTCCAGGTTTCAGGGAAGCAAGGCTCTTATAACTTGTGCAGACCATATACCCTATGCCTTACTTGTTATACTTTATGCCTTTACAGTTTTCAAATCTCAAATTTCAAATCTCAAATGAATCACTTTTTCGCCGGCGCTGCCAAAACAGATATTACCCCTCCATTGGGAACCATCATTAACGGTGAGTTTGTGGCTTTTTACGCACATACCATTCACGATCCTTTATATTCAAAAGCACTGGTATTACAAAATGCCGGGACAACGCTTGCCATTGTGATCGTTGATATCTGTGCAATGGATAAAGAGTTTATAGTAGAAGTAAAAAAGGAAATAACTGTCCTTACCGGGATTCCCGCTGAGCATATTTTAATAGCTGCTACCCATACGCATTATGCAGGTTCTATACTCGACCTGCTGGGAGGTCCCTGTGATCTGCCATACCGGAAAAGCCTGGGAAAAAAAATTGTACAGTCTGTTGCAGAAGCTGTGCAGCGGTTACGTCCTGCCAGGATCGGGTTTGCGTCTGTAGCTGTTCCGGAGCATGTGGTGTGCAGGCGATATTATATGAAGCCCGGATATAAGGCTGTAAACCCTGTTACAGGCGGGCTGGACATAATAAAAACAAATCCTGCCGGAGGTGAGGCATATATAGATAAGAGAGCTTCAACGGTTGACCCTGAATTAAGCGCTGTTGCCATCCAATCCATAGATGGAGAATGGATCAGCCTGCTGGCGAACTATTCCATGCATTATGTAGGTGATTGTGCTAACGGGACCATAACTGCAGATTATTTTGCCGTATTTGCAAGACATATTACAGCTAATTTAAAAGCCGGTGAAAATTTTATTGCAATGCTCAGCAATGGTACCAGCGGCGAAGCCAATATCTGGGATTTCCTTCAGCCAGACCGTTATCCTAAAGAGGAGCATCAAAAAAAAGAAATAATAGGGAGCGATCTTGCATGGAAATTATACGAAGCATTAAAAAACATAGAATGGCAAACAGACCCTTCTTTATCTGCTTCATTCAAATATATCACCCTTGGTGTGCGTAAGCCTTCTGATGCTGAAGTGGAAGCTGCAAAAAAAATAGTTTCACAAACAGATTACCGCCTCATCAGTCCTGATGCGGAAGCTATGGTGAAAATATATGCGAGAGAGCAGGTGTTTCTCAATGAATACCCGGATACCATTGAATTCCCTGTACAGGTATTGAAAATCGGAGATATGACCATTGGTGCATTAGGCGGTGAGTTTTTTGCAGAAACGGGGTTGGCTCTAAAAAAGAAGATCAATACTGATAAATATTTTACCATCACTATGGCCAACGGGTATATCGGGTATATACCTCCTGCGCATGAAATAGAAAAAGGAGGATATGAAACATGGCGGTGCCGGACGAGCCATATTAAGGAGGATGGCGAAGGGATAGTGAGAAATGCTTTGAGTGAAATGGCAGGGTGAGAAAAGGTGAGAAGTGAGATGTGAGAGATTAGTCGTCATTTCACGTCTCACTTCTCACGTTTGATACTATATATTAAAGAAGCATTGATGTATGAACAAAACTTTTATTCCATCCTTACATAAGTATATCAGCAAGGGAGGTCTTGGTTGTGTAACATTTGGAAGAGAGATTGATGTTCCCACTTCTTTTTCAATTATGGATTACGCGCTTGAGAAGGAGATCGTATTTTTTGATACTGCCGCAGTGTATGGCGGGGGCGCTTCCGAAGAAATTATCGGTCAGTGGTTTACCCAAAGAGGAAAAGCTGCCGCGCATATAACAATCGCAACAAAACTGTTACCTCCCTTTAAAAGCACCACTATTACTGCAGCCGTTGAGCAAAGTCTTATGCGGCTTCGAAGGGATCGTATTGACATACTCTTTCTTCATTCCTGGCATTCATCCGTAGAGGACGACCACGTTTTGGCTGAACTGAATAAGCTTTTCATATCGGGAAAGATAGGTGCATTGGGCGTAAGCAATTTTAATGTTAAGCAGTTGAACGCATTGCTGCAAAAACAAATAAACAATAATCTCATCCAGGTTGCATTCATTCAGAATAATCAGAATTTTGCGGTGAGTGATGTGGATGATGAACTAAGAGAACTGTGCCGTGACTTCAATATACATATTATCACCTATAGCCCTTTGGGCGCAGGATTTCTCACGGGGAAATACCGGTATGCTGTTTCGCCGGATACCCGCTTTGAGATCATACCCGGGCATAAGGATATTTATTTTAATGATCATGCATGGGAACGTCTTGATAAATTGTTGAGAGTTGCGGAAGAAACGGGAAAGCCTGTTGCATCGCTGGCGTTGTCCTGGGCTTTCCGTCAGCCACAGATAAGTTCCGTGCTGATAGGCTGCCGTTCCACGCGGCACATAGATCAGGCGCTTGCGGCAATGCGGGAGGAGGATGCCGGGTTGTTGGATCTACTGGCTACAGCATTGTAGTAAGAAAAGCAGTTTTATAGGGTTCCGAGCCTTTTTTACAACTTATCAATATGAAGATTGCTTTAGTGCAAGATTGTAAAAACAGAACACTTTGTTGTCTTTGCGATCCCAACCGAAGGTCGGGAGAAGCAGTCTCCGGGTGGCATTGGCAATTAACTGTTTGGCAATGCGTCATGGGCACGGGAGAGGCATCTGCATCGTAACATTCCTTGCTGATAATAGCCCCTAGCCCCTTTTGCCATGCCGAAACAGTTCTACGGAATTCATTAAAATTTCTGTAAGTTATTTTGTTTAGTATGAAATTGTATATTCGGTAATGGACAAGATGAAACGGATCTTCTTTTGCTGTTTGCTTTTTTTATCAGGCCTTTTTACTGAGAAAACTTTTGGGCAAACAGACAGTTTACCTGTTGGTGCATATCCCGAAGCCATACCGGTAACCCATTTTCCTGACAGGTTACACGCTTTTGTATGGCGTAACTGGAATCTCGTAAGCCTGGATGCAATGAGCAGAACGATAGGATGTAAAAATTCAGATATCCTGGGGATAGCGGCTTCGATGGGACTTCCTTCCTATGTACCGGTGGATGGATCTTTTAACAAGCGCATATACATTACAGTAATAAGAAGGAACTGGCATTTGTTGCCGTATGGCCAGTTGCTGAAGCTGCTGGGCATGAGTGCTGAAGAGCTCTCAGTTGCGCTTAAAGAAGACGATTTTCTTTTCATTAAGCTGGGGGGCTTAAAGCCAAAGGTTTCAGAGCTCCGGTATGCTGCTCCCGGTCCGAAAGCCATTGCGCGGGCTGCAGCGATCAAAAAGATCGCTCAAAAGTATTTTCAGCAACAGACCGGTGTACCGCGGTTTAAGTTTATAGATGATCTCAGTTTGGTCTCCCCGAATGAGCGTATTAATAAACCGGACACTCATAATGCTAATATCCGGCCCAGGATCGTTTATTCTTATTTCGGCATCTTTGGTGATCCGCTTTCAGATACTTCTCAAAATCCTTACCCGGATGGATTGCTCGAAAAATTATCCCGGAGCGGGGTGAATGGTATCTGGATGCATACGGTGCTTAACCAGATGGCGCCCGGCGGCAAGGGTTTCCCGGAATTCGGAGTAGGTCATGAGACACGGATAAACAATCTGAAAAAGATAGTTGAGCGGGCCGCTAAATATGGTATCGGCATTTACCTGTATATGAATGAGCCGAGGGCAATGCCCGCTTCCTTTTTTACGAACCGCTCCGGCATGCAGGGAACAAAGGAAGGAAATTTTTATGCCATGTGCACCAGTGACGAAACTGTTACCAACTGGATGAGAGCGTCGCTGGCTTTTGTTTTTAAAAATGTGCCGGGGCTCGCCGGAGTGATCACAATTACAGCATCAGAGAATTTTACCAATTGCGCTTCTCATGGTCATCCGGAACTTTGCCCCCGCTGCAGCCGGCGCAGCTATGCTGATATTATCGCCGGGGTGAACCGTGTTATCGAAGAAGGCGTACATACCGGAAATCCCGATGCTAAAGTAATTGTATGGGACTGGGGCTGGCATAACCATGGATTGGCACAGGATGTCATTACTGCATTGCCTAAATCTGTATACCTGATGTCGGTGAGCGAATGGGCCAAGCCCATCAGCAGGGGGGGCATTGACTCAAAAGTCGGCGAATATTCCTTATCGGCTGTTGGACCCGGCCCGCGTGCGATACAACACTGGGCATGGGCAAAGCAGACCGGTCTCAGGACTTTCGCAAAAGTGCAGGTAAATAATTCATGGGAACTGTCTGCCGTTCCCTGGTTACCTGTTTTCGACCTGGTGCAGCAGCATATATCGGCTCTTTCAAATTACGATATGGACGGGCTCATGCTGAGCTGGTCGCTGGGCGGTTATCCTTCTCCGAATATGGAGATTGCAGACCTGTGCTTAAATTATAGCGTATCAGGTGAAAATGATGTGCTCGACAGTATCGCCACAAACAGATATGGCGTTGCCGCAGTGCCTGCTGCACGTAAAGCATGGACTGCTTTCAGCAAGGCATTTGAAGCATATCCGTATAGCGGCGGCACGTTATACACTGCGCCGCAGCAATATGGCCCGGCAAACCTGCTGTACGAAAAAGCGACCGGTTACAAAGCAACCATGGTAGGCTTTCCCTATGACGATCTTAAAAGCTGGAGAGCCATTTACCCGGACAGTATTTTTATCCGCCAGTTTAACCTGGTAGCAGAAGGATGGCTCAAAGGGCTTGAATATTTCCGGCAGGTAAAAAACATTTCAGACAGTTTGCACCGGCAGACCGTTTTGTCTGATGAACGCATCGCGGTTGCTGCATACCTCCATTTCGCGTCGGTAGTAAATCAGGCGCGATTCGTAATGTACAGAGATAGCCTGGCCAACAAAAAACTTACACCAGGTATTCGCAAAAGTTTAAAGAAAAATATCCGTGGTATCCTCCGGAATGAGATAGCGCTTGCGGCGGAGCTGTTCCGTGTCTGCAGGGAAGACCCGAGAATAGGGTATGAGGCTTCCAACCAGTATTATTATGTTGAACAGGATCTTATAGAAAAGATATTGAACTGCCACTTTCTGCTGGAGGTTTTTAAGGATTGACATTTCCCTGGAAAATACATGGGGCTAGCTGTTTAACGGCCGCGTATGTTTTTTCTATGCCACGAATTCCAGCGTCCTGCGCGGCAGGATGATTTTTCGATACAACAAAGCCACAGATGTACGAATGGATGGTCAATTGAAAAAAGGTCATTGGTGTATTCGTGGCTTTGTTGTATTCATAAATTAGTCTGCTTGCGGCAGCAACAGCAATAGCGGTTGTAAATTTTTCCTGCACAGGATCAAAGCTATGCCTTCCCCGGGCTTTTTTTAGGTAGCGGTAAAAGAAAAATCCTTTTTGAAAAATAGTATTAAGAATGTAAAGAAAAGTAGCAGATTTTGATTGTTACTACAATTAGATTTGAAAATGAAATTATTGTTAACGATTCTAATTGTGTTATGAGTAGGCAACATTTTTCTGATCACTCTGATTTCCTAAAACTACCAAAAACTGCGATTATGATACGACAATCCACTAGATCTTCAAGGCCTTTTTTTTCATCATTCAGCATGTTGTATAGAATTTTATCCATGCTATTGCTATGCCAGTTAAATATTGCGATTGCACAATCACAAGTAAGGGTTTCCGGTAAAGTAACCAATGAAGAAGGTGACCCTCTTTCGGGAGCAAGCATAAAAGTAAAAAACGGGACAGCCGGAGCTACTGCAGATAATGATGGCTTCTTTAGTATCAATTTGCCTAACCTGAATGTAACCCTGATAATAAGCTCGGTTGGTTTCAGCACTAAAGAAGTTTTTGTCAATAGCCAGTCGCCACTTAATATAACCTTAGGGAGTGGAGCTCCAAACGCTTTATCAGAAGTGGTTGTCGTTGGTTTCGGTAGTAAGCAACGCAGGGACGTTGTAACTACTGCGGTTTCCAAGCTTGATAATAAAGTGTTGGAAAATGTTCCGTATTCGAATGCTGCTGCTGCCCTTCAGGGTACGTTGGCTGGTGTAAGAGTACAAACCAATTCGGGTCAGCCCGGTGCCGCTCCTAATATTATTGTAAGGGGAGGTACTTCTATCAATAGCCCCAATAGTTCTCCACCCATTTATATTATTGATGGAGTTTTAAGGAGTAATATGAATGATATTGATGTTAATGATATTAAATCCATCCAGGTATTAAAGGACGCTGCCGCCACGGCTATATACGGGGCGCAGGGATCAAACGGAGTTGTAATTGTAGAAACAAAATCAGGTCAGAGCGGAAAAACACAGGTGACATACAGATTTGATTTGACAAAATCTGAAGTTGCCAAAACCTATGACGTTCTATCAGCAAAAGATGAAGTATATTTTGCCCGCCTGGGTATACTGGCAACCGGAGGAATAAACTCATCCTTTCTTGCACAATTAGACGGACGTACGTATTTAGGCGGTGCCGGAAATGATCTTACCAATACAACTGCCAACTCATTACAGTATCTTACGCCTGAAAATCAATATAAGCTCAATGAAGGTTGGGAAAGTATTCCTGATCCTGTAGATCCGTCTCGGACATTAATTTTTTCAAATACAGACTGGCAAAGCATGTTGTTTAGAAAGCCATTGTCTCAAAGTCATTCCATCTCTGTATCCGGTGGCAATCAAAAGGCCAGATTTTATTTAGGATTAGGTTATCTGGATGGTAAGGGTATAGCCATCCAAACAGACTATAAGAGGTTTACTATGAACATGAATGGAGAATTAAATATCAATGAAAAGATAAAGCTCTATTCAAGGGTGATGTATTCTAATACGAGGAATACGCAGGTACCGACAATAGATATTTTTAAATCTTCTCTCATTGCACCAGCGACTGATAAATTATATTTTGAAGATGGAACTTTATCCCCGGGACGTAGCTTAGGATATTCCAATCCATTTTACAGAGCATCTGTATATAATCCAAAAAATCTTGCAAATGATCTGACCCTGATTGTTGGTAGTGAAGCCAAAATCATCCCCGGCCTGACTTTCAGCCCTCAGATTTCCTTGCAGTACCGTGGTGGTTATTCCCGTAATTTTGTGCGCAGTTATTTAAACGGCCCGACAACATTAGTAACATCCCGCACAGCTACCGGTTCCTACGCAGAAAATTTCAGACCACAGGTAAATGCTGTTTTAACATATAATAAAACGTTTAATAACGATCATGACCTTGAGCTGAAAGGCGGACTTTCTTATTTATGGGCAGATAATATTTCGTTGTCAGCAACCGGTACCAATGCTGCTACTGACATCATTCCAACATTAAATGCTTCGGCTACCCCTACCGTAGTATCAAGCTCAGAAACACACCAGTCGTTGATCGGTTATTTCGGACGGGCTACCTACAATTACAAAAGGAAGTATCTTTTTAATGTTAGTTTAAGATATGATGGAGCATCCAATCTGGGTACAGATAATAAATGGGGGATTTTCCCGGGGATGTCAGCCGGATGGAATGTGGACCGGGAGAACTTTTGGAATTTTCTCCCCGAAGGTTTAGTAAAGCTGAAATTAAGAGCCAGTTATGGTGTTACGGGAAATATCAGTGGATTAGGGTTGTACCAGGCCCAGGGTGAATACAACGCTTCCTCTAAGTATAATGGTGTGTCCGGTATTATGATTTCCACACTGCCTAATCAAAATCTTAAATGGGAACAATCAAAAACATTTGATATTGGCGCAGATGTTGGATTATTAAATGACAGGGTTAGCGTAATTTTTGATTATTACCGGAGAGTGACAAACAACCTGCTTACTTCTCTCACATTACCTCCTTCAACAGGTTTCTCAAGTATTTTGACGAATTATGGTTCTTTGGAAAATAAGGGATACGAAGTAGAAGTGTCAGCGAGAATATTGTCTCCAACTTCTCCTCTGCAATGGAATATTGCGTTTAATACTGCAAAAGTTAATAGTAAAGTTCTTCGGTTACCTGAAAATGGCATTGAAAATAATCGTGTTGGCGGAGTATATGTATTCGATCCGGCAAAAGGAACTTATGGATGGTTAGGAGGTTTACAGGAAGGTCAAAGAATTGGCGATCTGTATGCGTATAAACAAGTTAGCGTATATTCAACAGATGATGAAGCAGCCAAGGGCCCTATTGACATGTTAGTGCCCAGTGCAAGCAAGAAAAAATATGGCGGTGATGTGAATTGGCTTGATGTTGATAAAAATGATACTATTGATACAAGGGACAGGGTATATATGGGCAACTCAATCCCACGCGTGACAGGTGGTTTTACCAACACGTTGAGCTATAAAAATTTAAGCCTTATAGTAAGAATGGATTATACCTTAGGAGCCACCATATATTATGAAACCGGGGCAAGACTTGAAGGTAATTTTTCCGGGGCTAATGCCATCAGCGGGCACATGCTCAGATCCTGGCAAAAACAAGGCGATATTACAGATATTCCAAGATATTATTGGGCAGATCAAAATGCCCAGTGGAATGTATGGAATAACCGGGGCAACTCAAGGTTTTATCAAAGCACAGACTTCCTGTGCCTGAGGGAAGTGACGCTTGCTTACAGTCTTCCCAAAAATCTTTTAAATAGAATTGGCTTGACAGATGTGCGACTAAATTTTACAGGAAGCAACCTGATCTACTTCACCAAATATGAAGGATTGAGTCCTGAACAAACTGATACAGAGACGGCATATCCGAATCCAAGGTCTTACATTTTTGGCGCTTCCATTACTTTCTAATTTTAAACTGCAGAGCATGAAAACTATTAAATCATTTATATACATAACTATCGTAATTGCTTTATCTGCAAGCTGCACAAAGCAGTTGGAGCTTGAGCCTGTGAGTTCTATTTCTACTTCTTCTTTCTGGAAAACGGAAGATGATGCGAATGGCGCTGTGACAGGAATGTATATCAGGCTTAGGAGCGTAACATCTACCAATCTTTTTATTTGGGGAGAATCACGAAGCCAGGATATGAAACAGTCCATTGGGAACGACTTCACCAATATCCGGAATTTTAATAATACTCTTGACCCTACTGTCGCAGGCCCCGATTGGAGCAGCGTTTACCAGGTAATAAATGATGTAAACCTGATCTTAAAGTATCTGCCGACTATTTCCTTTAAATCAGATGCCACAAAGAATAAATATCTGGCAGAAGCATACACCATGCGTGCATACTGCTATTTTATAATGGCGAAAACATGGGGAGATCTTCCGCTTGTAACTGACCCCACAGAGGGATATGATCCATCAGTTATTTATAAGGAAAGAACCCCGGTAGCAGATATATTTACCCAAATTAAAAATGATATAGCCCAGGGATTATCTCTTTTTTCTGATAATAGCTTTGCTACTGGCAGGAACAGGTGGTCAAAGCCGGCGTTAAATGCGCTTAAAGGCGATGTGTTTTTATGGACCGCAAAAAAATTAAATGGCGGTAATGAAGATCTGACCACAGCACTTTCTGCTTTGAATGATGTAGAAGCGGCCGATGTACAGCTATTAGGGGATTTTGGGAGAATCTTTGATTATGACAATAAAGGGAATAAGGAAATTTTAATGGCGAATAATTTCCTTCTCAATGAAACGGGAAGCACTTTTATGCAGAATATGTACATAGATGGATATCCGCCTAACAGTGATCCTGCTGCAGTCGCAATTATTGGTGCTGTTGGAGGGGCAAATTACTGGACACTGACTGATGATACGAGACAGAAGTTTAAACCGGAAGATTTACGCCGAACAGCGACTTATACTGAATTATACAGTTATGATGAAGCGACCAGCGGATATACCAAATTTTATGGTTGTATCCAGAGGAAATTTGACGGAATGATAAATGCGGGTGCCAGGACTTTTATTGATGATGTGGTATTGTATAGATATGCTGATGTATTGCTGATGAAGGCTGAGGCGCAAAATGCGTTATCCCAGGATCCTTCTGATGCAATGAATAAAGTAAGGAAGAGGGCATTTGGCAGTAATTTCAGTGGCAATGAATTTGTGTCCGGGTCGAAAGAGGATAATGATAAAGCTATTTTGGAGGAGCGTTTGCTGGAATTTTTATACGAAGGGAAATATTGGTGGGATATTTTGAGGTTTAATAAAGCTTCTGAATTGATACCCTATTTTCAGAATAACCCCGGGGATACTTATAAATATCTATGGCCGCTTTCGTTGGATATTTTAAGCAAAGAACCTAAGGTTAAGCAAAACCCGGGCTATCAATAGCAATAAACAATGAAAATTTTTAGAGCAGGCCTCTTATTTCGCTCAATGCTGCGGCATTTCCTGATGATATGTGCATTGATATATGCAACAAATATTTGTGCTCAAAAAAAGGTTAATGAAGAAATTTACCCGATAGGATCTTCCCGGCAACTGTTTATAGATAATATATTGATAGAAAAGGTTACAGGAAAGGCTGATCTTTTGCTTCATCATCCTGTACCACGTAATGTTGTTTTGGAAACCAACGAAGGTTGGGAGGGAAATGGAACAAACTATATAACGGTTTTCCGGGATGGGGATAGATACCGGATGTATTATCGTGCCGGGCACTATTCTTATATTGGAGGTAAGGACAGACCAAACCGTAAAGATATTTACTGTTATGCGGAAAGCACGGATGGCATTCATTGGAAAAAGCCTGTTCTTGGAATCATTAACTGGGCAGGGTCGTTTAAGAACAATATTATTCTTGATTCAATAGGAAGTCATGCTTTCTCCCCGTTTTTAGACAGGAACCCGGATTGTGCGCCTGATGCGAAATACAAAGCACTTGGATGGGGTGGAGGCAAACATGGGCTGTATGCTTTCAAATCTGCAGATGGAATACATTGGGCCCTGATGAACGCAGATCCCGTTGTTACCAAAGGAGCTTTTGATTCACAAAACCTGGCATTTTGGGATGCTGAGAAGAAGGAATACAGGTGCTATGTTCGCGATTTTCGTAATAAAACAGAAGGCTCAGTAAGCCTCATCAATGCAGGGATAGATGCCGGGCGGGATATTCGTACTGCTGTATCTAAAGATTTTATTCATTGGACAGAACCGGAGTTTGTCAGCTATGAAGCAAATACAGATCCGGGAGGAAGTGTGCCCGACAAAAAAACGCGTTCCAAAGACTATCCAACGGGAAGGGTAAGCGAATTATATACTAATCAGGTGTTGCCATATTATCGTTCACCCGGATTATTCATAGGTTTTCCTACAAGGTATGTAGATAAGGGCTGGACCACATCAGCAAAGTTTCTGCCCCGGTTTGATTACCGGCAGATAAGGGCGGTTGGTTCACGCAGAGAAGGAACAGCTATAACAGAAGGTATGATTATGAGCAGCAGGGATGGGGATCATTTTACTATCTGGCCGGAAGCCTTTCTGCGCCCGGGGCTCAGAAAATACGATACATGGTTTTATGGAGATATGTACCAGAATTGGGGGCTGGTAGAGACTCCATCCGATATTGAAGACGCTCCGGCGGAAATATCAATATATGCAACAGAAAAGACGCTGCAGGAAACAGGAGTAAGCATAAGGCGATATACTATCAGGATAGATGGCTTTGTTTCGCTTCATGCACCGCTTGCGGGAGGTGAGCTCATTACTAAACCATTTACTTTTAACGGAAGTAAGGTCCATTTAAATGTTTCAACCTCTGCCGCAGGATCGGTGAAAGTAGAGATCCGGCAGCCGGATGGTAAGGTCATCCCGGGATTTTCTCTGGATGATTGTGAGGAGATATATGGCGATGATCTGGACCGGCAGGTCATATGGAAGTCAGGTGCCGATCTTGCTACATTACAGGGCGTTCCTGTCAGATTGCGGATAGCTGTAAAGGATGGCGACGTTTACTCCTTCGTATTCAATTAGGAATTAAAGATTAAGTGTATGTATATTATTCAGGCTGTAAATCGTAGAAAAAAGAATTTATTTTTTGGGTTAGCTGTCATTTGTTCTGTTATTCAAATGGAGTCGTTTGCTCAAAAAGATAAGGCTTTACAGGTAGGAAATAACAGGGAGCTTTTCGTGGATCAATATCTGATAGAAAATCTCACCGGTGTACAACAAAAGCTGCATCAGCCAAGGAATGAAGGAGCCGTGTTGTATTTTGATAAGCCATGGGAAGGCAACTTCAGCGCCTATGTTACGGTGATTAAGGATGGAGATTTATACAGGCTATATTACAGGGGAAGAAGAGATGCCGGAAAAGATGGAGGCGATGCTGAAATGACATGTTATGCTGAATCCCGTGACGGGATTAACTGGACAAAGCCTGATTTGGGGATCTATACCATTGCCGGGACTAAAAATAACAATGTAGTGCTGGCCCATGCGGCTCCCGTTACTCATAATTTTTGTCCTTTTCTTGATAAGAACCCGGATGCTATAGCTTCTCAAAGATTTAAAGCAATTGGAGGTACAGCTCCCGGAGGACTGAAGGCATATGTCTCTGCTGATGGCATACACTGGGATCTGTTGCAGGACAAGAGTATTATAACCGGAGGCGCTTTTGATTCGCAGAATGTTGCTTTCTGGTCTGAATCGGAGCATAAATATATCAGTTATATAAGAACGAGTGCCAAAGAAGGAAATAAATCTTACCGGTCTGTAAGCAGGACCACATCAACAGATTTCATAAACTGGACCAAACCCGAACCCATGAAGTTTGGGAATGTTCCCTATGATCATCTGTATACACAGCAGACCAGTCCATATTACCGGGCTCCTCAAATATACGTTGCGATAGGAGCACGGTTCATGCCCGGCCGGCAGGTGGTTTCGGATGAGCAGGCAGCTCTTTTGCATGTAAACCCCGACTATTATAAAGATTGCTCCGACGCGATCTTTATGACAACAAGAGGCGATAATCTTTACGACAGAACCTTTCTGGAATCTTTTATAAGACCCGGAATCGGGCTGGAAAACTGGGTTTCCCGTTCAAATTATCCTGCATTGAATGTTGTAGAGACCGGGCAACAGGAAATGTCGGTATATGTTAATGAAAGTTATGCGCAGGAGGGGGCACATTTGAAAAGGTACTCAATGCGAATTGATGGATTTGTGTCTGTACATGCCGGAATAAAAGAGGGGAGTATTACGACTAAACTTATTAAGTTTGAAGGAAAAGAACTGGAAATTAATTATTCAACCTCTGCTGCAGGATCAGTGAGAGTAGAGCTGCTTGATGCAGACGGTAAACCCATTCCGGGATTTTCAAAAGAAGATGCAGGTGAAATAATCGGGAATGAAATTAAAAGGATAGTATCCTGGAAGAACAACCCGTCTTTGAGTGCTGTATCCGGTCAACCGGTTAGGTTAAAGTTTTATTTAAAAGATGCAGACCTCTTTTCTTTTAAGTTTAACTGATTGCGGTACAGAAAGAACAGTTTTGACCTTTCATTTTATTAAGTCATTAAGTACAATTCATCGATGAATATGTTCCCTCTCAATCAATATTACGTGCGGTTTTTTTTGCTGATTGTATGTATTGCACATCCGGGTACTCCATGCCTTTCGCAGATTAAAAAGATAAAAGACGTTGTTGTATATAGCGACACTACTTTCTATGCAACTTTTCCTTCCGTAGCTAAACTTAAAAATGGTGAATTAATGGTGGTCTTCAGAAGAGCTCCCAACCGCATCATTTTTGGAGAAAAGGGCAATAATCATGTGGATCATAACAGTTATCTGGTATCTGTAAAGTCGAAAGATGGGGAAAGCTGGGCGAAAACTCCTCAATTGCTCTATGCTCATGCATTTGGCGGCTCTCAGGATCCCTGCCTTCTTCGGTTGAAGGACGGTACTTTACTATGTACGAGTTATGGCTGGACGACAGTACGTCCTGAAGGAATACCTAATTTAAAACAGCCGTATTTTGAAGCCGGAGGATATATATTCCTGGGAGGCTACGTAGTACGATCCGTTGATGATGGAAAAACATGGCAGGGACCTTATTATCCACCGCATATAAAACCCGAGCGGTATTTTAATGCATACGGGCAGGCATTGCCTGCTTACAACCGGGGGGCATTGTATGAAGCTAAAGACGGCAGGGTGTTATGGATTGTTGCAGCAAACGATAGTGTAAAGAAAACATCTAACTATTTGCTTACTTCAAAGGATAAGGGATTAACCTGGGAATATGTAAGTGAAGTGGCAAGAGATGCCAATGCTTCTTTCAATGAAGCATCAGTATATGAAACCCCCGGAGGAGACATTATTGGTTTTTTACGTACTGCCAATATGGATGATCAGGCGGTAATAGCCCGCTCTAAAGATGGAGGAAAAACTTTTTCCTGGGAGCCAATGGGTTTTCAGGGACACCCGCTAATGGCAACAAAGTTGCCGGATAACCGGGTTTTGCTGGTATATGGCTATCGGCACAAGCCTTATGGCATAAGAGCACGCATTTTAAATGCGGAATGTACTGATTGGAAAACATCCAAAGAATTTGTCCTGAGAGATGACGGAGGTAATACGGATATCGGTTATCCATGGTCGGTAGTATTGTCCGGGAATCGGGTGTTGGTGGTTTATTACTTTAATAAGGACAATGGTAACCGTTATATTGCCGGAACTATTATTGAAATTAAGCCATAGTTTTTAATTCATTTAAATATAAATATCATGTATATTCGAAAGAGCCTATTACTATATCTGGTATGTATTTGTCTTCAACAGACTAACCTGTCTGCCCAGACCGGTAAGCCACTGCAACTTGGAAGTAACAGGGAACTTTTTGTTGATCAGTATTTGATAGAAAAATTAAACAATGTTACTCAGCATCTTTATACTCCGAGAAGTGAAGGGACGGTTTTAAAGTTTGATAATCCCTGGGAAGGAAATTTTAGCGGCTACAGCACTATTATTAAAGATGGTACGCAATTTAGATTATACTACCGGGGAGTAAGAGAGGCCAAAGGAGATGGTAATGAAACTGAAGTAACCTGCTATGCAGAATCGTCTGATGGCATTAACTGGAAGAAACCTAATCTTGGTATTTATACCATAAATGGTACAACAGATAATAATGTTGTTTTGGCACACGCGGCTCCGGCTACGCATAATTTCAGTCCTTTTCTCGACAGGAATCCCAATGCAAAAGCTACAGAAAGATTCAAGGCGTTAGGCGGAACAGATAGAACAGGCTTATTTGCTTTTGTATCTGCAGATGGTATTCACTGGAAAAAGATACAGGATTCCGCTGTATATAAAACAGGAGTTTTTGATTCTCAAAATGTATCTTTCTGGTCTGAAAGCGAGCAGCAATATGTTTGTTATTTTCGTACATGGAGCGACGGGGGATTCACACAGTATAAAGGTTTCAGATCGGTGAGCAGAACAACATCCAAAGATTTTATCAACTGGACAGCTCCTGTAAAAATGACTTTTGGAGATACTCCGTTAGACCATTTATATACCAACCAAACCAGCCCTTATTTCAGGGCGCCCCATATATACTTATCTATTTGTGCCAGGTTTATGCCTAAGAGGCAGGTTTTAACGGATGAGCAGGCAAAAGCATTAAATGTGAACCCTGGTTATTTTAAAGACTGTTCGGATGCTGTTTTTATGAGTACGCGTGGCGGATCAGTATATGACAGGACTTTTATGCAATCTTTTATCCGTCCTGAGATCGGGCTGGAAAATTGGGTGTCCCGGTCTAATTATCCTGTGTTGAATGTGGTGCAGACCAGCCCTACGGAATTATCGGTGTATGTAAATGAAAGCTATGCCCAGCCTACTGCGCATATTAAAAGATATTCTTTGCGCCTGGATGGGTTCGCTTCCCTGAAGGGAGATTTTAAAGGCGGGGAAGTGATTACAAAACCTTTTGTTTTTAAAGGAAAAGAGCTTGAGATCAATTACGCTACTTCAGCGGCGGGATATGTAAAAATTGAAATACTTGATGCTAAAGGACGACCGCTGCCGGGATATACAGTTAATGATGCCCAGGAAATTATCGGCAATGAAATCAAACGTATAGTATTATGGAATGGGAAGGAGGATGTTTCTTCACTTGAAGGAAAGCCTGTAAAGCTGAAGATTTATTTGAAAGATGCTGATTTATATTCTTTGAAGTTTAACTAAGACAGGAGCGAACCCGTATAATTTAATTTATTATAGTGTATGATTTTTCAGCAAAAATTCAGTGCGTCTGATGCTGCTATTGCAAGGATCTTCCGCGACTTTGTTCCTGATGAGGTCTTTGACATTCACGTGCATACCTATCATTCCGCTCACTTTCAGAAAGAAATATCCTTTTTAAAAGGAATACATAAGCTGGGTTGTGAAGATCACCGCAGTTATTTATCGCGTTATATGCCGGTAAAGAAATTGCATGGACTGTACTTTGGTATGCCGGAGAAACACGGTGACCGTGATGCGATGAACAGGTTTACGCTGGATGAGGTAAGGGATCATGGAACAGATTTAAGCAGGTCGTTAATGGTGGTTTCTCCCCATGACGACGTAGTGAAGGTTGCGGATCAATTGAAGCAGGATACCTGCTGTGGTATAAAAGTATATCACTGTTATGCAGACAGGGAAGATACTATGAATGCGGAAATAGCAGAATATGCGCCGGAGTGGATGTGGGAATTATTAAATGAAATGGATGGTGTTCTGATGTTGCACATGGTGAAAAATGGGGCAATAGAAGATAAAGGCAATCAACAACAGATCAGGGAGCTTTGCAAGGCATACCCGCGGGTAAAGTTAATACTGGCTCATGTGGCACGTAGTTTTAACTACCGGAATGCGCGAAAGGGGCTTCCCGGTATTGCCGATATTGAGAATGTGTTCCTGGATACTTCTGCTGTTTGTGAAACGGAAGCTTTTAAAGCAGCCCTCAGGGTATTTGGCCCAAAAAGATTACTATGGGGCGGCGATTTCCCTGTTACAGAAATGCGCGGACGTTGCGTTACCACCGGCGATCGTTTCTTTTGGCTGCATCCCGAGATCATAGATAAACAATACCAGGCACCAACTGATAGCGCTTTTACATTGATTGGAATAGAATCCTTACTGACCCTGCAGGAAAGTTGCGAAGATGCCGGGCTTAACCGTTCTGATATTGAGGATATTTTTCTCAATAACGCATTAAGGCTGTTGCAGCCCCATCTGCCTGCGTATGCAAATACACTTGCTGTTGACAATAAAAAGCTTTGGCAGTCGGCTAAGTCGGTTATTGCAGGCGGAACCGGGTTGTTGTCAAAAAGGTCCGAACAATTCAATGCAGAATGGCCAACCTTTTTCTCAAAAAGCAGCGGTTGTGAAGTATGGGATTTGAATGGAAGAAAATATATCGATTGCGCCGGTGGTATTGGTGCCGTATTACTGGGGTACGGGGATGAAGATGTATCGAAAGCGGTTACACGAAGGCTTACCCTCGGAACTTACTCCTCCCTGGTAAATCCGCAGGAGTTGGAACTTGCTGAAAAGTTACTTCAGTTACATCCATGGGCAGGTAAAGTACGCTATGCCAGAACAGGAGGGGAAGCAATGTCCGTTGCTGTTCGTATAGCCAGGGCTGCTTCCGGTAAAAGCGGGGTTGCTTTTTGTGGCTATCATGGCTGGCACGATTGGTACCTCGCTGCTAATCTTGGTGAAACCAATGCACTGGATGGCCATTTGCTGCCCGGATTACAGCCTAAGGGAGTTCCCAGGGAATTAACAGGAACAGCTGTTCCGTTCAGGTATAACGACTGGCAATCTTTCGAAGCTGCAGTAAACAAACTGGGCGATAATTGTGGGGTAGTAGTAATGGAGCCGATGCGCTCACAGTTCCCCGAAAATGATTTTCTTCAAAAGATTAGAAGTTTTTGCTCCGGCAAAAATATAGTTATGGTTGTTGATGAAATAACAAGTGGATTACGATACGGTTACCCCGGAGCGCTTACCCGTTATAATGTAGTACCTGATATTGTAATATATGCCAAGGCTATGAGCAATGGAATACCATTTGCAACTGTAATAGGAAATGATGATGTGATGACTGCTGCTGATGAAAGTTTTATCTCGTCCAGTTACTGGACGGATGGTATAGGCACCGCTGCAGCACTGGCTGTATTAGAAAAGATGGAAAGCGAAAATGTATTTAATGCCGTTTGGTCAAAAGGAGTAGCGTTGCAGGAGCTGTTGCGTGAGATTGCAATGAAATATGTTTCCTGCGGTCTTGTTGTAGGTGGAATGCCGGCATCGCCCACTTTTACTTTTACATCCTCTCATGCCGCTGCCGCCAGGAAGTTATTTATTACCAGGATGCAGGAAGAGGGTTTTCTTGTAGCAGGAATTTTTTATTTGATGCATGCGCATAAAGAGCAGCATTTGCATCGCTTTGCAGAAGCCTTCGAACAGACGTTGCAGTTGATAGAAAGGTCTATTGAATCGGGTATAATAGAAACGGATAATAGTAAAGCCTTTCAACATGGGTTTACCCGTCTGGCATAAAAATCAAAATAGCTGATTATTAATACTGATTAACCAATGTTTAGATTGCTTCAGGTTTCTTCCCGGGCACTGTCCTTTTTAGACTGGACCATATTGATCATCTACGGGGCCGGTATGCTGGGAATAGGGTGGTATTACCAGCGAAAGAATAAAACAAAGGAAGAATATTTATTGGGAGGCCGGAAAATGAAGCCTGCCTCCATCGGTATATCGTTATTTGCGACGTTGGTCAGTACATTAAGTTATATAACCACCCCGGGCGAGATGATCCTGCATGGTCCCATTATTTTTGCGGGCGCATTGGCCTTTCCACTGGTATATGTTATTGTAGGATGGTGGATCATACCGGCTATTATGAAAACAGGGGTAACCAGTGCATATGAAATACTGGAACAAAAGCTTGGTTTGTCTGTGCGATTACTGGGTACCGTTATGTTTTTATTGTTACGGTTACTTTGGATGGCTACCATTATTTACGTAACGGTTGATGTAGCCCTGTATTCTGTTATACAATTTGATAAGGCTTATGTACCATGGATAGCCGGGCTGCTTACCATAATCACTGTTATTTATACTACCATGGGGGGACTGAAGGCTGTAGTAGTCACCGACATCGTTCAATCCTGCATTTTTCTGGGAGGGGCATTGCTGAGCGTGATAATTGTTTGCTGGCATCTTGGCTCAGTGGGCGCTATTTTCCCGAAAGAATGGCCATCCCACTGGGGTACATTCGCATTGAAATTTGATCCTCAGCAAAGGACGACATTAGCCAATGCTATGCTGTCGGTACTGGTATGGTATGTCTGCACAAATGGCTCCGATCAGATTGCAGTACAGCGCTACCTGGCCACTCCTGATGCAAAAACAGCGAGACGTTCCTTTAAGATAGCGCTCTTGTCAGATATGTTTGCATCCACGTTGCTGGCTTTAGTGGGTTTATCCATGCTGGCATATTTTACTTTTAATTCCGGTTTACTGCAGGGTAAGCCGATAACAGAGCAGGCGGATACTTTATTCCCGCGCTTTATTTTGATAGGGCTGCCGGTAGGATTATCCGGATTATTGATTTCGGGACTCCTGGCAGCTGCTATGTCAAGTCTGTCTTCCGGATTAAACAGCGTGTCTTCCGTGATAGCAGAAGATATTCTTAACCGTTTTAGAAAAGACGGGCGGCAAAAGAAATCGTTGCAACAGATAAAAAAACTCTCATTTGTAATGGGTATTGTCATCATGGTGCTTAGTTTCATAGTAGCCAGGGTATCCGGTAACCTGTACGATATTATTATGAAGGTAGTGAACCTGTTTGTCGCTCCGTTATTTGTGCTCTTTTTTATGGCTTTATTTGTTCCGTTTGCAACAGAAAGGGGTACTTTTTTAGGTGGGATTTTGGCTGTGAGTATAGCGGTTGCTATAGCGTTCTGGGGAATGGGTGGCATTACAGTGCTTTGGATCATGCCTGTATCCCTGGTAGCAGGAATCTTGGGAGCAATATGTTTTAGTATCATTGACCGTTCAATAAAAGGAAGGCTCCCGGCGTGAATGCTGAAAGACTGCCTTAACATTATTTATTTGTTCAAATACTACTCCAATGCGTTCAGCTACCGTGTTGTTTCATTTGACATTCCTTATACTGTTTGCAGCACGCGTTGTATCGCAAAGCAATCCTTCAGACCTCACTGGTCCGTGGGAACTTATGGTTGACGATTACCTGATTGATCATAAAGAGAACGTTGTACGGCAGTATCATCCTTTTGTTAAGTATGGAGATAATCCTGTACTGACGGCAGATAAGCCATGGGAGGGAACGACAAGTTATTTGTATGGTACGGTTTTACCTGAAGAATCTCCCCGAAAGGGCTACAGAATGTGGTATCATGCCTGGAATGGAGAGTATACTAATCTGTATGCTGTTAGCGCCGACGGTGTTCACTGGCAGAAACCATCCCTTGGGTTAATAAACTTTCAGGGGACAACACAAAACAATATTTTTTTGAGACGAACAAAGGAAGATCATCTTCCCCAGGTTATATATACACCCTGGGAAAAGGATACCTTAAAAAGATATAAGCTGATCAACTATGACTACGGAAGAACTTCTCCTGATCATTTGATCAGTGGTTTCTGGGGAGCATACTCTTCAGACGGAATTCATTGGAAGGACGTAAACAGGAACCCCATTCTTAAAGATCCCGGCGATGTTGGTAATTTTAACTGGGATCCGCATAACTGGTCGTATATAGGATATCCTAAAATATTTGCCCCTGTTAGTGGGTTTAACAGGCGTTGTGTAGGTTATACCGCTACAAAGGATTTTGAACAATGGCCGTCGGCTCAACTTATCCTGGTACCCGACAGTACAGATGATCATTGGGTGACAACTCCCGGGCAACGTACCGAATTCTACGGGCTGAGCGGTTTTGCTTATCAGTCTGCCTACCTGGGGTTTCTATGGATATTTCATATTACCGATGGCAACAATGATGGTCCCATATATTGTGAACTTGTAAGTAGCAGAGACGGTATCCGCTGGGCCCGGCAGGAAGCAGTTAACGGGGTGAGAATGCCAATCCTGCCGATAGGAAAGACCGGTTCCTGGGACGAGGGAATGGTATTTTCTACCAACCATCCGCTTGTAGAACACGACACGGTAAAATTATGGTATGGCGGCTCAAATATCACGCATGCTTCCAATAAACAAGGACGTTCGGGAGTTGGTATCGCCACGCTCCCCAAAGACCGTTTTGTATCGCTCGATGCACAGGGAAAACAGGGTGTTATTACTACCAGGGTACTGAGTAACTTAAAAGGTAACTTATATATAAATGCAGATACCAAAGGCGGGCAGATACAGGTGGAGGTATTGGATGCATCGGGAAATGTACTGCCGGGTTATGAAAGAAGTGCCTGTATAATCAAAGGAAAAGACAATATAGAAATCCTTGCAAACTGGAAAGGAAAAAGATTACCTTCCGCAGCGTTGCTGAAGTTGCGCTTCATTTTGAAAAATGCATCTTTATTTGCCTTCCGGGGAGACAGCATAATAAAACCCGGATCACCGGATCTTGTTGTGAGTATACAACCATTCAAAGATGCTGTAGTTTTCAGGCCTGTTGCAGAAGGTGCTTATCGTCCTGTAGAAATCCCGGGCTCCTCTTTTTTGGGACCACGATTTACCCTTTCTGCAATGGTTAAGCCAACCACAACGAAACAGACGAGGCTGTTCAGCAATTATCGCGGGAGCGGTTCCTTCGTAACGGGAGAGTTGATAGTTGATTTTGATCCTTCCGGTCAATCAATGCAGGGATGCAGGTTTATTGTAAACGGGCAGAGCGTAACTTCTGGCCCCCTTAATTTCATAGATGGAAAATATCACCAGATTGCCGTTACCTATGACTACGGCAAAGTAGTGCTCTATTTTGATGGTAACCCTGTAGCTGTTAAGCAACTGGACGCGGGAGCGGCACATTTGTACAGCGACAGAAGTGTAAAAGCTTATTTCGATTTGCCTGACGCTTTACATGAAGTGGGCATATACCTGGGAAATGACCTGGTAATAGGAGGTGACCGGACCGGTAATTTTACTACTTACAGGCACATGTCTAAGTCTGCTGATGAAGCATTGATGGAAGGTGTGATAAAAGATGTATTGGTTACTACTGAAGTGCTCTCTTCACAACAAATTTTGCAGCGTTGGCATAATACCCTGCCACTTTAATAAGATAGTATGTAAATCCAGCATGATAGTAGCAAAGTTATTTATGGATCAGGGGTAAATTTAACAGTCATTTTGAGAACCAAAGAAAACATGCGATCAACAGGTTAGAAAAGAGAGTGTGTTATATGCTTAATAAAAGGACTATAATAATCATAGGGGCAGGTGTAACCGGGCTGAGTACCGCGTACAGGCTGGCGAAAAAAGAAGCCGGAAAAATAATTGTTTTTGATAAAGGAAAAACAGGAGATGGTTCCAGCAGCCGGGCCGCAGGTATCATTACAGGATTGCTTTGGAGTAAAACAGGTGTTGAAGCCAGGAAGGTTGCGTTGCGATTATTCCGTGAATTATCTTCTGAATTGAACGGCTATAGTTTTCAGGACGTTGGTACACTCAATTTGCTGGATCAGCAAGCCTGGGAACAAAGAAAATTGTTATTGCCCCTGTATGAGCAATGCGGTGCACCTTTTGAAATCCTGACGGCAAAGGAAATGCGTACGCGGTGGCCTGATCTTTACCCTTCCGGTGAACTGGTAGGGCTTTTTGACCCTTTGGGCGGATACAGTGAGCCGGAAGATTATCTTGCAGCGCTGAAAATTGCGTGTAATAAATTGGGTGTTGATATCAGGGAAGAGGAACCTGTCAAAGATTTTGTATTACGCTCGGGAAGCATAGCCGGTGTTATAACAGAGAAAGGATTGATTGAGGCAGATGCCGTAGTAAGTACTGTATATGGATGGACCAATGTTTTGTTTTCCAGGCTTGGGCTGAAGCTGCCTGTAAAAACAGTTGTACATCAACGTTACGTTACAGAGCCCCTGCATCATACTATGAGTATTCCTTGTGTGAATGCTGATCCGTTCTATGGTTACTGCAGACCTGCAGCAGGTGGACGGCTATTGTTTGGAATTGAAACGTCAGACCGGGAAGAATGGCGGGTTTCGGATATGAATTTTCATCTTGATGACCTGTTACGGTCGCCGGATCCGCGTTATACAGAAGCTATCTTGAGAGAAAAAGTGAGGGAAAATTTTTCTTCTTATTTCCCCCCGGTAAAAAATCTCCGGTGGGAAAGCTCAAAAACAGGGCTGCTTACTTTTTCCATGGATGGAGAACCGATACTCGGCCCTGTGACCGAGGTCCCGGGCTTATTTGTAGGTGTTGCCTTTCATTCCGGCGGGTTTGCCTATAACCCTGTATCAGGACTACTCCTGGCAGAATTAGTTACAGACGGAAAAACCTCTGTCAATATTGATGCGTTTTCACTCTCCCGTTTCAGCAACGAACAAACAGAAAAATACCTTGCTCAAACGGTACAGCAAAAAAACGTTGCAAAAAGAAGGCATTGATACAGACTTTGTGACCGAAAACTTTTACTAGTGTTAAGTCAAGCCAATTATATCTGTATGCTATCGTGAAAAGTGAGACTTACCTACCGGCAGGCAGGGGATAAAGGTGAGTAGGGCAATAGTGAATAGTGAATGTTTCAACCTCTCACATTTCTCATTTCACGTTTGACATAGCACTAAGTTCCCGGAACCAATTGGAAAAATGTTAAACTATCTCCAATGAAAATTATCAGCAGGGGAATCATTCCCACTCCCGGTGATCGTCGTTTTGGCAGCAACACATTCCCCTCCATACAAAAGCTTCCTTCCGGCAGGTGGCTGGCGTCATTTAAGGCTTCAGAGAAAAAGGGAGATTGTGATTTTATGCATGCTGTTATTTGCTGGTCGGATGATGAAGGAAACTCGTGGAGTACGCCTTTTGAGCCGGTGAAGCTACCGGATATAAATGGAGTACAGGGCCAAAGCAGAACAGCCTACGTGATTCCATTGGAGGAAGACAGGCTCCTGATGTTGTTGAACTGGGTAGATTGTTCGGACACTTCGCTGCCGTATTATGATCCTGCTGAAGAAACATTAAAAGATACGAGGATTTTTTATTGCTTTTCGGATGATGAGGGAGTCTCCTGGTCTGTGCCGCAATTAATGACAATAGATGGCATCAATGCACCTGTGCCATTGACCGGTCCTCCGTTAATGCTTAAGAACGGAACAATTATTTGCCAGTTCGAGATCAACAAAGCAGTAGGTGATCCCAATGAGTGGATACATCGTTCTGCGATGGTCTTTTCTTACGATGGCGGTAATACCTGGAAAGACCCGGTGATGGTCACGGAGGAAAAGAATATGTACTATTGGGACCAGCGGCCGCAGGTGCTGGCAGATGGTATATCAATCATTGATTTCTTCTGGACGCTGGACGGAGTAACTAATCAGTATAAAAACATCCATACAAAATGGAGCAAAGACGGAGGAAAAACCTGGGGAGCGCTTTGGGATACCGGGATATATGGACAACCCGGGCAACCAATTGTTCTGAAAGACGGAAGATTAATGACGATCGATATTGACAGATCAATAAAACCGGTTATTACTGTGAGGACAAGCAAAGATATCCGGAGTGGGTTTGATGAATCGCTTATAGTATATGAAGCAGATTCGGGTAAGCAGGACAGCAGGGAGATCAGCATGAACGGCGCATGGGCAGAGATGGTACAGTTTTCTGCCGGGCATCCTGCTTTGCTGTATCTCGGGAATAATGAAGTATTGGCTTATTACTATGCAGGTACTTCTGCTGACACTACCAAGATAGCATTCGTCCGGATTTTGGTATAAAGGGCTGGTAAGAGAATGATTTGACTACCGGCAATTCTGAATTGCCCTGAATGATTATTTATAAGAAAAACAGTTAAAAATGTATTGCAGGCGATTTCTTTTCTTTCTCGTTGTCTCGTTGTTTCTAACAACCAATATTTCTTTTCTGTTTGCACAAAAGGCAAAGAAAATTATTGATATAGGTTCCCGCAGAGAGCTGTTCGTTGACGGATTTATGATTGAAAGCCTTAGTGGAAAAGCGCAGCGGGTTTTACATCATCCCGATCCCAAAGGAGTGGCAATTGTACATGATCAGCCATGGGAAGGTAATACCTGTGGTTATCATAGTTTATTTAAAGATGGCGGTATTTACAGGATGTATTATCGTGGTTCTCATATTGCAGCTACCAAAGAAAGCCTGAAAGAAGCACATCCCTTTTATATCTGTTATGCTGAAAGTGCTGATGGGATTTCCTGGACTAAACCAGAGCTGGGGATATATGAGGTGAATGGCCCTAAAAAGAACAATATTGTTATCATGAGTGGTAATATAGCCGGTGTGGAATTGAAAATGGGAGACAACGCATCTATGTTTAAAGATCTTAATCCTGATGCGCCGGCGGATGCCCGTTATAAAGCATTCGTATGTTCCAGTAATCCCAGGGGATTATTTGCTTTTAAATCGGCGGATGCTATTCATTGGTTACCTATGGCAGATAAACCCGTGATTACAGAAGGTGCATTCGATTCCCAAAATGTGGGTTTTTGGGATAGTGTTAAAAAAGAATACAGAGCCTATTGGCGATATTTTAAAAATGGTGAAAGTGAAAATACGCTTACTGCCGGAGGTGTCAGGGCTGTACGCACTGCCGTATCAAAAGATTTTATACACTGGACCGATGTAAAAGATGTTACCTATGATGATACCATGAGAATTGAGCTCTATACCAACCAGGTGAACACATATTACAGGGCTCCTCATATTTTATTAGGTATCCCTACCCGTTATATTGAGCTGGGTTGGTCTCCTTCAATGCATGCCCTGCCCGACCTTCCGCACAGGGAGTTGAGAAGTAGCCACCATTTACGCTATGGTACAGCGCTTACAGATGCAATGTTGATGAGCAGCAGGGATGGTATATCTTTTGACAGATGGGAGGAGAGCTTTTTTCGGCCCGGGATAGAAAGAGCAGGTACCTGGAATTATGGACATCAGTATATATGCTGGGGAATTGCTGAAACCAGATCAGACCTGCCGGGAGCTCCAAACGAAATGTCTTTTTATTCAACAGAAAACTCGTGGACAAATGAAGCACGGACCAGTGATTTGAGACGCTATACGATGCGCCTTGATGGCTTTGTATCGGTCAATGCGCCGATGTCCGGAGGGGAAATCATTACTCGGGCTTTTCGTTTCAAAGGCAATAAACTATCAATCAATTTTTCTACTTCAGTAGCGGGTTCTGTTGAGGTAGAAATACAGGATGAAAAAGGCGCAGTTATTCCGGGTTTTGCTTTGAAAGACATACAGCCGGTGTTCGGCGATACTATTGAACGCGTTATTGAATGGAAAGAAGGAAGTGATCTGGGGGCTTTGTCCGGAAAACCTGTTCGCCTGCGTTTTGTGCTTCATGATGCTGATCTGTATTCATTTCGTTTTTTTGATTAATCTTTTCCATTTTAAAAAGTAATATATATGAATGAACAATACCTGAAATCGCTGAAATCCTCTTTTGATAAAGATGGATACGTATATATTCCCGGGTTTCTTTCACTGAAGGAAGTACAGGACTTGAATGAGAACGTGCAGCGGTTTATTGCAGAAAAAATACCTGCTATGTCTGCAAGTCATTATTTCTATGAAGACAAGAATGATATTGCCACGCTCAAGCAGATGCAGGACCTGGAGAAGTATGATCCATATTTTAAAGCATTAGCAGTAGACAGTAAGTTCGAAGCAATCGCTAAGGCTTTGCTGGATGAAGATGTTGTTTGCAAAACTGTAGAATATTTCAATAAGCCTCCTAAAATAGGAAAACCTACACCGCCCCACCAGGACGGATATTATTTTATGCTGGACCCGCAGCAGGCGGTTACCATGTGGCTCGCCCTGGAAAAGGCCGACGAAGAAAACGGATGTGTGAAATATGTAAAGGGCTCTCATCTCAAAGGTATGAGAACCCACGGACGTACTGCCACACTTGGCTTTTCACAACAGATCGTTGATTTCGGAACAGAAGACGATGTAAAAAATGAAATAGCATTCCCTGCTAATCCGGGCGATCTGCTGGTACATCATTCGCTAACTATTCACAGGGCAGGCGCCAATACTACCGCCGACAGGACAAGAAAAGCAATGGGATTGATTTATTGGGGAGAATCAGCCAAAGAAGATAAGGTGGCAAAAGAAAGATATATGGAGCAGTTGGCTAAAGAACGGGAAAAAGTGTGATGTGATGGGCTGTGAGCTTCGAGCTTTCGGCTATGAGCTGTGAGCTTTATGTACAAGTAAACCTGAAACCTGAGACTTGCAACTTGTAACCTGTATGAATTTTACCATGAAATTACTATCAAAAACATTTTTAATTGTATTAATGATGAGCGCATGTCATCCAGGGAAAAGAGAAACACAAGAACAGCCAATTGACCTGAAGGAAGAAGCCGTTAATACTCTAAGAAAGATTTTACATGAGCAGCAGGAATGGGTAAAGGTGCATGCCGCTGAATTTTTAATATGGTCGGGACATTCCGGCGCTGTTAAGGATGTATATTTAAAGGAATTGGAGCGCTTTCATGAAAGGCCTCAATACCGTATAGGGATATGGAGGGTACTTGCACTGTTGAGCAATAGCGATGAAGCGGCGCGGTATAAAACACAAATTGTAAATGCCTTTTTGGATACGGCCGGCAGGGACAGGATACATGCCATTGAAACGATGGCAAAGCTGAAAATCTCTCCCCTGCCTCAATACCCCGAGGCCACTAATGCAGCGCTCCATAGCGATGTTAAAAGCTTTTCTGCTTATACGCATTGGGCAGTTGCTTATACCAATGCGGATTCAGCTAAAGCCGCAGAAAAATATTTCCTTAACAGGCTGCTGGATGCAAATGAGGATATGTTACAGCGACGTGTAGCCGCGTATGTATTGCGTATTAGTGGTGAACTCGACATAGAGGACTGGAATGCATTAAGTGGTATGGTGCTGGCATTACCGGATGATGCGGAAGGGAAAGTTGGCTTCCTGAATGCTGCGTTGCTTACTGCTCCGCAGGAGGCGAAGATCAACGAAACATATAAAAACATCTTCAACAGGTTTGTCGCTTTCAGCAATAAAAAAGATAAGGGAATAAGAATGGATATAGCGGCGGGATTGGCCGTTGCTGGCGGTAAAGAACATTTACCTGTTCTTACGGGCTGGATGCGTAATGCAGACCCGACCGGTAAAGCTGCAGATGATGCGGATGTACAGGCATCCGCTGCCTGTGCCGTTTTACAAATATGTGACAGGATTAGTAGCGAGCAATAACGGATAAATCTTTGATTATATGCGCTGATCAATACCTTTCTAATTTTCTGAAATCTCCCACGCCTCTTTCCCCGCCGGGACGTACCAGTTCATAGCTGCCATCGCCATCCAGGTCAAGTACCTGTTCATTGATCGGTTTTACCGGAACCTTTGATCCTGTATACTGCAGGGCTGTTTTCCCTTTCACCTTGCGATATATCCTCCCGTCCCATCCGGCATCCTGGAGACTTATTATAACTTCTTTTTCCCCATCACTATCAATATCCAAAGCCTGCAGACCAATATGACTGTTTACCCGGGGTTTAAAATCCGGGCCGAGATCGAGTGGCTGCGGAGGCGATAAGACAGGTATTCCTTCGGGGTCATTACCCAAATTGATCATATAATAAACCCCGCCACCAGGATGAGGATCCGACTTAATGCCTAACTGGTAGCTGATGCCACCTGCAATCAGGTCTTCACGACCATCTTCATTCAGATCAATGCCTGCAGCAACAGCACGATTGTGGATCCTGATCACATTGCCCGAAGTATCTTTCAACGGACCTGAAGAACGGAATATAAATTTGCCGGGCTTTGCAAGTGCCGGATCATCTTTAAGAAGATAGAGCAGCCCTTTATCGGTTGCTGCAATAAGATGGTTATGACCTGACCCGTCAAAATCCCAATGCGAGATCCTGTGATAACCCCATTCCGGCGATAGCTGTGGATCCGTTTCTCCTTCGACGTTGAAAATTCCATCCTGATCCATGATTTTAAGAGAGTCTGTATAATGCAGCCTGATACCATCTTTTGTTTTTTCAACAGGTATCATGTTCCAGTAAGTTCCTGTAAAATGAATGATATATCTTTTGCTCTGAGAGTCTGTATACATATCATCAAAAGCATAGAATGATCCTGTAACATCAGGGCCGCTGATCCAGTTATGGAAAGTGAAATGAGGGAGACCGTTTTTCCAGCCGTCGTTCCTGAGTATGGCTATATTATTGCCTGTTGTAAGCAGCAGGTCTTTCCTGCCTTTATTTTCAAACAGGCATATCTTGGAATGAAAATTTAATGTTGCTTTTTCCAGCCCGGAGATCTTTATTTCCCCCATATTTTTGAAAACAGGTTTTCGCTCACGGAGAGGATTGACTCTTTTTAAATAAAATATCTGCTGGAGATTAGAACCGGCTATCACCAGCAGCCCCGGAGCTCCGGACTGATCGGGATATACAACAGGTCTTGTATTTGATCCTTTAAAAAAAGCTTTATTTTCCTTTGCTGTGCCTAATAAAAAAGGCTGCCCCTGTTCATCATTTATTTTCTCGGCAGGTTTTACATAATCCAGCCCCAGGTCTTTCTGGTATTGTATACCAAACCTTTGATGGCTTACTTCCTTGGTATATTTTATTCCTGAATAGGAAGGTTGCCCGCTTCCGTCGGATTGATCCGGAAGCCACCAGAGATTACCGGCAAAATCGCCTATGATCAGATCTTTGAATTTTTTGAAGAATGGCGAAGTATATATCTTGGGATATACGTAATTATAATATTGCGCATCAATATACCCGCCCAGGTCATCTACGCGGGGATTATTGGGGTTTTCGTAAGGTATATTAAAAGGAAGGTTATTCACTGTATCCCGCATTATGGCTTTATTGGATTTGTCATAATGAATACCTGCAGCGGTTTTGTTTCCGGGAAGAAGATAAAGAAAGCCATCTCTGTCAGCTGCTATCAGATCTGCAATTCCGTCCTTATTCCAGTCAACCGGTTGAAACAGGAGTATTCCTGCTTTACCCATAAAATAAGGTTGCTTTAGAAGGCTTTCACCCGAGAAAGCGCCTTGCGAGGAATAAGTATATATCCCATCCCAGATACGGCTTATCAAAAGATCCTGTGAAGGCTTACCTGAACCCGGCGCCATATCCATGTCCATCACCATTCCAAGCGATACCGGGCCATGATCCCACTTAAGCGCTGTAGCAGGCCCTGTTTTAAAATAAGCTTTCGGTGTATCTATGTCCTGGGAAGCGGCTGGTATTGAAGGAGCGAGGTTTAAGAATATGATAAGAAAAAACAGTCGGGAGAGTTTTGGGCAGAGGTTAAAAATAATATTACGGAGCATATTTTTCTATATAGCTAAAGATAAAGAATAACAGGCACTTTTTTCTTGATAGTGTCCTCATTTCTTATCCTGATCGTTAACCACGAAAAAAAGTATCATATTTATGTATTAAAGTAACAATTGTTTTTAAAGCATACTTCTACATTTGAAAAGTATGCTGCAAAATCAGGCGTCTACATTTTAAATATTGTGACACAATTTACAGAATCATCAATACAAAAATCTTCCTTTTATCCCTGGCTGGTAGTGGCTATGCTCTGTGTGGTAGGGCTTTTGAATTACCTGGACAGGATGATGATCACCACCATGCGCAGCTCCATAGTATCCGAAATTCATATGACCGATGCGCAGTTTGGCCTGCTTACCTCTGTATTTCTTTGGGTATACGGATTGCTAAGCCCGCTGGCAGGGTTTATTGCTGATAAATTCAATAAAAGCAGGATCATTATTGTCAGCCTTTTGATATGGTCCGGGGTAACGTTTTTAACAGCCTATGCCACGAGCTTTGAATACCTGCTGGCAACGAGGGCACTGATGGGAATTAGTGAAGCCTTTTATATCCCAACCGCGTTGGCACTGATCATGGATTATCACCGGGGCAATACCAGGTCTTCCGCCAATAGTGTGCATATTATGGGCATTATGGTTGGGCAGAGCCTTGGTTTTATAGGAGGCTGGCTTGCGGAGGCTCATTCGTGGAACTTTGCTTTTAATATATTAGGGGGCATTGGGATGTTGTATGCCGTCGTACTGATATTCTGCTTAAGAGATAACAAAGAGCCAGATCAGACAGAGACTTCAGTGGAAAAGGCTGACCTGGGAAATAAGCCAAAGTTTTTTGCAGTGATCAGGTATTTGCTGACCAATAAAAATTATCTGAAAACACTGTTCACATGGAGCATGATCGGTATTGTGGGCTGGGTGATCGGTGGCTGGCTGCCGACTTTCTATAAAGAGAAGTTCAGCCTGTCGCAAACTATGGCAGGTGTATATGCTACCGGTTATTTTCATACAGCCTCCATCATCGGGGTATTGGTTGGCGGTTTTTTAGCCGACAGGTGGAGCCGGACGAATAAGTATGCAAGAATATTGTTGCCGATGATCGGTTTGTGTATTGCTGCTCCCGCTATTTTTATTGCCGGATATTCTTCTGTGCTGGTCGTGGCGGTGGCTTGTTTTATGCTGTATGCGTTCACCCGTATTTTTTCAGATGGGAATATGATGCCCATATTGTGCATGGTCGTGGATCAGAAATACAGGGCAACTGCTTACGGGGTGCTGAATCTTTTTGCTACCGTTATTGGCGGGATAGGTATATATGCAGGCGGATACCTAAGGGATATCAATATAGATCTTGGACTGTTGTTCAGGATTGCTGCATTCCTGCTGGCAACAGGAGCGCTGTCATTGTATTTGTTGAAACGATCTGTAAGCAGGCAATAAGCAAAACTGCATAAAAGTGACAGTGGCAAAGGTGATAGAAAGAATTAATTTTGGAACCAATAGCCGGAAATGGGAGATGTGGCGTCTCAAATTTCAATTTTCAAATTTCAAATCTTTTTATGCGTAAAAGCAGGGTTCTAAAAAAGCTTCGCGAAGGCGAAAACGTGAGTTGTATAAAAATTAACCTGGCAGATCCGAGAGTATGCGAAATGGCTGCGCTGGCTGGCTTTGACTGCGTATGGGTGGACCAGGAACATATCAGCCAGGATTGGTCGGCGCTTGAGGCTTCTGTTTGGGCAACAAAGGCACATGATGCCGATCTGCTGGTAAGAGTGCCGAGAGGAGCATACAATAATTATATCAAGCCATTGGAGCTGGATGCAACAGGTATTATGGTACCTCATATACTCAGTCTTTCTGACGCTAAGGAAATCGTATATCACACCAGGTTTCATCCCACAGGAAGAAGAGCGATAGACGGGGGCAATGCAGATGGCGGATATACCGGCGTAGACTTTTTCCAATATTTAAAGGAAGCTAATGAACAGCGTTTTGTAATACTACAGATAGAAGACCCCGAGCCATTGGATGAGTTGGAAGCTATTGCTGCATTACCGGGATATGATATGTTGTTTTTTGGTCCCGGCGACTTTAGCCAGGGTATCGGCGCACCGGGAGTATGGGATCATCCATTATTGATTGAAACAAGAAAAAGGATTGCAGAAGCAGCAAAGAAAAACGGAAAATTTGCCGGAACGGTAGGAAGTCCCGCCAATCTGAAAGAGCTGAATGAAATGGGCTACCAGTTCGTAAGCATAGGTGCTGATGTGGTAGGATTGAAAAATTATTATGCTTCACTGCTGCAGGCATTTGATAACACTTCTTCAGCAAAGAGCAGTTCCTATATAGAAAAGCAATAGTGTATGCAAAAGAGGTTTTTAGGGAATACAGGCATCCGTGTTTCAGAGATAGCTTTTGGAGGAGTGGAAATAGGAATGCCTTATGGTATTGGCGTGAATGGCAGGGAAGATATGATCGCTGAAAAAGATGCCATTGCATTGTTGCAGGCTGCTGCAGCAAAAGGATTTAATTTTTTTGATACTGCCCGGATGTATGGAGTAAGTGAAAATATAATGGGAAAAGCGTTCAGGCATTGCCGGCAGGATATTGTACTTGCAACAAAATGCCGTCATTTCAGGAATGCAGAAGGAGTGCTTTCATCAGACGCAGAAATAAAAAAATTAATACATACGTCAATCAGGGAAAGCCTGTCGGCGCTACAAACAGATTATATTGATGTGTACATGCTTCACCAGGCTGATAAGGAGATTCTTGACCGGCAGGTGATCGCAGATGAAATGCTCAGGCTTAAAAAAGCCGGTGTGGTAAGAGCCATTGGTGCATCTACCTATAGCGTAGAAGAAACCCGGAAAGCTATTGAATCCGATACCTGGAATGTGGTACAGCTCCCTTTTAATTTAATGGATCAGCGCCAGCAAACATTGTTTGAGCTTGCTGCAAAAAGTGGAGTAGGGATAGTGGTACGTTCTGTTTTGCTGAAAGGATTATTAAGTACCAGGGGAACAGGTTTGCATCCGGCGCTCCAACAGGTTGAAGAGCATATAAGAAAGTATAGCAGGCTGCTGCAAAATGGAGTGTCTCTTCCTAAAATGGCAGTGAAGTTCGCGCTGTCTTTTCCGCAGGTTTCTTCAGTGCTGGTGGGTATAGATAAGGAGTCATATCTGTTGGAATCGCTGGATGCTGCAGATGGCAATTACCTGGATGAAACGGGAGTACAGCAGGCGCGTTCACTTGCCTATCCCGATCCGGCTTTTCTGAATCTGCCGTATTGGGATAAAATGGGATGGCTAAGATGATTTAAAATTTGAGATTTGAAATGCACACATAAAAGGCAGCGTTTTAAATAGCTTAGTTAGAAAGTATTAGAATAGCATAAACAAAAAACTATAAACCGTAAACAATAATAACAAACCACTCTGTGCACCTCTGTGTCTTTGTGTCTCCGTGGTTCAAATTTCAAATATTAAATTTCAAATCTAAATGTTACGTGTCGGTATCATCGGAATGAGTGCAGGGAATGCACATCCTTACTCATGGTCATCTATCATCAATGGTGAATATGATGGTGAAGAAATTACAACAATTGGCTATCCGGGCGTAACGGCTTACCTGGATGCAAATAAAGATACATTGGGATTACCGGAAGCAAGAGTTACCCATGTACTGACACAGGATATATCCATTTCAAAAAGCATTGCTGCTTCTTCCGGTATTGAAAATATAGCGGAAAGAGCTGAGGATATGATCGGAAAAGTAGACGCGGTCATACTTGCCCGTGACGATGCGGAATTTCATGTTGAAATGGCTAAGCCATTTATTGAAGCGGGCATACCTGTTTTTATTGATAAGCCCTTAGCTATTAAACAGGAAGATTTGGATTGGTTTGAAGAACAGCATGCTGCCGGCAGGTTTATTATGTCATGTTCCTCTATGCGTTATGCTAATGAATGCCGGGTTGTTAAGCAGGATATTACATCATTAGGTAAGCTGGAACTTGTAACTGCAGTGGGAAAAAAAGACTGGCTGAAGTATGGTGTGCACATGATCGAGGCGATGTTCGCTACGCTGGATGATCCTAAAGTGGCAACGGTACAGCATATTGGAGAGAGAGGTAAAGATGTGGTACATATTACTTTTGAAGACGGTCTGCCTGCAACTATTCACCTGTTCATGGATATATCCGGCACATTTCAATTAACTTTCTTTGGACAGAAGGCGTGGAAGATGGCGGAGATCAAGAATTCTTATTCCATGTTCCGGGATAATATTATAGAATTTTTGCGAAGTGTGAAAGAAGGAAAATCCCGGTTGGATTTCGGCATAACAAAAAATATAATCAATACAGTGATCGCTGCAGAAGCAAGCAGGCTTTCCGGTGGCAAAATCATTTATTTAAAATAGTTAGCCATGAACGTAATGCAGTTATTCAGCTTAAAAAATAAAGTAGTGCTGGTTACGGGGGGCGCAGGTAATTACGGTCGTTCCATAACCGAAGGTTTAGGCGAAGCCGGCGCCACGGTGATCATCGCTTCCCGTAATATAGAGGCGATTGAGAAGGTATCAGCAGATTTTCGTGCAGGCGGATGGGATGTTCATGGTATGCAGGTAGACCAGGCAGATAAAGCTTCGGTATTAAGACTGAAAGAAAATATTATAAGGCAGTTTGGTAAGCTGGATGTTTTTATCAATAATGCCGTATCACGGCCAATGAAGGGCTACAATGCACCTATCGAACAGTTTGATGAATCTATGCGCGTGAATGCAACCGGTATGATGGATATTCTCAGGGAGATGACGGGTTTAATTATACAATCAGGAGGAGGTAGTGTGATCAATATCAGCTCTATGATGGGGATGTATGCTCCTGTATATTCAAACTACGATGGTATACCCGGAATGGGAGATATTGCACCGGATTATTGTTTTCATAATGCCGGATTGATAATGCTTACCCGTTTTATGGCTAAGACACATGCCGGCAAAAATATCCGTTTTAACTGTATCAGTCCCGGCGGATTGTTCAACAACCAACCGGAAAAATTTGTAGAGAATTATTGTAAGAAAGTTCCGCTGGGCAGGATGGCAAATAATGACGATATCAAGGGTTTGATCGTCCTGTTATCATCGGACGCCGGTGCATATATCAATGGCGAAAATATATTGATTGATGGCGGCTTATATGCTTAAAAGGTATTGTTGAATGTGCCTGTTACATTGCATACGGAAAGCAGTATTGATTATACATGTATGTGCCTTTTAAGCCCGCTGAAATTCAATTAACAAAATCAAATAAGTCATATGAAAACGAAGGCTGCGATTTTGTATGAAACAGGAAAAACAAGGCCTTATACTGAATCGGAACCGCTGCAAATTGAAGAGGTATACCTAAGCGCTCCGTTGCAGGATGAGATATTGGTAAAGGTACATGCTGCAGGTATATGTCATTCAGACTTATCGGTGATTGATGACAGTCGCCCCCGCCCTTTACCTATGGTGCTCGGACATGAAGCAGCAGGGGAGGTGGTGGAATGCGGGGCAGGCGTAACTGATCTGAAGCCCGGTGATCATGTTGTCTTTTCATTTGTGCCAGCCTGCGGGCATTGTATTCCCTGTATAACAGGACGACCTGCACTCTGCGAACCGGGCGCTGCCGCCAATACAAAAGGTATATTGCTTAACGGAGGTGTTCGTTTGAAAAATATCTCACTCCGCGATCTTCAGCATCATCTTGGAGTATCCGCGTTCTCGGAATACGCTGTAGTATCACGTCATTCCCTGGTAAAGATCAATGAAGATATCTCGTATGATATCGCTGCATTGTTTGGTTGCGCCGTGCTGACGGGGGTTGGCGCTGTTATCAATACTGCCACATTAAATGCCGGGCAAACAGTGCTCGTTGTAGGGCTGGGTGGGGTAGGACTTGCTGCACTGCTGGGTGCTTTGGCCGGTGGCGCCGCGAAGGTAATAGCCGCCGATATCAATGCAGATAAACGAACTGCCGCGCTGGCTATGGGCGCCCATCATGTGGTAGATCCTGCTATGCCGGAGGCTGTGCAGGAAGTAAAGGATATCACCGGCGGCGGTGTAGATATTGCGGTGGAATTTGCCGGCGCTGTTAAAGCATTGGAGTTTGCATATGCTTCCACAAGGCGCGGAGGCATTACCGTTAGCGCCGGGCTACCTCATCCTTCTGTTTCTTTTGCTTTGTCTCCTGCATTGCTGGTTGGCGAAGAACGAACTTTAAAGGGATCTTATTTAGGCAGTTGTATCCCGGCAAGAGATATCCCTGCATTTATTGCTTTGCACCGGTCAGGCAGGCTGCCTGTGGAGCAGCTTTTGTCTCATACCATCAGGCTGCATGAAATAAACGAAGGTTTTGAACGGTTGGCAAAGGGGCTGGCGCTAAGGCAGATCGTATCATTTGCCTGAGGCATTCAAAGTTATTTTGCATTGATAAAAGAACGGATATGAATAGTGCTTTTCAATTAAACGGTAAATTGATCTGGGTAGTTGGGGGAGCCGGCTACCTCGGGCAGGCAGTAGTTACATTATTAAGCAACCTCGGTGCAAAGCTGTTGTGTATAGACATGGAAAACCGTGCTGTTGATTTTGTGAGAAATGCAGGGCTTGAAGATAAGGTTGCAACCGCCTCTTTTAATATTAATGATACAGGCTTTATTGCCCGATTTGTTAAAGAGCAGCTAGCTCTTCACGGCAGTCCCGACGGTTTGGTCAACCTTGCGTTTGGATCTACTGCAAAAAAACTGGAAGAACTTGCTGATGAAGATTTTGACAAAGTAAACCATGCGGCGCTTACTGCTACGTTCATGCTTGCCCGAGAGGTAGCATACAATATGATCGAAAAGGGAAGGGGAAGCATTGTATTGTTTTCCAGCATGTATGGTATGGTATCGCCTGATGATGAAGTGTATGAAGCGCCTATGAATAAGAACCCGCTGGAGTATGGCGTGGGTAAGGCCGGCATTATTCAAATGACAAAATACCTGGCTGTGCACTGGGCAAAGCAGCATGTCCGGGTGAATTGTATATCACCCGGGCCGTTTCCCAGCCCAACTGTTCAGCAAAACCATCCGGGATTTATAGCACGGCTTGCAAAAAAATCACCGATGGGAAGAATAGGTATGTCTGATGAAATTGCGGGCCCGGTAGCTTTCTTATTATCAGATGTTTCAAGTTATATTACAGGTCATAATCTTGTAGTGGATGGAGGCTGGACGAGCTGGTAGGGGAGGGTGTAAGGAGTAGGGTATAAGGAGTAGGGTGTAAAGGCCCTATACCTAAACCGTTTAAATTTTTATTATGCGATCCAAAGTTGTTGTTATTACAGGCGCTGCCGGGGGTATTGGCTCGGCTATTGCCCGGTCCTTTTTAGCAGCCGGCTATATGGTAGCCGTACTTGATCTGCACCAGGAGAGCGTTGACGAAATGGTAAGTGCATTAAATGCTGATACTGTTTCCGGCTATGCCTGTGATGTGACCAGTGAGCAGGGTATGCAAAGGATCTTTACGGAGGTATATGATAAGCTGGGCAGCATTGATGTGCTGATCAACAATGCAGGATTACAGCATATAGCGCCCGTTGAAGTGTTTCCTGTTGAGAAATTCAGGTATATGCTCGACGTGATGCTGACTGCGCCATTTATAGGTATTAAACATGCATTGCCTTTTATGAAGCAGCAGGGTTTTGGCAGGATCATCAATATGGCTTCTGTAAACGGGCTTATAGGTTTTGCCGGTAAAGCTGCATACAATAGTGCCAAGCACGGGTTGATAGGGTTGACAAAAGTGACTGCCCTGGAAACGGCTACTGATGGAATAACGGCAAACGCTGTTTGCCCGGGTTATGTGGATACCGCGCTGGTACGCAACCAACTGTCAGATCTTGCAAAAAATCGTGGAGTGCCGGTGGAAAAAGTGCTGGAAGAAGTGATCTATCCGCTAGTTCCCCAGAAAAGACTGTTGCAGGCAGATGAAATTGCTGCTGTAACCCTCTTTCTTGCCGGGGAACAGGCTGCGGGAATTACAGGCCAGGCAATAGTCATTGACGGCGGATATACGGTGGGGTGAGAGGGGGAGTGATGAGTCATAAGTGATAAGTGGTAAGTGATAAGTGATAAGTTGCTGCAGGTTACAAGTTTCAGGTTGCATGTTACCTCACCTGAAACTTGTGCCTTCAAACCTTCCCTCATATCTCCAGCATTTTCCGATACTCCGTCGGGGTCATGTTTTTTAGCTTTTTAAATTGCCGGTTGAAATTGGCGAGATTATTAAACCCGCTTTCATAAGCGGCCTCCACGATGTTTTTGGTGGGGTCGCTTAGTAATTTGCATGCATGCCCTATTCTTATTTCTGTTACATATTCCATGAAGGTCACCCGGTAATGCTCTTTAAAAAAATTGCAGAAAGTAGTGGTAGCCATGTTGGCAACAGCAGCAACCTCATTGAGGCTGATATCGTTGTCAAAATTCCGCATAATATATTCGGTGATATTGTTGAACCGATCCGATGCGTGGAGCGTAGTGCTGTTTACAAATGCGGGACTGGCCAACAATTCGTATTCCTTGGTATTGGCCAACAGGTCAAATATGGTAAACAATAAGCTAAGGCGCCGTAACCCGCTGGCATCCGGCATTTGCTTCATCAGTTCATTGATGCGTTTCCGGGTATTGCCTTTTATTTCCAGCCCGTTGGCCGATAGCTTCAATATTTTTGTAAGCCCCTCAATTTCGGGGATCTGCAAAAATTTTTCACCCAGGAAATCTTCCACGAACTGTACCACAATGGCGTCAGCCGCATCTTTGTTGCTACCGTTAATATATTCACTGTCATTCACCCACACATGCGGCAGCATTGGGCCCATCAGCACAAGATCCTCTTCATTAAAATAACCGATATGGTCGCCTACCATTCTCCTGCCTGTACTTTTAGTAACGAGCACCAGCTCATATTCGGGGTGATAATGCCATGGCACGGGGAAAAAGCATCCTCTTTCCCTGAAAACTATAAAGGATTTATCGAACTCTTTAGGTAATCTTACTTCAACCGCCCTCATTATACGCTTCTTTAATGGGTAAACTATGGATTTTCTTACAGGTGTTTTACAGTTTCTAAAGTTATCGAAGATTTTTTAGATGGGTGCAGGTAAAAGAATGCATTTCAATTTTTAACAGTCGGGCAGATAACCGCCTATAGAGTTTTAGTAGTAGGTGCGTACAATACTTATAAAAAATACACAAACGTTTGTGAAGAAGCCGGAATTTTACTGACAATAAGCTATCTGATAGCTTATTAGACATCTTAGTAACAAATACACTATATCAATGAATGAAAATATTCTTTAAAATCTTCACTCAATAAAAGAAATATTTTTATTTAATTTTATCCTTGCTTGTCTTAATTCCCTGAGAATATGTACCATTTACTAACTGAAAGTGAATTATTAAATCTTCTTAGAAGTAGTGACGAAGCTGCTTTTACAGAGATATATGAAAGGTATTGGGAAAAGATGACCATGCATGTTTTGAAAGTTATTCAATCATCCGATGATGCGAGAGATATAGTACAGGAAGTTTTTATTTCTATATGGAAGAGACGTGGTGAAATTGTTATTTCAGGCGCTCTTGGTGCATATCTCCTTAAAAGTGTCAGAAATCTGTCTATCAGATATATTGAAAAAAATACTTCTAAGCGCAATTTTCTTTCCAGTCTTTCTCAAATGTTTAACGAAACAGCACCTGCAGGGCAGAATGATGTTGAATATGAGGAATTGGAAGGAAAGATTGCCCATGCTGTTTCCAAGCTGCCCCCTAAGATGCAGGAAGTGTTCATTCTAAGTAGAAGAGAGCATTTAAGCTACAAGGAGATTGCAAAACAAATGGGGATTACAGAAACAACCGTTAAGAAGCAGGTAAGCAACGCTATCAAAATCATACGGAATGCTGTAAATGAATTGTTTATATTATTTTTTATTGGACTAACAATACTGTTTCATTAACCTCAGACCTGCTATCCTTAATTTTTTTCAAATATTTTTCTCTTCTTCTACTACCTGTACTTTTTTTCAGGAACATAGTATATAAGATGTTGCTTTTGTTTAACTAAATAGATACTATGACCAACGAAGAAGCAAAAGAATTACTTATACGCTACAGGCTGGGAGAATGTTCTGAAGAAGAAAGACAGACTATTGAAGAATGGTATGCTTCTCTCGAAAATAGTAGCGATTGGGAATGGAGCGAGGAAGACAAAAAAGCGTTTAAAAGCATACTACACAGTCGTATTATGTCTGAAGTAGCCCGGGAGCGGTCTCTGACAAGCTCTACCAGGAAAATATGGATGCGCTGGCAGATAGCCGCCGCAGTGGTTGTGTTTGCCATTGCATCAGTAGTTGCATATGTTTTATTTTTTAGGGGTGAAAAGCAGCCTCCTATTGCACAGACCTCAGGCAGAGAAACCCTATTAACCGTTCACGATGTCTTGCCGGGAAGGACGGGTGCGATCCTTACTCTTGACAATGGATCAAAAATTTCTCTTGACAGCACACGAAATGGTAAACTTGCAACTCAAGGCGCTACCAGTATATTGAATAACAACGGAATGCTGAGGTACAGCGAAGCTGCAAATGCCGGCGGCATACAGACATATAATACAATAACGACTCCGAATGGGCGTGAATATGCAGTGGTTTTATCAGACGGTACCAGGGTCTGGCTGAATGCGGCATCCTCTGTTCATTACCCGGTTACGTTTTTTGAATCTGCTACAAGAACAATAGAAATGTCGGGGGAAGCTTATTTTGAAGTTGCTGAAAAGATAAGCAAGACCGGAGAAAAGGTCCCTTTTACAGTTCGCATAAAACATGAAAATGGTGAGGAGGAAGAAGTGCAGGTACTGGGAACTCACTTCAATGTCAATGCTTATGATGAGGAGCCGGGAACTGCAGTTACCTTGCTTGAGGGTGCAGTTCGTGTCACCAAAGCCGGGTTACAGCCTGTGCTTATTCAACCCGGGCAACAGGCACAGATAAGTAAATATATCAGTGTGGAAAAAAATGCGGATATAGAATCAGTAATGGCCTGGAAAAACGGGAGGTTCCTTTTCAAGAAAGCGGGCATACAAACTATCATGCGGCAGGCTGCCAGATGGTATGATATAGAAATCAACTACCCCGGCAAGATACCTGCTGATACCTTAAGCGGAGGCATTTCCAAGAATGTTAAGCTTTCTGAATTTTTGAAGATCCTGGAATATAGTGAGATAGATGTAAGTATTAACAATAAAGTCGTTGAAATACGGCCTGCTGAAGCAGGTAAGCTATAAACTGTTTAGTTGACAATAAAAAAGCCAGCAGTGGTTGCAACACTCCTGGCTGAGTATTTGGGTCAACTTCAATAACAAAGTCAGGAAAGACTATTTATTCATTCACCCAAAACAAACCAAAGTTATGCAAATTAATGCGCACTTTGTCCGGGTTTTTATTGCCAATCCCGGAACAATAACCAAAACCAAAAAACTGTGCTCTTTTCGCTGGTGGCGAAATAGCCGGTTTAAAAAAATGCTGTTTATTATGAAGCTTACTGCCATCATTCTTCTGACGGCTTGTTTACAGGTAAGCGCCAGGGGATTCAGCCAGCAAATTACAATGAATGTTAAAAATGTTTCGCTGGAAAAAGTATTTGATGAAATCGGAAAACAAAGCGGGTACCAGTTTTTTTTCAACGAAAAACTGATGAGAAAAGCCAATAAGGTCTCTCTTAATCTTCTTAATGCCTCTATTCAACAAACGCTGGATGAATGCTTCCAGAATCAGCCGCTCAATTACGCCATCTTTGATAAAACTATTGTAATCAGAAAGAAAGAATTTTCTACAGATGAGGATCCTGAAATATTGCTTCCTCCCCCTATTGAAGTTAAAGGTATAGTAAAGGATCAGAGCGGAAACCCTTTGCCGGGCGCCAGCATCCGCGTAAAAGGGAAAAATATCACTACGGTTTCAGACGAGAACGGTGCCTTTACCATCACAGCCGAAAACAGCGACAAGCTGATATTTTCTTTTGTGGGTTATCAAACGCAGGAAGTTTCAGTAAACGGTCAACAAAACTGGAGCATTGTTCTTAAAGTGGAGGTACAAAACCTGGAGGAAATGGTAGTCGTCGGGTATGGCACCCAGCGTAAAGCAAACCTTACTTCTGCTGTTTCTACAATGAAATCTACAGATATTGCCCTTATTCCGACATCAAACCTTTCCAATGTACTTGCAGGCCGGTTGTCAGGCACATTTGTTCAAACCAATACAGGTACACCTGGCATTTCTTCAGGCATAAGGGTTAGAGCGCTTTCTACCTTCAATTCAGATGCCAGCAAAGATCCTGTGTATGTAATAGACGGCGTGGTGCGGGATAAGACAAGCTTTGATGCGCTTGACCCAAATGAAGTAGATGAAATTTCTGTATTGAAAGATGCGGCTTCAGCTGCTATTTACGGATCCCGCTCTTCCAATGGAGTAATACTGATTACCACCAAAACCGGGAAGTCAGGCAAGGCACAGATATCCTACAGTACTACTTTTAGTTTATCAAAACCCGGTAAAATGCCGGAATATCTCGATCTTACCACATCGCTTGCATTGAACCGTTATGTTTTTGGCCAAAATAATATTACAGCGGCTGATGAGGCTGATGTCAGATCATGGAATCCTGATGGTATGGCCTGGTATGATGCAGCCTACCAGGATCCGGACAATCAGCGCCATGCTTTGAGCATATCCGGTGGGACAGATCGCGTTAATTACTATCTTGGCGGATCGTTCTATTCTGAAAATGGCTTTCTTCCCAATGTATGGTATAAGAAATATAATCTGCGTGGCAATGTATCTGTGAAAGTTACAAAAGACTTTACACTGGGCTTAAATATAAGCAACAATTATGGCACAAGAAACCGTTTTAACTTTACCTATGACTATGGCTCTGACGATCTTAATAATTTATGGGGGAAACTATTTTACAATGCATACAGCACCCGGCCCTACGTAGATGGCAATCCTGTTAATCCCGGATGGCTGGGCAACCAGATTGAAATGATGAGAAATGGCGGCTACTGGCGTAATAGTAATCAACAAATTGATGCACTACTGACTGCCGAATATAAAATTCCTTTTGTACAAGGTCTATCGGCAAAGGCCTCCTTCAGCAAAAATTTCGACAATAGTTTCATAAAAAATTTCGCGAAAAAACAATTGCTGTATAACTACCAGATGTCTTCATCCGGAGTAATCGACACTTCTAAATTTACCGGGACCGTGCTGAGCGGCGATCCCGGCACTGAATATATCGGTAATGAATACACAAAAACAAATGCATACCAGTTTAATGTGCAGTTAAGCTACGACAGGACATTTGGTAATCATCATATTAATGCCCTGGCCGTGTATGAGCAATACGAATATGATTACAACTTTTTTAAAACCTACAGGTATAACTTTCCTCTGTTTCCCACAGACCAGTTTTTTGCAGCCAGCGGTAATAGCAAAGACTGGAGCAATGATGCAAAAGAAAGCCAGGACGGAAGATTATCTTATATAGGCAGGATAAATTATGAATATGCCGATAAGTATCTTTTTTCTGCCTCTGTAAGAAGGGATGGTTCTATCAGGTTTGCACCAGATAAAAGATGGGGCTGGTTCCCTTCAGTAGCGGCCGGCTGGAAAATATCGGAGGAAAATTTTTATAAGAGCGCCGGCAATCTCAAAAATGTTCTTAACATGCTAAAACTGAGATTGTCTTATGCTTCTACCGGAAACGATGCTATTGCCAATAGCTGGGCATGGCAGGATCAGTATAATATCCAGAGTGGCATCTACTATATGGGTACCAATGGCACTACAAATCCACGCCTCCAGTATGGCGGCATACCCAATGCTGCGCTCACCTGGGAGAAATCAAATTCATTGAACTTTGGTATTGATACCCGGTTTTTGAACAATTTTACTTTCACTGCAGAACTCTGGCACAGGCATACTTATGATATTCTTGGTGCAAGAATATTGGCAATACCCACTGAGTTTGGCGCTAATTTGCCCAATACCAATTATGGCGTGGTAAATGCCAAAGGCCTTGAGTTTGAGCTGGGATATAATAATCATGCCGGGAAAGATTTTTATTACAGTGTAAAGGGAAACTTTGGGCTTGCTACCAATAAAGTGATCCTTAAAGATGTTGCCGCCAATGCTATTCCTGTAGACGACCCCAATGGAAAAACGCTCAATTATATGATCGGGTATAGAAGTACCGGCATATACCGCACACAGGCAGACCTTGATAAGCTGCCTGCCGGATTTACTATTCTTGGGCAGACGCCGGTATTGGGTATGCTGCAATTTGAAGACGTGTATGGTCCTGAAGGGAAACCCGATGGAAAAGTGGATAACTACGACAGGGTAAACCTTGCTAACTACAGCCTTTCCCAGGCGCCGGTTTCTTATGGACTTAACCTGGGATTTGAATACAAAGGATTTTCTGTAAATGCTTTGTTTGCAGGTCTTGCAGGGTTCAAAATATTTTACAATGACGCTTTCGGAAAGAACGTTGGAAGCTATTGGACCTATACCAAATTCTGGGAAGATTACTGGACAGAGGATAATATTAATGCTAAGGCGCCCAAGCCCTTTTCATGGGGCGACAGCAGGGCTACTTATGCAAATAATTCTTCCTATAACCTGTATGACGGAAGCTTTGTACGGATGAAATATCTCTCCATAGGTTACCGGCTTCCGTCAAATCTGGTAAGCAAAGCAGGCTTGTCTAATGTACAATTCTTCGCATCGGGAACCAACCTGTTTGTTTTGTCTAAGTTCAGATACTATGATCCGGAAGTATCTCAGTTTATGAGTTACCCGATCATGAAGACCTTTTCACTTGGATTTAATATTAACCTGTAAACTTACCTGGTCAGACAAATTAAATTATTCATGCAATGAAAAAGAACTCTTATATACTATATACCGCCTTTATTATGCTGGCTGCTGTTGTGAGCAGTTGCAATAAAGTGTTGGATAAAACCAATCTCACAGCGGTAAACCCGTCTGATGTTTGGAGCAATGCTGCTATAGCAAAAGCATACCTGGACAATATATACGCCAATATGATGCCCGGGGCTTCCTCCGGGGATGGTAATGGCACAGATGAGGGCGTAGCCTACCAAAAACAAACCAACGGTTGGTTTAGGGGTACAGCAACTTATGACTCGTATGATATTTACAAAGACACTTACACTAATATCCGTTCGGTAAATATTTTGCTTGATAATATTGATAAAGCCACGTTCGATGAAATCAGCAAGGCTTATATCAAAGGGCAGGGATTGTTCTGGCGTGCCTGGGGATATTACAATCTTACAAAATCTTACGGAGGTGTTCCGCTTATACTCAGTGCACAGGGGGTTACTACTAACCTTGAAGATCTGCAGGTTGCCCGGAGTAAAACATCGGAATGTATAACACAAATTATCAAAGACCTGGACGATGCGATTGCCTTGCTGCCAGATACCTGGAGCGGAGAAGATGTAGGGAGAATAGATAAAGGTGCGGCAATGGCATTTAAAGGAAGGGTATTGTTGTTTTTTGCAAGTCCTTTATTTAATCCATCCAACGATCAAAGCAAATGGCAACAGGCTTATGATGCTAATATTGCAGCAAAGAATTTTTTGGACGGTGTTGGAAAGGGTTTGTATATGCCTTATAACAAAATATGGGACAATGAACTGAACAAGGAAGTGGTGATGGTAAAGCGGTATAATTATCCTCAGGCTACTTACTTCCAGGGGGGACTGATCCCGCTTGACTTCTCCAAAGATGATGTAGGGTATGACCGCCCATCTTTGGAACTTGCAGATGCTTTCCCGATGAAAGACGGCTCTGCATGGAAAGACGTAACGAGGTCGTATGATACATTGTTCAGGAACAGAGACGACCGTTTTTATGAAACCATTTATTACAACGGTTCTCCTTACCAATACCTGCAGGGAATGAAAGATGCCAATACGTATTTGTGGACATACTTTGATGAGGTAACGGATTATAACTCACCTACAGGTATCGTTGGCACGCACAATCAGATTACACCTGATCCTCTGTGGTCCAATTCAAGCTTTTACCGAATCAAGGGAATAGATAAGACAATCGTAAAAGGAACGGTGTACAACGCAGGAGTAGACTGGGTGGAGATCAGGTATGCAGAAGTATTAATGAATTACGGCGAGGCTGCTAACGAATTGAACAAAACGCAGGAAGCGCTGGATGTACTTTATAGCATTAGAAACAGGGCCGGTATTTTACCCGGGGGAGCTGGGAGTTATGGCATTACTGCAAGCACAAAAGATGATGTAAGGAAAGCATATCAGAATGAGAGATTCGTAGAATTTGCGTTTGAGAGAAAAAGGCTGGATGACCTGCGCAGGTGGAAAATGTTTGATTATCTCAGAGGGTTGCCGCAGCGTCATGGCATTGGCATTGTGTTAAAGACAGGACAAACAGATGTTTCTCCCAAAGATGACATTAACACAGTGTGGACAAAATTTTCCACTACAGTAATTCCAACAGAGTTCTCTGATATTGCGATCAAAGACCAGTATTACATCTACGGCATTCCATTACAATATATAAACAGAAATCCAAAGTTATTACAGAATAATAACTGGGACGGTACTTTTGATCCTTTACAATAATTCTGTGTTAGGCTAATTATAATATGCCGTATAATTTTGTAAAAGGTAAGAAACAGACACAGGCAATAATGAATAGTGAAGGGGAATTCACCAGCCACCTCTGGGGAAAAAAGAATACGACGTTTACATTAGCTAAGCATAAGTTGCACAGCATAGTTAAAGAAGATGGAGCGTGAAAGTGTGCTCCATCTTTCCTAAACCATTTTATATAATTTCTGTCTTTGATAAAATGAAATATTACATTCTTCCTATTATCAGCAAGTTCTGTTACCTCTTTTTATTTTTTGGGGTTGTAAATAATATTCAGGCACAGGATATAGTATTAGAAACGCAGTATCTGAAATTTGCAGTTAATAAAAACGGGAATTTAACCGGACTTTCAGACAAACGGTCTGGGAAAAACTATTTTCCTTCAGGGCAGGCGTGTGCCTTATTATCACTTTATAAAGACAGCACTTATCTAAAACCTGTATCTGCATCTTTTAACAGGAAAAATAACATCATTGCACTTAAATATAGTAACGGCTCAATAGCCGAGATTAAAATTGTCAGTGTAGGCACATATCTAAAGCTTATTTTACAATCCTTGCTCCCGCGAAATGGCATAGAGGCGATTGTGTGGGGGCCATACGCTACTTCCATACGAGAATCTATAGGTGAAACCATCTGTGTAGTGCATGATGATCAGTTTGCGATAGGGCTTCAGGCGCTCAATATTAATACCATTGAAGGATTGCCGGAGGGGAATGATGATGCTGGTGGCGGTTCTTTTATTGACCCTTTACCCGGGCAGTTTATTCCGGATTCGTTAAAAGACCAGATTGGTAAAGAAGTGGAAGTAAATGTAAATGTTACGGGTGATATGCCTGCTTATGTACGTATGTACCGGGGAAGTGCTGCGGTGAAGAAGAGCTATGGAAGCGCGCTTCAGCTTTTTTCCCGTGACAGGAGGATACCAAGAGTGGTAAAAAATGGCATTACCCGGGAAAAAGGAACTAACCTGCAGTATGTGGAACCTATTGACGTTGACTTCCAGAATTCTGCAATTGCATTTTTCGGCTGCCCGCAAACTGAAACGCTCAATGTTATTGAAAAAATTGAATTGAAGGAAAATCTTCCACACCCGATGCTCAATGGGCAATGGATAAAGCGCTCGACTATTCCGGGTGAAGCTTACCTGATGTATGAAGGAAAAGATATGAATAAAGGAATAGCATATGCCAGGCAGTTTGGATTTAAGCTGATTCATATTGGCGACCTGTTCCAAAGCTGGGGGCATTTTGGGTTGAAAACTACGCGATATCCCGAGGGAGCCCCGGGGATCAGGCAGGTTACAAATGCGGCATGGAAAGACAGTATTGCACTGGGCGTGCATACATTAACAATGTTTACCGGAACCAATGACCCCTATGTTTCCCCTATTCCAAGCGACAGCCTGTGTAAGTCCGGTACCACTACACTGACTCAGGACGCAGGCGTTGATGATGCTGTGATTTATATTAAAGAGCCAGATTATTTTGAGAACCAGTTTGGAACACATACCGTAAAAATCGGGAAAGAATTGATTGGCTATCGGGAAATATCCAAAGAAGAGCCATGGCGCTTACTGGATTGCAAAAGAGGGCAGTTTGGCACTCAGGTTTCAGCACATCCTGCAAACAGTAAAGTTGATAAACTGGTGAATAACGACTACCAGGGTTTTTTTCCCGATATCCATCTCCAGGATGATTTTGCCAAAAGACTTGCAGCAGTTTGTAACGAAACAGGATTAGGTCTAATGGATTTCGATGGTTTCGGCGGTGGGTCACCTACCGGTCATGGTGCATATGGCGCAGCGCGGTTTATTGATCTCTGGTACCGAAGCCTGAACCAATATGTGCTTACCTGTGGTGCAGGTACCTTCCATTACTACTGGCATATTTTTTCTTTTATGAATTGGGGAGAGCCCTGGTATAATGCACTGCGTCAAAGCCAGGTTAATTACCGCATTGAGAATCAGCGCTACTTTAAGAGAAACTATATTCCGCATATGCTCGGATGGTTCAGCATGGGCCCCGATTATCGTGTTGAAGAAACAGAATGGATACAGGCGCGTAGTGCAGCTTTTGATGCCGGCTATCTGTTACGCATAGACGAAAGCATCGAAAAAAACGGTTTTAAAGATTCTATTTTTGAAGCTGTGAAGCAATGGCAGGAAGCAAGAAGGATGAAAGCCTTTACAAAAGAACAGCTTCAAAGGTTAAGTAATCCTCAAAATGAATTCCATCTTTCTGCGGCAGGAAAAGATACATGGTCACTCTATCCCGTTACGCTCTCAACCGGTAACATACACAAATTCCGGAGGGTGCAAACAGGGGAACCGATAGCCACGCATTTCCGCTTCAACAATCCTTATCAGGCCCAGCCCGTACGATTGTATGCTATAGTACATGGTACGGAAGGGAACAAGTCGGCAACAATTTCAAATCTTAAGATAGAGATCAATAATTATCAGGTAATTGAGATCAGTGAATCGTTGAAAGCAGGCGATAAGCTACTTGGTGATGAAACGGGTATATATCTCTGTGATGCTTACTGGAATAAAATAAAAAGGATAGGACCAGATCAGGTGGGTACCTGGGCCAGCGGGGAAAACCTTATAACGCTGAGCAGTGATTTCTCCGGTTCTCAATCCCCTTCCGTAACATTTGATTTTAAATCTGTAGGACCTGCAGAAATACTACATGCGGAGAGATAAAAAATCATAAAACTCTACCTTGTGAGAAAGAAATATTGTTTATAATAATATTTTAATTCTCATTTTGATATATCATTATACTCAGCGTGAATGGAATTCTTGTGTTAAATTGAATTAAATATAGCAGAATAGATACTATAACCAGAATTAGTTTTTACATGAAATCAGAACAATTCAGGAAAGCAGGTTTGATATTAGCAACAGTCCTGCTGATGTCCGGATCTTATGCTCAATATCATTTCAGCACCGACTATTTTAAAATTGAGATTAACAGCAAAGGATGCATCACCGGAATGAAAAGTATTTCAGGTAAGCAATCCCGTGAGTTTGCCCGACATGGTAAGGCGTCTCCTTTGCTTTGTCTTTATAATAATGACAAAAAGCTATATTATAATCCTGTTTCGGCCAGTTATGATGCAGGCAAGAAGACTTTTACTATCCGGTTTACTAATGGTTCTGTAGCTGAGATCAGTATATCATCACATGCCAAATATCTGAAGCTCCAATTGAAATCATTGTCGCCACGAAACGGTATTGACGACGTTCAATGGGGCCCATATCATACGAATATTTCCAATCTTTTCGGCGAAGTGATAGGCGTGGCACGCGATACCAGCGATGCAGTGAATTATGCTATCGGCATATTGGCGCTGAATGATATTACCATTGGCGGCACTTCCAACCTTGCAGGAGATGCAGCGCCTTTTCAGTATGTTATTCACAGCCCGGATAAAAAACTTTACCCGCTCCCTTCAGGGCTGCACGAAGGCCAGCTCTTCCCTATCGGCGGCGATGGTATCAGCGATGTAGCGTTCTATGCTCATCCGGAGCCTTACTACAGGATCCTGTACGGTAATGCAGCTATGGTAGACAGCACGGGCAATATTTCGCTGGCGTATCATGCACGCGACAGAAGGAAAGCCCGTAACATTTCCTTTTCGCTGATCCCATTCTTACCCACTAACATACCTAATCATATAGACGTAAAGCCATTACCCGGCGTTGATTTTATCGGATCAGCTATTGCCCTTTGGGGCAGTCCCGACAGTACGGCTTTGCTGGATGTGATACAGGATATTGTTTTGTCGGAAGGACTTCCTTATCCCACTATCAACGGCAAATGGGTGAAGGACCCTGCAAGGTATATTCCTGATGTGAGCGCCCGCGGGAATTTATATGACAGCACCGTTTCCTATGTTTCGCAAATGGGATATAAAGCCATAGAAGCAGAAGATCTCCCCTTCTATAAGGCTGACCGCGGCAATGAAGGTTATATAGACGGCAGGCAATTTGAAAAGAAGCCGTTCCATCTTGCTTCGGGCGATCTTTCACATAAAGAGCTGACTGATCTGTCAAATCCGCAAGGTATCCTGCTCGGGCGGCATACCATCTGCACTTCCCTGGCTCAGGGTACGAAAGATGCCAGCCCTGTGCCCAGCGACAGCCTTTGCTATCAGCAGAAACGGATCCTGGTAAAAAGTATACAGGCTTCCGACACATTGATAGAAGTAAATGATCCCGCTTACCTTGATGAAACAGGCAGTTGGGAAGGGCATGCACAGGACCTGAATATGGTTAAAATCGGGAAAGAGCTTATACATTATATGGGCGTTTCCAAAACAAAACCACACTTCCTTTTGCATGTAAAACGCGGATATTGGGGAACAACAGCTTCTGATCATCCGGCTAATGATGAAGTATATAAGCTGCAGGTGACTATTAACTACGGTTATGACGGGCTGATCCCCGATGTTGATCTGCAGGATCAAATTGCGGCCTACTATGCTGATGTAAGCTATATCAATGGTCTACGTTTTATGGATCTTGACGGACAGGAATTTTTGTTTAATACCGGACAGGGATATTATGGCGTAAAACGTTTCTTCAGGAAGATGTTCGATAGGGCGGCATATCATAAAATTCCTTATTTAAGAATATCAGGCGCTACCCTTTCGGAAGGCTCATGGCATTACCAGAGCGTATGGAATGTGGGAGGAGGCACTAATATGTATGATCTGGAAAAAAGAGTGTGGGGCAGCACTACCAGCGAGGGAAAAGATATCAGGGATGTTGCTTACGCCAATTATTTCCCGGCTACTTTCGGAAATAATTTTGGCATTAATGAACACTCCACGGTTGAACAATATGAGCATATTGAAGCCGTATCAGTTGGAGTCGGAGCTACTTATCTTATGGAACTGAATCAAAAATCTGTTGAAAAATGCCCCGGAAAATATGACATTTTTAAAGCGATCAGAACCTGGGAAAATGCCCGCGCCGCGAACGCATTTCCACGTTGGGTAAAAAAAGAGCTTTCCCGGCCGGAATTACAGTTCCATCTGGAAGAAATAGATGAAAACACATGGCATCTTTACAAAACCAATCGGGATGGCAGCAGTCGTCGGCTCTTTTCAGTATTGAAACGGTCCCTGGAGTACCCACTACATCCTCATTAACCATAGTGTATTCAATGTCGCTTTCTTTAGCTTAAGAATCATCATAAAACTTTTAATTTATCAGAACGCAGAGATTTATCGCACCGTTACCAGTATCCGAATAAGCCACCTTTTTTTGCGTGAGATTTGTACTACTGCCGATTAAAGGGATGGATGAACAATGATATGAAGCCGACAGGTCTCCTCAACGCAAAAAGCTAAGGCGCCGTAACCCGCTGGCATCCGGTATTTGCTTCATCAGTTCATTGATGCGTTTCCGGGTATTGCCTTTTATTTCCAGCCCGTTGGCCAATAGCTTCAATATTTTTGTAAGTCTCTCAATCTTGGAAATCTGCAAAAAAATTTCACCCAGGAAATCTTCCACGAACTGTACCACAATGGCGTTAGCCGCTTTTTTCTCGCTACCGTTAATATATTCACTGTCATTCACCCACACATGCGGCAGCATTTGGCCCAGGGATTGCTTATCTTCGGCAATTTGTCGGGAAAAAGGAGTTTTTATAAGGGTTTATAGCGCAATGAAAATCAATGGTAATGGATTGATACATACAGTAGAGGTGTTTGCCGCGTATTCAATAATTTAAAATAAACGATGAAACAATTTTTTTTCAATTGGCTTTTTCTGGTCCTGTCGGGAGTAACGGTGGCGCAAAACAAAGCTGCTTTACGGTTTAATACGACAGGTGAATTTAAAATTATTCAGTTTACGGATACTCACGTAAATACCTCCAAAGGAGAAAACCTGGGCATATTTGAATACCTGAAAAAAATTATTGAAGCAGAAAAACCTGATTTGGTAGTAGTGACCGGTGATATTGTTACGGAAAATGATCCGCAGAAGGGCTATATGATGTTTGTTAGATTATTTCAGGAAACAGGCGTTCCCTGGGTAATGGTTTTTGGTAATCATGATTCTGAGCATAATCTTTCCAGGAAGGATCTGGCAGCGTTTCTGCAAAGCCGTCCGGGTTGTTTGAATAAAGATGAAGGAGAAACCGACGGGAACTCCAATTTCGTATTAACCGTTTTGGGAAAAGATAATAAGGCTGCGGCATTGCTCTATTTTATGGATTCCAATGATTACAGCACATTAAAACCCCGGGTTGGCGGCTGGGGATGGTTTACCAATAAACAGGTGGATTGGTACCGTGCCAAAAGTAAGACCTATACCACGGCTAATAGAGGTACTCCGTACCCGGCTTTGGCTTTTTTCCACATTCCGTTTCCGGAATACGACCTTGCCATGAACAATAAAGACGCCGTTGTAATAGGAAAGAAAAGAGAAAAGGTTTGCGCTCCTGAAATTAATACCGGTATGTTTGCGGCAATGCTTGAAAGTGGCGATGTAATGGGAACTTTTGCGGGGCATGATCATTATAATGATTATATCGTAACGTATTACGACGTAGCACTGGCATACGGCCGGGCATCGAAACTCCGGAACCAGAACGATCCTGAGCTGGGAGGCCGTGTTATTGTGTTAAAAGAAGGAAAGCGTGAATTTGATACCTGGATTCGTGATATGCATGGTACAAAGGAGCAGTCCTGCAATTATCCCGCTTCTTTTGCGGGGAAAAAATAATGTAGTCCGGCATAGCTGTATTTGACTGATTTATGCAAATAGGCCGTCTACCTTTTCCCTCTTGAAGAGGGTTGGCTATTGACCATGAGGTATAGTCCGCTTTCCCGGGGTGATGATTTTCATATGACCTCAGATTTGTATTACTGATATTTTCCCCATTCCCTAAGGCAAACGCATCATCGAACGTAAATGCTATAACAAGAATGGAGAGCGTTATGAATTAGAGATGTTTCCATAAAAAGTAAAGCCGGATTGCTCCGGCTTCATCCTGCTTGGGAACATCCCTATCTAAATAATTTACTACTTTCAATCACAGACAAGGATTTACCAAAGATGATATTATCATACCGTCCCCGCAAAAGGATGCACCCATGGCTGCCGGTAAGGGCGTTGCAGCAAGCGGGTAGCTTCCGCATCCCCAATAATTTCTTTTTTGAGCGGGTCGTACCGCAGCGGGCGGCCCAGCTTCATGGAGAGGTTAGCTATGATGCAGCTTGCAGTAGAAATATGCCCCTGTTCTATATCGGCCACCGGTCTGGTTTTATTTTCTATCGCTTTAAGAAAATCGAGCATGTGCAGGCGGGTAGCCGGCGCAGCATTAAGCTCAATATTAGGTTCTGTAAGATCTTCGGGATATTTTTCTTTTTCATATACCACATCTTTGTGAATTTTTTCTCCCTTGCCTTCCGGTATGAAATCATATTGCATGGTGCTTGCACAGAGCGTTCCCTTATCGCCGTACAATTTGAATGACCAGGGATATTCAGGGTCGGCAGGTGTGCCCCAGCTCCTGTGCTGCCATACGCAATTGAGCTCGGGATATTCAAAAATAGCAGACTGCGTATCGGCAATATTGCTTTTGCCGGTTTTATCTACATAAATACCACCTGTGGAGCTGATGCGTTCCGGCCAACCTAATTGCAGCATCCATCTTACCGTATCAAACATGTGAATGCACATGTCGCCCATGATGCCGTTACCGTATTCCATGAAAGTGCGCCACCAGCGCAGGTGAGGCAATCCGTCATAAGGACGCATAGGTGCGGGACCTGTCCACATTTCGTAATCAAAGAAATCGGGCACAGGTTGTACCGGTGGATTGCCATTGTTGCGCATATGATAATAGCAGCACATTTCCACATGCGATATTTTTCCAAGTAATCCTGCATCTACAATATTTTTCTTTGCTTCTATAAGATGAGGAGTGCTTTTACGCTGCGTTCCTACCTGCACCACACGGTTATATTTTCTTGCGGCCGCCACCATGGCTTCTCCTTCCAGCACATCCACGCTGATGGGCTTTTGTACATATACATGCGCTCCTGACTTTATGGCTTCTATCGCCTGTAATGCATGCCAGTGATCGGGAGACCCGACAAGCACAATTTCCGGCTTTTGCTCCGCCAGCATTTTGCGATAATCACCATAGGTGGGCGGTTTTTTATGGCTTGTCTGCCGCTGGCTTACCATATCGGCTGCATTTTGCAATTGGTGCTGATCAGGATCGCAGAGACCCACCACTTCAACCGGAGCGACCTGTATCAGCCGGAACAGGTCACTTTTGCCGTACCAGCCGGTACCGATAAGGGCTACACGCCGTTTAGGGGCAGGCATTGATACATTCATGCCATTGGCTTTAAGGGAGGCAAGCGCAAGGGCTGCTGAAGTTCCTTTGATAAATTCCCTGCGGTTGAAGTTACGATGGCTCATACGACAATTTTTTGTTAGGCTCTAAAGATAATAAGCTTTATCTTTTTTGCGGGGCATAATAAGCTGATATTATTATAACTTTTTATTTCAGGGCTTGTTTAATATGTTTGGTATCAGAATCTGAAATATGCTTCTTAAAAGAAATTTTTTCTTTTTAATACTTTTTGCAATAGTAATAATACCTGTGATCTCATTCAGGATTGAATGGATCTGTTCTGCAAAAAGTGCGGTAGGGCAGGTGGCCTTTCAGGGAATGGATATTGCCGGACAAATGCAGCGGCATTATTCTGTTATAATGTTTTCCTCAACAGGAAGAGATACCGTTTTTTTCAATACCGGTGATAATGAGCTGTACGCCAAAGATCAGGAACTGCCCATATTATTTCAACCCGACAACCCTGCTGATGCCAGATTGGATACATTTTTCGGTATATGGATGGACTCGGTCATATATGGGGGAATTTTTTTGCTGCTGATACTGATCATTTTTCTCCACCCGGCGATTATTCCTTATGGTGTCCGGATAAGCCTGCAAAAGAAAAGACCTTTTATAAAGTTAGTATAACGAGGTCATTTAAAAATATGAGAATATCTTTGGCATTCAAACTTCTGTTATGTCTTTATTAGTAATCGTCCGTCATGGGCAGTCGCAATGGAACCTGGAAAATAAATTCACAGGCGATATAGACGTGCCTCTGACAGAAGCCGGAAGGGAAGAAGCGCGTGCCGCAGGCAGGAAATTGAAGCATATTGTTTTTGACCAGGCTTTTACTTCCACACTTTCCCGCGCTGAAGAAACGCTTTCTATAATTCTGGAAGATATTGGTCAGACTGATATCCCCGTAATAAAAGACAGCGCTATGAATGAGAGAAGCTATGGTGAGCTGCAGGGACTGAATAAGAAGGAGATGGCTGATAAATATGGCAATGAACAGGTGGCGATATGGCGGCGGAGCTATGATGTGCAACCGCCTGGCGGGGAAAGCCTGAAAGATACGGCAGCAAGAGTTATCCCCTTTTACCAGCAGGCAATAGAACCCCTTATTATAGCAGGCAGGAATGTATTGGTGGTGGCTCACGGCAACAGTCTCCGGGCTTTAATGATGTACCTGGAAAATATCAGCCCGCAGCATATTGCCGAAATCAATATTCCTACAGGCGAACCGCGAGTATATACTTTCAGCAGCCATCTCAAGCTGGTAGATGCGCTGTACTTGTGAGGAAAGTGATAAGTGGTAAGATGTGAGACGTGAAAGGTGAGACGTGAACCTTGCCTGAAACCTGTAACCCGAAACCTGAAACCCGAAATCTCTTCTATGCTTCGTACTACCTTCCTGTTGATTGCCACTGTTACTTTCTGCCATGCCTATGCGCAGCAGCCCACTTATGCCGAAATGTTAGGATGGCCCAAAGGAGCCAAAGTGATCATTCTTCATGTGGATGATGCGGGCATGTCGTACGATTCTAATTTAGGTGTAATGAATGCCATTACGAATGGTACGGCTACTTCGCTGAGTGTAATGATGCCCTGTCCCTGGGTACCCCAGATAGTAAGATATATTAAAGCTAATCCTGATATAGACGCCGGACTGCATCTTACACTCAACGCCGAATGGCATGATTACAGGTGGGTACCTGTTGCGGGCAAATCAGCTGTACCCGGATTGACAGATAGTGAGGGCTGCCTGTGGCCGGAAGCGCCGGATGTGGTAAAGCATGCTTCCGCAGCAGAAGTGGATAAAGAAATAAGAGCGCAGTTGGACAGGGCACTGTCAATGGGCTTTACACCTACGCATCTTGACAGTCACATGGGCACTTTGTTTGCTTCACAGGCATACCTTGAAAAATATATACAACTGGGTATTGAAAAGAAAATACCGGTGATGATCCCCGGCGGGCACAACAGCTATCTCCGTGCTGATTATATAGAGCGGGAAAAAGAGGCGTTGCAAAAAGCCGGAAAATGGGTGCCGGGAACAAAGCTCGAAGAACCTGCTGCATTGAAAAGCGCTGCCGCAGTAGGTAAAATGGTATGGAACGCCGGATTGCCGGTACTGGATGATCTGCACAGCAATAGCGGTGATTGGGCGATACCCGACAGCGCAAAAAACAATGATGCGGCGCTGCAGCATTTTTATGCACAGAAATATGAAGAAGCTCTCGGGATATTAAAGCCCGGACTTACTATGGTGATCATGCACTGTACCGCACCTTCTGAAATATTTTCACATATTTCCGCTTCCGGCCTGCACCGCAAAGGAGATATGCTTGCCATGACGGATCCATCATTGAAGCAGTATATTAAAGAACATGGTATTATCCTCACTACCTGGCGGGAAGTGATGGAGAGGAGAAAGAAAGTGAAATGAGAGCGGTTGGTCTTATTTGCTCCGTTTTATGTTAAAGCATGCGCTAATTGATATTTTTTAGGCGTAAGCCCTGTAATGTCTTTAAACTGGTAGTTAAAATTGCTGAGGTTCTGGAATCCGCTTTCATAACATACTTCTGAAACAGTTTTTTTTTCATTTATCAGCAATTTGCATGCATATCCTATTTTCATTTCAATTACAAACTGGGTAAATGATTTTCGTGTTCTGCTTTTAAAATATCTGCTGAAGCTGGTCGGGCTCATATTGGCAATTGATGCAGCCTGGACCAAATCAAGTCCTTCGAGGAAATTATTCATGATATATTCATACACACATTTCAGCCGGTCTGAATCGGCCAGTTTGATGGAATTGATAAACCCTTCTGTAGAAAGCTCTTCAGCTTCATTGGTTTCAGCAAGTACCTGAAGAATAGTTAAAAGGTAAATAACACTCCAGGAGGAGCCTGAGACCATTTCAATTTTGCGCATCAAACGGACAATTTTCTTATTGGTATCTCCTGTTATTCTCAATCCTCTTTTTGAACGTTCCATTAAACGCTTTATCTTATACATTTCCGGTAACTGAAAAAAATGTTGCCCCCAAAAGTCTTCTACAAAATGAATGACAAGGGCTTCAGTACTTTGTTTTTCAGCGAGATTATCATTCCGCCATGTGTGCGGGAGGTTTTTACCAATAAAAATAAGGTCTCCCGGCTTAAACCTGTCAATATTATCACCTACCATCCTGCTTCCGCTGCTTTTCTCAATAAGTGTAAGCTCAAACTCTTCATGAAAATGCCATATTCCTGGAAATTTATCCTCATAAGCATAACGGTTAATGCTAAACGAAGACTTTTGGGGAACATTTACTTTTATAAGAAGGGGTTGCATAACAATCGTGTTTCAATTGTAAGATAAATAAACATAATTTTTAAATATCCTGCAATATTACTTTAACTTTTTGCATACATGATGCAAAGAAGCCCTGCAATGTAACACGCAAACATCAGGTATAGAAGTCTTGTTGTGCCCGGTGGCGCTTGTTTAAACTCTTTCCATATAAATACTCCCCATATTGCTGCAATCAATGCATTGCCCTGCCCTAATCCGAAAGAAATGGCAAACCCTGTTTTTCCGGCAGATAAAATGCTAAACACTAATCCTGCTCCCCATATAATACCACCCAGCATACCCATTGCATGATCCTTCCAACTGCCTTTGAAATAATCGCCAAAAGAAACCGGTGTCCCTTCCAGCGGCCTCTTCATTAAAAAAGTATTGAATACAAAATTGCTTAATAATACCCCTGTGCCAAATAATACCGTAGCGCTGTAAGGACCCATCCTGCCTGGTTCAGGCAATGAAAAATCAGTATACATGGACTTTGCAATAAAGCGGTAAAAAAAACCGAAAAGTATACCTGCCGCGGCAGATAATATTACACCCTTTGTTGAAACTTCGTTCTTAACTGCAGATAGCCGCTTATAAGCAGTCGAAGAAATAATAATGGCCATGACAATTAATGCCACTCCTGCAAGAAGGAATATAGCATTACCCGAAGGCACCGCAATATAATTTGTAACTACGCCAAGTACCAGGCCAATTCCCGCACCTACAGGAAATGCTACAGACATACCTGCAATGGCAATAGCTGCAACAAATAAAATATTGGCAGCATTAAAAATAACGCCGCCCAGGAATGCAGAAAATAACCCGGCCCTGCCGGCGCCGGTTATGTCTTCCCGAAACGGCACTCCGGAGCTTCCGTTGCTACCCAGTGTAACAGCCAATAAGACTGTAATCAATAATATCCCCAAAACATAATCCCAGTAAAATAATTCAAAGCGCCAATTGCGGGCTACTAATTTTTGTGTATTAGGCCATGATCCCCAGCAAATCATTGTAATAACCGAAAAGAGAATGGCAAGCTGATACGTTTCAATAATGAACATATAATTAGTTGTTTTATGACAACAGGTAAACCTACACAAGCCTGTTTTTTATCACATTACCTTTCAGCGCGCCTGCCAGTTGTTCCGCAGCCATTCTTTGCAATGTAGGTACACTTCTTTCGCTGTACCATGCAGTATGAGAGGTAAGGATTGCGTTATTGCACCGGCGGAGCGGATGTTCCAGCGGCAATGGTTCTTCTTCAAAAACATCAATACCGGCATATAGCTTTCCTGTTGCCAATACTTTTGCAAGCGCTACGGTATCAATAAGCCCGCCGCGTGATGTATTTACCAGAATGGCGTTTTTTTTCATTTTTTCAAGCACATCTTTATTCATCAGGTGATGTGTATCTGTTGTTAAGGGCAGATGCAGCGATATGATGTCAGCCTGGTTAATTATTTCATTAAAGCTCAGCTGCCGTACGCCATCTGCCTGTAGCTTTCCCGGATCTACGTAAGGATCATAAGCAGCGGGGCTGAACCCGAATACAACTGCACGCTTTAGTACATTATCTGCAATTCTGCCATAACCTATGCTGGCAAATATCATATCCCTGAACGCTGGCATCTCATTCGGGGGGGTAATCTTCCAGACATTTTCATGAATGCGATTATTCGTAAGTGTAAGCTGGCGGGCAAGGGCTAAAGCAAGCGATACCGTATGGTCTGCGACTTCTGCAATACAGTAATCGGGAACATTAAATACTTTGATACCTTTTTCCTTTGCGGCTTTCAAATCAACGTTATCTACGCCGATCCCATATCTAACAATTGCTCTGCAGTTATTCAATTGCTTAATAACTTTTGCAGTTACTGGCGCCCATTGCACCAGCAGACCTTCTGCATCCCTAGCTTTTTCAATGACTTCTTCTGCAGTACGGCATTGTGCTGTTTCCACGCTATAACCGGCCGATTGTAAGATTTTATACTCCTGGTCTATATTTTGAAACCCGTAATCTGTTATCAAAACTTTATTCATGTTCAAATATAATTACTGATTTAATGTGGTTTCCCCTCGCTTCCATCATGTTGTAAAAGGCTTGGGTTCCTTCATCTATGTCGTAATAGTTTACCCATGAGCTTACATCTACTTTTCCTGATACGATAAGAAGGGCAGCTTCTTCAATTTCCTGTTGTGTAGCTGCATAACTTCCCATCACTGTCTTTTCGGACAATACAATATCATAGCTGTATAATGAATTATTGTTTTTATATAAACCTATGGCCAGCAATACGCCGCCGGGGCGTACAACTTTGAGTCCTGTTTTATTTGTTTCGGCCGAACCTACAGCATCTACCACAACATCAAAGTGTCCATGTTTCAGATAGTTTCCAGAGATATCTCCATTATTTCTTGACGGGTTAATGATACCTGAAGCACCAAGCTTCTTTGCTATGTTCAATCTTTCATCTTTTAAGTCTGAAACAATAATGTTGGCATGTCGCAATACCTTGAAAGCCTGTTGTGCCATTAGTCCGATAGGACCTGCACCAATTACCAGAACATTTTTTATAGGAATATGCCTGGTGAGATTTACCATGTGAATGCCATTGGCCAAAGGCTCCGAAAGGCATACTTCATTTGGTTTTGCAGTTGCAGGCATTTTAATAAGCGATGAGGCAGGAACATTTACATACATGCCAAATGCTCCGTTCCTGTGCATCCCAAATATCTGGCGGTTGCTGCACAGGTTAGATTTGCCTGAAATGCAGTTTTCGCAATGCCCGCATGATACAACTGAGTTACTTATTACACGCTCGCCATTTTCCCAACCGGCTACTTTTTTACCTTTCTCCAGGATGGTACCGCAAAATTCATGTCCCATAATGAGTGGAGGGATACGCCTCCGGCTCCTCGTTTTAAATGTCTCCAGTTCGCTGCCGCAAATCCCGCAGGCTGCCACTTTTACCAGTACTTCATTATCTGCATATGCAGGGACGGGCAGTTCTTCTATTGTGAGCTGATCATATGCCGGATAAAATAACGCCTTCATCTTTAAATTATATTTATTTTTCTTTTATACCAGCGCTACTGCCCTGACAGGAGATCCGTCGCGCCCTTTAAAATTCAGCGGGAATCCCATGAACGTAAATGTATCGGGTGCCTTGTCAAGGTTAGCCAGCGTTTCAACAATCACTATTTCTGCAGGCAGCAATATGTGGTGCAATTCAAACCAGTCTTTGCCGGGAGTTGGCATATCCATTCCCAGCAGGCGTATTTTTTTACCGACCAAAAACCTGGCGGCTTCTTGTGTCAGCGAAGGAAAATCGCTGAAGAAATAATCTTTGCCAAAATGTTTGTGCCAGCCTGTTTCAAAAATAATTTTGGCTTCGGGTGTAAGCAGGTCTTCATAAGGAAGAAAATCCTCCGTTGTAATTTCTTCATTTGCTTTTTTGGGGATGCGCAGCAGGTGTGTAGTTCCGTAAAACCATTCCAGCGGCATCTGATCAAGCGTCTTGCCATCATCCAGAAAATGATACATTGCATCGAGGTGTGTACCCTGATGCGAACCTATCACAATCTGTGAAATATTGTATCGGAGAGTTTTCGTATTTCCGTGTGGGACAATACTCAGCTTGGGATCGCTGGGAAAAGTTTGCTGACCATGAATGAGCGGATGCGACAGGTCTATCAATTTCATAAAACAAGTTTGAGTTTATATTATTTTGCGAGATATCCTCCGTCAACAAGTAAATCACTCCCTGTAATAAATGAAGCGTCATCGCTTGCCAAAAAAGCAGCGGCTGCCGCTACTTCTTCCGGTCTGCCCTGCCGGTTAAGTAAATGCATAGCCGAAGCTCTTTTATTTTCCTCTTCAATATCCAGCTCCAGCTTATTACAGGAGTCCACAAATGCCTTCGTGTAAATATAACCGGGACAAAGGGTGTTCACTCTTATGTTAAAGGGGGCCAAGTCCTGTGCCCAACATTTGGTCAATCCCCTGATTGCAAATTTGGTAGCATTATAGGTGGCAAAATTTGCCTGCCCTACAAAACCGCTGACCGATGAAAAATTGATAATACTTCCTCCGCCATTCTTTTTCATTTGGAGTACCATATATTTTGCCATTAATGAAGTGCCGCCAATATTTACGGCATTGATCTTCTGCCACTCTTCGGCAGTGGCTTCGATACCTTTAAAAATGAAATATGCCGCTGTATTCACCAGGATATGTACCGGGCCGACTTCCTTCTCTATAGAAGCGGATATGGATGCTACAGCATCTTCATCACTAATATCAGCCTGCAGAAACCTGGCGCCGATCGCCGTAGCTTTATTACCAGTATCGGGTTGAAGATCGAGCAATACTACTGTACAGCCTTCCTCCTTCAGGCGGATGGCAGTTGCGTAACCCAGATCACCAAGCCCTCCGGTAATTACAACAATTTTATTTTTAAGTCCTCGCATTGTGTAAAGGTTAGTTATAAAAATTTTTATTAGTCAATGTATACGATACCATTTTCCCCCGCTGATTGTAAGTCATTTTCCTTATTCTTTTCAGGATTGGATTACTTTATTGCAGTGCTGCAACAAAATAATAGCGCCCCGATCCTATTTTCAGTTGCACTACATCTCCTCCGGCTTTAATCATTGTTATTCCCTTTACTTCAGACAACCGCCGTCCGCTTTCTGTAATATCACGAATACTTCTAACCGGTATAAACAGATCTGCTTTTGCATTTACGGGTATTGTTACGTTAAGATAAAACTGACCATTCCTGATTTTCCAGTCGCTGGATACTTTTCCTAAAACAGATATATAATCAGCTCTGGCGAAAGTGAGTTTTGCCAGTTTAGGATGAATAATGATCTTATTGAACCCTACAGCATCGTCCGCCGGGCGTATTCCTGCCAAATGCCTGAAAAACCATTCGCTGACTACGCCAAACATTGGGTGATTATGGGAAAAAGTATCGTCGCTAAATTGCCAGTGTTCCCAGATAGTCGTTGCCCCGTTTCCCAGCATGTGTTCCCATCCGGGGAAACCGGATTTAGCGACCACCTCATATGCCAGGTCTGCTTTATTATAGCGACTGAGCATTTCTGTTATGAACTTGGTGCCAAACATACCCGTAGCAATATGTCCTTTATGCCTGACTTTAATTTCCTGTTCCAAAACTTCCAATGCCTTATTCGCAAGCGTTCGGGGCAGCAATTTAAAATACAGGGCATAAGATTGGGTAGCTTGTGTTGCAAAACCTACCTTTCCTGACGTGGTATCAACAAATCTTTCTTTAAAAGCATTTTTTATTTTTTGTGCAAGAAGATGGTATTCGGCCACGTCCTCCTTTTTTCCGAGTACACCTGCCATATATGCCAGCAAATTCACGTTGTAATAATAAAAAGATGTGCCGCTTACTGATAGGTCCTTTTTGTCAATGCTCTCATGATCCCCGATGGTTTTATCAATAATATGATCTTTGGCTTGCTCCTTTAAGAAAGACAGCCATTTTTGTGCTATAGGATATTGGGCCTCAACTAGCCCTTTATTGCCGTAATACTGATACAGGCGATACAGGAGCTCCGGATGAACCGTTCCCCATTCTATCGGCCCTGCGTTATGCTTTCCCAGTCCCTGATCAGCTATTCCTACAAATGGAGCCGTTTCGGTCAATCCCCCATCTGGCCGTGCTGCATCGGCAAAATCGACAACGGTTTTTCCATAAAACCGGCTCATGTCAAAATTATTAATAAGCGCTTCGCAAGTTGCCAAAATATCTCCGCCATACCCAAATTTTTCACGATGGGGGCAATCTGACTGAACCCCAAACAGGTTACTTAAAAAGGTATTCCGGCAAACCTGCTGAATAGCATTGATCAATGTGTCGGAGCAAGTAAAGCTACCTGCATCCGGCACATCGGCATGCATCACCAAACCTTCTATATTTTCTTTTCCCAGGGTGGTGGAGCAACCGCTTATTTCTGCATACCGGAAACCATGATAGGTAAACCTTGGCTGGAATACCTCTATCCCTGCCCCGGCAGTTATAAAAACATCCTGCTGATAGGCTGTATCCGGCGCGCCGGGTCCACCTATTCCTTGTTTTTTGATCTGTCCTGCCGTGCTGGTCATTACATTTAGACTGCCATCCGGATAAAGCAACTCACCATATCGTATCCGGATAATTCTACCTTCCGTTGTTTTAACTTTCAGGCGTATTACACCTCCGAAATTTCGTCCAAAATCCACAATCTGCTTATCTCCGGATCTGTGAAAGCTTATAGGGGTAAGCGTATCCTTAATTATAACAGGAGGTTGAAGTTGTGATTGCAACCGCTCTGCCGGAGGGAGGGTAACAATTGCTGTTCTCCAGGCACTATCGTTAAAGAAAGTTGTGTTCCATCCAGGAATCGCTCTACGGTTATCATAATACTCTCCTAAATATACATTATTACGTATTACTGGGCCGTCTGCTACGGCCCAGCTATCATCTGAAAATACAGATGCCATGCTTCCATCCTCAAACTCAATATTTAACTGTACAATAAAAGCAGGCTGTCCTGTAGTTAAAGCTTTCCTTAGATCAAGCCTTCCCCACATGCGCAAAGGCAGAGAGTTATACCAACCATTACCGCACATTATCCCTATACAGTTATCCTTTTGCTCTAAAACTGAAGCAACATCATAAGTGCTGTAAAAAATCCTTTTGGAATAATCCGTCTGCCCGGGCTCAAGCATTGCATTGGTTACACGTTTTCCATTGATGTACGCTTCAAAATAGCCCAATCCACCCACATACAATACAGCAGCCTTGATTTTTTTGTGAACAGGGAATTGTTTCCTGAAAAGGGGAGCCGGAATATTACCGTACAGCATGCTATCTGCACCAGGCAATGGTTTACTGTCCTTTATCCATTTACCCTTCCAGTCTGCGGGAAGTAACAGACCAGTTCTCCAGTAAGCAATATCGCTCCAGTCAGAAGGGAGGTTATGCTTATCCCAAACCTTTACCCGCCAGTAATATTTTTTATCCGATCGAAGGGCAGTCCCGTTGTAGATGATATTATTGCAACCGGCACTTATTATTTTTCCGCTGTTCCAGATGTCGGGCTTGCCTGTATTAAGCAGTCCAGTCGTTGACGCCACCTGGATTTGCCATGCTGTTTGAATTTGCCCGCGATCGTTTGTATCTGTAGCTATCATCTGCCAGCTAAAACCTGGCTTGGGTTCATCAATCCCTAAAGGATTAGTTAAATACTCACACTTAAGATTATTGACTCTGAGTGAAATCTGTTGAAAAGTATTTTTAAATGCAACGGGTAAAATATAAAAAATAATCAATACCCAAAGGGATCGTACTTTGGGGGTAGATACTATCCTGTGCGCGGCTTTACACTGGTGTGCGAAAAAAAGATATTTTTTCTGGTGGTCTATTGACATTCTGAAAGACTACTTTATGCTTATCGTATATTTACCTGAATGAACGGGTAAAGAGATCGTATCCTTTTCCCTTCTTGCGTTTTTGATCTTTTCTCCATTCATCCGTACCTCTGCATTTGCTTTAGCCGGAAGTATTACTGTTGCTTTGGTATTAACCGGTATTTCAATACGGCTTGAAAATACTTCATCCTTAATCTCCCAATCGCTTTTAATCCATCCGTAAGGTGAATGAAAGCTGCAGTTAGCCCAATTGATATCGCCAACCGGTTGCGGGTGAATCACAATATGATTAAAAGCAACTGAATTTTCAGCCTGTGTTATTCCTGAAATTCCTCCATAAAACCACTCCAGTATATGCCCCATTGCCAACTGATTTTGGGAGTATTTTCCATCCCATGTTTCGGGCAAAGATGTTGCGCCTTTTTTTAATAAATAGCCATATCCCGGGGCATCGTCACGATTAGTAATATTATAAAGTACATCAGCCCGGTCATTCTCAAATAAAGCCTTGATCAAATACCTGTGTCCAACATCTCCGGCTGTCAATCTGTTCGAATCTGTATTTTGAATCTGTTCAACGAGGCTTTTCAGCACGCCTGCTTTGTCTTCTGCCATTCCAAAACTTAATGGCATAGCCATAGCGGTCTGGCTCCCCGTTGCATAAATCTTGAGGGAGTCATTGAAATATTTTTCATTGAAGGCCTGTTTAATATTTTCCGACAGATGATGATAATAGGCTGCGTCCGCCGGTTTTCCAATTACCAATGCCATTTGAGACAACGATGCTACAGCATGGTAATAATACGCCGTAGCTGTAATTCCCATTGGTGTAACCTTTCCTATATCCAGCCAATCACCCAGCCCATATTCAAGTATGTGATTTTCAGATTTTTTCTCCAGGTAGGAGGCATACCTTGTCATCATATTATAGGTCGTTCTGATTATTGAAGTATCTCCATAATATTTATACAAAAACCAACTGTTCAGTATTGCAGTAGTTCCCCATTCCGGCGAATCAACAAATGCCCCCTGAAACCGAACATATTCGGGTGCTATGTCCGGCATCAACCCATTTTCATGCTGCGCATCTATCATATTCTGAGTTAAACTGCGGTATAGATTGTAGACGCAATAATCATAGTTAATCGCTACCCGCATAAAATTCTGTTCTCCCTGCCAGCTTAGCTTTTCCCTTTGAGGATTGTCGGTAATATAACTTTGTAAATTACTTTTTATCGCCCAGCCAATAAGCCTGTAAATGCTGTTAAATAAATCTTTTGAACACGCGAAGCTGCCATTGGACGGGGAGCTATTTCTGTTGTGAAGCAATGTTAAGTCAGTAACTAATGGGAGGGAATCCAGATGTTCGTTTGTAGCATTCTCCACCTGAACATATCTTACGGCAAAATAGGAAAAAGAGGGTTGCCAAATTTCTTCACCGCCGCCTTTTAATGTATATACATAATAATGGGGTGTAACTCCGTCTGCCTGGTTTACTGTTCCATTCTCATGTATTAACTCAGAAGGAATTATTTTCACCCGTTGCCCTGCCCGTCCTTTAAGTTTAATTCTTGGAACTCCGGAAACATTTTGTCCAAAATCATATACAAGTGTACTGTTATTTACTTTTTTTACCCTGCCTGTTAAAAATGAATCGCAGATCGCCACGGGATAGTCCTTTTCCGGCAAAAGCTTTCCACTGGGAGCACGTACAACAATAGCATGATTCCATTGTCTGTCATCAAAATCATTTATGTTCCATCCCGGTTGTTCCAGGAGTGCATCATAATCCTCGCCGCCGTAAATATTACTGAAAGTAATGGGTGAAAGAGCCGCTTTCCAGCTATTGTCAGAAACAACGTATTCTGTAGTACCATCAGAATAATTGATCTTGATTAGCACAATTGTTTTAGGCTTTCCGAAAGTGCCAGTAGCTTTTACATATCTCTCCTGCGATATATTATAAAATCCATTTCCGAGTAAAACCCCAATGGTATTCTTCCCTTTCGAAACAAGATCAGTAATATCGTAGGTATTATACAAAACTGTCCTGTCATAGTTCGTCCAGCCAGGCGCCAAAAATGCATTCCCAACAATTTGTCCGTTTACAGAAGCTTTATAATGGCCCAAGCCACTTATAAAGAGCAAAACATTATCAATTTTTTTTGAGATCGAAAAATTTTTCCGGAAAAATGGTAAAGGTGCATTTAACACCCGTTTGGGATCAGCTTCTTTCATTTTGCCATGTACAAATGGCACTACCCGTATAGCATAGGGTATATCTTCATATCCGATCCATTGCGCGCCCTGCCAGCTATCACTGAAAAATATGCCTGTAGTAAAAAACTGTATCTTACTCCATTCGGATGATACATTATTCTTATCCCACACGCGAACTTTCCAGAAATAGGTTTGAGCTGGTTTTAACATGTTGCCTGTATACGGAACCTGTATACTCCGGCTTGTTGTGACCACTCCACTATTATATACATCAAACTTTCCTGACTTTACATGGTTCAATGAAGAGCCAATAACCAACTGGTATGCTGTTTGAATCTGATCGTTGTGTTCCGATTGCATTTCCCAGGAAAAGAACAGAGATTGCTGATGAACTCCTGTTGGATTTACCATGTTATCACAGAGTGCCTGGCTCACACTAATTTGCGACCACGCTGTTGTAATCTTAAAAAAGAAATAAACAAAAAAACTGATACTTAGCTTTACAGGCATAGTAAAACAATTGCAAAAATATATTCCTTACCAGGATAGCACCGGTAAGGAATAAGTGAAATTATTAATATCCGTTGTTCTGCTCCAGGTTTCCGATCTGTATTTCTCTTAATGGAATGGGAAACAGCAGGCGGTCCTGATTGACAGTATAACTGTTTTCCGGCAGGTTGGGATATAATGCTTTTAAATACACTCCATTCTGATTCATTACTTCTATAGCTTTTCCTGTTCTCACCAGGTCATGCCACCTCTTGTTTTCAAAAGCCAGTTCAATCCTTCTCTCATGTAAAATTACTTCCCTAAGTATTTCCTTATTCGTTTCTGTTACATCAGGAAGACCTGCCCTGTGCCTGACCTTGTTCAGAAAGGGTAACGCTTCGGCTCCCCTGTTGAGTTCGTTTAATGTTTCTGCTATGGCCAGCAACGCTTCTGAAAACCGGTATACAGGAAAATTATCATCGGTATTGTTTATTAAGCTGTGCTGATGAAGGTATTTGTTTATAAAACGATATGATCTTTTGCCAGGAGGGGTGGTATAGCCTACAGGACTGTGTACAGATTCTATTACCATCTGTCCAACAGGTCCGGTACCTTCTATGATACTAATGGAAGCTTCAAGTCTTTTGTCTTGTGGTTCATAGGTGTTTATCATCTCCTGGGTAGGCACATTCCATCCTCCGGCAGAAACACGCCCAACGGTACCGGTAAGCATGCTGGCATCGTCCGTTATCGGAAGAAATGCATATACAAAACTGCTTTGCTGTCCCTGATTACCCTGCTGATATTGTATTTCAAAGATGGACTCCACACTATTCTTATTTCCCAGATCATATACTGATCCGTAGTCATCAAGCAAATCGTAGCCCATTGCCATTATATCGTTCAATTCAGGATAAGCAAGATCAAATTTCTTTTGAGTCATATATACGTCTGCCAAAAGCATTTTAGCAGACCCTTTAGATGCTCTTCCGGTTTGAGGAAATGATGGATTTTCCAGTTTTGAAATCGCATCTTTTAAATCGTTTTCGATGGCGGTATAAACATCTTCAACTGGGGAGCGTTGTAAATAAGCATCGGAAACGCCACTTACTTTATTTATATATAGTGGAACAGGGCCATAAAAGCGAACAAGATCGAAATAGCATAAAGCTCTTATAAATTTAGCCTCTCCCACAACCTTGTTCACAAACTCTGGTTTTAGCTCCAGCGTTGTAATATTATCTATTATGCTATTTGCTCTTGCTATAGAGGCATAGGCATTATTATACATTTCATTGGTCACATTACTGGCAGCATCATCTAAAAAACCATCAGCCAGCTCCATATTAATATATTGTACTCCTCTGTCAGTAGGGTTGAACTCATAAAAAGTATTATCGGAACGCATTTCTCCCATCACATAAGCAGCTCTGGAACCTTTTACGCCTCTTAACGATGCATAAGCTCCTACTAAGGCCTGGTCGAAATGTGACTGCTCTTTGAAAAAATTCCCATCAGTTATTGAGCTTTCCGGCGTAAGTTCCAAAAAGTCTTTTGAACATGACGGTAATAATAATCCTGAAGCTATGATGTACAATAGTTTTTTCATTCTTATATTCTTTTGAAGTGATCAAAAATTAATATCCAACCCAATTGCAAAGGTTCTTGGAACCGGGTAAGCGCCTGCATCTACTCCTTCCCTCAACCCATTTAACCCATTTATACTTGCTTCGGGATTCATTCCTTTGTACTTTGTAAATACAGCAACCTGCTGACAGGAAAGATATACCCTCGACTTTTTGAAGATATTTTTAAATGCAGGGATTGCATATCCTAAAGTAATATTCTTAATGGTCAGGTAAGAGCCATCTTCAACAAACCGGCTATTTGCATACCGGAAAAAGTTATTGGCAGCGCCTGTAGCTCTTGGTTGCGCCCCGCTTCCCGGGTCTTCTTCTGATCTCCAGTAGTCCAGCCAATGTTTCTGGACATTAAAAACACCATCCTGATTTTCAGACCATTCCAGTTGCCCGTTGATAATATCCTGGCCAAACGCACCGAACATTACCACACCCAGGTCAAAGCTCTTATAAACAAAGCTGTTGTTCAGCCCTAATACGAATTTGGGTGTGGGGTTTCCGATAAAGGTCCTGTCTGCATTAGTGATCACACCGTCTTTATTAAGGTCTTTATACCTCACTGTTCCCACAGAAGAAATAACAGCTTTGGGTTGTGTGTTAAATTCCTGCTGGGTCATATATACACCATCATACACATAACCCCAAAATTGACCCATAGGCTTGCCCACTTCAGTTTTCCAGTACGTTCCCTGTTCGCCCACTCCGTCAATAGGAGCATTATTTGTTCCCAGTTTAACCACCTTGTTCCTGTTGAAAGAAATATTGAAATCCGTGTTCCACTTCAATGCACCTGTAAGGTTTTGTGTGCTGATGGCAAATTCATATCCCCAGAATTTAAAGCCGCCTATGTTAGATTGAATGCTTGAAAAGCCGGTACCAAGAGGTATATCAACCTGGTAAAGCATATCGTCCACTTCTTTTTGATAATAATCAGCGGTCAGCGCAATGCGATTATTCAGGAAAGATATATCCAGTCCAATATCAAATCCTGCTGTTGTTTCCCAGGTAAGTAACGAATTGCCCAGGGATGTCAGACTTCTTCCCTGCGCCAGCGCACCTCCAAAAACATAGTTGCTTGTTGACACTCCTCCATATTGCCGGTAATCCCCTATATTAAAATTACCTACCAGTCCGTATTCACCGCGTAATTTCAGATAACTGATAGCCGGAATTTTTTGCATAAAATTTTCATCAGAAACAATCCAACCTGCTGAAAAAGATGGAAACGACCCCCATTTATTGTCAGTCCCAAACCTGGATGAACCATCCCTCCTTAACGAAGCCGAGAGCAAATATTTACCTCTGAAATTATAGTTCAAACGACCATACATAGATAAGAGAGACCATTCTGTTGTATTATTACTGCCATTTTTTACCGCAGCAGCGTCTATCCATGATACCAGATCATCCGGAAAATTGCTTCCGGAAAGACTGTTATATTCCTGGTGAAATTTTTGAGCTGAATATCCTGCTAATACTTCAATCTGGTGATCATCTGCTATTGTTTTATTATATGCCAGTGTATTTTCTGTTAACCAGGAAAAATAGTTGGTAGTGCTGTATGATCCCGATGGAATACTTGGCGGAGGCGCCCATATATTACCTACTGAACTCGGATTGAACACCCTGTTGGACCTGTTGCTGGCATCAACTGAAACCGCAGTTCTGAATTTAAAATCTTTCAGGAATTTTATCTCAAGAAATGCATTAGATAACAGCCTTATGTTTTTTTCCCTGTTGATAGCGTCCTCCAGGGTAACAACCCAATTGGGCTGTGTGAATAAACCCGGCCCTGAAAATCTTAATTTCCTGCTTCCATCGTCATTGGTTTCATCAGGTGAAAATATTGGTGGAGTAGTCAACGCTGCGAATATTAAATTGTAGGTACCATCGGTATTAAAATTCTGACCTGTTTGATAAGTAGGCGCAATATTCAATCCTATTCTTACATTATCATTTATCTTGTACTCATTATTGGACCGAAGAGAAAATCGCTCAAAACCTGTATTGAGCATCACTCCGTTTTCCTTATAATATCCTATTGTAGTGGCTGATGTGAATTTATCTTTCCCTGCTAATAAGGTAAGATTGTAGCTGTTCATTCTTGACTTACGCAATAATACGTCCATCCAATCCGTATCCGGCCCGGTCCATTGCTCCGGATTCCGGTACAATTCCGGTATTTCAGGATATCCTTCATATTTCATCCTATCTTCAAACAGCATCTTTTGCCATGTAAGAAATTCTTTAGCATTCATCAGATCGGGTCTCCCTTTTTCAGGCACCTTACCTTCTCCGTAATTAACATTTACCTGTACACTCGATCTTCCCTGGCGAGCCTGCTTTGTAGTTATTAACACCACCCCATTTGCAGCACGCGACCCATATATTGATGCAGCCGAAGGTCCTTTTAAAACAGAAATACTTTCTATTTCATTGGGGTTAATACTATTAATATCTCCGACTATAGGTGATTCATCCACCACATATAAAGGAGTGTTACCGGCATTCACAGACGCGGCTCCTCTTATTCTTATAGACATTCCTTTCCCGGGTTGGCCTGATGTCTGGCTAACCTGCACGCCTGCAATCCTGCCTTGTATTTTTTGAGCGATCTGACCAACAGGCTGATCTTCCAGATCTTTCATGGGTAAAGTTGCAATGGAACCTGTTAGGTCTCTCTTTTTTTGAGAACCATATCCTATCAATACTACTTCCGATAAATCTTTTGTGGCCAATTGAAATATGACATCAAGAGAAGTTGAGTTTCCTACCGGTAATTCTGTAGTTTGATACGTTGTGTGTGAAAATATAAGTACAGCGTTATCATCGAGCACTATGATCTGATAATATCCCTCGTCGTTTGTAAGCGTTGATACTTTAGATCCTTTTACTGTAACAGTAACATTTGCAACAGGATTCCCGTTAATGTCTTTCACTTTTCCGGTGACCACTTTATCACCTTCGGTCTTGTTTGTTGCAGTAGCTGAAAAAGAAATAAGCATAAGGACTGCATGAAACAGTATTAATAATTTTGTTTTTTTAGGTAATAAAAATCCGTTACGCATTATTGCGTAATGAAAAAACTCTTTCATGATGGCAATTTTTTTTAGTATTTAGAAAAAATAGAATTGAGGCAGGATTGCACTAAAAAGGAGGTGGTTTTTGATTCATTGGCAATTTAGTTTTGTTATTTGGAAATATTTTCATCTCAATTATAAATTAAAATTACTTCTATAGCTCTTCAAAAACTCCCTTTTATATATCCAAAAAATATGTGTTTATAACATGATGAAAATGTAATGGGGAGAATTATACACCACTTAGAAAATTAAATGAGCATTATTTTTTAAATAGCCTTAAAAAGGGGATGCAGGCAACTGCGTTATAGCTCTGTTGTTAAATGATGTGTTCCCGAGCCTAGTTTATATGTTTTGCTATTCGGAAGCACTACTGTTGCTGTTGTATTGGCTGGAACAGTGAGATCTAAAATAAAAAGGCTGTCTTTTTTTGTCCATGATACTTCAATATTTCCGTTGATGCTATGGTAATGGCCTTTAGCCCAGGTGAGTGATGTGCCGGGTTTGGGTTTTACATAAAAATGACGAAAGCCGGGGTTTTTCTCATCCAACTGGATACCAAGGATGTGTCGATAAAGCCATTCGCCTACCGCACCGATAGCCACATGGTTGAAAGAGTTCATGCCTGCATCCTGAAAGCCGCGACCTGCTACATAACCATCCCATCGTTCCCAGATAGTAGTTGCTCCCTGATCAATAGAGTAAAACCAGGATGGAAAGCGACGGCTTAGCAAAAGCCTGTAGGCTACATCGCTATAGCCATAAGCTGCAAGCTGCTCCATAAGCATGTAGGTGCCATGTATACCGGTAGAAATGCGGTAATCATATTTTTTAACAGCTTCCACCATTAGCGCGGCTGCTTTGGGACGGAGCTCCACGGGAAGCAGCCCGAATTGCAATGCAATAGCATAGCCTGTTTGTGTATCGCCTTTGATTTTCCCATCGGCTGAAACGAACTCTTTTACAAATGCCTGGCGGATGCTGGCAGCCAGCTTGCTGTAATAAGTATAATCTTCGGTTTTATTCAACAGCCTGGCTGATTGTGCAACAATCTCAGCAGAAAAAGCGAAATAAGCTGTTGCAAAAACTTCATTCGGAACACTCCCACCTTCCTTCGGATAATCTTTGGCAACGATCCAGTTGCCGTTAAGCCAGTCGTTATAATCATTCCCCCTGCCATTCCGCCAGATAAGGTCGGGGTTGTTTTTATGATTGTGATCAACAAATTTTTTCATCGCTTCGTATTGATCCCCCAGTATTTTAATGTCGCTGTAGTTCTCGTAAACGCGCCAGGGAATTATCGTTCCTGCATCCGCCCATCCGGGACCGTTGAAGAAGTTGCGCCAGGTACCATCGTGTGGCGCAATATCCGGAAAGCGTCCATCGTCTAATTGTGAATCACGAATATCACGGGCCCATTTTGTATAAAAACCAGCCATGTCCAGATTATAAATAGCAGTTTGTGAAAACACCTGTGCATCTGCCATCCACCCTTCCCTTTCATCACGCTGAGGGCAGTCTGTTGGAATAGAGGTAAGGTTGCCCCATAACGTCCATCTGATATTAGACCACAGCTTGTTCACATCTTTATCAGAAGTTTCAAAACTACTTACAACAGGAGATGACGATGCTACTACTTTTCCGGTAATATTGTCAAGGCTGGGTTCCCGTGTCAACCCTTCTACTTCCACGTAACGGAATCCATGAAAAGTAAAACGGGGCTCGTATGAAATATTTTGTTCATCAGCCGGTTTGTAGAGATCAATTTGTTTAGCACCTCTAAGGTTATCTGTATACAACGTTCCGTCATCATAAAGCACTTCAGCATGACGGAAACGAATGGGGCTCCCAGGATTATATGGCAGGTTCAGCCTCACCCATCCAACCATGTTCTGTCCAAGGTCGAAGACATATTTGTTCGGGCCGGATTTATGCATAGCTACCGGCTTTAGTTCTTTAATAATGCGCATAGGTTCGTTCAACTGGGCAGTAAGATGATGCATTTCTGAAGGGTATGCTGAAACCGCTTTCCAGCAGGTGTCGTTATAACCGGCATGCTTCCATCCTTTGTGCTCGTATGCAGCGTCGTATGTTTCGCCAATAAAATTAGACGCTTCCCGTACTGGTCCCTGCGGTTGTATTTTCCAGGTGCCGTCTGTACCTATTATTTCTGATGTACCGTCTTCATAAAAGAGTAGCAGTTGACCAATAAACTTGCGAAAGTAGCCGTATCCTCCGCGATTGGGATAAGACCAGCGCGCACCAAGGTACCAGCCGTCGGCCAACTCAGCCCCTAGCGCATTAGCCCCCTCCTTCAGTAATTCAGTTACTTCAAAAGTCTGGAATTGCAGGTGACTGTCATAGTCTGTGAATTCCGGCGTCAGCACCTGATTGCCAACTTTTTCACCATTGATATATGATTCATAAACGCCAAGAGCAGAAGTAGAGTAAAATGCAGATTTTATTTTTTTGCTGATCTTTATTTCTTTGCGGAGCAATGGTGAAGGAGGTATTTTGTCGGCATATTTTTGTAGTTTGCTGGGTCTGATAAATTCATCAGTGATCCATTTTGATTCGTACCGATAATCAAGTTTGGATGTATCGGAAACAAAAACCGGTTGATGCAGAGCGACATTGTTTTGATCTTTCAGCACTTCCATTTCCGATATGCCAAATTCGTACTGTTGTTTATCCTTATTGAGGGCGGCTAAATGGGTAACATTCAGACGGACATATCTTGCAACCACCGGAATGGAAAACGTCTTATAATAGAACCCCGCCGACTGCATAGTATTGTCTTTATCAGATTCATCCGCAATGAGTTTGGCATTTTTAAAATCGGGAGCTGAAGCTGCTTCAATAGTAAATCGTAATGGGAATATTTGCTCTTTGCCGGCAATTGGATAAATTTTTACAGCGTCAAACGATTGCGCATCTCCAAGATCTATCATCACCCATTTGTATGTATCAGGTGTTGAAGCCTGCTGAGAACGGTATCCTTCGTAATTGTAATATTTGTCTTCAATAGTAACCGGTGTTTCCTGTTCGCCGATCCATTGCGCCTTCCAGTCATTAGCTGTTAAAGGTCCTACAAGGAATCTCCCGATGCTACTCCATCCGGACGCCTTGCCCTTTTCATCCCAAACCCTCACTTTCCAGTAATACAATGTGCTTGCCTGTAAGGAACTGCCTTTATAATAAATTTGATTCGTAGTATTGCCGGATATTTTTTTACTGTCCCAGGCATTGGCTTTATCCTGCATAAGCGCAGTGATATCAGTTGATACCATTACCTGATATGCCTTTTGTTTTTTGTTTGTTCCGTAGGAAGTAAGTTCCCAACTGAACCTGGGATTTGTAATGTCAATCCCCAAAGGATCCTTCTGGTACTCTACACGAGGGTTTTCTACGGTGAGACTGGTTTGTGCCCGGCTATAACCGGTAAGCAAAATTCCTATGGAGAGTAACAGACAATACCTTGCTTTCATTGATAATAAATTCCTGTTCATAGTAATGTTTATATGTTCTGCTTTGAAAATTCTTAAATAAAATCCTGTCTTATGAAAAAATCCTGCTTTCCAATGACTTCTTCTTGTTCTTCCAAGCTTGCTCGCGTCATTGTTTTGCCGTTCGGTTGGGCTTTATTAATAAAGCTTAATCTACCATTTACTGTCTTCTGCGAGCCTGCGCGATGCTGCTAATGCAACATCCTTATATGTAACTAAGATATTAAGGAAAGATGAGGTAAACTTCTGAAAAGAAATCAAAAAATGATGGTTTTGTAACTTCATCTTGATAAAGGAAGGTGCCAGCTAATCGCTGCCCTTATTATCACTTACGCCTGCGTATAGCCGAAGTAATTCATTTCATTTGTAAAATCTATGTAAGGAAATTGTTCTTTGAGCTGCTTTACTTTTTCCGCATGTTGCCGGAGAAACTGCCGGTGCGCTGCTGATGCAGGGTTAAAGGGACGGTGCTTCAATGCCATATTGATCTTTTGCATTTCTTTCATTAATGTATATGCGGAGGGATCAATACAGGCGGCCGTGAATTTCTCCCATACATAGTCTGTTGCCAAATAGTTGGGATGTACCATATCCTCTGCATAGAACCTGTAATCCCTGAGCTCATCTATCAAAAGCTCATACGCGGGGAAATAGAACAGTTTTTCAAATTTATCTGCTATGGTGTGCACTGCCTGTATCAATACCGCTTTACTTTTATTGTTCTCAATCAGCCCATCCCTGAGATGACGTACGGGGCTGATAGTAAAAATGATCCTCAATCCCGGGTTGAACAGGAACAACCTGTAAATAAGCTCATCAAGCGACGACAATACTTCTTCTGCGCTCATCAGTCTTTTCCTGAATTTGTCCTGCGGTATTTTGTGGCAGTTGGCCACTACATCATTGCGGCGGCGGTTGACGGGGTAAAGCGGGGAGTTTTTTTCAGTCCATTCATATACAAAAGCTGAACCTAAAGTGATCACCAGCCAGCCGGCGCTTTTAAGAAAATGATGAGCGGCAGTTTGGGAAGCATTTATCTGCGTGAGGGCATCTGCGGATTCAATGGCCGAAAACCTGCTGTGATGATCCCAGCTATGCCAGCTCTCATTAAAATAAAAGAGATCGTCTTTAGTGTATTGTTTGGGCTCTATATAAGAAAGCAGCGAGGAAGTTATGCTTACAGGATTAAATAAGATACCATTGGGATTGCCCAATACGGTAAACTTATTTTCTGCAAGATATTTTACCATATGCTCGGTAAAGCATGAGCCTGTGAGCAGTATGCTTTGCTTATGCCGGATGCGCTGTGGCAGTGCTTTAATATCAAAAGGTATCCTGAAGTCCATAGTTCAGATAAAAGTAGTGGCTGCAAGCTGCAGGCTGTGCTGAAGGGCAGCTTCATTCACTTCAGGCTGCTCGTCAAGTTTTGAAAAAAAATGAAGCATCTGGACTGTATCCATATTGCCCACAAGATCGTCATTAGCCATAGGGCACCCGCCTATCCCCATTAAAGCTCCGTCAAAGCGGCGGCACCCGGCCTTGTAAGCTGCTTCTATTTTAAATATCCTGTTCAGCGGCGTTGAATGCAGGTGCACCCCGGTCTCTATTCCCGGGAAATGTTCAATTACATAAGCGGTCATATCGGCTACCTGCTCCGGTGTAGCTACGCCTACGGTATCAGCAAGAGAAATAATGCGAATGCCAAGCTGCTGCATTTTTTCCACCCATTCGTATACTATCGTTTCATCATAAGGATCTCCGTAAGGATTACCAAACCCCATTGAGATATACAACACCAGCTTCTTGCCGTGCCGGGTGCATATTTCCTGAATTTTTTTAACCGTATCAACCGCAACAGCTATGGAGCTGTTGGTATTGCGTTGCTGGAAAGTTTCTGAGACGGAGAAGGGATAGCCGAGATAAGTAATAGCTTCATAAGCGGAAGCTTCAAGCGCGCCCCGCTCATTGGCAACAATGGCCAATAGTTTTGTTGCAGTGCCGGTTACATCAAGCCGTTGTATTACCTCGTGCGTATCCGCCATCTGGGGAATGGCTTTGGGAGAAACAAAGCTCCCGAAATCAATGGTATCAAAGCCTACTTTCAGCAGGCTGTTGAGGTATTCCACTTTTTTTTCCGTTGGGATAAAATGCGGCCACCCCTGCATAGCATCTCGCGGGCATTCAATGATTTTCAGTTTTTCTTTGAGCTTTTGCATTCTGGCGCAATTTAGGCAAAGAAAAGTTGCCGGGTTTTGACCATATTTTAATACTTTTGCACCCCCGACTGAAACCCGGTCATGGGATGTATAAAATAAGCCGTCTTCGTAGCTCAGTTGGTAGAGCAGCTGACTCTTAATCAGCGGGCCCAGAGTTCGAGTCTCTGCGAGGACACCATTTAACAGTTAAGCCTTCAAGATCTTTGATTTTGAAGGCTTTTTTGTGTTCGATCATTGATCCTGACAAACCCGGAAAATCATTATCAATAAATACAGAACTTATAATGAGTTCGGGTACTCAAAGGGTTCCAGAGCATTATTTTCAATGTTCTTTTTATCCATAGTGTCTTTTTACAGTAAAAAATCTTTGATGTTACTGCTGAATAGAAGTATTGAAATTTTTACGGATAATATATGGTTATAGTTAGTTCAGGAGAGTAATTTTTTGCAAAAATTATCAAAAAGTGATACCTTTCGCAAAATTTTACTCTTTGGAAGCCTATTTATCAATAACCGATTGGGTAGAAAATCTTGCATCAAAGGGCAGACATTCTTTTAGCCTTAATGAGGTCAGGAATGCTTTTGCCAATAATACAGAAGCAGCAATTAAGTTGACGCTAACAAGATTGGCGGGAAAAAAGAAAATAATATCCATACATAAAGGCTATTATTTAATCATTACTTCCCAATATGCTTCCAGGGGTGTCTTGCCGCCTGCATTGTTCATTGACGGACTGATGAAATTTTTAGAAAGACCTTATTATGTGGGTTTATTAAATGCTGCTGCATTTCATGGTGCAGCACATCAGCAACCGCAGGAATATTTTGTAGTTACCAATTTTCCGGCATTACGACCAACAATCAAAAGGGGTATCAAGATAAATTACATCAGTAAAAAAAGGGTGCCTGAATTGTACTTGGAAAAAAGGAAAACAGAAACAGGTTCTATTACCATATCTAATCCTGGATTGACAGCAATGGATTTGGTACAATTTGATAAGCGGGTTGGTGGGCTTGATAGGGCTGCTACTGTTTTAAATGAATTAGCAGAAGCTATAAAGCAAGAACATATAACTGAACAGTTTTTACAAGAAGTGGCAGTTGCAGCTATTCAAAGGTTAGGCTTTTTATTGGAAGTGATCTTAAAGAAGGATATTGGTAAGCATCTTTACGAAATAAGCCAAAAAGCGGAACTTCATTTTTTCCGCATTCCTTTGAAAACATCGGCAGTAAAAAAAGGCTATCCATCAGATGAACGGTGGAAAGTTATAGTGAACACAGAAATTGAAATTGACGAATGATACCACAAAGCGATATTATAGAATGGAGCAATACAGTTGCATGGCGAACCAATGAACAGATTGAGCAGGATTTGGTAATCTGTCGCGCATTAGTACAAATATTTAATGACGACTACTTAGCCGGGCATTTAGTGTTTCGTGGCGGCACAGCTTTGCATAAATTGTATTTACTGCCCCAACCCCGTTATTCCGAAGATATAGACCTGGTGCAGATGAGAGCAGAGCCGATAGGCGAAGTATTGAACAGACTTAGGGCTGTACTTGATTTTATAGGGCAATGCAAAAGTTGAGGTTGGCGACACAATGGCTGCAATGAAATTCAGATTTGAATCTGAAATTGCCCCGGTAATACCATTACGGTTGAAGATTGAAATAAATTGCAGAGAGCATTTTTCAGAATTGGGCTTGGAAAAGAAAGATTTTAGTGTACAGTCAAATTGGTTTGAAGGTTCATGTTCTTTAACTACATATAAGTTGGAAGAACTCCTTGGAACAAAAATCCGTGCTTTATATCAGCGACGTAAAGGGCGTGATTTATATGATTTGTATCAGGCATTTACCAAGAATAATTTGAACATAGAGCTTATGCTTGAATGTTACCGGAAGTATATGGTGTTTAGTGTTGGAAGTGTTCCTTCGCAAAAGGAATTTATACAGAATATGGAATTGAAATTACAAAATAAATATTTCGTGGGTGACATTGTTGGTTTGATACGTCCTGATGAAGTGTATGATCACAATATTGCTTATGAGTTATTAAAAAAAGAATTGCTTGATAAAATGTAGAGTTGTCCATACACAGTAAGAAACAAATCAATTACAATAATGCACGTATCAAAAATTTCAACCACTAACTATAAAGGGTGTATTCCACCAGGTCATTTTAAAAAATTGTTCAGGTAGGTCAGAATCGTTGATGTTTGCATCATCAGGCTGACATGCCCCTGTGAAGGTATAATAGCCAATTGCGATTTTGGCATTGCTCCCAGATCAGCAGAAACACCGCCTCCCAACAATTTATATGTTTTCATCAGCTCAATTTTATCCAGTCCATCGTTGTCGCCGGATATAATTAACACGGGCGCAGCAATTTTAGAAATATTAGCATCGCCGAAGTCGAATGGTAGACCAGCGAAAGCAATCATCTGTTCTAAGAACTTTGTCCATTTTGTTTTATCAGGCGCCACCGCATCATACGCCGCTTGCATAGGTGTGTTCGTAAAAAGTTCGGGCTTCATCATTTTAAACGCATTGTTTATTTCGGGTAACCAGCCATTACTCTTATAAGTAGAAGAAATGATCACTAATTTCCTTAACCGTTCAGGGCTTTGTATAGCAAACTGGTAAGCCACGGAGCCGCCAAAACTATATCCTGCCACATCAGCACTATCAACTTTCAGGTAATCCAGCACGCCTTCCACATCTTTTGCTAAAGTAGCATGTGATAATTTCCTGTCTGAAAACTGCGTATGCCCGTGTCCCTGCAATTCTATGGCAATTACTTTCCTGGTTTTTGACAGCTCAGGGATCAATTGGCCCCAGTTCATATCAATGGTCATAAAAGCGCCATGCAGTAAAACGAGAGGTCTGCCTTCGCCATATACTTCGTAGTAAACTTTAATACTGTTAACAGGTGCATAGCCACTGCGGGCAGGTTTGATTTGCTGACCATTTGAACGGGAGACTGTAAACATAATAACTGCAATCAGTAGTATTGATTTAACAGGATTAGCTATTTTGAATAAATTTTTCATAACACTGTCTAATTTTAGGTTGAGTTTTATTGACAAGACAAAGATGGAAAGCATTTTAAGACTGAATGCTGTGTAAAAACGACAACTTTGAGGGTAAATCACGCCAAAATATGCTCAATAAATTTTATTTTATCTTTATCAGAGATAATTAACAATAACGGAAAGATAGAAATTTAAACAGGGGATCTGTTAATGATTGATGATCTTGACCTGGACGCACTGAGAAAAACGCACCGCATTGGATATTATTTTCGCTATCCCCTGCGTCGCAATAGCTTTCACGATCTCAGGATCAGGGATAAAATTTATGGGCACTACACGGCAAAACCGCTTTATGGCCGGCTTACCCCCGAAGGCCGCGTTGACAAATCAGCCGGGTTCAATGGTGATGTAGCTGTGCTTTATGTGCCATTGGAAGCCAAAACGCCTGGTGAAGTGGAGTTATTTATTTCACATACAGCACCCTCAAACATTCAGTTGCCAACAGGGAAACGGAATTGGGCAAAGATCAATGAAGTAGCAGTGAGATCTATAACAAAACAGTTGGAGGATAACGGATCACTGATCCCTTAATAAATGGTATGCTTTCCGAAAGGCGTTCCCTTCGGGATGAAATGCTGCAGAATCTGGAATAATAAGGTATTTTTGCTCCAAAGCATTGCGATACCTCATTATGTACGAATTATTTTTCCGGGAATTCAATAAAAAGATCGCGCTTACGCCGGAAGAGCAAGACCTCATTAAAAAATATCTTACCCCTAAAAAGTTGCGGAAAAAGCAATATCTTTTGCAGGAAGGTGATGTTTGTAAATTCGTAGCTTTTGTAGAGAAGGGGGCCTTACGGCAATATTCTTTAGATGAGAGCGGCAATGAACGTATCATCCAGTTCGCGCTGGAAGGATGGACCATTTCTGATCTGTACAGCTTTCTTACAGGTGAAACCGCTACCTATCATATCGATGCCCTGGAAGATAGCGAGCTCGTACTTATCAGCAAATCTGCACACGAAGAGCTGTTGCAGAAAGTAGCCAAATATGAGACCTATACACGGCTGAAAATAACGGGCGCTTATATAGCCATGCAAAAAAGATTAACTTCTATTATCAGTTCTTCATTAGAAGAGCGATACTCCAGCTTTATCACCCTTTACCCTGATATCGTTCAGCGTGTTCCTCAACACATGATCGCTTCTTATATGGGGCTTCAGCCTGAAACGCTTAGCCGTATCAGGCGCCGGATCTCATCCAGATAAATTGAAATTGTTTTTACAAAAGCGTTGACCAAAGTCAACGTTTTTTCCTGTCTGTACGCAATGGAACGGGGCATTGCCGTAGAGTAATTTTGCTCTGTTAAAACGACAGACGATGAAAACGAAACAGACAATAGCTGTTATAGGCGCTGCCGGCAGTATGGGGAGTGCGATTTCCCGGAGCCTCTCAAAAGGTAATTACAGGTTGTTACTTTATGCCAACCAGCAGGAGAAAACCCGGACTTTAATCGGGCAAATAAAAGCAGTGCAGCCGTCAGCAGATGTGGAAGCAATGGATTGCAAGGTGCAGGCAAGCTGGGAAGCTGATATCATTATCCTGGCAGTCCCCTTTGAGGCAGAAAAAGAAGTGGCTGAAAAGATCAGGGAAATGGCAAATCAAAAGATCGTTATCAGTATTTCCAATCCTTTAAACAGCAGCTATGATGGATTAGTAACGCGGCCGGATACAAGCGCTGCGGAAGAGCTGCAAAAATTGTTGCCTAATTCTAAAGTGATCAAAGCGTTCAATACCAGTTTTGCCGCAAACTTCTCCACACCTGTAATTGATGGTAAGCAGGCGGATGCTTTTATAGCAGGCAATGATGATGAAGCCTTGCAAACAGTGGCGGAATTAGTAGCTGTGGCAGGATTCAACCCGGTTGTCGCCGGTGATCTGTCTGCAAGCAGAATATTGGAGAACATGCAGCTTTTGCTCATCCGGTTGGGTATGAAATACAATTACAACTGGCTGGCCGGCTGGAAAATCCTTCACAATTAATTTTTTTAATTCAATAAATAAAAATCACATCATGAAAAAGACAGTATTTTTTTTATCAGCATTATTCGTACTGACCGCTTTTACCACGGTGCTTACTACATGGAAAAACGATCCACCCCACTCGCAATTAGGGTTTACCGTTACGCACCTCGGCATCTCCGATGTCTCAGGCACCTTTAATAATTTTAATGTTGCAGTAACATCGTCAAAAAAAGATTTCAGTGACGCTGTATTTGATCTGACTGCAGAAATCGGCTCTATTGATACAAGGGTTGAGCAAAGAAATAACCATCTTAAGAGCGCCGACTTTTTTGATGTGGAAAAATATCCAACGATGACGTTCAAAAGCACTTCCATTGAAAAAGCGGGAAAGGATAAATACAAGCTGTCCGGTAACCTTACCATTCGTGATATTACCAAACCGGTAACCATGGACCTGGTGTATAGAGGAACCATAGAAAATCCGCAGTCTAAGGCAACCACTGCCGGTTTTCAGCTAACAGGAACTATAAAGCGTTCAGATTTTAACGTAGGTCCGAAATTCCCGGCACCCATGATCAGCGACGAAGTACGGATCAAAGCTGACGGTGAGTTTATCCAAAAATAGCAGCCGGCAAAAATGAAAAGAGAAAAGTATTCCGTATACGTTTAAACATTTAAATAAAAATAAAATGAAAGTAGCATTAATAGGGGCATCAGGCTTTGTGGGCACTGCCATTTTAAACGAACTATTACAGAGAGGTCACCAGGTAACGGCTATTGTACGCCATCCTGAAAAAGTGAAAAAGGCAGAAAATTTAACTGTTGTTGCGGCAGATGTCCTGGATGAAAACGCCGTAGAAGCTGCTGTAAAAGGACAGGATGCCGTAATCAGCGCATACAATGCCGGCTGGACAAACCCGGATCTTTATAATGAGTTTATTGCGGGAGCAAAAACTATCCAGGCTGCTGTTAAAAAAGCCGGGATAAAACGTTTGATCGTTAACGGCGGCGCAGGCAGTTTATTTATTGCTCCCAACCGGCAAATTGTAGATACAGATGAGTTTCCAAAAGAGTGGAAGCCGGGGGCTTTGGCAGCGAGAGATTATCTGAATATCCTGAAAGAAGAAAAAGAACTTGACTGGACTTTTCTGTCTCCCGCCATTGAAATGCACCAGGGCACTTCGGGCATTAGAAAGGGGACATACAGAACAGGTCTGGAAAATCCTGTATTTGATGCCAATAATAAAAGTGTCATTTCTGTAGAGGACGTGGCAGTAGCCATTGTGGATGAATTGGAAAAGCCAAAACATATCCGCCAACGTTTTACAGTGGCCTATTAATAACCGGACAAAGCTGTTGGATGAAAAGGGATCAGTTTATTAAAATAGTAATAACAGGAGCAGTAAGTATGACAACATTAGCAGCATTCAAAAATTTTACAGATGAATTAAAAGAACAGGAAGACCTGATGCCCGTATTGTTCATCGGGCACGGCTCTCCTATGAATGGAATTGAAGACAATGAATTCAGCAGCCGTTGGACCCAGATGGCTAAAGAGATCCCTGTACCGTCAGCGGTGCTGGTGGTTTCGGCGCATTGGTTCAGCAGAGGCACCAGGATCACCGCTATGGATTTCCCAAAGACCATTCACGATTTTGGAGGCTTCCCGCAAGCGCTTTTCGACGTTCAATACAATGTCCCCGGCAATCCTGACCTGGCGAAGGAAACAGCCTCGCTGATCCATTCCACCCAGGTAGAGCTGGATCACGACTGGGGTCTTGATCATGGCGCCTGGACAGTGGTTAGGCACATGTATCCTGATGCAAAAATCCCGGTGCTGCAGCTCAGTATTGATTATACAAAAGGTCCGCAATACCATTACGACCTTGCTAAAGAACTGTATACATTAAGGAAAAAGGGCGTTTTGATTATTGGAAGCGGCAATATGGTTCATAACCTGCGTATGGTGGCATGGAACAAAATGGACGTGCCTGGTTATGGATATGACTGGGCATTACAAATGAATGATAAGTTTAAAGATTTGATAACAGCAGGCGATTATAAGCCGCTGATCAATTATGAAAGTTTAGGCAGGGAGGCTATGCTGGCGATTCCAACACCCGAGCATTATCTGCCTCTTTTATATGCTTTGGGATTAAGAGGAAATAGGGACCAGGTCTCATTCTTCAATGATAAAGCAGTGGCAGGTTCGCTTACCATGACATCGGTTTTAATTAACCCTTATAATAACTGACACAAAGAGATCAAACAGGATCAAACAGGTTGGTGATGCCGGGCTGCCGGACGGCAGCATTGCTGCTTTATCATAGCCTGTATCTTTTCATAATAACTTTCGTCTTTAAGAGCTGCTTTTTTGTAAAAAAATGAATTTGCTCATGATACAGCATCCAGCCACCGGCTGCTCCGATTATACTCCCTATCAGTATATCAAGAAATCTTGTTGCAATTAAATGATTGGGATTTTCCATTAAACTCATATTAGCTTCAGCAAGAAATATGGTTAACATGGAAATAAAGACAACGGCTATTCCATAATTTCTTACGACAAGAAACTCAACAATGGTTTGAAGAAGTAAAATGCTTATACATATTCCTAACGTCGTTATATTCATTTGCAAAATAAACCAGGTCAGGCCGAGACCTATAAAAGTACCTAATATCCTTTGCATTGCCCTGGTCCAGATGTGCCTGGTAGTTCCGCCCTGCATTACTGCCATACAGGAGATGGGTACCCAGTAGGGGTTTTCAAGTTTCAATAAGATGGCTGCCAGCAAAGATAGCCCTACCATGATACCGAAAATTATGGATTCCGTTATGTTCACGTATGCATTTTTCTTTACCACTATCACATCAGGCTTGTCAGTGAAATCCCGTAGTACAAGAATACTGTAAAATAATCCTATCATGCAGGCAATCATTACTCCTATGGAAAAATTACCGATACTATGAGCGATTTCTGTAGGATTATGGGGAAGAGAAATAGCTATTGATGCTACCATGATAAAGAAAAAACTGCCTGGCGGACGGGTCAGTTCAAGATGATTGAGTGAATAGTGCACGCCAAATGTATATAATGCCAACATCAGCGGCGTCAGCCACACGCTAAATGAAAAAACTACACCGACAGCAAATGAGAAAATAAATCCGAATCCGCAAACCATAAGGATCATCATTCTGTTAACCAGTCTGTTGGATTGGATATACAGAATTACAAGCGCTCCGATAGATGCGAGTTTTCCTGCCTCAATATTGTTATACAGCAAACCCAATAATAACGGAACAGCGATGGAAAATCCCGCTACAACGGGAAGATGCCAGGCCCGGTCTGTTTTATTAAATTTAAATAGCTGTTTCCACATAACATGTAATGTCTTTTCCTGAAATTAATCACTATCTGTTCTTGGGATAATTCTGTTCCTCTTCACAAGTTACAATTTAGGTTGAGTTGTTTTTGCGGTTCAATTTAAAATATGAAAGGCACTCTTTCCGGAGTGCCTTAATAACAAGGAATGCTATATATTTTTTCTGTTGTCTACTTTTTGATACCGCAAAGGTAAAGGTATTCTTTCATGGTGATTTTCCCGTTCATCAGGTAAACATATAGTACATCAATGTCTACTTTTTGATTTTCCAGCTTACTTACCATTTCCTTGTCGAAATTTAATTCTTTGATCATTGTTTCCATGTCACGAAGTTTTAATACACTACGGCTGCTTATTCCGTAAAATCAAATTATTATGGAGCACTTTAGCATTTATGCTCATTTTCATCCCGGGGCAATCTAAAAATGTGATGGCAAAACAATAGTGGAGTTAACTCAGAAGATCTTCAGCTTATTATCATTTGTTGAAAGCTTTTCATAAACGGCTGTCCGTCTTTCTTATTGCGCATTTATTATGCAAAGATAATTTACTTTAAACTAACGTTTAAACTTTAATTTTATGATTTAACTTTTTTAACTAAGCTTTTAAACGTTAGTATATGTTTATCAGTGTATTTTAATATATGTTTTTTTTACATATTAATGGTTGGTGCTAATGAAAGCGCGAAAATTATCAACACTCTCGCACTGCGATCCCAACCGAAGGTCAGGAGAAGTAGTCCCCGCAGTTGGTAATGAAGGGATTGCTTCGCCGCGCATCAGTCCTGATCTTTAAAATGCGTATGGCGGCTCGCAAAGACGGCGAGGGGCTGAGTAAATGTATACTTTGCTTTAGTGCAAGATTGTAACAACAAACCACTTTTGCCGTCGCTGCGAACCACGTATAGAACACTTAATTGTAAGAGGTGCCGCCAAAGTGGTGAAGCAGTCTCCATAACTTTCTCAATAATTCAGGATTTATAAATAATCCATTTCCTCGTCGAAGCTCAGTGATATATTCCATGTCTTGCAGGCATGCCTGCCGGGCCAATTTGAAATGTCTCCTATTTTGAACCTGCCACAACCAGGTTATTATCTTTAAATACTACAAATGTTCCGTCTCCTTTTTTCAACGGCACATTGTTCAGCCGGTATTGTTTTTCGGGAAAGGCTGTCTCCTGGAGCTGGATGTTTACAGCATCTTCCTTAAGGGTGAGCTGTGTATAGATAAACATCGCAATATCCTGGCGTATCCCCCGGGGTGTAAATTCCTTTTCAAAAATCAAAGCGTTGTTTTGAGATGAAAATATTTTCAGCGTCACAGGGCTTCTCTTTTTTACTACCGGTGTGGACGATTGCATATGTTTCGCCAGTGATTTGTTTTGCTCGTATTCCTGGGGAGTGGAGATGTATTTAAAGTTAACGAATAATGTTTTTTCAGCAGGATTAAAGAACCGCACTACTGTGCTGCTTAAAGGGATTATCAGGGCAAAGCAAACGGTAAGGATCAATACCGCGGTAAAATGCCGGGGCCTTTCATGATCAGCAACGGCCATTTGCCCGGGGGGCTTATCCTCTTCAATATTTTGATGAAGAAAGTCGAGCAGCTTTTCTTTGCTGTATTGGGTTATGGTAAACAATTTCAGTTTGGAAGCATTGTATTTTTTGGAAAATAAAGGCGCTCTTTTTCGCAGGAACCTGCTGATGGCCCAGGTTTTTCCAAGGCGGTAATAGCAGTCCTCGCAGCTCAGCAGCACAACTTTCCGGCTGTTGTGCTCCAGTATTTGCTGCACATCCCGGGGCATGACGCTGCCTATGCAGGGAACGCTGTAGTGAACGATATCCAGGTTAGCGGGCAATTCCGGATCGGGAAAATAGCTGCAACTGTATAGCGTAACGTCGGCTTTCCCCCGCGGAGCGAGATCTACTGCCGGAAATTGCGGGTGGCTGATGGCATGTTCATCGCAGGAGCCGATGCATATACCACAGCCCACACATTTGTCGGGCGACAGGATAGCTTTCCTTTGTCCGTTTCTGGTAAGCATATCAATAGCCTCATAGGGGCAATCATAGGAGCAAAGATTGCAGGCATCGCATTTGTTGAGATCAATAAAGACAGGCGCCCTGTTTTTTCTTTTAATAATATAGGGTACGATGCAAAGCAACAATCCCGAGCCTGTCAGGATCATCCAGTTCTGGTTAACGCTGAACAGCTTCATCAGGTAATAACCGAAATAGTAATACCAGTCGAAGGTTGTTGCTGTGGGCAGGTTGGAAGCCTGTGCAGGCGGATCGCTTTTTACCGGAAACAGGATAGAGATGATCCCCAGGGCGATCACGCAATATATGATCAGCTTTTTTGGAGGGAAAATTTTGGGTTTGGAGATGCGCAGCACATGTATCCAGATAACGATGACAGTAATCAGTGAGAACGCGATATGCCCGAACAATGCCACTTTAAAAAAGCCGCCCACCGTATCCAGGTCGTTCATTAAAAAAGCCCCGGCGATGGAAGGATCGAAGATGGGAAGTGATGAAAAAAGCCGGGCGGTGAGATAGCCTGTCAGCTTTGCTTTCTGATCCCATACCAGTATGAAACCGGTTACCCCTATGATAATAACGATCAGGAAAGAGATCACCCCGCTGATCCAGGATACCAGCCGCTTGAACTTGGAGGTTATTAAAGTATGCACGAGATGCAGTAAAATAAAAATAACCAACAGGTCTGATGAATACCGGTGTATCGTTCGCATCCACCCGTTAAAGATATTGGCAGACATTGTCTCTACCGAATCCCAGGCATGACGGGGATTGATGTTGTAAAAAATAAACACATATATTCCCGAAATACAGGCGATCACGAACAACAGTATGGCAATACTACCCAGGTTATATAGAGGGTTCAGATTGGTAGAATATATTTTCCCCAGCGGAGATGATAGCTTTTGAAAAAAACGGTGTCCACGGGTACGCTCTTTTACCGTATTTGTATTATCATTGGTATGCTTATCCATCCTGATTTTTTGAGATGATAAAGGATTTTATAAAAAGCCCGCTCACCAGGCTGATCATCAGCAAACCGGCCGACGTGGATATAATAAACCGCCAGTCCGGCTTATAGGTTTTTAAAGCCGGATCATAACCAAAGCAGCGCAGGTAAAAGCCTTTGAAGAGCCCTGGTCTTATTTTTTCAGCCATAGCCTCTATCACTGCCAGCTTTATATCTTTTTTGGAAGGATTTACGCCGTATATAAATCTTGATATTCTTCCGCCGGGCGTCAAAACAATAAGTATGGAAGGATGATTGAACTCCTTTGTTGCGGGGTCATAGTCATACTCGTAACCAATGGATGACAGCAGGCGCTGAATGTCTTTCCCTGAAGCGGAAATGGTTTTCCAGTTTACTCCATCCATCTTCCAGCGGCTTTCATAGGCAGCAAGATTTATTTGCCTGTCGCTGCTGTCGAAAGAAAAGCTCACCATGGTAAAATCCTGCCCCAGCGTGCCCAGTTCATTAATTGCTGTTTGCACTCCGTTGCTGATCACCCCACAAAGCGAATGGCACCGGGTATATACCGGCGAAATGATCAGCGGCTTTTTCCCCAGCAGGGAGTAAAGCTCGAAGGTTTTGCCGGTAGCGTCGAATACCCGGATGTTAGCGGCTTTTTGTGCAAGAAAGTTTTTTTCATTGGGGAGATTGAACCCGCTCAACAAAAACCATAGGGGCGCTATCCATAAATATGTGTATTTCACATGAACCGGGTTAATAATACCGGGGGGCTGGCCCCGGTATTAGTTTCAAAAAATCAAGGGTTTCCCAGGGTATTGGATTTTATTTTACATTCCATGTTGCGGCAAGCCATTTCCAGTTCAGGAAAAAGAGCGCTATAAAAACCAGTAAGAACAATATAGTGAGCACAAGGGTGCCGGGTGCTTCAAATCCTTTATGCGCTTTGGCCGTGGGCGCCAATGGCGAAATGCTGAGCTGCATATCCTCTGGACCTTTTACTTTAGGACCAAAGAAAACGGAGATCACCACGATCAGTATCCATATTATGGTGGATATAAATGCCAGTGAGCCTCCCAGCATCATCAGCGCCCAGAAAAAGTCTACTGCAGGATTGAAATTATAAGTGAATGGGCCGCCGGAGAAAGTAGAATCCCAATGACGTCTTGGAACGCCTAACTGCCCCAGCACGATCATGGAAACAGACAGGAGCGCTATACCGATAAAGAATAGCCAGGGTTGCCATTTGGCCCATCCGAAGCCCACGATCTTTCTCCGGAAGATCAGCGGGATAAGATAATAGGTGATGCCCATAAACGTGAGGGTAGTGCCAATGACCACGGTTCCTTTAAAATGACCGGGAATAGCAATGGTGTTATGCACAATGATATTGGTCTGCTCCATTCCGAAGATCACTCCTGTGGTACCGCCGATAAATCCAAAACCGATGATGGCTAATATTATGGAAGAAAAAGCAGGATTGCCCCAGGGAGCTTTTGACAGCCATTGAAACAATCCTTTATTGTATCCCCATCTGCGTTGAGCTGATTCGAATGAAGAAGGCACGGCAAAAGCGTGTATCATAGAGGCAAGCACGGCGAGGTACATAGCATAGCTGGTATTCCATACTTTCCATGCGCTGCTTACACCCGGATCTGTGAGCAGGTGGTGCGCGGAGGCCAGGCAGATAAAAAGGATGTACAATACAAAGGCTGTTCTCGACACTCTTTCATTTATGGAAGTGCCGCCTACCGCCAAAAATGACGTCATATACCAGATGGATACCATTGCCGCTACATTGATCTGCTGGGAAGAGTGCCCAAGTCCCCACCAGATCAGCTTGTACATAGCCGGGTCAATATTGTCAATCAGACCGAGTGACCATAAAAAGGTAGGGATATAAATAAGCGCTCCCGTAGCCAGCGTAATAACCGCGATGATGGCTGCGGTCATTAAGCCATAGGTAAAAAGCGGCATCGTTTCTCCATAAGCCTTTTCTCTCCTGGCGATCATCAGGTTACCAAAGAATAATATAACGCCCAGCAATGCCCCCACTGCAAACAGGATCACTCCCAGGTAATACAGCGGATGCGCCTTGAGCGGTGTATACGATGTGAGCATTACATCCGCCTTCCCCATCAGGATGATGATATCGGATAGCACCAGCCCGGCTACCATTAAGCCGAAAGCTACCCATCCCAGACGGGGAGCGCAAAATCGGGTGTTCAGTACTACGGTGGAACCGAAATACAGCCCGGCGATCTCGAAGAAGATGATCCAGAAAATAAGCGCGTTCAGCCCGTGAAAAGTAACCAGCCGGTAATACCATTCAGCGCCCAGGAGATGCACCGGCTGGTAGCGGGTAAATACCAGCAATATGGCGGCGGTTACGGCAAGCAATAAAGAAATGACGGCAAATACCGCGTTGTAGCGTATGAGCTTTTCTGACCGGAGGTCTACTTTAAATCCTGTTATATCGCAAGTACGAAACATAGCACCAGTTTTAGGGTTAGTTTTTTAATGTTTTGATATAGGCGATCAGTTGTTCAATCTCATCATCCGTTACGGGGAATACCGGCATAACGGTAGTTTCGAAACCGACAGTTATTTTTTGTTGCGGATTCTTAATGGATTCTCTTATGTACGCTTCGTCAACTTTAACGCTGGTCTTCTTACCGTTCTCGACCACATGTTCCTCTTTCCCGAACAAGCCGTTCCATGCCGGTGCGATCTGGTGGCTGCCATCTGTTTTATGACAGGCGCCGCAGCCTTTGAGCGTATATACCTGTTCGCCCAGCAGGGCCATCTCTGTTTCCGACAGCGGCTCATTCTTTTTTTCAGGTAAGGGATCAGGGGCTTTTTTAAAATTTTCGTACCCGTATTGTTTCAGGTCTGCTTCGTTTTCAATCACTACCATCTTACCGATCATGGTATGGTGCCCGATGCCGCAGAACTCGTTGCATATCACATTATATTCCCCGGCTTCGGTAGGTTTGAATTCGAGCACATAATCGTATTGCGGGTACACCTGGAAATTCATATTTACCGGCTGTATGGAAAATCCGTGCACTACGTCTTTGGAGGAGATGTGAAATTTATAGGACTGGTCTTTTTGCAGGATCAGCACCGGGCTCCACCTCCACATTTCGCTTACAACAAATACATCACTGTTGGGGCGGGGGCGTACCACCGGGATACCATTGTCCACCCCTATCATATTTTGCCTGGTATAAGCTTCTCCCAGCTTTGCATATTCTGCGGTGCTGGTGCGGTAAGTAATACTGGAGGGGTTTTGTTTTCCGTAAACATGCCACATGATCATCCATACAAACAAGCTGATACAAAGAAGAAGGGCGATGACCATCCACATTTTTTCATCCTTAGATACTTTTTTATCGTACCATCCTTCGGCCGGGCTGAATAAACTCATACACAGGTTTTTGGGGGTAAAGAATTTATTTGTTCAGGGTTTGCTTGATCTCTTCCGGTATGGCCGGCAAATTGGAGAGCTCCATTACTCCCCATAGCAGGTAGAAAATAGCGTAAATGGTGACGCCCAGGAAAAGCAATAACATAAAATCATCCATGATCATCCTTGCAAATGGCGCTTTACTGCTTTCCTGTTGCTGATCGTTTTCCATGTTGATTTGTTTTATAGTGAATAACAACTTTTTCCATAGTAAAGCTAATGGCGATGTTATACAGGAAAATACAGGACGGCGGATTAATGTGCAGGTAATTACGTTTTCGTATTTTTTTTGGGATAAATAGTGTTATTATTCATGCTGGCGTCGTGCAAGATTTTATTTAAAAGGTGTTGATGAATTTGGGTTTTTGACACATTATAAGGAGTGAGTGTTTCGGTGTGTGAAGACACACACCGATAGAGGTTTCGTTGCTTTTTCCTACTGGTGTGTGTCTTCACACACCAGCATAAATTTTTACCTATATTTGTCAGAATACTTCTCTAAACATTGCACCTATGAACATACAGCACAAAAGGCAAGGCCAAATGGAATTGCAGGATATTTATTTTTACACTGACACTATTATTGACTTTAAGCATTTGTTAGAAGATGATAGCATAAAGCTTATCATAATTCAATCTCTATGTTATCTGGTGGAGCATAAGCTGTCCAGGATTTTTGGTTATGTAATCATGCCTAACCACATACACCTTATATGGACGCACCTTGCATTAAATGGCAAAGAAAGTCCGGCCGGCAGTTTTACCAAATTCACCGCGCATCAAATAAAAAAATATCTGCAAGCAAACAACCAGCTGCAATTATTAAATTTTTCATCAAACAAAAGTGATCGCCAGTATCAGTTCTGGAAGCGTGACCAACTGGCTATCCCATTAAGTACTATAAAAACATTAGAACAAAAACTGGAATATATACATAATAATCCTGTGGTTGAAAAATGGGCTTTATGTGACCAGCCTGAAGATTACAGGCGGAGTAGTGCAAGGTGCTATTTAAAAGGTATTGACGAATTTGGGTTTTTGACACATTATAAGGAGTGAGATTTTCGGTGTGTGAAGACACACACCGATAGGGGAATATGCCGCATAGCGGCTACCTGTTTGTAGAAAAATGCCGGATGTTTTCTTTGTGCCCCGTCAGGGGCTACCCTTAATGTAGAGTGATCAGGCTTAAGTTGACGGCTATGGTGAGACACCAACCGATAGGGGAAATCGTTTTTTCATTTGTATTTAAAGTTTAAAATTAACAACTCTGTTATTCTAAACTCTAACTTTAATTGGACGAACTTTGGGGGAGCTTACAGTGCTATCGAGGGTAACAGCTTTACCGTAAATGATACCCGTGAGCTTAAAGAACACGGACTTAACCTCAAGCTCCGGGATAGATCCATGCTTGAGGCTTTTGAGATTCTTGACCACTTTAAGGCTTTTGAATATTTGTTTAATAACCTGGTGCTACCGCTCAACGAAAAGCTTCTTATTGATACACATAAGCTCCTTACAGCTAATACCATTCAATATACCAGGGGCTATGCACCGGGAGAATATACCCGGTCGCCCATGGCAGCAGGTGATACCATCTTTCCCGATCACGAAGCCAGTATTGCAAGCGTGCCGGCATTGATGGAGCAAACACAACAGGCAATGGATAAGAAGGCGGCACACTCTATTGAAATATCAGCTAAATTTCATAAGTATTTTATCTACCTGCATCCCTTTCCCGACGGTAATGGACGGATAGGAAGATTGATATCTAATTTTATCCTGGCTAAAGCGGGCGAACCGCTTATCATTATTGAAGTAAAACAAAAACCGGAATATATTGATGCCCTGAAATTCTCACATAAGCACAATGCCCTGAATGTGATTTCCTCTTTCTTTATAAAAACCTCCATCAACAGGATGAAGCAGGAAATGCAGCAGGCTTCTCAAAATGCAGGGCAAAAGATCACTACTGCAAACAAGCATAATAAATCAAGAGGTGCAAAATTTATTTTCTGATTTTCCTCCTCCGGGCAATAATTGCTGGTTGGAAATATTCCGCAGCATGGCAGTATGCAGATAGCTGAATTTTTTTGCCGCGCATTTGATCAGTCCTTCTTTTTCGAAGTCTTTTAATATTTTAGAGACCTGTTCTTTGGTAGTGCCCGCCAGGTCGGCTATATCCTGCCTGCAGAAGCTGATGCGGAAGCTTTGTTTCTTTTCTTCGTACTGGTAGGCTTCCGCGAGGAGCAGAATCGCCTCTGCCACTTTTTCCCGCACTGTTTTATGCGCCAGGTTAACGGCTTTTTTTTCCACGAGTTCCAGTTCATCCAGGAACTGGTTGATGATCTGCTGCCTGAGCACAGGACTTTTATCGGTAATTTCACCAAACAGATCATACGGCACATAGCAATACTGTACTTCAGATACCGCTGTTGCGGAACAGGTATGGCAGGAATGGCCGGTGTTTGCCCTGTGCCCGAAAACAGCGCCTTTGCCGGCGATCCGTAGGATCAGCGGCCTGCCCTGCTTTCCGTTGAGCTCTATTTTAAGAAATCCCTTTTTAATAAAGCAGACCCCCAGCACAGGGTCGCCCTCTGAGAACAGCCTTTCCCCTTTTTGCAGCGATCGGGGAAGCTTATAGGTACTGATAGCGGTAAGCGTTTGTGTATCACAGGTATTCAGAATAGAACAGCTCCTGACCTTACAGGTAATACAATCGTATCGTGTTATCGCCATAATTGATCCGTAATATTTATTTTCCGGAAATTGAAGCAGCCGTAAGATCCTTTTTTTTACCTGCCTGTTTTATGAGCATGGTTAGCCGCCCGGCTGATTTTTATTCAGTTCAATGCCGGGTCTAAATTTTTTTATTATATGAAATGGCTGCCCTCGTGAGCAGGAACTGTGCGGAACAATAAGTAGCCATTACCAATCCCGGCAGGAGATAATAGGGATATACAAAACGGTTAACAGCGAGCAGGCTGTCGGACAATACAAACTGAAGTGATCCAAAAAAGAAGAGTGAGGCGGTATGCCTGTCAGTTTTCCAGAAGAGGTTCATGGCGGCTGCCCAAAAGCTACAGATCACGATACCATATACGAATACAGGTATTTTAAGCTTATCAAGAAAGCCACTCAGCAAACTCAGCAAAAGAACGAGATATACCAGTATCGGAAGTGCAAACAGGGGCTGAAACTGCAAAATTCCTTTTTGGCCTTTGATCTGCAGTATGCTTACCAGGTAGAAAATATGGGCAGCCAGGAAAAAAAACAATCCATATATAAAATATCCTGTAAACATTAAGCTGATATCTCCTGCCCATGAACAGGCGAGTGCCAGGAATACCAATTTCGTGAAAACATTACTTCTCCCGGTCTCCAGCCATAACAATAACATAAGTGCCGGCATGAGCAAAGGCTTTGTGATATAGCGCCATGAGCTGATATCCGTAAAGCTAAAAAAGACATCTGCAAGACTCAGTAAGGCATAGGTACATGAAAGAAGAAAGGATATTCTTTTCATGCATTTTTTATTCAGGTTCAATTTTGACCTTACGTCCAAAAAAGCGTGAAATAGAGTCCAGCACCCTGGTACTGTCGGCCAATTGTCCGTTGATGGTGGTATAGATCCTGAAGGTGACGGAATCGTCAGTTTTTAAACCGACATTATAACCCCACTTACGAAGCGAATCATAACGGCTCAGCGCCCTGGCGCGCCTGGAAGTTTCAATGACCACATTATACTGTCGTAATGCTGCATTACCGGTATTCATACCGGCAGCGCCATGCAGGGAATCCAGGTTCGTTATTGAAGAGTCATTCCTGGCAGAATCAGCCGGGGTGGCAGAGAATACCGGCTGAATGTTCTCCGGGGTAACCTCTTTTTTGCCGTTCTTTCCGTTTTGCCATTGCTGAAAAAAATACCAGCCAATCCAGCCGAGCACGAAAAGTCCCGCGGCTGTGGCAGTAATGACCAGAAATTTTTTGAGATTGCCGGTTGATGATGATTTCAGGTTGTATTCTTCAAAGTTCATTTCAGCGGGGTTCTCATCCAGCTTCTGCTTTGGGAGCCGGCTTTCTTCTAAATTCAGCGGGGCAAACATTTCATTGCCCTGCACAAAATCCAGTTCTCCCAGGTCGTTCAGCAAAAGCGTGCCTAATCCTTCTATATAAAACTGCTTGCTCACATTTAAAAGCTGCCGTCCTATATTGAGGTAATCTTCAAGGTCGGAAGAAGCAAGAGGCTTGATCTTTTTTGTTTGCTGTGAAATAAAATCAATCAGCCCGGTATCCTCCGGGGATTTTTTATCGTATACAAAGCGAATGGCATTTTCAGGAACTTTTATTCTTCCCTTTTCATTATCAAAAGGATTTTCATAAAAATTATCAAGTGTAAATTCTCCTATACCCTGCAGGCGCATTTTTTTATGCTGATGCAAATACTGGGCTATCAGGTGTGCTATCTTCAAAATACCGGCTTTTATTAAAATAATAGGTCTTTCAATAGTCTTGCAAGATACAAAAAACTAAAAACTAAGCATTTAACAAAGTTTAAAGCAAACCCTTATTTCCTGTCCCCCGTATATTTTATTGCTTCCCAAAGCGTTGTATGAGCCGCTACTTTAAAGAGCTTGATTATATTTGCCGCTTTAAAGCACTGCTGATGCTGACAGAAGAAGAGAAAGCATTTTTGGAATATTGGGAACAAAACAGGACTAAGGAAAGGAAAACCTGGCGGCAGCTTTTGATCGGGCTCCCTCTGGGATTGCTCTTTGCGCTGCCTATACTGATCAACCTGTTTTCCGGCTGGTATATAAGAGCTGATATGGAGGCGCGGTCGGGGTCCAGCCCTACCGTTTTGATTATGGCTGTGCTGATAATAGCTTCTTTTTTTGCCATATTCAGTAAAAGATACAAATGGGAAAGAAATGAGCAGCGCTATAAAGAACTAAAGGGAAAAGAAGAAAACGAATAGTATTTCCCAAACCCGGATGCAACGTTTTGGTTGTATATCCTATCATTGCTAAAAAAAGAGAAAAATCGTTTATGAAAAGAATTGTTTTGTTGGTTACTGCATCTGTAATGTGTTTTGTGTTTTATTCCTGTCTTAAAAAAAATAATGATGAGTGCACGTTTACGGATCTTAACATACAGGCTCCTGAGGCTGAAGTAACAAGGGTAGAAGCGTACCTGGATAGTGTAGGTATAACAAATGCAACAAAAGACCCCGCGGGTTTTTACTATATAATCCAGAACACTGGTACCGGTTTGTCTCCTGATGTATGTTCGGCTGTCAGTGTAAATTATACAGGTATGCTTGCCAACGGCAGTATATTCGGCACAACCGCAGGGACACCTGAAATGTACACCCTGGGATATTTGATCGCCGGCTGGCAAAAGGGGCTTCCTCATATAAAAGCCGGGGGGAAAATGAAATTATTTATACCGCCAAGCCTTGGATATGGCGCAACGGCCAAAACCAGCACCGATGATCAGGGAAATACTGTGGTAGTCATTCCATCCAATTCCATATTGATCTTCGACCTGGAGCTGGTAGGAGTACAGCAGTAAAGGCTGAACTGGTGCTGTGTCAAATGTGAAAAGAGAGACGCGAAACGTGAGACATTTCTTTCACTTTATCCTCTTCGCCATTGACCGCCCGGACAATAGGCCTATTATAATTAGGCTCAGCACTTATCTTTGCAAAAAGCCTTTATAGTGCCGCACGAAGCTATTTCCGTATTTGATATATTTAAGATAGGGATAGGTCCTTCCAGCTCTCACACGCTTGGTCCATGGCGTGCGGCGCAAATGTTTGTTAACAGCCTCCAAAAGAATGGAACGCTCCACAGCGTTACAGGGTTAAAAATCTTGTTGTATGGCTCTCTTGCCAAGACAGGCGTTGGGCATGGCACCAATATAGCCGTGCAACTGGGACTTTGCGGGGAAGACCCTGAAACTTTTGCAGTGGATGCTATTGCATCAAAAATCGCTGCTATTGCTGCTGACAGGAAAATCATGCTTGATCATTTTAGAGAAATTGATTTTGACCCTGCTGCTGATATTATATTTCTTGCCAACGAATCATTGCCTTACCATCCTAATGCGCTCACTTTTCTTGCCGAACTGGGCAATGGAGAAAATACGGCTTCCACGTACTATTCTACAGGCGGCGGATTTGTGCAGCAGGAAGGAGAGCAAAGCAGACAAAAAGCATCGGTACAATTGCCTTTTCCCATTAATAAAGCTTCCGATCTTTTGCATTGGTGCATAAAAACAGGACTCGCTATTCACGAAGTGGTAATGGAAAATGAAAATACCTGGCGGAGTGAAGAGTCAACACGGGCAGGGCTTCTGAATATTTATCACGTCATGTGTGAATGTATTTATCTTGGATGCAGACAGGAAGGGATATTGCCCGGGGGATTATCTGTAAAGCGGAGAGCTGCCGCGCTCAATAAAAAGCTGCTTGCCGGGAAAAAATATGAAGATTTTGAAGGCTGGAAGAGCGCTATCCGATCCGGGGGAAATGACTTTAAGTATACGCTCGACTGGGTGAGCTGTTTTGCCCTTGCGGTAAATGAGCAGAATGCGTCTTTCGGAAGAGTGGTGACTGCACCTACTAACGGTGCAGCAGGTGTTATTCCTGCGGTATTGATGTATTATACTGTGTTTTGTAATGGCGATACGCCGGAATCAATCATTCAGTTTCTGCTTACTGCTTCAGAGATTGGGAGTATATTCAAAAAAGGAGCAACAATTTCCGCCGCTATGGGGGGATGCCAGGCAGAGATAGGCGTATCATCGGCGATGGCTGCAGGAGCGCTCACCGAAGCTATGGGCGGCACCCAAAAGCAATCGCTGATGGCTGCTGAAATTGCAATGGAACATCATTTAGGGCTTACCTGCGATCCTATAGCCGGGCTGGTACAGGTGCCCTGCATTGAACGGAATACAATGGGAGCGATCAAAGCAATTACTGCATCGCAACTGGCGCTTCAAAGCACTCCTGACTTCGCAAAAGTATCGCTTGATGGAGTGGTAAAGACTATGTGGGAAACTGCCATAGATATGAACAATAAGTATAAAGAAACCGCTGAAGGCGGGCTTGCAGTTAATATACCGCTTGGGTTAAGTGAATGTTAGTGTTAAGTCAACCAGATTATATCTATATATTATCGTGCAACGTGGGACTTGCCTACCGGTTTACCTGCCGTAGGCATGGCAGGCAGGAGATAAAGGTGAAAGAAATGTCTTACATTTCGCGTCTCTCTTTTCACGTTTGACACACCACTATCTCATAGTGGTCATTTGCCGCTGATCTTCCCGTATTTCTTGTAATAGCTGATAAGGTAAGCCACTACTTCACTGTAAGAGCGCATGCCGGAAGGTTGCCGGTTCGACTCAAGGTACCTGCTATATATCCATGTAATGACCGGCTCTACCGGGTTTTCATATTTTTTGTAAAAGGCCTTCATTATTATCATATCTTCTTTAACTGCCGGTGAAAGCTGTTGCTGCATCGTTCTGGCAGCAACAGAATCTGTTCGTCGCAGGTTACCATTGGCATATAAAAAAATATCGAGATAAGCTGAATACATGAAAGCAGTATCACCGGAAGCTGTAGCTACAAGAAAACCGGCGAAGTTCGCTTCGTTCTCCTTGGCATATCCCAGTTGATGCGCCATCTCATGACAAACCACATAAGGGCGAAGGAAGACAGGTATGGTTGTATTTACCTGTGCTTCCCCGGAAAAAGGATTATAATATCCTGAAAACCCGAGGTAGTTGCCTGCAAGTCCGAAAAAGGAAGCTTTTAATGACTTGTGATGATATTGAAGGAAGGGATAATAAACGGATGCTGACTGGTAGGCATCACAGGCTTTTTTAAAAAGTAACTGGTTGGTGGTATATGGAGTTTGCTGTCGCACCATTCCTTCCTTACAGGCATTTACTTCTTTCACCAGCAGGCCGGTAATATGAAGCAGTTGTTCTTTGGTGTATTTCTCCCGGCTTATCCCAGTTTGAAATGCTATCCCCCTGCGATCGTAATTTAACCCCCATAAAATATTAAAAACAATGTACAGTAACAGTATCCGGATAATAAACCTGCGGAGGATGGATTTTATATTAAGGCTGCCGTAAGTGCGCTTACGGATGATCGTTATGAGCTTTATTAATTGTCTTGCAAAATATATAATGAGCACCGTATACAAGAGATCGCCAATACTGATTGGGATCCATCCAAACGCAGCCCTGAGGGTATTGCTGATAGCAGGATACAAAGATTGTGAATACCATTGCTCTACAAGATTATTCTGACGTGAGAATACCCAAATACAGCCTGCTGCAGCCAGCAATATGCTTAATGTTATGGCCTGCTTCCGGTTCTTCCTGTTTTCCATTACGTGGTTATTTCCTTTCCTGTAATTATAGTGGTGTTAAGTCAAGCAAATTATGTCTGTTCATTTTCGTGAAACGTGAGACAAGCTTTCACCTCTCCCATTTCACGTTTGACATAGCAGTAGCTGTACTGAGCAACATTCTTTCTTAAAAAATGATAATATCAGGTAACAAAATAGTTTGATTTTTGTTAATTCTGCTGCAATCAGCGGGTATACAAAGCAATAACTCGTCTGAATACTGATATCCAATTGCGGTTGAATATGGTAACACAACGTAATCCGTATTTTCCACACCTGGTATTTCGGGTAAAACTGCTACAATATTAAAATATTTACAATAAGTATGATTTTTTGCCGCTTATATTAAAAAAAATATAGACGGGTTAATTGTCAAACTAATGGGGATCCTATCAATAATAACGTCCGTAGCCTTCTTTCTTCCGTTGATCATACTGGGGATCAGAAAGCTTATGCATGATAAATTATTGATCTGGTTTGCCGTTTTTTGGGCATGGGCAGGGCTGATAAATATTATTTTTGAAGGAGATTATGTATCTGCCGGTAGAGTAATCTTGGTATTGCAGCGTGTTTACAACCTGTTTGATGTTCCTATTTTGCTGCTTATCCTATTCAAAACAACTTACATAGAAGAAGTGCGCAACAGCATTAAAAAAGTAATACTCCCATTTTTTGTTATTGAAACTGCGGCTATTGCCATAGCAGGCTTTGAAAGTCCCGTTGAAAGTATTTTAGTAGCACTGGGTGTGTTACTGGCGCTTTATTATCTCGGGTGGATCATCCTGCTGCACATGAAAGGTATTCACTACAGCAATTATCAGCACGCGATGCAGTTTATATACTATGCCTTGTTTTTTGAATACGGCGTTTCTATTATCAATTTTATCTACAGCTATCTGTTGCCTGATAAAGTCTCGGAAAAAGATAATTTTCTTATTTTTTATATGGCATCCTGCATCACCATGCTCATTGCTCTTTATGGTATTTTAATATACAGGGAAAAGATCCCGCCGGGAAAAAAGAAGGCAAAGAGGCCTGAAAGGGAAATGGAAATAAGATATTTGTGAAAAAGCAGATGGCTGTGGGCTATGAGCTTTGAGTGTCATGTCCTGATATAAGTAGACACTATTACTACTATTACCTTTTTCTTTTTTTTGTTACTTTTTTTTCTTTTTACAATCCACATTTAAATTGTGGATTACTATAAACCTATTTGATTTACAGCTA